>ENA-OZNJ01000018-OZNJ01000018.1-human-gut-metagenome-genome-assembly--contig:-NODE-18-length-35604-cov-9.463614_pt1 | contig 35604 bp, 41 predicted proteins | sample MGYA00244198_ERZ653831 | MGnify/ENA primary metagenome ERZ653831 (study PRJEB26926, sample SAMN06164693) | human gut metagenome | biome: ENVO:00009003; feature: ENVO:2100002; material: ENVO:00002003...
GAGATAGGCTCCGGTCTCGTGGGCTCGGAGATGTGTATAAGAGACAGGTCTATGATCTCCATGACCCCGTCAGCGATAATGCAAGCGTCTCCAGTGCCGAACCCTTGTTCGACCCAAGCCGAGAAGTCCAGTCTCTCCTCCAGAAGAACGAGAGCGTCTTTGGTTTTCCGCAGAGCTTCCGTATATTGGTCCGTTACGTACTGGCAATAAGCCATTACGGGCTCATCCATGGCCTCAGTGTAGAGGTCACTCTTCTTCAGCTTCCGGAGTTCAGCAGACGTAACGTCAACAGGCGTTATGCGGAACCTCGCTCGGAGGTAACATTCTGCCATCTCGTGAGCCAGAGTGCCCTCTTCGGCATACTTGGAAGGCTTACCGGTTTCCTCAACTTTTTCCTCCAGTCTGGCACTGGGGGTGCAGTTGATCCACCGGTCTGCCTTTGATGCCGAAAGCATGGCGTGCTTACGAGATGAGTGATTCGGGGCTCCCATTACGCAAGGTCTTTGAGGAATTCGTAGAACGCGTCGTAGTTTCGGACATCCAGTCCCGTCACATTCTTCGCTCCCAGTTCAGTGAGCTTTGCCCGGATAGCTTCGCGGTGATTGTCCACCTTACTTGCCAGGAGAGTCCGGATGTCCTGAATGGAGACAGCGGGGTCGGAACCCAAAGAGGAGTTCGCATCCATCGGCATGGGTTCGGACTCCTCCGTCTTCTCGGGGGCCGGAGCTGGCTTCTTCACGTCCTGTGCAGGGACTGATTTCTTGACGTCAGTCGTCTTAACTGTCACGGGATTTGCTCCGATAACCTGACAGATCTTGCGGACCATTTCGAGATCCTGAGTCTCTTCGAGGTTTGCCTCGAACTTAATTTCTACTTTCATTGGCTTGATGATTTTTGATTATGGTGTTCAGAAGTTCAATGTACTTGCTGAGGGGTATAGCCGGGTCATGGAGAACAGTTTCATGAAACAGGGACCCGAGATGGAACACCTTCGTCTCTCCTGTCTTGACTGATAACTCTGCTCTGTAGTTCCCGTTTGTCAGAATACAGGTCTCTTCTTTAAATTCTGAGCTCCATGCTCCTTTGTAGAGGTTGTCAATCGATACCCCAAGCCAAGCTGCTAAACGGGAGACTTGCTCCGAATTCAACAAGGTTTTTCCGTTGAGAACCCGATTGAGAGCTGCTCGGGGGAATCGGTTATCGGGGAACAGAATTTCTGCCACTTCTTGAAGCCTGAGCCCTCTCTGTTCAATTAATTCCCTGAGGTTGATAGTCATTGTGTTGTCCATGTTGTTTATCCCAAATATAATCAATTTTCCCCAGATATTGAAATTTTTTCAATCTTTTTAATGAAAAATGTTTACTTGGTGAGGAGGTAGACCACCTGAGCAATAAATATGCTCCTCCTGCTGGGGTTGACCCGGGCATATACTTCTCGTAGAGGCTCAATGGCTTTCTCAAGCTTGAGGTCCTCTCCTTTCCTCTTCAACTCCTTGAGAGCCTTATAGATCCGGGTCCTTTCCTGCCATTCCCGAACTTCGGCTTTGTCGTTCCACCAACCAGACACGGGGACAAATTTGGAGCTGAGCACATAGGCGGATTTTCCGTCCTCCGAAAACGGCTGTTGAGTGATGGCTCCCGGAGTACAGTTGGGGTTGATCTTCTTCTCGAACGAGATGGGCTCCATGTATGTAGGCCCCTCCCCGGGAAGCTTGTCAATTTTCATGTAGTGGAATCCGAACTCGTCTTCATACTTGAATACTACGTATTTTTCAATCTTTTTCATAGTTTACTGATTTACTGGCATTACCATTATTTTGCATTTCATTCCAAAGTATTGGAAATGTTTGCCCATTGCAAAAATGTCTTTGAGCTCCGTTTCCGTGTAGGTCTCGTATACCCCTTCTATATCTATGTGGCTTACCCCATTTGACTGTGACAAAGCCCGAAACGAAGTGAATACTCCTTCTACATGTCCTGCGTTAGTGACGATAATTACTGATTTAATTGTTCTCATAATTTTGTAGGTTTTTAAGAAGCATAACCCGAACTCATCTGCAGAAGGTAGACCAATACCCTGAATAGAATGGGTTGGGTTATGCTTATTATTTACACTACAAATATGATACTTCTGCGGTAAATACTACGATAAAATCAGCATTTTTTTCCGTTTGTTTTGAGAAGTCCCATCATGACAATTTCGAGAGGGTTGGGTGAAGCTGGTTCTGACTGACTTTGGTCTTCCACCAACCTCTCCCACATTGAGCCAGCTTTAAACCCGATGAATGCCAGGAGTTTCTCCTTTCTTGTGAGAGGCTTGTCGGTTTTAATACCCATCCGGTCAAGAATAGACTGAATCCCTTCATTGACAAAATCCGACTGATTGGTAACTAATTCTCTGTGGATAACTCCGAGGAGAACCTCTCCCACATTGCTGGGGGCTTTCAGCTCCTTGGATACGATTCCGTTATAATAGTTGTCCGATTTGGGGTCCGGATCTGCCGGGAGGTCCCAGTTGAATTTTTTCATAATAACTGGCTTGAATTTATGTTCTATTTTAACTCCATTACCTGATTGAGGGTTAACATTTCTGAAAGTTTTTCCTCTTGATGAGGTCCTGGAGCTCCTCTTCTGTGTAGCAGGTGGAGATGAACCCGTTGCTGAAATAGAGGTCGAAAGCACCCGAAGGAAGCTGGGTAACCTTAAGTCCTAAACCGTTGCTGTTAATGTAATTTGTAGTTGTCTTATCCTTTTGTTTGTATCACAAATATAAGAAAAGTTTTTTGAAGTAAAAAATTTTTTGATTGAAAAATGAGAAAAAAGTTGGGACCCCTATTTTGGGGTCCCGGGAATTAAAACTGTTTGAACCCGTAGCGGGTTATTTTACGTGCCAAGGTTTCGGCATCCATATATCTCATTTCTAATTCAGTTCCTACCATGTGTACAAACGATCCTCGGAATGAATGTAAAACTTCCATCTCAGCTCCACTCTTAGTCCGGTATTTCTCAATGAAGTCTGACTCAGTTATGGGGTCAAACAGGTCTTCTTCGTTGTCTGCCCATTTTCGGGTCATCCCGTTTTCCAGGAGTACGTTCCTGAGTTCCGTAACGGTGCGGCAGAAGGTGTGGATGCCATTGTTGAAGGTAAGGCTGAATGCCCCGGAGGCAAATTTGTTTATCTTGAGTTCGAGTCCCTGTTTGTTGGTGTAAGTGATGGTTTTCATATTGTAGTTTGTTTTTGTTTGTATCACAAATATAATACTTCTGCTGCAAATACTACGATAAAATGCTGGAAAAATAGCAGAGAAACAATAAATTTTTCATTGTTTCTCACCTAAGTGATTGACACTCAATGGGTTAGACCCTAAAATCACCTCCCGAGAAACAATGTAAACAATGTTTCTGTGCACTCTATTTTGTGATTTTTCATTTTCTAAATTGGTCATAATTTTCCTCATATTCCCTATTCAGGTTTTCCTCCTAAATTATTGTTTACATTGTTTACAAGGGCCTAAATCATTGATATTCAATCGATTATCGAGAAACAATGATTGTTTATTATTGTTTCTCATTGTTTACTGCTGTTTTAATTTAAGTGATTGATTATCAATGGTTTGGTACACTTTCCATTGGAAAGATAAACAATAAACAATAGGGGTCCCCCGGATTTTAGGGGAGGGGCTGTCGAGATTTTTGCCAATAAACAATGGAACAATAGTTTTATCAACTTTTTTAGGGGCTCATCCTCTTTGAGAACCCATATTCCCTACCATTGTTTACTGCTGGTCCCTGCCACGGGGGCCAATATCCCCGGCTTGGGGGACACAAAAAACCCGGGCTCCCCTAAGCCCGGGACGGAGTAGTTCCCTAAAATTTCCAGCTAAAGCCAACCTCATACCCCGATCGGGTCAGCTCGAAGTCCCGCATATAGGACACATCTACTCCGAAATTCCTGTAATATATGCCTCCCCCAGCCCCAACCTGCCCGAATGAGTTAGCTGAAGCTCTCAGAAAGGGGGACCATTTCTGAGACCTCGTTTCTTTGATTTGTTCCCGGACGGGGATATACTTGTATGCAAGATTCCAGAGAGTGTTGTATTGGATGGTAGCCTCCCAGTCAAATTGGCCAATTTTGGGGTCTTTGAAAAATGTTCCAGCGTATTTCCTAGTCGTATTCCAGTCCGATATTGTCCTTTTTACGCTCTCCAGAGTATCCACCTCCTTTTGGTCCTCCCCAAAACCCTCTCCATTTGTGATTTTGGGGAGTGTTTTGTGAACCTTTTCCTCCTGGCCCTTATAGATATATATCAATTTGATTGGATTCCTAAAACCCTCCCATTTTGGAACCAAATCCGGGACTTTGACCTCCCCCTGAATTGGAGGTAAATCGACGTACTTTATAACGGTCTTTTCCTCGACTGTTTTACGCCCGATTATAAAGCCTATACCTACAAGAACTATTGTGCAGAGTACTCTCTTTAGTAAGTCCATATCGTGTCCTGCGGGAGGGTTTTAGAAGCATCTACGTGGATAAAATTCCCGTCGATGCCTATCCTACGGATCTGCAATGCAATGGCTGCCTGGAGGATCTTCATCCGATTGGGGCCCGAGGCACACCGGATGTCTACTGCCAAACCTTGAGTGTGAGCACTGTTGCCGGACCGACCCTTGGCCTTATCGTGTTCTTTGGAACGATAAGCACAATTGAGGACGAGGGGGATGCCTGCCTTTTCACGGAGGTCATCCAGGAGATCGAGGAAGTCCTGGTCCATGTCTTCGATGGAGCAAGACGGATTGCATCGCTCGAATTCTTCGGGCTTAAAATACTTACTTGTCTTCATGGCATTCAAAATCTATTTGAGTTTTCTTGCTGACCGATCTCTCCATATATGACCGGAGAGCCCGGAATATGGGATGATTCGAAATGATTGCGGAGTTCTCCAGAAAGCTCCAAAACTCTGTTCCGACGATGAAGGCAGCGAAGAAGTTGGCAAGGTTGAGACCCCCCAAGTTCGGGAGGACATGCACGTCAAGCATGTAGGCCATGCCAATACCGATAATGCTGAGCCCCAACTTCCAACACGTGTCCCACATTTTCTCGCTTTTGAACACATATTTTTGATGGGCTCGTTTGTGGCGCTTGTAGTCAGCAATATTTCCAGTTATGAAGTCGACGATTATGGCAATACAGACACAAAGGATGAGGACCTGGATCGGGGCCAAAAATCCCCAAAACCCTACAATGCTCCCGCATATCCATTTTCCCGCTCTCATGACTTCCTCCTCCATATCTGTTAAACTCATAATTCATTACGTCCTATAATCATTTTACGAGCCGGGGACTCCTTGTATTCAGTACATGGAGTCAGTAACCGCAGAGCTTTAAGGTGATTTATAGCCTTCTCGAGGTAGGCTTCCCCGATGTTCCGTGCTTCGTTCGAGCTACGGATGATGATGTTGTCTTCTACTCGAGTGCTGAATTCGCCATCTTTGTACCTCACCCCGAAGGCAGTGGGATTGATTGGATTGTTGACGATGAATCGGGAATACGCAATGTATGCAATGGCGATCTTGAGTCCTTCGCTTCGGCCATCCCCTGAACAGCCACCATCATAATACCCGCCTTCCATGGCGGCAGTGTACTGATCTTTTGTAATGGTTACGTCCCCATATTGGAAAGGACCGGGGCCGGAAAAGTCTGTCTCGTCGAGCCATCTGTAGAGATTGGCTCCTATGGCATCCACCAGTCTGAGAGTCTCAGCCTCCCGGATGTATGGCTCCAGTCTGGCCGGATCGTTGATGTTCTCGGCTATCGGCCGAACATTCCGAAGGTCGTTAGAGTTGAGTATCATCGGGCATGAGTTTTATAATCTCCTCGTCGTAAAGCCCATAAATGAGCTTGAGCATGTTTCTCTTCTGAACAGTGGAGAGCATCTGGTCCCGGATGATCTCCAGGATCTGTGTCATGTTGTCCTTGCCAATTCTGTCTGCTATAGACTCACCGGCATTATAGGTAAGAGACTGAATGGCGAAGTCGGGATTCTCCAAAGGAGCCCACCAGTACTCAAAGATCGATACGAAAGTCTCCTCCAGCTGCTGACGCTCCCGTACTGTAACAGAGTTGTAGTACTTGTAGGCATTGGTCATGAGATCAGCCCCAAAGTTAGCCCCCACGTCAACAGCTCGAAGAATGGGAGGCTGCTTGAAGGCTTGACCAATGTTTTCCGGGATGACTCTCTGCGTTACTTCGAATGCTTTGTCATAGTTCTCCCCGGAGAACCTTATGAACTGGGGCACCTCATCTTTGGACTTGCACTGGATGTACCACAATTGTGAAGTGTTCTCATCTCCTTGAAATTTGTTAAGTTCTTCTTGGGTCTCATTCACTTGAGACTCATCTTGAGTCTCGTCCTTGATGTCTACCAAGATCCCAGCTGACAAGAAGTTGGAGCATGCGTTTCTACCGGCTACATTGGCAAGTGCTTCCTCAGTTCTCATGTCCGTCATCTCAGCGATGAATATGGGGATTGGGTAAGAGGGGCTGCCTTCCGAGTCCCCGGAGAAGTAGAGGATCTGGCCATTGTAGTTGTCCCAGCCGCCAGCCTCTTCCACCTGGTTGAGAATGACCTCCGGATCCGGGTTGAAGAGGTGAAACCACTCAATGTCAGACGGTGACCACCGGGACCTCGTCTTGTCTCGGTGACCCCAATCCGGATGGTATGCCGTCCGGCCAATAAACCCATTGTCATCCGCCTTCTCCAGTCGGAGGGATTCGAATGGGATGTGGTGGATCGAGCTGACTCGGAAATTCATGTTATAGTTAACATGAATTGCAAATCCATGCCACACCGTAAAGTCTTTGCAAACCATGCGGAGGATCTTGTCAAGCTTCTCCCCTTCTTTGTTTACCCGTAATCTGTAAATGCCGGGATCCTTAAACCCATGACCGTATACGAAGTCATTGTATATGCTCACACAGGCATTTCCGGTCTTTGAGGCTTGAACAATCTCGCTGACCGTCTGGGGAAAATCATTGGTATCTCCGTATGTCTGGATGCCATATTGCCTCCAGTCCCGGGATACGAACTGAGGAGCTGATTTGATCTGTGCAACTTTCATACTGGCGTGATTTTAATAGTAGGAGGGACGGGAAGCGACCCCGTCCTATTACCAGTCCTATTTGGACCCTCCTTTTTTGGCTCCCTTCTTGGGAGCCTCTGAAACGGGATTGACTATCCGGTTGTAAGCCTCTTCGATCTCCCCGGCAGACATTTGCGAGTCTGCATAGGCTTCTTTGATGGCTTCCAGATCCATCCCGGCGTCGATGAACTCCTTCACCTCGGTGTCGATGTCGGCGGGCTTCTCCTCGGTCTTCTCCTCGGTCTTCTCCTCGGTCTTCTCCTCGGTCTTCTCCTCGGCGGATGCCGAGTCGAGAATGGCATGGATTGCCTCCATGGCTTTGGAGTACTCATCGAGCTTGGCGTTCAGCTCGATCTGTTTCTTGTTCAGACCTTCGAGTTCGGCTTTGACAGAATCGATCTGCTTGCTCAGGACCTGAGCCTGACGCTTTTTGATTTCCACGTCCTTGTCCGGCATCTCCTTGCCATAACGAGACATGAATTTCTCCAGTCGGTCGTTCAGGTCTTCGGGAACTCGGGTGAAGTACGAGAGCGCATCCTTGTTGAATGCGATGTGGTACAGGCAGAGATCCTCCGTGATGTTCCTCGGGGTGAGGATCTTGCTGAACTCTTTGTTGATCGGGTCGTGGAGCAGAGTACCTGCTCGGAGTTCGTAATCGGGGTGTGCTACGTTTTTCATTTGTTGTTCTGTTATTCGTCTTAATGCTAAGTCGGCTTCGATCAGGCAGAAGCCGCACCGGGAAACTGACTTATTCAAAAAGTATCGAGAAAGTTCATCTACTTCTCGATGGAGAGCGGGGTTCTTTTCCAATTCCAATGTATGGGCCCGATAGGCTTCGCCTTTCAGGGACCCATACTTGGATTGGTAAGCTCTCAGTCTTTCGAGCATGTCAGTCATGAGTGCTACGGTTTAGATCCTTTGGTCAGAAGCCCGTCTACCATGAGGTCTGTGGTGGCTTGGTCCGTGCTGAAGAGGCTCATCGGGAGCGAACCTTCCTGAGCGATGGTGCCGTTGGCCAGAGTTACCTGGTATGCGACGCCGTCGGTCATTTCGGTAGTGACAGTGATTTCGGTGAGCTCCAGACCCGAGTCCCAGCCATACACCTCGTACTTGGTGTCCCCGTTGTCTCCGGTGTCGTTGTTCTCGACGATAGCGATGACGCGGGCATTGGTCAGGCCGTTTACGAACTTCTTGGCTGCTTCTGACTTCTTGAAGATTCGGACGACCACGTTGTGCTGGTGGGTCTTGAGATACGTGCCAGTATTGATGGTGTCCGAGCCAACTGTTGCGTTGGGCAGCGAGTCGACTTCGTAACCAGTGGCACCGGCCTTGAGGATGAGCGAAGAGATAACGTTGTCAGTTACAGTAGACTTCGATTTGTCGACGTCCGAGTAGCTGAGGAGAATCACCCTGGCGGTGGTGCCGGCGATTGCCGGCTTACCACACACCTGGTTGATGAATCCTATTTTGATTTTAGAACAATCAAGTCCTGCCATTTTCTTAGATTTTTGAGGATTAGATACCTACCGAGAACAGATCCGGGTTAGTGAGCTTGGCATCCGCCCGACCCATGAGTTCTACGTAGACTACGCGGTCTTTGTACTCGTACCAGATCCGCATCTTCTCGAAGCTGTCGATTGCATCAACACCTATGCCGAGCACGCTCTTCGAGGTGAAGAGAATTCGATGGGGATTGTTGAGCTTCGTGCCAGTGTCTTCCGACGTAGCGATGATCTTGTCCCAGATGGGCATTGCGATGACAGGGATGCCATTGAAGCTGAGAGCCTCCATGCCATTCAGCAGAGCTAAGCGAGCCGACTCGAGGCAGCAAGCGTCCATAAGAGACTGCTGATAGGCATCGTAGACAGACTGGGTAACGAGGATAAATTTGTCAGACTGCTGACGGAGCAGAAGCGGGGCACTGAACACGACCGACTGAATGTATTCCTTGGCCTTGTCCGGAGTAAGCTTCTGAGCTGCGTAAGATGCCCCGGCATTTTCCGTAATTGTTGCTCCGCGCTGGGACGGATTGGCTGTAGCCTGTGTGGTAATCTGTTTCCAGAAACCGTTGATGATGGTGAAGAATTTCAGGTCGAGCTTATCCGTAATGATACCGCTGTCGGTAACGTTCTTGGCGTCTTTGTCGTTGAACCAGAACAGGCGGTACCAGAAGTCCATAATGGAGCGCTCCAGAACCTCAATGACGATGTTCATGTAGTCCGTATCCGTGAAGTCCGGGATATCGACGCCGGTGCGGAGAGAGTAAATAGTTGCCGACTGTTGGAGGTCAGTGTAACACTGGGACAGAAGGATCTCCCAGACACCGGGCTCCCACTTCAGCTTGCGGGTGTTGATGTTCCACGGCTGAGGAGTCGGGTTACACCCGGTGTTGACCACGCCGACCATGCCGCCCTCGCCGATGTAACCCACCTCAGTGTTAGTGACGATGTCGGGGAAGACTGTGTGAATGGAGTTGATGTCAGGACCCTGAATGGTGTCCTCCATAATCATCTCCGAGATTGCCTGAATGACACGTCCACAAAAAGTGAACTTGTCCATGTCAAGAAATCCGCCTTTTTTAGCTGCCATAGTTCTTAAAGTTTTTGAGTTTGACTACTTGAGAATCTTTTTGGCAGCGTTGACCTTCTGGAGCTTTTCGCGAGCTTCGTTTTTCAGGTCAGCTGCCGAGGGTTCGGGCTTCTTGCCTCCGGGCAGAACCGTCTTGCGGTTCTTCGGGCGGTAGTTGCTACCACGGAGGTTGCGGAGTTCGTTCTCCTGCTCCTCGATGAGGTTCGTTGCCTCGTCGAGCATCGCCTCCAGTGCTGCAACGCGGTCCTCGAGAGACTCGGTGTCCTCCATCTCGATGCTGGTGACGACGTTGTCCTCGACGGTAACCACCCGGCCGTCTTCCAGAACGACAGTGCCCGACGTCTCGCCGTTGGCGAGAGTTGCCTCTACACCTTCGGCCAGATTGTCCTCTTCACCTACGGTCTGGAGAATGACCTGACCCTCAGCATCCAGATAGTCGAAGTTGGCGGGAGAGCCTTTCTTGCCATTCCGGAATGCCTTGACTTTGCTCATGAATTTTTCATAAGCGCTTTTTTCGTTTTTTGCCATAGCATTAAAAATTTGGTTTGTGTTGTATGAATTGATTTTGGAAATGAATCCCAAGTCAAGAAGTGATTTGGCATCATGGATGCGCTCCTCATGCATGACATTGCGGAGCCGTTCCCGGTCCTGACCTGTTCTCTCGACGTACACGTCGAGAATAGCCTCCTCCTCCAGAGCAAGCTCCTCGGCAATGCTACGAGCATCGTCGGAAGTGAGCCAATCCCCGACCGGCATGTATACCCGATGGATGAGTGCCCGGCAATTCCTGTTTGCAGACCGGTTCTCTGCCGGAGCTGCCAACAGGATACATACTGCCATCGAGTGGCATCCCCCGACAATATTTGTATATATCGTCCTCCCACTCATGCGAAGAAAGTCGTAAATCTTGAAGCCCTCCTCAACAGAGCCACCGTCACAGTCAATGTTGATGCACACCTCCTGTTCGTCGGGGTGTTCATCAAGTACCCGGCGGAAGGTCTCCACAGAACAGATCTCTGAGGGCCCGTCCCAAAGCTCCATCATGATCCTATTCTCTTCGGAGTCAATTGCGCCTTTTAAGTTGATGAATATCATGTGCCAAATTATTTCGATACAAATATAATTATTCCTGATAGATATTGAAATACTATTTGTGCTGGACTATTTAAAAATTAGCCCGGTCCTGAATCTGCACGTAGTTAGCATCTTCCCTCCGAATATCTTCGATTGTAGCAATCACTCTCACCTGGCCAAATGCTTTTTGAATTGCCCTCTCCATGTCAAGCCGATTCATGGGCTCCGACGCCTCAGCGAATGACCGGATAGCATATCCCCCGTCCGACCCAACTTTAGTGAACGGTACTCCGCCACCGAGTTCGTTTATGGCAGACAGGAGAGGAAGGAACATACGGCTCGACTTCTTGTTAATGATGGTCTCTCCTCCTTCGGCCTCAATGTGCACTCCTCCAGCGGCATGACTGGGTCCCTCAATGTATTTGCCTCTTGCGGCTTTCGGCAGAGGAGCTGCCCAAAGAGCTGCCATCTGAACTGCTCCCAAAGCCGCAGCTGCTGCAATGAACGGGATAGCCAAAGGGAATCCCATTTTAGCCGATGCCATGATGGAGATGGCAGTATTGATGCCAATCTCGAAGGATCCCATTGCCCTCTCCCGGATAGCTTGTTCCCGTTTGATTTTGGCCAACTCCTTCTCCTTCTGTTTCTCCATCTTGATTTTCTTCTCGTTGTACTGGGCCTCCGTGATTTGGCCATTAGCGTACATGTTTGCCAATGCCTGCTCCTCCCGGCTGTATTGTTCTTCTACCTCCTGAGCCCGACGCTCCCCGAGAGCACTGGCCAAATCGTTGAAAGCAGTGGCGAAGCTAGATGCTATTCCGGCATACTCCTGGAGCTTCTCGATTCGCTCCTCCCATAAAGACTCCTCGTTCTCGGCCATCTCGAGTTGGATCTGAGCAATGGCGTCCTCGTTTCCTTGAGCTGCTGCCAACTCGGCCTCCAGATACCTTTTCCGGATCTCATACTTGGACTTGTGATTTAACTCGGCTTGAGTGAGCTCCTTGTCGAGGTCCATTTGCTGGAGACGAAGATTGTTGGCTCGGAGCTGGGCCTCCTGCTCATAGGTTTTCTCCCCGGCAGCTTTCCTGGCTTCGATTTGTTTCTGGAGCATCTCATTCTCGAGCTCCAGCTTCTTCCTTTCGTTGTCCGCGGCCTTTGAGAGATCTTCGGCATACTGTTCGTTGAGAACTTGGTTGAATCGGTCAAGTTGCTGTTTGGTAGCGTCCTCGCGGATCTTTTTGATTTCATCCTGGAGGTTCTGCTGAATCTGTTTCTCGAGTTCGGCTCTGTTGACCAGGAACTGCTCATAAGCGGCATACTCTTTCTGGTATTCCTCCTCGCTCATACCTCTCACGAACTGGGGAGGCTGAATGTTGGCCAGCTCCTTCATGGCATCCTGGTACTTCTGAGTAACCTGGGCAATCTGCATGTCGACTGTGCCTCCGGAGGCTACAGCCAATATATTGGCTCTCACCCCAGCAAGGTAGTCATTAAGCTGTTTGGCTTGGTTCTCGTAGAACTGCTTGTCGGACCGAGCCATGGCATTCAGAGCCGTCTGATACTCCTTGTTAGTGATTTTGCCGTGAGCTTTTTGAAGAGCGAGACGCTCCCGGGCTCCATCCTGAGCTGCCTTGTAGAGTTTCCTTTCATACTCCATCCGGATGGCGATGCTCGTAGACTGGAATGTTGTTTGAAACCTGAGATCGTCTTCCCGGATTTTCTGCATGGCTTCCGAATTCTTCAAAGCAACCTCCAGAGCCTTATCGGCAATGGTCTGCTGAGCCTCCCGATTGGCTATTGCAGTCTCGAGAGCCAAATTGGCAACTGCAGCTCCTTCATTCTCGATTGTCCGGAACAGTTCTTGGTATCGACCTTTCAAGTCGTCGAGTTCCTTTTTGGCCTCCTTGTATTTGTTCAAGCTTCCTGACCACGTGTTGAGCTCCTCCTCCTTGGCTGCAATCACCTTCTTCAAGGAGTCGAACTCATCCATTGCAGCCATCTGTCTTTGACGAGCTGCACTCATCTCAATCTCGCGGAGCTTGTTGGCTGTTTTGAGCTGAGCTTCGGCGATCTGTTCCGACGTGGCATGATTGGCTTTGAGATTTTCTATTTCTCTCTTGCCCCGGATCTCCTCGGCTTTGGACAGAGTGTTCCGCTTGGTCTCGATCTGATCCAGTACATACGTGGAGGCTTCGGCAGCTCGATTGTATGCCTCCATTGCCCGGGTTGCTCTCTCTTGAGTTTCCGTGTTACTGTTAAATGCGTTCGTAAGAGCAACCACTCCAGCCACCAATCCGACCACTGCCGCTGCCACTAACACAACAGGATTGGCAGCCAAAGCCGCGTTCCAAAGCCATGTGGCAGCTGCTGCTGCTTTGGTGAGGATGTTACCAGTTCCCTGGACGGCGTTCTTAGCAGCTATCGCTTTTGTCTCGGCGAGAGTCTGGTTGATGCCAACCAGCTGAACCAAGTTAGATGCAGCTCGATAAGTGGCTTCGGTCTTGGAGAGAGCTGCTTGGAGAGAAGACAAAGAGGAAAGAGCCGTGATGATGGTTATCATCTTCGTCATGATAGCATTGAGCTCCTCGTTCTCGCTCCCCAGTACCTGAGTGGCTGTGGTCCATAAACCGTAGACGGAAGTGATTGCCGAAGTTGCATCCGTGACAGCGACCAGTGTGTCGATTCCTCGTCCAGTTTGGTCGATGGCTGTATTGACCGTGTCCTCTGCCGCCTTGAGCTCCCCAGCTCGCTTGACCATCTCCTTGAAGGATGCTGAACTCGTATCCCCGGCTTGAGCCATCCGGATCAGAGTGTCGGTCAAGTCGTTGAGCTCCTGTTTCAGGTTATCCGTTGCCTTCTCGTAGTTACCAACTGACCGGCGATAGTCCCCGAGTGCCTCCTCCTGAGCTTTGAGCTCCTCGGTGGTTTCTGCAATGCGCTTGCCGAGCTCGGCTTTACGAGCCGCATCCTTCATTGAGTTGCCCAGCTCTGCAAACTCGGCATTGTCCAAAGCCAGCTGGGTTCTAAGTTTTGCTAAACTTGCCTCCTGTTGGTTCTGGAGCTTAATATTGTTCTGGATTTGCTTCTGGTACTTATTCGCCTCGCTGTTGATTGCCTTGATCTGGTTGTCAAGTGCGTAGTATTCTTGGGCATTCTCCTCGGTCACTTTGCCCAGAGCCTTCTGTTGATCCCTCAGCTCCTGGGACCGGAGTTTCAATTCGGCTAACGTCTTGAGGGCATCCTCAGCTGTTACACGGACGTTGTAAATTGTATTTTTCTGTTCTTCGGCCATATCACATTCGTATTAGGTCTACTTTGGTTATCTTTCCAGCTTGGAAGTTGTTTATCTTCGAGACGTAGAACCAGAACCCATGCTCTTCCAGCCATATCGGGTTGAACAGGTCCAGACTTTGGATGTCAAGCGAGTCCAGAAGGATCTGGGTCTGTAGTATCTTCGGTCTTTTGAGGATATTGTCGATGAGCTTGCCGTAGTACTTGGGAACGTAGTAATTCAAACTTTTGAAACGTGCCGTGTATAGTCGCACCCGGGTAAGGGTGTAGCCTACACTCACCTGGGGCCACATATAGTCAGACTTATTTATGTGGACGACCATCGGCTTACTGAGAGCATTGTACTCCCAAGTCGTCTCGGTCATTTCCCCGTTCTCCATCCGGCCTCTATTGATAGTCCATATAGGATAGTTAGCAAGTGTGTGTAACCTTTGCGTACTGTCCTCATCATAGAGGGTTTGGTTGAGTCCTGCCAAGAACCCAATTTGGAACAGGAGTTTAGTGGGCTGGAGGTTGACGTCCGGGATGCTGAACTTGTACGAGTCAGTAACATTGTTGTCCTTGTTGTCCTCCAGCTTTATCTCGTTGGACTGGGCATAACTGGACAACTGGAAGGTAAGTTTTGTGTCCTTACCTTTTATCAGCTTGTCAGACCAATTCTTCCCGGACGAGCTTCGTCTGTTGTAGAACTCCTGAATCGAGTATGCTCTTGCTACTTTGGTGGCGGGATTCACGTCAATAGTCAGACCAAACAGCTGTAAGAAAGCTTTGACTATGTCCCCCAAACTCTTAAACCCAGTCGAAGCCAGGAGGTCATAGGTTAGCCCGGGATAAGGCCTATCCCCCGGCGAAGTTTCCGGCACGGGAGGAGCAGTAATGCTGACCGGGAACCTCATGTCATACTGATTGGCAGAGGGATTGACTGTGTTGAGAGATCCGGACACAAGGATGTGCTCTCCTGCCTCCATCGGGATGTCGACCGAAGCGCTGCCAGAAGACCCCGACGACCAGGATCTGGTCAACACTATAGCACTGGTTCCGTCGTTCTTGTGATGGGTAACTTGGACTGCCACAGAACCATTCCGAATGGCAGAAATATTGGACCATGAGAAACTGAACGTGATGGTCGTGTCCCACAAAGTCATCCAGTTGAATGTTCCGGATACGGTGCCCATCATCAAGCGTCCAGCGACCGGGTCACTGAGAGTTACTCCGGGGTATCCTTGCCATATCACCCCTACTATAGTACCAATCGGGGGATCCTGGATCCAGCCAGTCCCGGATGCTTTCGGAGCATTGGGGTTGTCTGCCAAAACGGGGTAAGTGCAAGGCAAAAACATTTCGGCTCGGTCGACTGGATCCACGTCGGTCTCAAGACTGTAACCTGCTCGGTCGAAGATCCACGTTACGAGATCATACCAGTTGAGGTGGGGGTAGAACTTGTCCAACTCCCAGACTTGCCTGATTGCCTCCATCGAGATCGGGGGCACGTTCGGATTCTTCTGGAGAGTTGCATATAGCCAAAAATACAGGACTTTAGATTCCTCGGGGCCGGAGAGGTATCGCTCGGTCTGTCCCATTGTGTCCGCGTACCACTTGAGGAGGAACATGCCAGTTCCGGGATCCTTCGCGTCAGTGTTGTTGAGGGTGTCGAACAGGTCAGCGGTTGCCCCGAGGATCTGGACCCCGATCGATGTATCTGATACGTCTACGATGTTCAATACTGCTCCAACCGGGGATATGAGCGCTCCCTCATAGAATAGTTGGCAAGGAAACTTCATGTATGGCACATACGAACCTGAACCAACTATAAAACCGAATTGGAATGCTTGCTCGTTATGGGTCGTCCTGGGCAGACTGATACGCTGGGAGTACGAGGCATTCCTGTCCTTCATCTCCGCCAGATTGTTGATCTGGTAATTCATCGCAGGAGCATCCAGCGGGAGGTCCAGTGACCAGACCTCGCCGTCAATGCCTTTCATGAGTAGTTCGTAGTTCATATTACCACTGAGTTTGTTCGTCAATAAGCTGGAACTCGTAGCTAACAGTGTTCCGTGGGGCCTTAGTGTCCCAAGTCAGATCAGTATCATCTACGAGGACTCGTTGCCATATCCCGACTAAGTAGTTGTACCTTTGAACAAGAGGCGAGAGAGCAATTCCTTTGAGCAAGTTGAAGTCGTTCTCATCAAGCTGTTCTGCTCCTGCTTGGACTATGTTCTTAAACTCCGGAGCTAACTCGCCTCTCGTCTGTGAGGCATAGGGGTCTCTGGAATTCGCTAATACGTATTGGTCTCCCCGGTCAACCTCCTGCGTATACTTCTTGTGTTGCTCAAACATGTAAGTGTCCCATCCGCCTTTCTGGTTTATCCAGCGAATGTAGAATGGGTTGCAAGGAACTTCGGCATCAACGTAACGTATATGCCATTTGTCGGAGTTCAAGGGCAAATTGCGATTTCTGACAATAACGTAGTCAGCACCATCTACCAATTCTTCATCGAACTCGAGGACAAACGGGATGTTAATCATGGGGGAGATCTCCACTTTCTCGAAGAATGTATCCCCCGTATACATAACATTCACTTCCATGGCTGATTGCATGTTTACTGACGCCGACCCCTTAGCAAACAGGGTTAGGAAGTTAGGGTATCCAAAATACTTCTTAACATATAGTTGTCCGTCCCCGTCAGGAACCCGGTCCGTCAACACAAATCCTACGGGTCTTTTGGAGAAGTTAGCGCTGTAGCCTCGGGGACAAACTCCCCGGGAGGCATACCGGACATTGAAGTTTTGTTCGCCGATTCCCCTGTATGCGTATGCCGATATGAGGTTATAGTCAATGCCAAAACCTATGCGCGAGTTAACATACGGGTATGTCCTGTTAAGATCCCGGAATCCAGCTTTAGCCAAGAAACTGAGGTCGTATTTCTTCGTCGTCCCGAATCCCGAGTCTCTGTAGATGTCGGTGCTTTCAGTTAGTGAGTTCGCTGCTTTAACTGGACTGGGACTATAGGCGATGAAGTTTTGGCCGTAGGCCAAACTCATACCTGAGAGAGTAACCTTCACTCCAGCTGTTGCTCCTTCAATACCTGCGAAAATAACTAATAGAACATGGGGATCTCTTACTGTAACACTGGTCGGTACCTGAACCTTCCACGTCATGTTGGCACCAAGTGATATCTTTGTTTTAGCAATCACAGTGGTAGGAGCATCCAAATTGGTTGCTTGGAACAAAGCAACGGTGAGTGAAGTGGCACCCACTCCAGCCCCGTGAGAAGCCCTAAAAGCATACCATTCCCCGAGTATCGCCTTTCTACGGATAGGAAACTTCACAAAATAGTTGTTACTACTACCTCCACTGTTATCAATTACTTCGACCTGCTCATTGTCTATAATGTTCAACGAGATCATGTTGGCCTCATCAAAGTTCTGAGTCTTGATCTCAAGACCGGATGTTAAGTTGTCGGTCTCAACTGGTATTTGCGAATATGCTGAGTGTAAAGAGTCTTCAGCCGGTTGATAGGTAATTGCCATATCGCGTTATATTATATATCCGTGGTCCATATTGTTGTCGGGGGTGAATGTCTCTTCAATGAGGACCTCCATTGTCTTGTCCAAATGCTGAGCCAGGTACTCCTCGAAGTTGTCCGCAGGAGTGTCAACCAAGTCAACGTAAATGTGATTGCGGTAAAGCTCTGAGCCTTCCCGTTTTATCTTCCATGCAGTGGCATTTCCGAATCGGACCAGGTCCTTCGGGTCCGAGAAGGTGATTCCTTTGAGCTTTGCCCACTCCATGATGATCTGTCCCAAGTTGGCGGGGATCTTGCCAGGACCTCGTCCCCGGATGAGAGTGTAGAAGTAGTTCGGAGCTTCGATTGTCCCCCAAACTGTTTCACCTTCCCGTCCCGTCTGGACCGTTATCTGAGCATAGGTTCTGCCCGAAGCTTCCTGCCCGGCGTCCTGTGATGCCCGGATGATCTCGTCCCTCATCTGGGTGAGACCCTCAGCCAATATCTGTTCCAGTCCTACCGCCATTTGTTTCGAGGTTTGCGAGCATTGGCTTTCTGCTGAGCCTTACGCTCCAGTTCCTTGTTCAATCGCTCCCGGAAGAGGTGACTCTGCAAGTTGGTGAAAAGGAGGTTGTATACCTTTCCGTATTTCCACTCCAGGATCTCGTCCGGGTCCTTCGAGTAGTCCTTGGCCAGTGCAGTGATGGTAGCCATCTCGCCAACCAACAAAGAAAACTGAGCAATACCGGCTGCCTTCTCCTCGGCACTGGGCTCATACTTGAGCTCAGTCTGTTCTCGTTCAATCCAGTATTTAATGCCCAGAAGAACCTCATACCAGTACCCGACAATTTCTGAGGTGTTCCTGAGACTCCATTTGACGCCAAGACATTGCATGCCTTCCTTCATCTTGTCAAGGTCAGTCAGTTCCTTGTCAGTGATGATCCGGCCAAGCTCTATGCGTTGGCCGAACGTCATCTGACCGCCTTTTATGTCGATTCGCTGTATCATACCATTGTATAAATATCACGGAATGTCCAGACGTCTGGGAACTCTCCCTCAGGTTTTACCTTGATTTTAGTTACAATTAAGTCTTCTGTGTCCGGGAATGTATACTCTTTGAGCTTCCATTCTCCCCCTGCATATGCTGGGATTAGGGGTCTTCCGCATAATATGCTTCCATACGGGTACAATGCCGTGACCAGGTTATTCGGAACAGTGTTAGTGCTTATAGATTCGTTGACTACAGACTTGTCGACAGGTTTTGATTCAGTATTCTCAAAGGTTATCGTAATCCCCCGCATGTTAAACCCTTCGTGGATGATGTCTACCAGCCTGACAGGTTTAGGCTCGGGTGGAGCAGGAGGAATGGGCTTATATGCATCGAGACACCATTCTTGCGTTACAGTTAGCTCCAGTCCTACGCTGACCTCGTTGGCATCGAACCGAGGAGACGGATACAGAATCCTAATGGTGTTGAATATTTCCGGATGCCTGAATCCTAATTCCGAAGTCTTCAAGAAATACAAGAATGGCCGAACCATCTGCTCCTCAATTTGATTCTTCAACTCCAGTCGTCCGATGGTGGGCGAGTTCTGGCTGAACTTCGTGTCGCCTTTGTAGGCATCGTTGGCCATAGGCTCGAATTTGCAGAAGTATATCTGCATGATGGTCCTTTGCTTCTGGTGCCCTCTGTAAGGAATATCATAGTAGCCAGTGGTGGGCTCCTCGACATAGACGAAGTCGGACGAGGTCCGATTGCCATCCGAGTCTGTTACGAATCTTTCCATCGTGTCTACTTTGACATTCAGCATTCGAGCCTGGTCACACTCAAAGACGGCCAGAGGATTGACCATCTTGACTATGTCGCGGATGAGGGTTATGATGTCCAGAATCATCGTTTTGTGGGGATTATTATTTTGGCGGACTTCATGCCAGTCGCCTTCGGCTTGATCTCAAATATCATTCGCATGATGAGCATGTCCAGGAAGTCCGGTGACCTGCCGAGGAGCTGCTTCATGGTGTCCTTGGAGATGAGCTCTCGCTTCTGCTCAGCGGAGTTCGTGTTCTTGGACTTGAGGACAGTCATCTCCTGCTTGATCTTCTCCTGAACTTCGGGAGAGCAGATGATGTGGATCTGGCGCTTGTTGATGAGCTCAGCCAGCTTGAATGCGCACTCCGACTTGATGTTGTTGTACGTCTTGGAGTCAATAGCTGACTGTCCTCCGTGAAACTCCCGGATGCCTTTTAGGTAGCTCTCCAAGTAGAATCCAAGTCCGTCAGCGTCAGAGACGATGCTGGACCGGGGGACTTTCAGACCAGTGGCCAATTTGGCGATCTTCTCCTCCATCTCCTTGCCTTCCGAGAAGCATTTGGCAATGGGAATCCGGCAGACCATGCCATCCCAGGTTCCAACCACCCAACTGTCTCGTCCTTTCCCGGCAAGGTCAGTGCTAATGAACCGATTGCCCGTCGGGAGTACGAACTCATTGCTGAACATGTCGCACACTGCATCATAGTCGACCAGCCAATTCGGATCATCATCATACTCCCAGTTGCCAAAGACCAGTCGCTCGATCTGCGACTGGGTCAGGTTCCGGAGAAGCCCTTCAATATACGTGTCTGGGAGAGTCTTGTTGTCCTGGGGCAGAGCTTTGACGAACCGACGCCAAGGAGGCAGCTTGTTCTCCTTCCATGGCTTGTAGTAGTCCGTGTAGAGGAAATTGTTGGACGGGTTGCAGGTGATGAGGAGTTTGGGAGCCAGCTTGTAGACGTCATTCTTCCAACGACCGATGGAAGCCTGGAGGTTGGTCTTCGCCTCGCGGATAAACTCGCCACCCTCCTCAATCCATCCCCGAGTCATCTGCATGGAACCGAACCTCTCGTACATGGGGTCACTGGGGTTATACTTGGCATCGATCAGGTAGATGCGGCTTTTGTTGTACAGTTCAAAGAAGTTGTATTGGCCATTAAAGTGGTAGTAGTTCTCCGTGATGCCCCAATGAGCGAATACCTCGTAGATGGAGGGAATAGTGTACCGGACCAGGTCGGCAGCCGTCTTACGCGCAATAAAATAAAATGTCTCTGGGTAGGTGAGGGCATCGCCGGCTATCAAGGAACACCCGAGGTACGATTTGCCAGCACCTTTCGTGCCAGCATACAGAATATCAGTGACTGAGTCATCAAGCCATAACCGAGCCACTTCCTTCTGCTTCTCGTTACCTTTTGTGTCAAATTGAAGCCGGCGTCCCATTTTATTTTACCTCCATTCCAGTTATCTGTTCGAGAGTGATGCCTCCCGTCAGGTTGACATTGGTCTTGCGTCCTTGAAGTACCTGGATGAGGCTGGCAGCGTACTTGCCAACCAGTGCTCCCTCAATCTGCTGGGAATTGATGGCGTCCTCGATGGTGCCACCAATTGCAGCTGCTACCGGGTCTCCCGTGAGCTCCTCGTACTCAACAGGATTGATGCCAGCAAACAGCCTAAATGATTCGATGGTCATCGGGCGGGAAATGTAGACGCTACAGTCTTCGCCATTCCTATTCTTGTGAGCCTGGGAAAAATAGTTATCCTGCATGAATTTGCAATACTCGATGAATGCAAAATAAAGCTCCTCCGCATCGGTGGGCTTTACAAATTCCCCGGCGTCTCGCCTTTTCTGTCCCTCCTCCATATAGGCGAGCGGACTCATTTTATATGTGCTTCGTGCCATGCCTCAAATATAATCAAACCTTATACAAATTAAAAATTTATTTCTGCACAACAATCCCCGGAGCGTTTGGCCCCGGGGATCTTTAATTTATTCGCTTACGCGAATGAGGGTCACACCGAACCACAGGAACTTGACCGAAATACCGTTCGGCCAAATCATACCTTCGTGGACCGTGGCGATGGACGGGGTCCAATTACAGTACTTGGTATTGATCTCCGAGTACAAAGCCCAGTTTTTCCCGAGCTGCTTAAAGTGTTTTGCTTTCATTTTTAAAATTTTTAATTTCGTATGCGCGAGGGCCGTCAAGTATTTGTGGGTCGAGAAAAGGCCCAATTTGGCACCAGTTCTACTGACTCTGTCAGTTCTACTGACTCTGTCAGTTCTACTGACTCTACCAATTCTACTGGACCAATTCTACTGGACCAATTCTACTGGACCAATTCTACTCGCCTACGACTTCTTTTTGAATTTTTGAATCCGTCTCTCCGCTCTCTCCATCTGCTTGATGGATCTGTTCAACTTCCGTTTGGGGTTGATCCACCATTGGCGGATCCCGCCGAAAATCGCGAACAGGCCGATAATGGCCAACAGATAAATTGCAATCATTTTCTACGCCTCCTTTCTAATTTGTTTTGTAGTTTGCGGACCTCAACCCAGTCCTCGTGCCGCATCCATTCCGGACGAGATAACAGGGCAAGCTGACCCCGTGCTATTTGCATGGTGGTCTTTTTCAGTTTGCGGGCGTAGTCCAGGACCTCCCGCTCCTCTTTTGAGTAGATTCCCAGCCATCGCCGGAACACTCCGATTTTTCCAGTTGGGGGTAGCCCCAACTTCTCAGTTTTTTCCATAATAAACAATATTTGACCAGTAGTAAACAATAAAATTTCTTATTGTTTCTCACCTAAGTGATTGATATTCAATTGATTAGGTCCCCAATTCTCCTCCCGAGAAACAATGTAAACAATGTTTCTGTGCACTCTATTTTGTGATTTTTCATTTTCTAAATTGGTCATAATTTTCCTCATATTCCCTATTCAGGTTTTCCTCCTAAATTATTGTTTACATTGTTTACAAGGGCCTAAATCATTGATATTCAATCGATTATCGAGAAACAATGATTGTTTATTATTGTTTCTCATTGTTTACTGCTGTTTTAATTTAAGTGATTGATTATCAATGGTTTGGTACACTTTCCATTGGAAAGATAAACAATAAACAATAGGGGTCCCCCGGATTTTAGGGGAGGGGCTGTCGAGATTTTTGCCAATAAACAATGGAACAATGGTTTTATCAACTTTTGGGGCCGGGGGTCCCCCTGATTTGTAAACAATGAAACAATGGTTTGACCAACTTTTGGGGCCGGGGCCATGGAAAAATTGTAAACAAAGAAACAATAAAACCATCAACTTTTGGGGCCGGGGGTCCTATTCCCCCGTGGACCCAAAGCCCCCCTGTCCTCTTTTGGTCAATTGCGGGAAAAGCTCGTCCTCCGACTCGAGAACTTCCACCCCAACATGGACAATAGGCATCACCAAACCCTGAACCAGTTTCATGCCCGGCTTGAGGATGACGACTTCCTTGCCGACGTTCATGACATGCAGATGGATCTCTCCTTGATAGTCTTCGTCAACCACGCAGGCTCCGACCTGGAGCTGGTGCTTGGTGGCAATACCGCTCTTGTTGAACATGATGAGGGCATACCCCCGGGGTATTCGAGCTCGAATACCCGACGGAATGTTGATGCTTTCGCCCGGCCAGATCTGTTTGGCTTTGAATTCTTCCGGGATGTAGAAGTCCAGCCCGGCGGACAGACCCGTTCCTCTGGTCGGGGTCTTGACATTTCTTACTTTTACGATTTTCATTTTTTAAAATATTTTTCGAGACGAGCTCGGTGTGTTGTGCCTGATGAGAGTGATGCTCCTTCTATGAAATTATACCGAGTGTGAAGAGGCAGCTCCTGGAATGCCTTCTTGAACGGTTGACCATCCGATTCAAATATCTTGCCAGCGGGATTTCCCGCTGTAACGTCCTTCATCTTTCGGGACTTGATCCACCACAAAGCCTCTTCCCGACTTATGGAGCGTATGGAAGGTCTAATGGACCCATTCCGGAGCGTCATTTTGAACCACTGAGCCTCCGTATTGGTGTCATCTTCTCTGAACCATACCCGGTAGTATCCAATAGCTATTGCCATAAGTTATAGAATATTTCGTGACACTTCTTGCGGTACGACATCGGGTCCTGCCGGATACTTTGGCACTTGAGAGGCTCTTTGGGTCGGTCGAGAATCTCCTGAGGCAGTATGTCGCTGAAAGCATCTTTGAGAATGCGCTTATGAGTTCTGTCCTCCCGGGGCAAACGGAGAGCGAACCTGACAACGTCATGTCCCAGGAATGGGGACCGGAGTTCAACTGTGTTCCTCATGGAAGCCCGGTCAAGCCGAGGCATGTGGTAGAACGGAAGTTCCTGGAACACGTCTGAGAGCTGGGAGTCGTAGTCATCGACTCGGCGATAACCCCCGAAGAGTTCGTCAGCTCCATCCCCGGTCAGGATGACCTTCTCCTTGACCTTCTCCATGAGTCGGAACTGGGGGATCATGGAACCCAAGTCGATGGGGGTTTCGTTGTAGCGGAGACACCTCTCCAGGCAATTATCATCTGGGATGGGGCCAAGAGAGGTGATAGAAACCCCCAAAAATTCGGACAATAGCATGCCAAATTTTGATTCATTATTCTCCACCATATAGAGATTAACCCCCAGGCCCATTCGATGAAGAATAGAGGCAACTATGGATGAATCCAGTCCTCCTGAAACCAAAGCCCCGACCGGGACTTTAGAGTACATTGCCCGGCGTTTTACGGACCTCTCGACCAAGCCCCGGAGGACTTCGGCGAACTCGGATTTTGCGAAATGACTCCGTTCCCCTATCCCCCATCTGTAGTAGTCCCTCCGGATAATGGTGGGCTTCACCTTCATGTCATCGAAGGAATAGACAGTATTCGGCATAATGCGCTTAACATTGTTCCACGGAGTCCGGTCATCCCAGTTGTAGCCCCATTTGAACACTTCCGACTGATAGTACCGGTCGAAGTCTTTGAAGTCCGACACCAGCGGAGTTATCTCCGAGCAGATCTCCCCGAACTGGTTGTAGTATAGCTGCTTCTTACCGAGTGGATCGGTGAAGGCAATAATCTGACCTTTTCGGTACCAGCATATTGCCCACATGCCATCCCAGTGGTTAGCTTCGAGAAGGATGTCCTCCAAGCAGTTGATCCCCGGAACCTGAGCTCCGAACAAGTCGCGAAGATACTCGACGTCGCTGGAATACCTCGTAGGATAGTTGTAGATCTCCCCCACGTAAAGAAGCCACCCATTGTTTCCGGCTAACTCTATAGGCTGAGCCAGGCCATCGCCTGGTTCAGTCTGAATGGGCAAACGAACATGACCGAGGAACCATCCTCCTTCGGCAATCTGGGTGAACTCAATGCCCCGATGCTGGATCTTGTCAATGACGTTAGCCCTTCTTGTTATACTTATTCCGCACATATCTTTTGTGTTTTTTAATCCCGTCAATCGCATCCATGACGCAAATGCCGAGTATTCCTATTCCTACGAGGATTGCCATTATTATGACCATTATCTCCTCACTTCCTCCTGCCATGTCTTTTGCGCTTTATGTCCTTTCTGACTTCATCAACTGCGATTAGGAATGTAATACAGCTGCTCCAGCCAAAGAGGTCAAGACTACCTCGATCAACACTCTAACTTCTACGCTCATCTTTCTTCGAATTTTTGAGGATCTGTTGTGCCTTCTTTTCAATCCAGTCGAGGTAGCACTTGCTATTCATGTGGGGTCCTGTCAAGAATCCCGAGCATCCCGGGCAGAACATGCAATCGTCATATTGCTGATGAGCTCTTGCTTCGTCGATAGTCATAGCTTAATAGATTACCCATTTGGAGAGATCTTCGTTGTATGCATGGAGGGACCCAGCGAAGTAATGCAGAGATCCCTTCTTGAGAGAGGGATAGGTAGCTGCGAGGATGTTGAACACGTAGTCCATCATGGCCTCCGTCAACCAGATGTCGATTGCGAAGTGCTTGAAGAAGTCATTGCTCCGAATGTAATATATCACGTGGAGCCGATTGTTCCGGATGAGGAACTGGTAGCTGACGGAGCAAGGTACTCGGGTCAAAGCCCCGGCTGTTGCCCGGGTGTCCTCCGGCTCGAAGATCATGACCATTGCTCGTCTGGAGTGCGGGTCGTCCCGGAGAGTCATGATGACATTGTCCAACTGGTGGATCTCGGGTCCCTTGTGAAAAATGTGCAGACGCTCTGAATAGGTGTAGTCGAAGCGACCCTCCTGCCGAGTCTTGCTCACCAGCTTCTGCCACAAGTCCCGGCGGATCTCCCAGCTCTTACCCGGATTGACCCCGTTTCGGTCAAGCCGGTCAGAGAGCTCTGCTCGGCAATACTTCTCAATGAGCTCGGCCTCATCTTTGAACATAAAGTCGAGCATCTCGCGTTTGCCGAGATACGGCTTTGAGATGACGAAGCTCACCCCGATGAGTTCCTTGGTGAGCCGGTCGTCCCCGCTGAGCTCCTGGTTTTGGTAATGGTTGACCGGAACCGTGATGCCGGAAACCTTGAGCTCCCGATCCATCTCCCGGATCATTTCGAAACAGTCTTTGAATATTCTACCCATGTCAATATTTGGATTTAATGCGAAACACATTTACTTGATACTTCAACGACCAGAGCTCTTTGACTCGAGTCTCTGAGAGACCCAAATGCTCGAACATTATGACGAAGTAAGTCCATATCCACTTGAGCCGGTCCTCGAAAACTACCAAGTCAACCATGTACTGAGATTGTCTCCACTCTCTGTTCTTGAGACAGTTTGCTGTCATGCCGATGTTTCCGATTAAGGTAAGCAGATCTCCCGCAAAATCTTCGTCTTCCAGAACCTGTGTCCATTTAGGCATCGTCCAGTCGAAAGTGGGAGTCATGCCATAAAGCTGGTAAAGCTCCAACATGAAGTTGAATGCGTCAATCAGCTCCTCCTCAAAGTGCTCACTATCGAGTTCCTCCTCGATAGCCTCCTTTGCCTCAGCGAGTTCCTCGACAATCTGCCAACAGAGTTTCTTGAAAAGCTCCTGATCCTCCAAAGTGTTGATGTCAAAGTTCGCGATGCGCTCCTTGAAATATGGTCTGTACATGAGCTGGAGCTCCCCCTGGAGGGCATAAATCTCCTCCCAGCTCTTAATGAATGGCTTAAAGTCTTGTGTATTCATGGCTTGATGTTTGAGAATGTATTGTACTGTTCCGGATCTTCTTTGTGAGAGTAATATACAGCTATTCTGCGTCCCTCTTCTGTGAGAACATGTTTGATCTCATGCACCTCGATGGGACTGATCCGGATGAAGTCCACAGCCTCCGAAATGGTTGAGAAGTACGTAGGTACTACTCCCTGAGCTTTTAACGGCTTGGGTTCCTCGAGTTCGTTGTTGATGGCCCCGATTGTGGCTACCATGTCAAGGAGGTTGTCCTCCTTGTGTGCATTGGATTCACGTGCCATTTTCACTGCCACTTGGACCCAAGACACGTCAAGAGCGGTCAGAGGCTTACCGGTAATGACCGAGGCGATCTCTGCGGCCTTCTGGTTGCATTCCATGAACGGTCCGTATTGTCTCTCCTTTTCCTCCGACCGCTCATTGATGATTTGGTCAGCGTGTTTAAGTATGTTACTCATGATTTTTAGTATATAGGTTAGACCCCGGGGAGGGACTCGAACCCTCCTGTACCACTCCGGGGTGCCAAGTGGAGTGACGGCTCCACTTGGCGAGGAGTTCTGACTTACTCCTCAGCCGGTGCGTTCTCCGGCTCGTTCTGTTCTGCTTCGGGAGCTGCTTCGTCAGCCTTCTTCCGGCCGCGCTTCGGCTTCTTGGTCTCTTCAGGAACCGGAGCCATCTCGCCGAGCTCCAGGTCCTTCGAGTCGATGCCCTTGCCCCAGACGTGACCGTCGTTGGTCTTGATGCGGTACTGGATGAAGTTGTTGCGGGGGTCGAGACGAACTCCGATGATGATGCCGTCGGTCTGCTTCTTGGTCTTCGTGCAGATGAACTTGCAGAAGCGGCCGATGTTGGCTTTGGCCTTCTCGAGATTGGCTTGGGCCTCCTCTGCAGAGATCTCCTTCTTCAACGGGCGAGGTTCCTTGGGTTCCTTCGGGGTCTTTGCCTTGCGAGCCTTCTTCGGCTTCTCCTCGGCGACCTCGTCGTTCTCCTTGATGCCGTTCTCGGCTTTGTACTCTTCGGTCTCAGTGGCGTTGTAGACAGCGCCCTCCTTTGCCGGATGTTCCTGAGATGCTCCTCTCGATGCGAGGATGGATTCGATGGCGTCAAGCTCGTCACCGGTCTTGACATTGGCCAACTTCTGAAGAACTTTCGAGCTGTAGCTCTTGTACTTTTCGATAAACTTTTCCATAGTGTTTAGTTGTTAAGTGTAGTGTAAAAGTAAGAAAAAATGTCCAATTGAAAAAATTTTTCACCAGAAAAATTGAAATTATTTCAATCCAATTCGACTGTGATTATGTCCAATATGTTGGAGGTCCTCATGTTATTGACTCCCAGTAGAGCCCTTCGGATCCCCAAGTCCCTCATTGCTCGCTTTGCTTGAGCAATGGCTCTGGCTTTGATTCTTCCGTCGGGGATAGCTGCTTCGTAGCTGTTGTAATCCTCGTCCATTAATTCGTAGTAATATCGTTTCACTGTCCTTTTGTTTGTACTACAAATATAATACTTCTGCGACAAATACTACGATGTTTTACGATATTTTTTCAGATATTTTTCGACCCTCGCTTTTACAGCTTCCATGAGAGCATCCTGTCCCCGGGTCTTCGCTTTCTGGGCTCTTATGACGTCCTGGTCCACTGTCTTCGAGCATACCAGTTTATTGACTATCACGACCTCCTTCTGTCCTTGTCGGTCAAGCCGAGCATTGAATTGTTGCTCCAGCTCGAGAGAATAGGTCTGCCCAAACCAGATGATGCGGTGTCCTCCGGCTTGAAGGTTGAGCCCATGGCCCCCGGAAGCCGGGTGCATCAAAAGAACCTGGATTCTGCCAGCATTCCAGTCAACGATGTCCTTCTCCGTTTTGAGTTCCCGGGGCTTATACTTGGCGAGAGCCTTCATGAGCCGGTCTCTGTCATGCTGGAAGGTCCAACCTATGAGGACTGACTGTCCCCCGGCGTCCTCAATGAGTTCCTTCGTGGCTTCGATCTTCAACGTGTGCACCTCATGGGCCACTCTCTGTTCATCGTACACTGCTCCATTGGCAAACTGGAGGAGCTTAGTGGACAAAGCTGCTGCATTGACAGCTGGTATCTCTACAGCGTCCCCGAGCTGATCGATCATGCTGAGAACTTGTTCCTCCTCGAAAGAGTCATAAGCTTTTTGGATTTCCGGGGGCATCTGGATCTCCACTATGTTGTCGATGCGCTCGGGGAGATCGAGGTAGTCCTTAGCTTTCATGCTCATGCATATGTCCCCGATCTTTGAGTATACCCGCTCCTGATTCTCTTTGGATATGTCGTACGAATATACAATATGCCCGTTTCTACGTCCTGGCTTAAAGTAGTTGTCACGATAGTGGGATATGTATTTGCCCAAGCGCTCTCCCCGGTCCAGGAGGTACATTTGGGCCCAAAGGTCCATAAGACCATTGGGTGCCGGGGTACCAGTCAAACCTACTACTCGGGAGAGTGAAGCCTGAACGTGCTTAAGAGCTTTGAATCGGATTGACTTGGGATTCTTGAAACTGCTGAGCTCGTCGATGACCACCATGTCGAACGGTAAGCAAGATCCCCCGTAGAGCCCGCATAGCCAAGCCACGTTGTCTCTTCCGATGGTGTATATGTCTGCCTTCTTGGCAAGAGCCTCACGACGTTGACGTTCTGTTCCGATGATGCGAGACACTTTAATGTGCTTCAAGTGGTCCCATTTCTCGACCTCCTGTGTCCAGACTGATTCGGCTACTCTTTTGGGAGCTATGACTAATACCCGTCGGACCTCGACCTCTTTAAACATGAGCTCGTTGATGGCTGTCAAAGTAGACACTGTTTTACCCAATCCCATGTCCAGGAACAGAGCACAGTGCGTGTGGCTTATTATGTGGTCAACAGCTTGTAGCTGGTATTGATGGAGATCATTTTCGGTCATATTCCAATGCTAACATTTTACAACCCATGGTCGTGTCTATCACCTCGACCCTAAAGCCCATTGCTTTCAGTTTCTGGTGCATTAATGTCTGTATTTTTCGGGGCTTTTTACCGAATGCTTTCAGCTCAACGAAAACGACTTCGCCACCGGGGAACAGACAGAGCCGGTCAGGGAGGCCAGCATTGTGAATTGCGGGGAGTTTCAAACACCAGCCCCCAACTCTCTCCACCTCAGTGACGAGTCGTTTCTCAATCGAGTTTTCGCACGTAGTATTTTTGCTTTCCATAAATGGAGAAATTTTTAGTAGACTTGCATGGCTCCCATTCGGGCATACTCTTCAACAAGTCATTGATTTCTCGGGTCTTATACCGGTCCATGTCCTCTCTGTTCCTCCCAAGACATTCACACCATATCTCAGCAACACACACGTAGTCTCGGGGGGTGGTCCCTTTGGGGTTTAACTCATCGACCAGGAAGTCTCTTCTCTGGTAGAGGTCCATTGAGTCCCAGTTGTCCGGGAGTTGACGTTCCAAGTACGCCTCAATGATGCCTTTCCGTTCATCCGACTCGCTGTGCGAGCTTTGCTCGCTTTTGGCTATTTTTTCTGCTTCATGGCTCAAATAGAGTTTTTCCTTGGATTTGTACAGGACAACTGCCTCAGCCCATATCTGGTCTATCTCGTCGTCCAGTTCCATGAATACGTCTTTTTTGGCATTGTTGGGGACCACGTCCACTGGCATGAAGCGTCTGTTGCCAGTGGGATCTCTCAGGAATTCGCTGTCGTTGGTGGTGCCGAAAAAGACGCATTGCCGGGGATATATCTCAGAAGTTCTGGCATACGCTGGTCGGAATGAGTCTTCGGACTTAGATATGAAATGCTTCACTGACTCAACCTCCGCTTTGCGGAGACCGGAGAGCTCAGCTATTTCAATGAGCCATGCCCCCTGGATCTGCTCGAGAGCCTCCTTTCCTTGGACTGTAAGGAATGTGTCACTAAACCAGGATTTTCCCAATTTTTTGATAAACGTACTTTTGCCGGATCCTTGAGGTCCTACGAGCATAAGCACAAGGTCGAATTTGACCCCGGGGTTCATAACTCGGGCAACTGCTCCAACCAGCATCTTGCGGATGGCTTCGCGAGAGTAGATATTGTCGTCAGCCCCCATGTAGTCAATCAGGAGTTTGTCTACCCGTTGGATCCCGTCCCATTTGAGGTCATTGAGGTAGTCCAGAATCGGGTGGAAGTGGTTGCGTTCAAATTCCAGAGCCATGGCATCGTCGATCTTTAGCGAGGACGTTATTCCATATACGCAACCCAAATAGTTCCTGACCCCGGAGTAGTCTACGTTCTTGACCGGCTCCGGCTTAACAACCCGACGCCATGGGAGATTCCCGAAAACGTACCTCTTCCCGTCAAAGTCGTTTTGTCTGAACAGTCTTTTGAACCGGGGATCGTTTACAAATATGAGGTTGAGGTTGGCATCCGACGAGAGGTACACTCCCCGAGTATCAACCTCCAGCTCCTTCATCCACTCGACGCTCTCAGCCTCCGGGTCAACCTCCTTTTCGACGACTTCTTCCTGAGTCCGATCATGCTCTGGATCGGCAAACTCGTACTTGGCACTGTTGATGTGGTCGTTGGCAATGGTTGTCTTAGTGTCTGGGTCATTGCGTACGAACTCCTCCATTGCTGACACACTTGGCAACTTCGACGAGGGATCCTTGACCTTGTCGTCAAGGTGGCCGAATTTGTGTATGCGGACCAAGTCAAACGCATTGCAAAGTTTACCCCCACACGGGTCAGTTCCATGATGGGAATAAGCGAACTTGTCCTCATACACGATCAGACCAGCCGAGGCGCTGCCTTTTGTGTAAGTGTATCGGCCCTCCAATGCTGATGGGACATAGGTGTCAGAGAGAAAAGTCTCTATTGCTTCGGGTATGGAGTACGTCCTACAGAACGCTCCTATGAGCCCCCTCTTTATGGTTGGGTCCTCCTGCTTCTTAACGGCTCTGTCGACAGCTTCGAAACGGGACGAAGCTGTGGGCCAAAGTGATGAGTCCTTCCAATCGGCATAGGAGTTGAGGATCTCGTCAGCATCAATCCATGGACCGTCCTGAACCTTAAAGTAGTAGTCCATGTCCTTCGGCGTAGAAGGCCAGAACATGAGTCGGTTGGTCTCGAAAGTTGAATTGTCGAAAAGGTCTATGCCGATTATCCCGGCAATTTTTCGGCTTATGGCCACATACTCATCAGCCGTGACTTCTCTGCTCAGTGGCATTATTAGTCGGTACCGGGGAGACGCATCTGAGTGTTTGTGAGTCCCATGCAGAACAGCTGCATTGTCAAACTGGAGAGTAAAGTCATCCCAGAGGTCTTTGTGGGCAAAGTCCAAGTCGAGTGTCATCAACTGTCTGTGGACCACATTGGCCGGGCTTCTTTTGCCCCCTCTCAGGTAGCCTCCAACGTATCCGCCTACGTCTTTTATTTTGAGCTGGTCCTCCTTGCTTGCAGAAACAAACTCCTTGAATGTTTCAGTGGTCTTGTTCTCCTCCCCGAGTCGACTGACCAATTCAGACCATTTCAGTTTCTTGTTGCTCCATACTTTTGATCTTGCGCTCAGTCCGATTGCAATATCAAGTTCCCCGTCGTATGTCATTAGTCTTTCTTATAAAATTTAGTAACGTACCCATCTGCTTTGAGAGGTAATCCCATTGGCAAGCAGTTCAGCCAAGGAAGATCCTCTCCCATAACTCTACACATAGTTTCCAGACAATCCCCGGCTCGGTCTTCGTCTACCTCTGCAATGGCTTCATCATGGACGTGCATTACTATCTCGAAGTCTTTCATAATGCTTAGTCTGTACATTGCTTCGGCGAGAAGATCCCGGGAGATTGCCTGGACTATGTTCTCCACCAGTTTGCCCCCGTAAGTCTCTACCTCAGTCCATCCTACTGACTGGACCATGCCGTCGTAGACAATGCCAGTCTGCCCGAACCTGTTGGGTCTCACCCGGGGATTTCTGTAGTATAATTTTCTCCCAGCTGGGAGAGCTATTGTCAAATTGGTCCCGTCATGTTCAAAGACGAGACAACTTACTTTCTTGGTTTTCCTGGTCTGGACGCACTCGATGGCCTTCTCGTTCACCTCCGCCCAAAACTCAACAATTTTAGGATTGGCTCGACGCCAAAGAGCTACGATGGAATACATTTCCTTTTTGGACAGCTTCTTCTCTTTGTCCATCTTCTCCATTGCGTTGACCGATCCCTCATATCCGAGTGCTAATTCTGCCGTCTTTCCCCGCTGTCTGAGGTCCGATCCTTTCGTAACCTGCTCAATGGGAACCCCGAACATGAGTGATGCTGATGCCTCATAGATCTTGCCATGAGTGTTGAAGACGTCGAGTCGCCATTTCTCCTGAGCTAACCAGGACAGGACTCGGGCCTCAATAGCACTAAAGTCGGCTACTGCAAACATTTTTCCCTCTGGTGCTATGAAGGCTGTTCGGATTAGCTCGGACAGAACATTCGGGATATTGCCGTAACACATTTCGATAAGGTCGTAGTCTCCTTTCTCTACCATGCTTCTGGCGAGGTCCAAATCCTTCATGTGATTCTGGGGGAGATTCTGGAGCTGAATCATTCGACTCGACCAACGTCCTGTTCTGTTGGCTCCGTAAAACTGGAATAGTCCGTGGGCTCTCTGGTCTTTGGCAGCGCAGTTGAGCATAGCAATATACTTCTTAGTAGAAGTCTTCGACAAGGCAAGCCGTCCCCCGAGAACCTCTTTGACCAAGTCGGGAGCATCCGGGGTATTTTTAAAATATTCTAGAATCTCAGGTTTGCCAAGTGCTGGGAACTCGAGCCCGAAGTTGGTTTTGAGCCATGTCTTGAGCTGAGCTAAACTGTTAGGATTGTCCAAGCCCGTTAGCTCCTTCATCCGGTCGGTCATCTCCTCCGTGTATACCTCATCGAAAGAGATGGCGTTCCCGGCCATATCGAGATCTATCAAGATGCCCCGATCATTGATGCTCTGGTCTACCAGGTAGTTCCGGCGTTCGAACTCCGGGAACGGGAATTGATCCAGCTGTTCCACGATGTCGCGTTCGGCAATCACGTCATATTCGGCATACGTCTTGAACTCGTTCCACTTGTCCGGGTCGTCGTCCGGCATGTTCCGGGTTCTCATACCGTTGGACTTAGTTGGCTTGCACGGGGAACAGAAAAACCGGATTAAAGCTTTACCGGTCGACTTCTTCCCGTGCTCCCCGAGGACCAACGCCTTGGAGAGTTCATCCAGAGCCAAAGGCAGTCCGCAATAGGCTGCTTTGGTCATTGAGCAATACAATTGATCGATCGGGATAGGTAGTCCTATACGCTTAAATACGAGTCTCTCAAATACAGCGTTATGAGCCCATTTCTCAATCCCCGGATCAGTTAAAGCAGAAATGAAATAATCGGGGAGCTCCTCTCCTTTGGCCAGATCTATCACCTGAACGGGAGATGTATCAAAGGCGAAAGACACTATAAGGAGCTGAAAACACCCCGATTCTATGTATTTATAGGCGCCCGTGGACTTAATGTCCTCCGGGCTATATGTTTCTGTATCGAAATATAAGCGTCTCGGCATGTTAATCATTGTTAAATTTGTTGCTGGGCGGGGATTCGAACCCCTAATCCCAAATAAGACCCAGCATACCAACCTACATAAGGTCGTCGTCCCACGGGTTCTGGCCGAAGTCCTCTTCTGCCGAAGATCCCCCGGAGAGACGTTCTCCGTCAGCCAACTTCTGGAGGTTGTTCAACCCGCAAGCAACGCCTTTGTTGCCATTCGTGTTGAAGACGTAGAAGTTGATCGACGCCCGGCCATAGCACCCGGAGTAGAAGTCCTCTTTTTCGATGATGGGGTTGAGGTTGACGTCCACGATGCCAGGACGGTTGTCCGAGTTGGCATTGACGAACATGTGCCCAGCATACTCCGGATTGCCCGGTCTTTCGGTGTCCCCGTCACGGAGGGGGTTCTTCCACGTGGGAGGAATCTTGCCACCCAATTTGGCGATGCCTTCTTTGAGAGCCGTGTCGATGGCCTCCTTGACCCGAGCCAGAGTTGCCGAGTCGGTCTTCGGGATGAGGATTGATACCGAGTATTTTGCTCGGTCGGAACCCTCCATTGCACGGGGTTCCCATACGTTGGCGTAACTGAACCGGACTTTGCCGGTTACTACTTTGGTTGTTGCACTCATAGTTGTGAAGTTTAGTTATTAGAAAAATCGAGTTTTGCTTGTTCAATCCCCATTGCCGGACGCTTGTCAGACTCGGGGACCAGAGTGGGTTTGCCTGGAGCCTTGATGACAAAGTCTCCAACCAGTAAGCCGAAGTCCTTTTTGAGGAGCTTCTCGATAGCCGGGATCCCGGCCAGTTTGACAACTTGGAACTGATCCGGGGTGTAGTCGCATGCGGTAAGAACTTCCTGAACTGCACTCTCGTCAGTCCATTTCCGTATTGACCTTCCTTCGACTACCTTATACCCCGGGATCTTCTCACCCGAGATGGCTTTGGAGAGCAGGTGCTCAGATACAGCATTTACCCATTCTTGGAGCATGGGGGCTTGCTCGAAAATCTGAGCGAGCTCCTCAGTGGTCAGGAGTTCGGGCTCTTTGAACTCGTGTTTGGCCAAGTCCAGATTGTGGTCTGCCATCTTGCGACACAAAGCTTTGACTTTACACCACCTGCACCAGTGCCCGACTTGGAGTTCCCCCTCCCCGGAGTAAGCAAGAGCTGCTTTGGGTTTCACTACCTCCTCACCCCATTTGTAGAGGTCTTCGGGTGTAATCTCCCATGACGATATTCGCTCCTGCCGGGGCTGGACGATAGTCAACTTTACCATGTTGATGTCGTAGACCATCTCAAATTTGGACAATGCCCCAAGAGCATACAGCATCAACTGAGCATTGTTCTCAGCGAAAACCGGCACGCCAGTGCCAAACTTGAGGTCTATGATCTCCATGACCCCGTCAGCGATAATGCAAGCGTCCCCAGTGCCGAATCCCTGCTCGACCCAAGCCGAGAAATCCAGTCTC
>ENA-OZNJ01000036-OZNJ01000036.1-human-gut-metagenome-genome-assembly--contig:-NODE-36-length-25614-cov-5.054071_pt1 | contig 25614 bp, 28 predicted proteins | sample MGYA00244198_ERZ653831 | MGnify/ENA primary metagenome ERZ653831 (study PRJEB26926, sample SAMN06164693) | human gut metagenome | biome: ENVO:00009003; feature: ENVO:2100002; material: ENVO:00002003...
TACGAGATAGGCTCCGGTCTCGTGGGCTCGGAGATGTGTATAAGAGACAGGTTATTAACCATTTGCACCAAAGAACTCTCCTTGCCGGTTGTCTGCAAGGAGAGTTCACATGTCATAGTTTTATTCCTTTTCTTTTGATTTGTCTGACCGGTGAAAAGTTGAACTCTTTCAGCCTTTTGTCAAAGTAAACCGTCACATCTTTCATTACCCCCTTCGGAGTCCAAATTTCCTTAACAGGCAAAGCCTTCCCGTCATACAGTTTTTTTATCTGCCCGACAGAGAACTTTGTGCCCGTGCATTGTTCCATTTTGTGATTGAGAGAATATACGTTACAGCTGTTTCTGACAATATCGGGAATCAGTTCCGGTTGCTTTTTCAATAGTTCCGGATACCACTTTTCCGCTTGAAGGCAGATTCCCGCACTTCTTTTATCGGGTGGGATGTTCAGAAAACTTTCCGGTACATTTTTGTCCATTCCCGCAAGATATGCTTTTTCAGTCTTCAGATCATACCTTATGCTTTTCAACTGCAATGCCGAATTATAGGTATCGGCGGCAGCCTGACAGACCATTTTTTCCGTCTGCAGGTGTACCGGCACAGACGAAATTGCATAGCCGTCCCTGCTTACAGCATATTCCGCCATCCGGTCATCTATAATGTTCCACCGGACAGAACGCATCAAATCCGAACATCTCCATTTCCCTTCAAGCAATTTCATAATCTCCAGACAAATGTCGGGATAAGGAACATAAGGCAACAGCACAGCCGGTTCGTGCTTTACTTTTGATAATGCGGTACGGCAGATTTCCGGTGTTCTCATGCCTTCAGGCACATATTCCAGAGCCTTTCCGTTCCGTCTGACCATCTCCTCATATACCTCCAAAGGTATGCCGTCTTTCGGCAGTGCCTCCCGTAGATACCGGTCATCTTCCAGAATCAACGGCAAAAAGCACTTCAGTACCCCACAAGGCATATCATGTATGGAATCGGGTTTGTTTGTCAGAGCCATACCGACAATCTCGTAGGAGAACATTTCTTCCGGTACATGACGCACATTGGCACTGTCGGCATTGACAGCGTGCCAGCATACATTCTCAGTTTTACGTTCCGGAGGAAGATCCCGAAAATATCCGGGATTTTCCTGTACTGATTTTATATCCGCATCTTCCTGTTTCCTATCCATGCCCGTTCATTAAAGGTTTTATCAATTTCCTCATGTCATCAGCCATCCGGCTCTCTTCATATTTGGAACGGTTCAGATTCTCAAACACAATCTGTCTTGGGAGGACTTTCCAACAAAAGTAACTTGATCCGAAATAGGCAGCGTTCTTTTCCGTAAACTGGATACGTTTGTCGAACAACAACATCTGCATCTCCTTTTCTCGGAACAAGTGAACCGGTGCACTGCTGTTCAGCCAAAGATTGGAAAGCAGTAACGCAAACGGCTTGCCGAGTGCAAGGCAGCGTTCCACAACCTTCTGTTTGATACTGAACGGAGGATTGGAAACAATCAGATCCCACTCTTCCGGCTCGTAAACGAAGAAGTCCTCACCGGTAAGGATATGGGAGTGAACCACTCTGATACCGGCGGCTTTCAGCGCAAGCACGTACTCGCTATGCTCTGTATCAAACGGACACCAGACTATTTTATTTCCGGGTATATATTTGATTATAGGAGCCACCGCATAAGCCGGAGTATACTGCTCGTCGCTGCTTTTTTTCGGGGTATATCCGGCATAAATCATTCGGTATCCTCCTTTTCATCTTCTTCATTATTAAAGGCAAAAGACTTTTGTACAACCTGACCGAAGGAATCAAGAATGTAAATATCTATTTTCTGCTGGTCTGTGTCAAGTGATTTGTAATAGAGTCTGAACGTTTCTTCCGGTAACGGATACAGGTCGTTTGGCAATAGCACCGTACCGTCCTCCATGCGAAGTTCCCCTTTGCCTGTCGGTTGGAAGTACCTGATGAAGTATTTGGTGTCCTGATACTCGCCGCTTCTTACAAGCTGACAACGGATTTCCGCTTCCTCGCCCTTTACGATTGTCGTCTGCACCGGCAAGGTCGCCAGATCAAACTCATATACCTGCTGAACGTCCAATTTGTCAGAACAGGCGGTTACACATATCACACCGACAAGCATGAATGTAACAACAAACAATGTTTCTATCATCTTTTTCATACACATTAAAAATTTAATCGTTTAAAACAGTACTATTTCTGATGCGTTCCGCTACGGCACGTACCACCGGTACGCTCACGGCATTGCCGAGCATCGCATACCGGTTGGCTCGTGAGATTTCCCTCACTTCCCCGTTGATAATTCCGTATCTGGTAAAATCATCGGGAAAGCCTTGCAAGCGTTCGCACTCCACTTCCGTCAGCATACGGATTCGGGATTTTTGTTCTTCGTTCGGCTGTCCGTCAAAAGTTTCCCCCGGTTGCAGGTTTATCAGATAATTGCCGAAATTGGGCTGTTTGTAATAGTTACGTGTTATCGTTCCGCAAGTATGGGAATGAACCGTGTCTTTCCTGCACGGATGATTCCCTCCACCCGGCGCCGGGAAAGGAAATACATCTCCGGTACACCGGTTTGCAACACGTCCGACAAGGTAGATTCTCTCTCTGTTCTGGGGTAGAAACCATGCCGTATTAAACAGTTGCCATTCAAGTCGATAACCGCCAATGTCGGCAAACGCTTTGATAATGCTCCAAAAATCTGATCGATGCTTTGCGAAGAAGACTCCCTTAACATTCTCCCAGATAAAAACGTCAGGTCTGAATCTCCCGACGGCTTCGACAGCATACCTGACAAGGGAACTTGCCTCTCCACGCAGCCCGCTGCCGTCGCCGACTGAACTAAAATTCTGGCAAGGGCTTCCGAAAGTGATGATGTCGGGATGTCCGATTTCCGCTGTTCCGATTTCTGTAACCGATCCGATATGTTCCGCATAAGGAAAATTGTATTTGAAGTTGGCGATTGCATTTTTTTCTATCTCCGAGAAATATACTTTCTCAAACGAGTATCCGGCAGCCTGCAATCCTTTACTAAAGCCGCCAATACCCGAAAATAATTCCAAAAGAACCATGCCCTAATCAATTATGAATTTGACGCCCACCCCGAACTGGAAATGAAAGTGTCCGCTGTCATTTCCCCAGAGGCAACGCTCACGGGCATGGAACAGCAATACCACCTGGTTGGCAAGGTAGGTTTCTATCTCCAGCGATACCGCACCGCCATAGACAAACGCATCCCCGGCACACAGGCGTGAGCCGTCGAACAACGTACTTGTGCCCCAATTCACGGTTTCATACCCTGCCAGCACCGAACCGCCGGCATAGCAGAGAAACACCTTGTTGGCATCCGAAAGGAAATTATAATAATAGCCGCCTTCCGCAGTGAATTGGGAAACCGGGACACGTATGTCCTTGTATGGATAATACTTCTGGAGATACTCGCCCCCGAATACCCACTTATGGCAACCGTTCACATATCTGTCCGTTCCCAGTCCGAAATGGTAACCCAGCTCGTTACGTTTGTCCGCAGTGTGAAAACCGTCCGTCATACCGGCGGTAATACGCAGCCCTTTTGTACTGGGCAGGCAACGTTGGGCATGTGCCTTGTCCGTCAGGACAAAGCACAAAAACATACATATAATAACAGATATCCTTTTCATACTATTTCACCTTCAGTTCGTTAATGACTCTGGCACGGATCAGCTCGGCGTTGGTCAGAATAAACCGCTGATGCCTTCCCCCGTTCTGCTCGTTCATCTCGACAACCAGCTGCTTGTCATCCGGAAGGGTGAATTTGGGCAGGGTAAATACCGTCCGTTCCTTGCTTTTTCCATCAACCGCCGTTACATAGTTGAAGGCACGAAGCGGCACGATAACCAGTTCCTGAATGGCGGTACGTTTTGCAACCTTTTTGTCCACCACCTTAAAAGTAACGAAATCAACGGAGAACGGCACGTTGGAAGCGTTTTTCAGTTCCGTATGGAAATAAAGCAGACCGTTGTGCGTATAAATCCCCTTCAGGATATACTGGATGCCGAAGCGCTTGCAGCCGATATGCTTCACCAGACGTTTGTTGTTGTCATAGACGGACTTCATGATCAGCCGTACCAGCAGCGGGGACTCGCTGCCGAGTTCCGTAAGGTAGATTTCCTGAGAGTTGTTCGGCCGGTTCACCGCCTCGCCATCATGGATGAAGTCTTTCATCTCGATATTCAGCTTGGTCGGCTCGTCCGCATACTTCACATTGAATGTATAATAGCTGCCGTCATCCGTGATCACTGCCAGATTCGTTTCACGGGAGAAGTCCCTCAACGCCGCTTTCACCCGAAGCACGTTCTCCGAACCGTCCGCTTTACCGGCAAGAATGTCCGCCGATCCCAGATCCACATACTTGATAGCAGCCGGGAAGATAAGGTGTACCGTTTTATTGAATGTCACCTCCAAAGCGTATGGAGGAACCATCCGGTCGAATGCCACCGGGCGTGTCAGCCCGTCAAACAGATCACCGGTGGACGGACTGCGCCTTGCGTCCTCCTTATCCGGCAGCGGTGTGGTTTCCGTTTCTCCGGAATCTGTCGTTTCTTCCGTGTCATTTCCCGTCTTTTCCACTTTCACGGTCTTTTGTGCATACGCACCGGTCATACCAATGGCAAAAGCCATCATTAAAATTACTTTTTTCATGCTTGTTGTTTTTTCTTGATTGATAAATTGATTTTAACCGTTTATTGTCTTGACACGAGCAGTAGCTCGTAATTCGCCTTCAAAGTCGCCTTGGCAGTCCTGAACTTTGTGGAAAGGTATTGCGATGCGCCCTGTATCACCCCTTTGCCCAAGTCCGCAGCCAACTGTGCGCCGGCATTGGTGGAGATATTGATGCTGCTTCCCATTGCCGAGCCCATGTTGGCCGCCATCTCCTTGACGGCGGTAAGCTCCTGCGATCCCCTGACCTCAATGCCCTTCATGCCCCTCGTGTCATAAGCGTCCAGTTCCACCGGCAGGATTGTTCCCTGAAAGGCAATCGAAGAAACGGTGATTTCCATGCGCTCACCGCTGATTTTCGCCGTGCCGGTCAGTATCGTGTTGGCGGGTATGTACAACTCCCCGGCCTGCACCGGCTCCAGCAGGCGCAGACCCACTTCCTGACCGTCGCTTCCCGAAACCGTTACCGTCCTGTACACGCAGGCACGGATACCGTTCCTTTCCGTACGGCTCCGGACTGTCCCCACCGTGTGGAAACCCATGTTTCTGGGTTTGCCGTACTGTCTGGCAAACTCTTCATCGGACAGGGGTGCGGCCAGCAGGCTGACCACCCGTTCCGTTACCTGCGTAACCGGGCAGACCGGCGTTTTACCCGTAGAGGAGGACACGGCGACCTGTTTGGTTTCACCGCCGCCCGGCATGTACCTTGCCGCCATCTCGTAGGACTTCTCCATCAGCCGCAGTTGCTCCTCGCTGTTTTCTCTGGCCTTGCGCTCTTCCTCCGCCTGACGCTCCAGCTCCTGAATGCGCCATTCCAGTTCCAGTGTTTTCTGATCGTCTTCCGCAGGCCGTGTTTCATAAAAACTGCCCAACTGCCGGTTGATGTCCTGATAGGCATTGGCCGAGGAACGGATAGACGGACTGCCGTTGTCCGTGTCCTCTTCCGTCAGGAATACTTCGTCCGCTGCCGGCTCTTCCTGTTCCAGTGATACCGCCAGATCCTGAAGCGTGTTCATTTTCTCCTTTTGTTTCTTTTCAAAGGCACTTTGTTCGTAGGCGGTCTTTTTATCCGACAGCAGCCCCTTGTCCTCCGGCATCGGAACATCCACGTTGAATCCCTCCCTTAATGGCTCGTCGCTGTCCGAAGGAGCGAATATCAGCCACATCGCTCCCAGAAACACGAGAAAGAACAACGGATACACGAGCATCTTCTTCCGCTTGAGCATCTCTTCCGGAGTCAGAGGTCTGGCCTCTTTCTTCCCCTGTTTCGGCGTTTGCCCTTTCTCTTCCGCCTTTTCAGGCGTTGCAGCGTTCGCCGGTTGCCGTTCCTGATTTTTTAGGTTCTCCATAATCCACCTGGTTTTTAATGTTTATACTATCCTTGTTTATCCCCCTGTACAGCTTCATCCGCCTGATATGCTCCATTTGCAACTGCTCCCCCTCATGCCTGCCGATGCGGTATATCGAAGATACCGTCATGTATATCGACAGACAGCCGAAGCCGGTGAGCATGACCACCACGCAGACGAGCCGTACATCGGGCGACATCCGTCCGCACAGATAGCGGAGTCCGTCGTCTATCCTGTCAGGCACGTACCTGATCCATTTTTTCAATCGGTTCATTTCCTGTCTTTTTTTAAGTTATCGTTCAATGGTTCTCAAATCCCGGTTCTCCACGATATTGAACTGCTCCATCGTGAAGCCGTGCGGGTTATTGTCCGACCTGACCGAGTTCAACAGCCGGCAACGGGTTACAAGGCTCCGTTCCGTGATGTTGCTTGACCTGACCAGCGACTGCCGTGCGTAGGTCGTTACCACATACGGGTAGCTGTTGAAGTCGCACGCCACGCTGTCCACCCGGATGCTCTGGTTGATATTGGCCGAGATTATACGGTTGTAATACCCCTTTTCCTCCCAGTCCTTGTAGTAGCGGAACGCACTCTCGTCGCACAGGAACAACGCCCTGCGGATATTCGACTCGATAGCCGCCTTGTCGGGCGACAAGGTGAAAAACAGCTCGTGAAAACGCCGGATATGTTCTTTCGCCTCCACCGGCCTGTTCTGCGAAAGATCTTGGGAAAGAGCAAGTATCAGGGACTTCCCATTGTCCAGCACATAGATTTTCTCCCTCTGCCGTTCGGCGAACCGGTAGGAACTCCAGAGAGCATAGCCGGTAACCAGAGCACAGAGCGAAACGAACACGATACCCATCGTGCGGATTTGCCGGAAGCTCGTTTCTATATTCTTCAAACTCTTAAATTCCATATGTTTCTAAGATTTTATATTGGGTTATCTGCCTCTTAACTTGCCGGCTACATGACCGACGGCTGCGCCGGAAACAGCGGCAGCCGCACGTCCGCCCTTCAATGACCACGAGTTGACCTGCTTGCCGTAGTTGCCGGCTCCCGATGCCTGAATCACCCATGTGGATACTGTCGGAATGGTGAAATACCCCACAATGGCTATCAGCATGAAGATGATGTAAGCGGAATTGTTCACGTCGGGCACATAGGCGGGATCGCTCAGTGCGGCGATGTCCTTTTCGATCATCAGTACCTGAATCCTTGCCAGCACGGAACTGAACAGGTCGGATATGGGCAGCCACAGATAGATGCTGATATACTGGCAAATCCATTGGATCATCGTATTGTGGAAGCCGTCGTACACCGATATGGCGAACGACAGGGGCCCCAGAATGCTCAATACGATCAGGAAGAAGGTTCTCAGCGTGTCCAGTACCAGCGAAACCGACTGGAACAGCAGTTCCAGAAAGCTGCGGAGAAAATTGTTCACGCCCTGCCTGGCCTGGTATTTGAAGCGTTCCGTCGCCATGCCCGCCATCGCTTTCAAGTCCGAAGGCGACCATCCCAGATCCTCGATCTGGCGTTCATATTCCTCGTTGTCGACCAGATACGCCGTTTCCGGATTCCTTGTCATCGCCTCGTATTCCAGCTTCTGCCGCTTCTCGGAATACTCCCGTATGTTCAGCGTCTGGCCTTCCATTATATCGTGGCAGCCGGTAACCACAGGACTCATGATGCCGTTGAGAGTTCCCAGAACGAATGTGGGGAAGAACATGATGCACGCACCCAGACAAAAAGGTCTGAAGAGCGGGTAAATGTCAATCGGCTCGGCTCTCGAAAGAGCCTGCCACACCCGTGAGGCCACATAGAACAGTGCACCCAGTGCGGCCACTCCGGTAGCCACACCCGTGATGTCCGAACAGAGCGGCATCATCTCGTCATAAAGGTTGCGCAACACTTCGTGAAGGTTGCTGAAAGTTTCCTCGCCCGTCATGTCACCAGTATTTTTGATTGTCCGTTCCGTACAAGTCCAGCACCCTTCGGGTATCGTTCTTCTTTTTTGCACGCAGGTAAGAAATGCCGATGTTCCGGTTCGTGTAATACCTGACCAGATTGCGTTGGTTTCTTACGTCACGGTACACACGGTCGATCACATCCATGCGCTCCTTATCCGTCATGGAAAGGCTGGTGGAGGTTACGACCGTCTTCATCTCGTTCAGCATACCGCTGCTCTCTTCCAGCATCTTCGCATATCCGGAAGCGATTGCCGAAAGCTCGTCCGGCGTATAGTTCTCGTCCGTCAGCATTTTCTGGAAAGAGTTTACATAGATGTCCGATATTTCACCGACCAGAAGAACGGTCTGCTGTACCTTGCGGGCATCCTTAACCAGATTGTTGACCGCTTTCAATGCGTCGTAATAACGCTTCCCCTGTTCGTAGATCTTGACTGTTTCCTGAAAATTCTTCACCATATTTTCTGCCGTCGTCGTGGTCTGCACCACATTGCGGGTTGTATTCACGATGCTTTGTGCAAAGTTCGAGGGATCGAACGTCACCCATTGTGCCTTTACTGCCATAATCGGGCAAAGAAGCCCGGCCAGGCAGACAGCCATAATTCGTTTCATGTCTTTTAAAATTTTAATGTTGAATAAATCGGATAGTTGTTACTGTCATTTACGGGAGAACCGGGGTTCTCCATTTTCCCTATGAGTCATCCGCACGTACATAGATTCCTTCGGTAGCCAGCACCAGCCGGTCTTCCTCCCGGTCATAAGCGAGCTGCACCCTTCCCAGCAGGTCTGCCCAGATGATGCCGCCGCTTTGGTGGATCGTACCTACCACCACCGCATCAAGGTGGTAGGTCAGGGCAATCTTGTATGCGCCACCGTCACGGAATACGGTAACGGGCGGCGACTTGCGGTTGCTTTTCCACTCCCCGCATATCCAGTAGAGCGGAAACAAGGTTTCATACTCCATAGGCATTTACGGTATTTCATTGCTTTGATTCCGTTTCTTTTCCGCAAGCCTTCGGATAGCCAGTTCGATATTGCCGTCCAGTTGTTTCGCCAGTTGTTCCACTTCCACCTTCTCGCTCTCTTCGGTCGTGTAGCACAGATATTCTTCGGGCGATACCTCCGTGGCGTACACCGTTGACTGTACGCCCCCCAATCCGAACCAGACCTCCTTGTATTTGCGTTTCGGGTCATTGGACATGTTCACCGACAGGATCTGCGCCTTTTCCTTGTCCGTCAGTCCCAGCAGGGACTGTATCTGCGAGAACTTGTTAAGGTACTTCCTCTGGTCAAGCAGAATCTTGCAGTCGCTGTTGTTCACTATGGACTCCTTTACGATAGGCGAGGAAATGATGTCATCGACTTCCTGCGTCACCACAACAGCCTCTCCGTAAAATTTGCGGACAGTCTTGAACAGATAGCGGATGTAGTCCGCCATCCCTTCCTTGGCGATAGCCTTCCACGCTTCCTCTATGATGATCATCTTGCGCACCCCTTTTAGACGGCGCATCTTGTTGATAAACAGCTCCATGATGATGATAGTCGTTACCGGGAAAAGAATGGGGTGGTCTTTGATCTGATCGATTTCGAATACGATAAACCGTTTGCCGAGCAGGTCGAGCTGCTTGTCGGAGTTAAGCAGGAAATCATATTCTCCGCCACGGTAATAAGGTTCCAGCACGTTCAGGAAACCCGCAAGGTCGAAATCCTTTTCCCGGACTCCCTTCTCTTCCAATATCTTCCGGTAGTCCGTTTTCACGAACTCGTAGAAGGTGTTGAACGAAGGAACGATGCTTTCATCCTCCTTGATGCGCCTGATATACAGGGCCACCGCATTGGACAGCGCCACTTCTTCCGAACGTGTCGCCGGTTCGTTGTCCTTTTTCCAGAGTGTGAGGATCAGTGTCTTGATACTCTCTCGTTTCTCAATGTCGAAAACCTTATCATCCGTGAAAAAAGGGTTGAACGCTATCGGGTTTTCGTCCGTATAAGTGAAATAGATGCCGTCCTTGCCGCCGGTCTTCTGGTGTATCAGCGAGCAAAGTCCCTGATAGCTGTTCCCCGTGTCGATCAATACCACGTGTGTGCCCTGTTCATAATACTGCCTCGCCAAATGATTCATGAAGAATGACTTGCCGCTACCGGAGCCGCCCAATACGAATTTATTTCGGTTCGTGGTTACGCCACGTTTCATCGGCAGGTCGGAGATGTCCACGTGCAGCGGTTTTCCGCTGATACGGTCTGACATCTTCAGTCCGAAAGGTGAAACGGAGCTGCGGTAGTTCGTTTCTTCCACCCAGAAGCAGAGGGCCTGTTCGATGAACGTATAGAAGCTCTCCTCTGCCGGGAAGTCAGCGCCGTTTCCCGGCATTGCCGCCCAGTACAGCGTGGCGGCGTCCACTGTATTATGGCGTGGCTTGCACTCCATCATGGCGATCTGACTGCCCACGTCATTGCGCATGTTCTTCACCTCCATCGGGTTGTCCGTCCATGCGATGACGTTGCAGTGGGCACGTACCGAGGTAAGCCCGAACGAGTGTGCGTCATTCAGGTACAGGTCAATCCACTCCTTGTTGATCTGGTTGCTCCGTGAGTACTTTGAGAGCGACTGCATGTTGCGTGCGCTCTTTTCAAAACGTTGCAGGTTCTCGCCGCTGTCATCCAGAAAGATATACTGGTTGTACAGGTGGTTGCACGAGAGCAGCAGGCCTACCGGACTGGCGAATGACAGCTTGCAGTCGCTTTTGTCCGTTGACAGCCTTTCATACCGGCAGTCCGTACCCACCTTGTTGGGCAACGCATCCAGTTCCGATAGCGTATGTACCGAAACGTGCTTGTCGCCGACACGCAGGCCGTCATCTCCGAGTTCGATGTCTTCCAGCGCAGTGGTATTTTCCATTGACAGACAGAAATATTTCTCCACCAGTCCGGCCTTATCCTCCGTGCCCGTAATCTCATCACCGATGAGCCGTCTTAGGTGTACCAGCCCTGTATCGTTCACGATACGGGCGAATTGTCCCACCGTATCCAGAAAATGGGCGGTGGTATCCTTGTCCACCTCCTTGGGGATGATGAATCCCCTGCACAGCGAAGAGAAGCTGCTCTGCATCCTCATGCGTTCTTTCGTCGTCTTGGTCAGGTACAGATAGCATTTGTGGTTCAGGAAAGGACGTTCGTTGAAGTGCATCTCGTAGCTCCGGGAAAGGAAACTTAGATTTTCCTTGTCCGTCTGGCTGCGGTAATCCTCCCGGATAAACCAGTCCTGTTTATGTACCACCGTATAATTGGGCAATACCTTGATTGCCTTTGCCCATGCCGCATGGATAGCCTCGTATTCAGCTGCCGTTACCGTGAAGAGTTCGGGCAGCTCCACCTCAAAGACGGCGGTGATGTCCGCATCTTTGGAGATGATACAGTCCGCTTCGACGGCGAGAAGCGGGAACTTGCTTTCCAATGTGGCGGCCTTTAGTGTGTTCCGCATACATTCTTCTTTTTAATCGTGAATAATTTTCGGGGACTGATCCGGTTGATCAGGTAGCGGGGGTGCTGTTTTCTGGCCAGCAGCTTCATCAGCCCGTGTTCTCCGAACTTGCCGTTCAGGTGGAATGTCAGCCAGACCAGTGCGGATGCGGAGGTTACACCGAAAGCGATGCAGAGCCATTGGCCGACACCGGCCATATAGAGAATGACAAACAGCACGAACAGAGCCAGCAGCCCGCCGGCGAAAATAAAAAGGTATTGCGCCTTGAGTCCCTTGAACTCCGCACTCTCGCCGATCCCCTTGTTCAGTTCATAGTCCATATACATTATTATATATAGGCGAATCTGTCCTTTAGAGGAAGAACGAACGCAGGATAGTGGCGGCGACAATCAGAAAGATGCACGCACCGAACCATGAGGATGCCACCTTGCTTACGTCCGGATCGCCGGAACTGAACTTATTGTACACTTTAATCCCGCCGACCAAGCCGATCACGGCTCCGATTGCGTAGCACAGCTTCGTTCCCGGATCAAAGTAGCTTGTTACCATTTTCGTCGCCTCTGCGATACCGGCCGAGCCGTTTCCCTGCGCATGGAGCGAGCCTGTGGCGATTAGCATGACCGCCACTAATACAAGTTGTTTTGTGTTCATAAAATAAATGGATTTGAATGAGGGACACGACGGAGGGAAGAGTCCGCCGTATCCGGTTGTTAATTAAATTTGTCTGGATTCCTACTGGTAAGAATGAACCGTCAGCTATCCGTAATCTCTTTTTTTCATGTACGTTTTACTTTATTCGTTAGACAATATCGCTTATGGAGAAAGTGTCCGGTATGGTTTCTGCCGCCGGTTCGCTGTCCGGCTGTTTACGCTTGCGGTATGCCGCAAGGTGCAGTTCTATCAGCGAGCCGATCCGTTCCTCACGTTCCGCATCGCCGGAGGTCAGCTGTTCGAACATCGGGGTGTTGCGAAGTTCCGCCAGCGTCTTTCCGGCCTGAATCCTTTCCTCCTCACTGGCCGCTTCACCGCTGACCGCCACACGCACCGCCAGTCCCATGTCCTCGAAGCGGATGCCCGTGGCTTGCGGCGTGCATCCCGGCAGGCGTCTGTCCTGCTCGTCATCATCTACCGGAGGATTGTCATCCGCCGGTTCTTTCCGGAACTCCAGCGGAACATCCATATCTTCCATCAGTTCCAGTTCTTCCGGCAGCGGACTCCCTTCCGCAAACAGCTTGTCCAGTTCCTCGGCGGAAACTGTTTTCGGGTACTTTTCTTTCTCCGGTGCAAAAGTATCCGCTTCACTTACAGATTTTTCGTTTTCAATTTTTTCGGGTGTTTGTGGCGTGGAGTGGCTAAGGGAAAATGTGCTTTTGCCTAAAATCTCGCTCACGTCCACCGCCATCCGGGTAAGGATCTGCCCGGCTTTTTCCGCTTTCTTCCTCCGGCTGTTCCGCTCGTGGAAGAGGTAGGCGGCTATCCACAGCAGATAGCCGCCGGTAAGTAAGAATAAGATTGCTGACATGATTTCCGGGGTTTAAAACAGTTCGGTACTTCGTTTTCTGTATTCCTTCGTAATCTCGTCCTGATAGGTGGAAAAGTGCTGTTCCAGCACATTGTCCACATAGCTGAAAATGGACATCTCGTTGTTCCCGATTGTCTGGACAATCTTCTGAATCCGTTCATGGAACTCCTTACGAAGGTAGATTGTCTTGCCAAGCCGTGCGCAGACCGGTGACTCGTGGATGAACAGACGGACATATCCGTTCTCTTCACCGGACTGTCCATTATTTCCGGCTGCTTGCGCCTGCCTGTCCGTCTGCCGGCCTTCCTTGAACGAGGCGACTATGGAGTCCTCATCAATGTCCGTCAGGTTTATTTTTTTTCGTTCGTTTCCCATAGCCTACTTTTTGATAATGGACAACAGTTCTTCCGTAATCTCTTTCAGGTTGCTGCCTTTGACCAGCGTACCGTCCGCAGGAAACAGCGTGGAACGGAACAATGCCCTATGTTCCCCCGTCAGCTCACGGCGGAACCGTTTGCTGTCCGGCAGGAAGGTATTCAGCACTTTCAGTCCAAGCTCGCCGATCACCTGTTCGTACACCTTGTACAGTTCCGATTTCTCCCGGCCATCCACCATGTTCCACAGAAGGTACAGACCTTTGATATTCGTCTTGCCCGTAGCGATCAGCGTGTCATTCAGCCGGCTCGCAAAGCGGAGTGTGCTTTCCATTACCACCCTGTCGGCGGCAATGGGGGAAAAGACATAGTCCATGTTCGCCAGCGTGTTCAACACGCCCGTACTGTTTACCGTGCCCGGCAGGTCGAAGAACACGATGTCCGTTTCCGGCATCTTTTCCAGCAGTTCGTCCGCCTTTGCGACAGCATCCTCAGCCGTACTCTCCGCTATCGGATAGGCTTTCTTCCTTATCCGTTGCAGTTGCCTGTACGCCATCAGTTTGTAATGCTCGTCCTCCATGACCGTTTTCAGGTCACGTTTTCTCATCTCGGCAATGCTGTGTTGCGGGTAGTCGCAATCCACCACCGCTACATTCATCCCTTTCACATAGTGCAGGTAACTTGCCACCAGCACGGTCAGCGTTGTTTTTCCCGCTCCGCCTTTTTGCGTGGAAAAGGCGATAAAGAGTGTTTCTTTTTCCATGATGCAGTTTGTTTACAAATGATACTTTTGAATCAACGCCGCAAATAAAGAAGGAAAAAGAAGGGGAATTCATGGTTTGGGAACGGAGGGGTTCGAGTGGCCGGCTCCTGACGTGGAATGGCTGACTGAACAGCCGACCGACCGAAGTATTGTCCGTCTGATTGGCCAATCGGATACTTGTCCGACCATACATGATATTACTGGATTGTATTGCCTGTCGGATAATCAGCCAAGGAAACAACCGACCGATGAACAGGTTGCCCGAACAAAAGGTTATCCGCTTGGTTGGCTGGTCAGCCGGACGACCGCACCAACGTTGCAACGGCTGACCGCCTGATTGGTTATCTGACCGGTTGGGCATTCAGTCCGCCATTACGCATCCCATTCAGGCACATTCTCAGCCGTTGGTTCAAGTGGCTTCTATTTGGCGTAATGTGGCTAATATTGGTGATATACAACTGATTATATCACTTCCTAACTTTGCGGCATCCAACCGGAAGTGGGCAGTTTGCCTTCCGTCGGTCACCAATCCCCGCTTTCCCCCGAAAGCGCTCTTTCCTCTTCGGAGAGGAAAGATTTATGTTCGCCCGAACATAGCAAGCTGTGTTTTTTGCAGCACCACTCCGTTTTGCAGCAAAAAACGCTTGCCCTTGCAGGGGGCTGCAATTTGCTCCGAAGTCGCAAATTGTGGGGAGAGAAACAGACGGCGGCAATGCCACCCGGTGGAATTGTACCACATAAAAAACGTATATATGAACAACGAGAAAAAGCATCCCCGCACACGGGGAAAAGGGGGCAGGTTGCCCAAGTCGAACCCGGCCGTCCGCCGTGAAACCGTCAATCTGGACGAAGCCGGCCATGCACGGTTTCTCACCATGTTTGAGCAGTCCGGCCTGTTGTCCAAATCCAAGTTCATCGCCGCACGGATCTTTAACGAGGAGTTCAGGGTGATCCGGACAGACCGTGCCACAATGGAGTATGTGGCTAAGCTCACGGAACTGTTCCGGCAGTTCCGTGCCATAGGAGTGAATTACAATCAGGCAGTCAAGGAGTTGCACATCCATTTCACCGAAAAGAAAGCGTTGGCACTGCTTTACAGACTTGAAAAGCTCACCCTTGAACTCGTGGAGCTGAACCGCCGGATTGTCGAACTTTCCCAAAAACTCGCCTCACATGGTAGCCAGGATCAGCGTGGGTAAGAACTTGTACGGTGCATTGGCCTACAACCAGAACAAGGTCGATGAAGGCGGTGCGAAAGTCCTTTCGGCACATCTCCTCCGTTATCCCGAAGACGGGCGTTTCCGTCCGGATGAATCCGTGAGGCAGTTTCTCGAATGGATGCCGAACCATTACCGCACCGAGAAGCCGGTCATACACATCTCCCTCAACCCGCATCCCGACGACGTGCTGACCGACGGGCAGCTGGCGGAAATCGGCAGGGAATACATGCAGCGGCTCGGTTACGGCAACCAGCCCTATCTTGTCTTTAAGCACGAGGACATCGGCCGGCATCATATCCACATCGTTTCCCTGCGTGTCGATAGTGAGGGAAGGAAAGTATCCGACAAGTTCGAATACCGTCGCAGCAAGGAGATTACCGAACTTCTGGAGCAGAAATACGGCCTGCATCCGGCGGAAGGCCGGAAGAAAGGCGAAGAGTGGCAGCTGAAGCCGGTAGATGTTGCCAAAGGGGACATCAAACGGCAGATCGCCTGTACCCTCAAACCCCTGCTCGAGCTTTACAGCTTCCGCACAATGGGCGAACTCCGTGCCTTGCTTTCCCTGTATAATATAGGAGTGGAAGAAGTGAAGGGGGAAATTGGCGGACGCACTTATCACGGCATACTCTATACCGCTTTGGACGGCAACGGCGAAACGGCGGCCACTCCCATAAAGTCCTCCCGGCTGGGAAGAACGGCCGGTGCACAGCAGTTGGATAGGAAGATGCGGGAATCCGCCGCAAGAATCAAGTCCGACCCGTGCCGTGAACGGCTTCGGCCGTTAGTGGCCGAAGCTTTGCGCCGGTCCGTGGACGAACGGGATTTCCGTAGCCGGCTGGCGAAAGAACAGATAGACTTGGTTCTCCGCCGCAACGGAACCGGCAGGATTTACGGCGTTACCTTTATAGACCACCGCAGCCGCACCGTGCTCAACGGCTCACGTCTGGGCAAGGAGTTTTCGGCGAACACGCTGGACAGATGCTTTCAGGAGCGGCCGCAAGATCTCCTGCCGCCACTTCTGCCGTCCGTTCCGTCCGCTGTGGTTTCCGGAAACGGGGAGAAAATTCTGGGAGGGTTGCTTTCCGGCATGGAGCCGGAGCTGAACTATGTCCCCCGGCATCCCAGGCTACTGAAGCCCGACAAGAAGAAACGCCGTCGGCGTTACGGCCGTCAGGACTGAACCCGTATTACATAATTATCAAGACGATAACTTTTTAAAACTCAGTATTATGTCACAAGAAGATGATCTCAGGGGACTGGCGAAAGTCATGGACTTTATGCGTGCCCTCAGCGTGTTGTTCGTAGTTGTCAATATCTATTGGTTCTGCTATCCGGCCATCCGGGAGTGGAATGTCAGTATCGGAGTGGTGGACAGGATTCTGCTGAACTTCCAGCGCACGACCGGGTTGTTCGGCTCCATCCTTTGGACAAAGCTTTTCTCCGTTACCTTCCTTGCCCTGTCGTGTCTGGGCACGAAGGGTGTAAAGGAGGAAAAAATCAAATGGGCGCATATTTGGGCAGCCCTTTCCGCAGGTGTTGTCCTCTTCTTTTTCAACTGGTGGCTGCTCAGCCTGCCCGTACCGTTAATGGCACGCACCGCCTTTTATATACTCACTCTTGCCGTCGGCTATCTCTGCCTGCTTGCCGCAGGTGTATGGATCTCCCGCCTTCTCAAACAGGACCTTATGGACGATGTATTCAACAACGAGAACGAAAGTTTCATGCAGGAAACAAGGCTTATCGAAAACGAATATTCTGTAAATCTGCCGACACGGTTCTATTATGGCAAGAAGTGGAACAACGGCTGGATCAATGTCGTGAATCCTTTCCGTGCCTCCATCGTACTGGGAACGCCCGGTTCGGGAAAGTCTTTTGCAGTGGTAAATTCCTATATCAAGCAGCAGATAGAGAAAGGCTATGCCGCCTATATCTACGATTTCAAGTTTCCCGACCTCTCAACCATTGCTTACAATCACCTGCTCAACCATTTGGAGGGGTACAAAGTGCCGCCGAAGTTCTATGTCATCAACTTCGACGATCCCTCACGCAGCCACCGCTGCAATCCCCTCAACCCGAAGTTCATGACCGACATCTCCGATGCTTACGAGAGTTCGTACAGCATCATGCTCAATCTCAACCGGTCGTGGGCGGCGAAGCAGGGCGATTTCTTCGTTGAGTCGCCCACCATTCTCTTTGCCGCCATCATCTGGTTTCTGCGGGTGTACAAGGACGGCAGGTATTGCACCTTCCCCCATGCCGTCGAGTTCCTCAACAAGCCTTACGAGCAGATCTTTCCCATCATGTCCTCCTATCCTGAACTGGAGAACTACCTCAGTCCTTTCCTCGATGCGTGGCTGGCGGGAGCCGCCGATCAGCTCATGGGACAGATCGCCAGTGCGAAGATTCCCCTGTCCCGTATGATTTCGCCGGCACTCTATTGGGTGATGTCTGCCGACGAGTTCTCTTTGGACATCAACAATCCCGACGAGCCGAAAATCCTCTGCATAGGCAACAATCCCGACCGGCAGGCGATCTATGGTGCTGCGCTCGGCCTGTACAACAGCCGTATTGTAAAGATTGTCAATAAGAAGGGCAGGCTGAAAAGCTCCATCATCATTGATGAGTTGCCCACCATTTTCATCAAGGGGCTGGATAACCTGATAGCCACCGCACGCAGCAACAAGGTCGCCGTGCTGCTCGGTTTTCAGGATTTCAGCCAGCTTATCCGTGACTATACCGACAAGGAGGCGAAGGTGATCATCAACACGGTTGGCAACATCTTTTCGGGGCAGGTCGTGGGTGAAACGGCCAAGACCCTCAGCGAGAGGTTCGGCAAGATACTTCAGAAACGCCACTCCATCTCCATCAACCGGCAGGACGTTTCCACCTCCATATCCACCCAAATGGACAGCCTCATTCCACCCAGCAAGATCAGCGGGCTGACACAGGGGATGTTCGTCGGCTCCGTAGCCGACAATTTCGGGGAGAGGATTGAGCAGAAAATCTTCCACTGCGAGATTGTCGTCGATGCCGGGAAAATAGCCGAAGAGGAGAAGGCATATCAGAAGATACCCGTTATCACCGGCTTCGTGGACGATGACGGAGTGGATCACATGAAAGAAATGGTACAGGAAAACTACAACCGGATCAAGGAGGATGTCAAACGGATCGTGGCCGACGAGCTGGAGCGCATCGCCAGCGATCCCGCCCTCAAGCACCTTCTGGAACTGAACAAATGACGATGCGCCGAACGGAAAAAATCCCCTGTAAGCGGCTATGGCTTGCAGGGGATTCCGTTCGTTCCGGAAATCGGATTACCTTCTATGGTAATGTTTCTCGTCATCTTCTTCCATCCGTTTGAGCAGCACTTCACGCAGGCGGTCGATGAAGTAGGTACGCTCGTCCGCCTTTCGCCTGCGTATCCGTGCGTAGTAGCTCGAAGCGTTCTTCACATCCAGTCCCAGCAGTCCGCACACGTGTTCCACCACACGCTTCAGCGTGACATCACCGCCGTTGAACAGTTTCAGTTCGTGGCAGGCGTACAGCAACTCTATCAGATTTATCACTTCCGATGTCCAGATGACCGGAGGGGTTCCGGCCGGTACGGTGGAAACATCCGCACCCGCCGGATGTATCTCATAGGCGAACTTGCAGTGGGCTTGCATCCCTTCCAGATAGGTCAGAGTGCCGATGATATAGGAGTAGCAGATCAGATGTTCCTTCTGTGCCGTGCGGTAATGCTCGCGCAGGATGACCAGCCTGCAACTCAGGTATTGCAGCTGGAAAAGGACAATGGTGATGTCGTTCTCCGCACGTTGCAGCTCGTACACTTCCTTTACGAACTCGGCATTGGCTTTCGACAGTGTTTCCTCGTTGCTGTTCTCTTGTTCCAGCAACAGGAGATAAGGGGTAACATTGAATAATTTCATAATGTTTTTTCGTTTAAGTATGAAAATGGCTTCAATGTAAGCGCTTTGCCCGACATGCCTGTTCCGCTTTTCGCCGAAAATGCCGGTGTCTATTCGCCCAGATAGAACTTACGGCGTTCCTTGCACAGTTCATCGTACAGATCCTTGTGCAGCTCGCTCGGACTTTGCTTCATCTGTTCCGTACAGAACTCCCAGAAACGGTTGGCCGATGCGAATCCGTTCTTCTCGGCTATTTCCATTAGCGGACGGTCATAGTAATATTTCAAGTCCCGCCGTATCTGTCCGATACGTTGTTCCTGGAGCCATCTGTTGGCCGGGCGGTGGTAGATCTTGCGGAACTTGTCACGGAAGGTCGAAACGCTCATGCAGAACATTCCGGCGAGTTCCTCCACACTGTGCGTCCGGTAGCTGTAGCGGTTCACCTTCATCCGGAACACGGCGGCATACAGGGGCTTCAGCCGTTTCTCGGCAAACTGGAAATCCAGCTCGGTAAGCGGTGTGTACTGCCGGCTGATCTGTTTGCGCCGTTCCACGAAGAAGTAGTCGCATACCTCATTACACATGTTGTACAGGGGTTGTGGAGTGCCGGTATGGTACAGCACCTCGCACAGATAGAGCATCTCCGGCGTGCGGTACGCTTTCCGGTAAGGCTCGACGAAATGGTGCAGCAGGTCGTTCTGTATCTCCACCTCTTTGGAGAGGGAGAGCAGCATCAGCAATGGCCGGTACTCTTTGCATGACACGGAAGGCAGTTCGGGCAGTTTTTCCATACGCCGCAGGATATGGCGGCACAGTTCCGTGTTCCGGGAATAGGGTTCCAGTACAAGGAATTTTTTCGTACTTTTCGCCTTTAGCAGTTCCTCCACTTCAGTTTGGAGGGCAAGGGTTGTTTCTCTCAGTGATTCCGGTACGGTCATCACCAGCTGTTCGATAAACTTCGTTTCCATGATAATGTGTTTTTAATGGATAAATCGGTAATGTATGAAATCCTGCAAAGATAACCGCCATAGACCGGTTACCGCTTCCGTTTTTCGCCGGAAATGCTTCCGTGTCTGGAAATGGAATTAGGGACTTCATCTCATCCTTTAATTCTTTACAAAGGAATAATACACCCAGTAGATGAAAATCCAGACCATATCTCCGGCAAGCAGACAGATGATCCGTTGCCTGAATTTCAAATAATCATACTTTTCCGCTTTCAGCTGTTTCAGTTTGGGGAAGAAGTCGCTTGGCAGATAGTGCTGCCTGCACAGATAGAACGGTGCAAATATAAATATGACGAGCATTTCCCACCATCGGTAACTGACATTCCTGTTCTTCTCGTTCTGTTTGTCCATGCGGGCTTTCTCAGCACGTGCGGCGGCATCCAGCCGTCGCATGAAGGCTTCCTCCTTCTCTTCCATGATGTCGGCGATCACCTTGTCGTCCACGCCTCGGTTGTACAGTTCCAGCTTTGCCTGCCGTACCTGCTTGTTGGTATATTCACCGGTTACATTGTTGGCGATTAGCAACAGCTCGTCTGTCGAATATTCTCTTGTCCTCATATGCTCAATCTTCTATCCTATAATCCATAGCCAAGCCTTTGGGGGCAAAGCTGAATATCGGGTATTTTAATTTCGTTTTCATTCTCTACTTCTTTACAAATAAACAATATACCTTATATATACACCGGATTGTATTCCCGACAGTCATTGATACAATGAAAATGATGTAATTCGTTGTTCCAGCCTCTTTCTACCAATAATTTAATAGCATGATCACGAATTTCATCATCATAGCCGTAACGCTTATAATTCTTCACTACGTCTATTAGCTTATCATTGTCAAATTTATTTAGAATATCAAAATCTTCCATACAACTTCGTTTTTATTGTTTATAATGTGGTTTGGCTTATTACCGTTAAGGCAAGTCTGCTAATCGTTATCAGTATTTCTTTCCTTTTCTCTTTTTCCCTTTATTTCATCATAAGTCCTATCTACAATTTGGTCAGATACCGTCTTTATTTTCTTTGCACGTGCCTGAACCAAAGTATCTATTTCATGGTAAATCCAAGCTGCGGCAATCAGCATCGCAAATACCGTCAATATTTTCTTTATTGGTTTGTATCGCAGCAGATAACCCAAGAGGGCAAATAAAAGATATGCAATATATATACATGCAGTGTTGAGAGATCGGTCAAAATATGCCTCACGGTGGCGTAGCAACTCTTTTAAGGTCTCCCATGCTTGGATTGCACGTTGATACAATACTGTTTGTTGTATAAACATCAGGCTGTCTTTATCTGCAGCAGGATGCTCGGCGTATTGATAAGCAATACCCATTTCTTCCAAACGATATATTCCGTAGGCTTCCGATGCCAAAGTGTCCGGTAGGATTGAAAGCAACTGTCCGCACGTATCTGTATCAGCCTGAAAAGAAGCATTCAATGAATCCATGCGGGCTACGAGTTTTGTTTCGGGCATTGTCTCAGGCATTTTGTTCAATACATCTGCCTTGGTTATACCATATTTATCTGTCAGTTCTTTGGGATACGACATTCTTCTATCTATTATTTTCCAAGCAGATTCCGCCATTGCCTGTGGACGCATTGACCAGTCATAATAGTAAGTCATTGCCGATAAGGGTAACACAAGAAGCAGCCCGATTGCCAATGCACGGAAAAAATCTGTCCATTTCTCGCCTTTCATTGTCCAAAAAGACAGGAAAGTGGCAATGCTCAAACTGTAAGGAATCAAAGCTGTAAATGTTGTCATCCCCAACTGTAAACAAAAGACAAGTGCTTCGCTTGTATCTAAATCATAGAACGTTCCTCTATCCACTTCTTTGATTACAAGTCCGATGAAGCCGCATACCAGCACTATGGGGAATGCGACTGCAAAATATTCACAAAGTTTCTTCAAATTCTTCATACTATTGTCATTTATAGGTTATTATAAGCTGTGCCTAATGAGATGCATCTTGCCGCCGTGAGGTGGCACAGGTACTTGTTTCAGCATATTCGTTTTAGTTATCCCCCTGCCATCTTCCTCTATATACATCTGATAATCTGCCTGTTTTACCATCATATAATCTCACAGTCATGTTGCAAGTATCATTAGAGACGGTGGTATCTTTCATCATAACATGCCATCCACATTTTTTATATGGAATGGAATCAGCATCCCGATAGTCTGTTCCATAATATATGGAAGTGTTATGGAACAAATCTATATTTTCCTGTTTCAGTTTCTCTATTAACTGATGAATGGAGTAAGTAGGATAAATATAATCTTTCTCTTCGGAGCAAGTAGCACTCAATTCGCATACGTTTCCTTCTTTATCATACCATACCCAAGGTGATATGTTGTTCCAGTCAATAAATCGTTGATGCCAGTCTATCAGCTTTCCGTCCTTTCCATCATACGACATCACATCTATAATCGGTATGTTTGGGTACTCTATTGCATAATAATAGTTGTTTGCATAATCTAATTGTATTAGATGTTGTTCTCCATTGGGGAATGTAGTATCAACCTCAATTCCGTTTCCATACTTCCGGAAAAATAATGTATCAAGAACTCTTGGAGGAAAATCCATCTTGCTCAGACTATCACACATATGTCTGTACTCTCTTTTCTGTTTGTTGATACAACTTACGGAAAATAAGCAGAATAATGAAACAGCCATCATTGTAATTTTCACTGTTAACCTTGTATATTTTTTAAGTTGAATATTCATATTCTTAGTGCTGATAATGGTTTGGTGAGGAACAGCATTCAGCTGTTGGCTCGACCTTGTTATAAACTCAGTTATAAGATTTTACAATTGGAAAAGACATGACAGTATCTTTGGCATCAAGTAATGAATGACCATGTCCTATAAATACATTTTTACTCTCATCTATATGAAAAGAATGTATCTCATACCTCTTATGTGGAATAATATCACCACCATCAAAACTACCAATATATTTCTCGACTATTCCTTGTTTCCTATATACTCTCTTTTCATTATAGTCATCAAATAGTGATGCTGTAACATAATGACGAATTATATATTGTTCGTCTTCGGCTATCTTCTTGGAACTGCTTGAATAATCAATGAATAATATCAACAACATGAACAGTCCTTTAGGAACAAATAGACCTATAATAAGACCGAGCAAATAGAGTCCTCTATATATTCTTATGCTATATTTGATCCCCTTGGGTAATTTATTAGGAATGTGTATGAAGAAGGAAAAAATCAAAGATAACACGAAAGTATATCCGATAATGTATCCGATATTCCATCGTATATGATCTGTTTCTGGAACTGTACATATTACTATAAAACCAAGTATTCCACATAAGATATGGACACCAAAAAATATATACAATAATTTATATTTCGTCATTTTCAATCAACAGTGTTTATAATGGTTTGGTGAGGAACAGCGTTAAGCTGTTATCTCGACCTTGTTAGTTGCTGACTATATTTACTTAATGATTTCAATGTCTTGAATAGGTATATAACCTATAGGAGTATTAAAAATGGAATTTATTTTGCACCAGTCATTTGTTAAATTACTTATGACAACAGGCATTCCAAAATTGACTGCTATACCATCTTCGCCTTTGGTAGTTTTTTCTCCATTAGGCAAAGAATAAATGTAAGAACTGCATAGTATGGCACTATTTCCAATTTGTGGCGTAAAAATCGTCCTTTTAGCATTTGGAGGGCTCTGTAATATTATATTATACTGAGCTTCCATGCATTTCGTAGATAAGAATAGGTATGCTTCAAAACAGTCATTACATTCATTCTCTTCAGGAAAATGCTCTATATGAAAACCCGGAGCGTCAGCATACAACTTTCCGTGAGTTTCATCTCCTCTATTATATACCCCATATATCAATCGCCCATTAGAATCATAATATGCGATACTATGCAATGCACCCCCGTCAGCCCATCGCTTAAATACTTTCCTAATATTGTTATCGCTATCGAAATACATAGTGAACAATATATTGGCATTCTTAATTTGACCATCATCTAAGATTTTGTATGAATGGATTTGATCAAATTCCATATATTCATCCTCTATTACTTTTCCTAAACTATCTAAAGGAACAAGGTATGCAATTCTCAAAGGCATTTTGTTTATTGCATCAATCTCTGTTTGAATAGTTTCCTTATAGTTTTGTGCAAAAGTATAAGGTGAAAGCAAGAATAAAACATAAAGTATAATTACTCTTTTCATATTGTAACTAATGGTTTAGCAGGGAACGGCTTGTCCGTTATCCTGCTTCGTTAATGGTAAATTATATTTTTCCTTGTCTGTGCAATGCCTCTATGAAAAAGCAAATAAAGGTTGCCACTATATATACAGTAAGTGCCCACACTCCAACTTTACGTTGCACAGAGTTTTCATCCTCATACTTGGTTATAATTCTTCTGTACCTTTTCTTGAAGAAAAATCTGCCACACAGCAATGCTATTAAACTGCCTTCAATGATATAGTATTGAGTATCGGACGGATAATCAATGATTCCGTATTGGGTTAATATACCCCATGCGGTTAATACATTTGTACTTAACATGACCGAAAACAAAAGCATTGCCAAAAATGTGGCTCCTTCCGATACAGAAGAATGAAGCCATAATCTATAAAACCTATAATATAAATAGTCTATCATATACCTTATTACCATAAATGGTTCAGCAGGGAACGGCTTGCCGTTATCCTGCGTTGTTAGCGAAATATTCTTCCTGTTATTTAAGAAATATCAAAATATGCTTTAAGCTGAAACAGTAACAAGCTATAGCCATACCGTAAGATAGCACATACCAAATAAATAGCTTCCAGAATTTCTGTTTTCCGAACTTCTTGAAATAGGTAACATATTTATCTTTCCTATCTATAAAGACAGTGTGAGTAAAATATATAATAAAACCACCAACGATTAATAATAATCCCCACACTATTTCATTATTGAACAGGTCACAGGCTCCTGTAACTGTTATCATCGCTATGACATTTAGCATTGTAAGTACGTTAATGCAAAGAAAAAGAACAATTCCCGTATCTGCCATACTAAGAATGCGAACGGGCGGCTTTATTTTATTTTCAGAACACCACACCATTTTATTATAGTTTTGTTTAAATCTGTTTACATATTCCCAGTAACCATTGCTTTTACAGAACTTTCGTGTACATGTATTGTCCAGTATAGAGAAGACAAGCCAATCAAAATCTTTTTGTACCTTATAAACAATCATATAATTGCAATAGTATCTGTCTCTTATACACATCTCCGAGCCCACGAGA
>ENA-OZNJ01000046-OZNJ01000046.1-human-gut-metagenome-genome-assembly--contig:-NODE-46-length-23779-cov-5.616380_pt1 | contig 23779 bp, 16 predicted proteins | sample MGYA00244198_ERZ653831 | MGnify/ENA primary metagenome ERZ653831 (study PRJEB26926, sample SAMN06164693) | human gut metagenome | biome: ENVO:00009003; feature: ENVO:2100002; material: ENVO:00002003...
GAGATAGGCTCCGGTCTCGTGGGCTCGGAGATGTGTATAAGAGACAGCGACTGTGCAGCTAAGCTTTCGGATGTTACAAAAGATTCTTCTCTGTCGAACACTCCGCAGAGCCACATATATGAAGCTGTTGAAAGGGCAATGCTTACCAAACCGAACCAGATGCTGTTCACACCCATAAAAGCACTCGGAACGCAGGCAAGGACAACACCTATATGATAGCTTGCAAGCGTAAGCCAATAAAATTTAGCCTTTTTCTGCATATCCTTGTCCTTGTCAATAATACCCGTGAATGTTGAAACCGTTGCAACACGGAGGTTGTTTGTCGAGAAAATCGGAGATGTAACATAACTTCCGGCTGTTCTGAAGGAGTTCCACAAAATAGGGGTTACAAACAGAATCGGCAGAATTGCAAGGTAGTTGTTTGAAATATTCGGGAAAATTCCGATAATCAGAAGTGCAGCCGCACTTGCAATAAGGCTGACGGTTTTGTTTTCAAGCTTAATGAAACGGTCGGCAATTACAAAGAAAACGTTGCCGAGAATATATGTAAGGAGAGCGATGACAATAAACACAACACCCTCAAAATCACCCGTAAAAATCTTGCTGACAAGGTGAATCATATTTGCTGTCTGTGCATTGCCGAACACATCACAGTGATTGTAAATTGCATATCCGCCCATAAATCCGCCCAGAGAGCTGACTGCAAAATGCAGGATATGCTGTTTTTGTTCTCTTGTCATTTTAAAGACTTCCTTTTTCGCCATAAAACGTGTAATTGTTTAACATAATTATACACCTGCAATTCTGATTTTGCTATTATCCCCCAATGGAATTATACTCCGTTTTGCAATAAAAATTAAGTCACATTGCACAAAACAGCTATCTTACTGTTATGCAATGTGACTTTTTCGCTTTTTATGAAGTTTTAAAGAATCAAACTGTCATCAAACTTTTTCAGGCATTTCATCTGCCATACATTCAACAAGAACAGCCTTCTGAGCGTGAAGACGGTTTTCTGCCTCCTCAAAGATTTCATTTGCGTGTTCTTCAAATACATCTGCAGTAATCTCTTCGCCACGGTGTGCGGGGAGACAATGGAGAACCATACAATCCTTGTTTGTAACAGCCATAAGCTCCTTGTTAACCTGATAGCCTGCGAATGCTGCCTCACGGATTTTCTTTTCTTCTTCCTGTCCCATTGACGCCCATACATCTGTATAAACAATATCGGCATTCTTAGCGGCCTCAAGCGGATCTGTTACGATTTCAAACTTGCCGTTACCGTACTTTTCACCGAACTCGATAATGTGCTTAGGCGGCATATAATCCTTTGGACAGGCGGCAGAGAAGCTCATGCCTGTGCTGAGTGCGCCGACGATGAGCGAGTTCATCATGTTGTTGCCGTCACCGATAAAGCACATCTTGAGTCCTTCAAGCTTGCCCTTGAATTCACGAATTGTCATAAGGTCTGCAAGAACCTGACATGGATGACAATAGTCTGTAAGACCGTTGATAATCGGGATTGAGCCGTACTCTGCAAGAGCCTCAACCTCTTTCTGCTCAAAGGTACGAATCATAATACCGTCAAGAAAACGGGAAAGAACACGGGCTGTGTCCTCAACAGGCTCGCCTCTGCCAATCTGAAGGTCATTTGATGAGAGGAAAAGCGGATATCCGCCAAGCTGTGTCATACCAACCTCAAATGAAACACGGGTACGGGTGCTTGACTTTTCAAAAATCATACCAAGAGATTTGCCCTTGAGAATTTTATGCTCAATGCCGTGCTTCTGCTCGTATTTAAGCTGATCGGCAAGGTTAAGTGTGTTGATAATTTCTTCTGTTGACCAATCCTCAAGTTTAAGTAAGTGTTTCATTAGTTGTTCTCCTTTATTGTTTTTTCGAGTATATTAATCGCCTCGTCAATTTCATTGTAATCAATAACAAGCGGTGGGAGCATACGGAGCAAATCTTTTGCCGTGATAATAAGCAAGCCGTTTTCAACGCATTTGATTGCAATGTCGTGTGCATCGCCCTTTTCAAGCTCAATACCAATCATAAGTCCCATTCTGCGAACGCTCTTTACGCCGTCAATTTTTGTGAGCTTGTCCTCAAAATACTGACCTTTTTTCTCAACCTCGGCAAGAAATTCGTCATTTGCAACTGTGTCAAGAACATAGTTTGCACCTGCACAAACAACAGGATTTGCGCCGAATGTTGTGCCGTGAGTTGACGGTGACATAACATCCTTGAGCTTTTCACCGCACATACAAACACCGATAGGAAGTCCGCCGCCGAGCCCCTTTGCAACCGTCATAAGGTCGGGGAGGATACCGTAATTCTGATGAGCAAACAGCTTGCCTGTTCTGCCTACGCCTGTCTGAACCTCATCGACAATAACGAGAATATCGTTGTCGTTGCAATACTTAACAAGTTCTTTTACATATTCGGGATCGAGGATATTTACACCGCCCTCGCCCTGAATGAGTTCAAGCATTACTGCGCAGGTTTTGTCTGAAACAACTGCTTTCAGAGCGTCCATATCGTCTGCGTCCGCGTACTTAAAGCCCTCTGTAAACGGGAAGAAATAGTTGTGAAAAACATCCTGACCTGTTGCGGCAAGAGTTGTAACAGTTCTGCCGTGAAAGGAATTGTTAAGCGTTACGATTTCATTTCTGCCCTCGCCGTACTTGTCAAAGCTGTACTTACGGGCAATTTTGATTGCACATTCGTTAGCTTCTGCACCGCTGTTGCCAAAGCAGACCTTTGAAAGACCTGTAAGTGTGCAAAGCTTTTCGGCAAGGTCACTTGCCTGTGAACAGTAAAAATAGTTTGACATATGCTGAATTGTGCCTGCCTGCTTTGAAACAGCCTCAACCCAGCCGTCATTGCAATAGCCAAGGCTGTTTACACCGATACCCGATGAAACATCAATGTACTTTTTGCCATTTTCGTCATATGCGGTAACGCCTTTTGCACTTTTGAGAGCAACATCGTAGCGACCGTATGTGTGCATAATATATTTTAAATCTTTCTCTTTTGTAGTCAAGTTAGCCACACCCTTTCATATTTTATCGTTGCTGAAGGAGTAAACAAAAACATCCTCACGCTTTTCAAAGCCGAAATCACGCCAGAAGCTCTGACCTGTTTCGTTGTTCTGATAACAGAAAATGTGAGTTTTGTCGATGCCTTGTTCACGAATTTTTTGGATAGCGGTCTGTGCAAGAGCGTGACCGATTTTCTTTCGTCTGAATTCGGGCAGAACAGCCATATGGTGGATAAATCCCCGTCTGCCGTCATGACCTGCAAGCACGGTTCCGACAATTTTTCCGTCAACCACGGCAACCTGACTCATACCTGCATTGTGCTTTAGATAACGCTCCATCTGATCTCTTTCATCAGCCTTAGAGAGGGCACGCTTTGTGGTAATCTGCCACATCCTATAAACCTCGTCATAGTCATCAATTGTCATTTCTCGTATAATCACATTGCACCCTCCAAAATCTAATCTGTAAGGGCGGATATCATCCGCCCGCACGGCGAGTCGCCGTCCCCCGTTCGTGTAGACAGTTTGATAAATTAGAAACTATCCATACCCGAGCGTAGCATAGCTACCGTTTGCACAATTCTGTAGGGGCGGATATTATCCGCCCGCACGGCGAACTGCGGTCACTTACCCATATGTGTTGCATACGGATTGCACGCATTGCGTGCAAATTTGGATACACAGTTTTCATAACATCATAAAATTTAATCAAACATAAATTTCATCAAGGCGAGCAAATAATACCCGTTCCTACAAAAACTTATGCAGTGTTTTTAAAATCTGATTAATAATCCTTTTCCCATACAAACGGATTACTGTTAATGTATTGCCATATTTCGGAATACTCTTTGTCATTCCTTACTATACGGTCGTAAAATGACTTTTGCCAAACGGAATACCCTGCCTGTGCGGAAACTGTGCGTTTCATTTGACCGATAACCGTTGAAATTGATTTTGTCTTAGAAAACACCACAGAATTTTCTGCCTCAATCATATTATTGATTCGCAATAGCAAGTGAATATGATTCGGCATAATTGTAAAAGTATCAACAAATATGAAAGGATAATGCCTGTGTATTTCAAGCACCGCCTTATAAACATATTGTCCGACAATTGTAAATGAACGGAAAAGTTCATCAGGCAGGCGGATAATATCCGCCCCTACGGAAATGCCTGCATCTCCGAGAACTTTATACGCACTAAAAGTTTTGTTTGTCCAAAAAATTCTTTGCTTATCCTTTGTACAAACAGTTATGTAGTAAACACCAAAATCCGAATAATCATAATTTTCAAAACGGATTTTCTTTCTGTTTGGCAATTTGTCACTCATAAATCAATAAAACATTGTACCGATGCCTTCATCGCTGAAAAGCTCGAGCAGGATTGAATGTTCGATTCTGCCGTCAATTATATGGGCACGGTTTACACCGCTGCGGACTGCCTCAACACAGCAATCAATCTTGGGAATCATACCGCCGCTGATGATGCCGTCACGCTTGAGCATAGGAACTTCGCTGACATTGACAACGGGGATGAGTGAATCCTCATCGTGAACATCACGGAGAAGTCCTCTGATATCTGTCATAAGAATGAGCTTTTTTGCGCCGATTTTAGCGGCAATCTGCGATGCCGCAATGTCTGCGTTAATATTATATACATTGCCGTCATAACCGCCTGCAACTGTTGAAACAATCGGAATATAACCGCTTGCAAGAGCGTTGTTGAGCGGTTCGGGATTAACCTCCTTAATTTCGCCAACATAGCCGAGGTCTGCACCTGTAACAAGCTTTTCAGCCATGAGCATTCTGCCGTCAAGACCGCAAAGTCCCATAGCCTTACCGCCGTGACTGCCGAGAAGCTGAACAAGGCTCTTGTTGACCTTGCCTGCAAGCACCATCTGAACAATGTCGATAGTTTCCTTGTCGGTAACTCTCATACCATTGATAAATTTGCTTTCCTTGCCAACGGCTTTGAGCATTGCATTGATTTCGGGTCCGCCGCCGTGAACAAGCACAACATTGACTCCGACAAGCTGCATAAGAACGAGGTCGCTCATAACTGCCGCTTTAAGTTCTTCGTTTATCATAGCGTTTCCGCCGTATTTTACAACAATTGTTTCGCCCGAATACTTCTTGATATAGGGCATTGCCTGTATAAGTACCTTGGCTCTCTTTGAAACATCCATTTTCTTCAATCCTTTATGTAGTTGATTTCCGCTCACACAATCAAATCGCATATTATGTGCGGTAGTCACCGTTGATTTTTACATAATCATAGGTAAGATCGCAACCGTAAGCCTCGGCAGATGCATTGCCGTCACCTAATTTTACGAAAATTTCAATTTCATCCTCAAGCAAAATTTCCTTAGCCTTGTCCTCATCAAATACAAGACCGTTGCCGTCCTTGCAGACAAGAATTTCACCCTTTGCGGATTTATATGAAACATCAATTTTTTTAACATCTGTTTCGGCACCGCTGTAGCCGATTGCGCAGAGGATTCTTCCGCAGTTTGCGTCAGCCCCGAACATTGCCGCCTTTACAAGGCTTGAACAGATGATGCTCTTTGAAATAATCTTTGCGCTCTTATCGTCTTTTGCACCGTCAACCTTGCAGATAAGGAGCTTTGTTGCACCTTCACCGTCTTTTGCAAGCTTCTTTGCAACCTTTTTGAATGCGTCTGTAAGAACGGCTGTAAAGGTTTTGTAATCATCGTTCTTTTCTGTGATTTCCTTGTTGCCTGCATAACCCGATGCCATAATTGCAAGGGTATCGTTCGTTGAGGTGTCACCGTCAACGCTTACCATATTATAGCTGACATCAGCGGCTTCGATAAGTGCGGATTTGAGCATTTCGGAAGAAATTGCCGCATCGGTTGTTACAAAGGAAAGGGTTGTGCCCATGTTAATATGAATCATACCGCTGCCCTTTGCAATACCGCCGATTGTAACCTTTTTGCCGTCAAGAACCGTTTCAACAGCCCACTGCTTTTTCACGGTGTCGGTTGTCATAATTGCCTCTGCGGCAGAGATTCCGCCGTCCTTTGAAAGCGTGCCTTTGAGCTTTTCAATTCCGCTTGCAATGGGTTCAATCGGGAGAGGCTGACCGATAACACCTGTTGATGCAACGATTACATCGTTTTCGTCAACACCGAGAGCGTCTGCGGCAAGACTGCACATTTTCTCAGCCTTTTCATAGCCATCAGGGTTACAGGCATTTGCATTGCCTGAATTTACGACAACAGCCTGAGCCGTACCGTTTTCAAGGTGTTTTTTAGTAACATATATAGTGTCGGACTTTACAAGGTTCTTTGTAAAGATAGCTGCACTGTTGCAAACCTTGTCGCAGTAAATGAGCGCAAGGTCTTTTTTAGTTGTGTTAGATGCTTTGACTCCGGCACAAATTCCGTTGGCTGTAAAGCCCTTTGCGGAAGTGACCGAGCCGTTTTCAATATACTTGATTTCCATAGATATTCACCCTTAAAATGCAGGCGGAACGATTACCAAACCTGTTTTTTCGTCAAGTCCGAAGATGATGTTCATATTCTGAATAGCCTGACCTGCGGCACCCTTGACCATGTTGTCGATTGCGGCACAGGCAACGAGCTTGTTGGCTCTCTTATCGTGATGAATTGAAACATCACAGAAGTTAGAATATTTGATATTGTGAATGTCGGCACATTTGCCGTCATCAAGAAGTCTTACAAAAAATTCGTCCTTGTAAAAGTCCTCATAAGCCTTTCTGATTTGTTCAAAGGTTACACCGTCCTTGATGTCGGCATAAACAGTTGCAAGAATGCCACGGTTTACGGGGAGAAGGTGCGGAACAAAGGTGATAATAACCTTTTCGCCCGAAAGCTTTGAAAGAGTCTGCTCAATTTCTGGAGTGTGGCGGTGGCTTGCAACCTTATAAGCGTGGAATCCTTCGTTGAGTTCGGGATAGTGGTTGCCCTGATTTGGCTTTCTGCCGGCACCCGTAACACCGCTTTTGCAGTCGCAAATGATGCCCTTTGTGCTGACAAGTCCGTTTACAATTGCAGGAGCAATTGCGAGCGGTGAACAGGTTGTGTAACAACCCGGATTTGCAACAAGCTTTTTGCCCTTGATTTTATCTCTGAAAAATTCAGGAAGTCCGTAAACTGCCTGTTCGTGAAGTTTTTTGTCGAGAAAAGTTCCGCCGTACCATTCGGTGTATTCTTCTTCGCTTTCAAGGCGGAAGTCAGCGCCGAGGTCAATAAATGCCTTGCCCGCATCAATGCACTTTGCGGCAAGCTCCTGTGAAAGACCGTGTGGAAGAGCGGCAAAGATAACATCGCTCTTTTCAACAACGGCGTCCTGATTTTCACAAACCATATCGTTTAAAAATGTATAAGACGGATAAACATCGCTCAGCTTGTCACCCTCAAAGGAAACAGAGCTGATTGCCGAAATTTCAGCCTCGGGATGAGCGGTAAGAAGCCTTACAAGCTCCGCACCTGCATAGCCGGTTGCACCGACAATACCTGCTTTTATTTTCATTGCTATCACCTAATCTATTGTAAATTTATATATTGTTCCTGTTGCTTAAAACATTCTGATAAAACATAAAGTTTTCTCAATACCACGGATTTGCACACACAATTTCAATATTACGCTTGGGCAGAATATGCTTTTAATACTGCAAACTTTCTACACGAACCGGGAACGGCGGCTCGCCGTACTTTATATCTCTGTCAATTCATATTGACTTTTATTTGCATATACTATATAATAAGGCTACAGGGAAAACCGTTTAAAGCGGTTGACCTACTTTATCTGGTGTAATAACCGTCCGAAAGTAGAGCGTCGGGCGGTTATTTTTTTATGTTTTAAGGAATCACTGATTAAATCGTTTGTGCATATTGCACCGTCAGATTTCTTGTCAGATTGAGCAAACAAACCACAGTAATGCTGTCGCATTACGAGGATTTTTTGAACAATATGGCGAGAAATATGCCAGCAAGATGTGCAAACAATATTCTAATGTGATTTATTCAGTGGTTCCTTAGTGACTTCTGCAAGTGCTACGAGTAAAATTACGAGTAATACCGTTTCAGTCATACATATCACCCCCATTCATTTGGGAGTGTCAACCGCCTTAACTTCCCTGCAACCCCCAACAAACCCGAAAATCGGGTTTATCGGCATTGAGTTTGCTTATTTATTAAATTATTTGAAACATTCCGTTAATTCGGAATGTTATTTTATTTTTTACAGTTTTTCTGCGATTTCTGCAACACGCTTAGCCTGAGCCTTAACATTTGCCGATGCAGGGCCGCCGAATACTGTACGCTCGTTTGTACAGCGTTCAAGTGAAATTGCGCTGTAAACATCATCGTTGAACACATCGCAAACCTTTTTGTATTCGTCCATTGGAAGATTTTCGAGGTCTGTACCGAGTTCAATACATCTTGCAACGAGTTCGCCTGTTGCCTTGTAGGCATCTCTGAACGGAACACCGTTCTTTGTGAGCCAGTCGGCACAGTCTGTTGCGTTGATGAAACCGCCTGCTGCAGCTTTTCTCATATTTTCGGGAATGACACGCATTGTGTCGAGCATGGGAGTAAATGCTGTGAGGCACATTTTAACCGTGTCGAGTGCGTCAAAGATAGCCTCCTTGTCCTCCTGCATATCCTTGTTGTATGCAAGTGCAGTACCCTTCATAATCGTGAGGAGCGTCATATTGTCGCCGAAAACTCTGCCGCTCTTACCACGAACAAGCTCTGCAATATCGGGGTTCTTTTTCTGCGGCATAATTGATGATCCTGTTGAAAAAGCGTCATCAAGTTCAATGAATTTAAATTCCCAACTGCACCACATAATGATTTCCTCTGAAAATCTTGAGAGGTGAACCATTATTATCGAAAGCACCGATGCAAATTCGATGCAGTAATCTCTGTCGGAAACACCGTCAAGAGAGTTGTTTGTAATTCTGTCAAAGCCGAGGAGCTCGGCTGTGATTGTTCTGTCAATCGGATATGTTGTGCCTGCAAGCGCACATGAACCGAGTGGCATTTCATCCATTCTTTTAAGGCAGTCTTCAAGTCTTGAAACATCTCTCAAAAGCATTTCGCCGTAAGCAAGGAGATGATGTCCGAAGGTAATCGGCTGTGCTCTCTGGAGGTGAGTATAGCCGGGCATAACTGTTTCGCTGTACTTTTCAGCCTTGTCGGCAATAACCTTAATAAGACCTACAACGAGATTTTTTACATTGACAACCTCTTTTTTGAGGTAAAGCTTGATGTCAACTGCAACCTGATCGTTACGGCTTCTTGAGGTGTGAAGTCTTTTGCCGTTGTCGCCGATTCTTTTGGTAAGCTCACCCTCGATAAAGGTGTGAATGTCCTCAGCCTCTGTATCAATGTGCAGAGTACCGTTTTCGATATCCGCAAGAATGCCTTTAAGACCTTTTACGATATCGTTTGCCTCTTCTTCTTTAATAATGCCGCATCTGCCAAGCATTGTTGCGTGGGCAATGCTGCCCTCGATGTCTTCTTTATACATTCTGCTGTCGAATGAAATCGAGCTGTTAAAATCGTTAGTGGTTTTTGAAAGCTCCTTTTTGAAGCGTCCTTTCCAAAGCTGCATTATTATTTCTCCTTACATTATGTTTAGCCGTTGTAAAGCACTTTGTTGCTTTTGGTTTTAAATATTTATTTACACCTTGTTATAAATGTTGGGGTAACCTGTATGGGCGTTCATTAGACGCCCGCAAGTAATCGCAGAATATTTTTCAACCGACAAATACCGTAAAAAATAAAAAGGTGTAATAAACACTTATTGGGGCAGAGAAATTCCCTGCCCCGATTATGTATGCAAATCAAAAATTCAATTATTTGATAAGGCCTTTTTTTGCACGAACCTTGATTGGAAGACCGAAGAGGTTGATGAAGCCTGCGCTGTCGTTCTGGTCATAAACCTGATCCTCGTCAAAAGTAGCAATTTCCTCGTCATAGAGTGAATACGGGCTTGTTACGCCTGCATCAATGATGTTGCCCTTATAGAGTTTAAGTTTTACATCACCTGTTACATACTCCTGAGTGCTGTCAACGAAAGCTGAGAGAGCCTCACGGAGAGGTGTGTACCACTTGCCGTCATAAACGAGCTCCGCAAAAGCGTTGGCAACATTTTGCTTGTAGTGGAGTGTGTCCTTGTCAAGGCAGATTTCCTCAAGCTTTGCGTGAGCAGCATAGAGGATTGTACCACCGGGAGTTTCATAAACGCCACGAGCCTTCATACCAACAAGACGGTTCTCAACGATATCTGTGATGCCGACGCCATTTCTGCCGCCGATTTTGTTGAGTTCCTTAATGAGTTCAACGCTGTCTATAGCCTCGCCGTTAAGCTTTGTGGGAACACCCTTTTCAAATGTAAGAGTTACATATTCTGCCTTATCGGGAGCCTGCTCAGGTGAAACACCGAGCTCAAGGAAGCCTTCCTTGTTGTACATCGGCTCGTTTGCAGGATTTTCAAGGTCAAGACCTTCGTGGCTCAAGTGCCAGAGATTTTTATCCTTTGAGTAGTTTGTTTCACGGTTAATCTTGAGCGGAATATTGTGCTTTTCAGCATATTCAATCTCATCCTCACGGCTCTTGAATTCCCATGTTCTCCAAGGAGCGATAATCTTCATATCGGGAGCGTAAGCCTTAATGGCAAGCTCAAAACGAACCTGATCGTTGCCCTTGCCTGTGCAGCCGTGGCAAATTGCGTCAGCGCCTTCTGCCTTTGCAATTTCAACGAGTCTTTTTGCGATGATAGGACGGGCAAAGGATGTGCCGAGGAGGTACTTGCCCTCGTAAACAGCACCTGCTTTTACTGTAGGAATGATATATTCGTCAACAAATTCCTTGTTGAGGTCTTCAATGTAAAGCTTTGATGCACCTGTTTTGATAGCCTTTTCTTCAAGACCGTCAAGCTCTGTACCCTGTCCAACATCACCCGAAACAGCGATAACCTCGCAGTTGTCGTAGTTTTCTTTAAGCCACGGAATGATGATTGAAGTATCAAGACCGCCTGAATATGCAAGAACTACCTTTTTAATCTTATTGTCAGCCATTTTTAATTCCTCCAGAATTTGGGAACACATTTTGTCGGTGTTTCCTTTGCTTTAATTTTTATTACTCTTACATTATACACTCTGTTTTCAAAAAATCAAGTGTTTTTTGAATAAATATTCAATGTTTTTTCAAATTTGTATTTCGGGGTGCAATTTGACCGAAATCTGTCGCTTTATCGCTGTATTATCGGTATTTTTGGCGATTACCGTGTAGCTTTCGGCGTTCATTTTCAGAAGAATGCATATATTCACAAAAAATGAATATTCACTTTATTCATTTGTTTTTGCATATTCATACATATATATACAACCATTTTGCATATTTTTCATTTTGTAAAAGCCGCTAAATTTACTTTAAAACCTGTTGACACCATATGCGATACCATATATAATATTATTAAAAAATACGAAAACAGGCACTAAGAAAAATTGCAGAAAGTGAGGCGGAAGATGATGAAAACTCTTAACGATTATCTTGCGATGTCATATCGTATGGAAATTGTTGAGAACAAGGACGGGGGCGGTTTTGTTGTATCGTTTCCCGAGCTTCCCGGCTGCGTAACCTGCGGTGATACGATTGAATCGGCTGTTGCAAATGCAGAGAACGCTAAAAAAGCTTGGTTTGAAGCCGCCTTTGAGAGCGGAATTGTAATTCACGAACCCGACAGCCTTGAAGAATATTCGGGACAATTCAAACTGAGAATTCCGAAAAGTCTGCACCGCTCACTTGCCGAACATTCAAAGAAAGAGGGCGTAAGTATGAATCAATACTGTGTCTATCTTCTGTCAAAAAATGATGCAGTTTATTCAAAATAGAATTTTGAAAGCATATCATATTATATAAAACACAATTTTGAAAGGAAGATTTATATGTCAGCATTTAAAGAGATAAATCCAAAGGAAATCGTTGAAAGCCCGTTTAAGCTTATCGGTGACGACTGGGCGCTTGTCACTGCCGGCGACAGGGAAAAATTCAACACAATGACAATAAGCTGGGGCGGTGTAGGCATTATGTGGGGTAAGCCCGTTGTATTCACCTTTATTCGTCCGCAGAGGTACACATTTGCTTTTATGGAGAACGGCGACCGCTATACAATGAGCTTTTTTGACGAAAAGTACAGAGATGCCCTCAAATTCTGCGGTTCAAAGAGCGGCAGGGATTATAACAAGGTAAAGGAAACAGGTCTTACTCCTGCGTTCACGGAAAACGGCTCTGTATATTTTGAAGAGGCAAAGCTTGTACTTGAATGTAAAAAAATGTATGCCCAAAACCTCAATGCCGAAAGCATTACCGACCGTGAAAGCGTTGACAAGTGGTACAATAACGACTTTCATAAAATGTACATCAGCGAAATCACAAAGGTTCTCGTAAAAGAATAATCTGCGTCTTAAAATTTCATATGCGGAATCAGTCAGACAATCGCACGATTGTCTGACTTTTTTATGTAAATACACTTAAAAAAGCCCCTCGCAAAACGCGAGGGGCTTTTCCTGTAATATCGACTAAGCGGAACGATATATCAAATTTTATTCAGCTTAATTAAAAGTTGCTGATAAGATGAACTACATACTTCTGGATGAGAGTAGCATCCTTAACTGAAATTATATTGTTCTTATCAACATCTGCTGCTGTGAGCTGCTGTTCTGTGAATGGAATATGCTCTGTGATATGCTTCTGAACAAGTGTTACATCGATAGCGGTAATCTTGCCGTCCATATCAACATCACCGAGGCGGACATCATTTGCAAATGAAGTTGTTGCACTCAGCTTAACATTCTTAAAGCCTGCAAAGCCTGATATATCACGAACCTTGCTGTTATCAACAACTGACTGCTGATTAAGCTTGTTGTTTGTAACATAACCTACTGTAAGATACTCTGTGTCAAGATATACGCTTGCACTGCCTGCACCGATAACCTGGAAGGTAAGTGAAATGTATGTACCACCATCGTACTTTGTAGGATTCTGCGGGTTAGTAAAGTTACCCTTAATTACATTGCTGTAAGCGTTGTAAACAAGATTTGACTGGCTTGGCATAATTGTCTGGCTGCCGTTAACCTTGTTGTCTGCCTTATCGAACTTAAGCTTGCTTGTGTCATACTTAACAGTCCACTGACCGTCAACAATACCCATATTAGCATCGAGCTTATAGAGAACAGTTATCTTGTCACCTACTTTTCCGTCGGTCTTTGTAGCAGAACCGAAGTAGTTAGATGTTGCATTTACTGTGAGTGTCTGTGAAGGAGCAGTTGTAGGCTCTGTCGCAGGCTGAGTTGTCGGCTGTGTAGCCGGCTGTGTTGTCGGCTGTGTTGTTGGCTTTGTAGCCGGCTGTGTTGTTGTTGGCTGAGCTGAAGTTGTCGGCTGTGTCGGTGGGATCGGACTTGTCGGAACAATGCCGCTCTTGATGTCGCCGTTCTTCATAGCATATGAGTATGTGCCGTTTACGCCGTTTCTTGTTGCGTCAACCTTGATTGTGCTTGTTTTCTTGAGAGCTGATGTTGCAACTGTGAATGCACCTGTTACATCGTCTGCAGTAGCAGTATATGTCTTACCGTCAACTGTAACAGTTACCTTTGCAGCGCTGGCTGTAACACCTGATACAACGCTCTTGCCTGCAACGGCATATGTGAGTGTTGCAGGAGCAAGTACAAGTGCCTTCTGAGCTGACTTGAGGTCTGCAATCATAGCATTCATAGCTTCAGCTGTTGTAGCGTCTTCGCCTGCTTTAATCATAGCCTCGGCTGACTTGAGAACCTTCTGAGCATTTGCCCAGCTCTCTGCTGTGTAGTCTGATGCTGTCATAGCAAGAATCTTTCTTGCTTCTTTCTTGAGTGATTCATAAGGTGAAACAACGATTGGCTTTGATGTAAGCTTGTATGTTGTACAACCTTCGTTTGTAATTTCGATTGTAGCGCCGTCTCTAACGCCTGTGATATCTGCTGTCTGACCTGAACCGCTGCTGAGAATAATGTTTACTTCGTCAACATTATCGAACTTAACAACATAGTTGCCGTCAGAATCTTTTTCTGTAAGAGCAACGCCCGGCCATGCGCCTGTGAGCTTCTGTGTATCATTCCAAGCATAGATTTTGTAGCTTGCAGATGGGCTGTAAGGCTTGATTGTTACGGAAACAGAACCCTCTGCAGGCTCTGGATCGCCGCCGCCTCCCTGCTGATTACCGTTGGTTACTGTCTTAACTGATGTGTAGTTGCCGTTCTGAATTTCGAGAACAGCACCGTCATAAAGACCTGTGATATCGCCTGACTGTGTGCCGCTGCCGTTGTTGAGAACAACGCTGAATGACTTGTCAGCTGAAACAGGAAGTGTGAGTTCATATGTGTTTGCCTGACCTGAAACGGCTGCTGCCTTTTGACCCGGCCATGCACCGTTGAGTGCTGTGCTTGCACCTGTCCAAGCGTAAACATTCGGAGCGCCTGCTGTGCTCTTGATTGTAAGCTTTGATGTCTGACTTGCTGTCGGACCGGGAACAGTTGTGCTCTGTGTCGGGCTGGTTGTAGGTCTTTCGTCGTTTTCGCCGAGCTTGAGGAATGTGAATTTAGCCTCTGAGGTTGCCTTGTCGTTTGTAGCTTCAACAGTTACTTCGATTGTATCGTTCTTGTAAGCTGTCTGACCGATTGTGAATGTGTCGCCGTCCTTAACAACAAACTTGTTACCGCCGTCAACAGAAACCTTTGCGCTGTCGCATTCCTTAAGAGAAACAGTAACCTGCTCTGTGCCGTAGAACTTCGGCTCGCCTGTGATTGATACAAGCGGCTGACCGTCAGCATTTTCCATAAGGATTGTGCCGTTTGCACCGCTGTTGAAAGTTACCTTACCGTCAGTAACAACTGAAGATGAGTTGTCATAAGTATTGATTATATAACTGCCGTCTTCCCAAAGAGTTGAAACATCAACAGTTACGCTTGAATTTTTGTTACAGCCGATTACTGCAGCTGCCTGATCTGTTACGCCGTTCTTATCGTATGTACGGCCGAAAGCAACACCGCTTGTAGCTGAGAGCTTAACATTTGCGCCGGCACCGATAGATACGTGCTTGTTACGGAACTGACCAACCTTCTGCCACTGAGCAAGAAGAGTTTTGTCCATGTCGTTCCAGTTCATATCACTTCTGAGTGCGTGACCCGATCCGCCGTAACCGTCAAATGCAACGCCGGGATAGAGCGGACGGTTGGTTTCGTCACCGTAGAAAATCTGAACTCCGCCCGGGAGAAGGAGGAATGCAGCCGCATTGTAAAGCATTGTGTTCTCATCGCCACGGGTAAGTGTTTCATCGTGTGATGACATAAATGAAAGAACGTTAAAGCCTTCCTTTGTGTTGATCTTGTCTGCATAGCCCTGATATGTGTTTGCAACACTACCGCTTGCAAGAGCACCGCCGCCTGTAACTGCGAAGTTAATCATTGAGTCGAAGCCGCCCTCGGAATAGTATGTGTCGTAGCCTACACCGTGATCCCAATGCTCGCCTGTCATCCAGAAATCTTCTTTCCAGTCAGCACCTGCTTTGCCCTTGTTGTTGGATCTCCACTCTCTGAGAGCAGAAACACAAGCCTGCTTGAGCTGGTTCCAAGAAGCCTTATCAACATGCTTTGCAGTATCGCAACGGAAACCGTCAACACCGTACTCCTTAACCCACTCTGAAAGCCAGGTTGAAAGGTAGCCTGTTACTGTGTTTTTGTCACCGTATTTTGCGACCTTCTGATCATATGTACCTTCCTGCTTCCACTTTGTTTCGAGGATCGGAGGAATTGTAACATCCTTTGTCTGCTCTGTTCTGAAGTCGGGAAGTCCGCTGAGTGACATTGTAAGATCACCGCCGGCACCCTCTGTATATCCGGGAAGACCGCTGCGGATCCAGTCATTGCTCCACCATTTGCCCCAGTCTTCTTCTGATGTTTTATAGTCAATGTGGTCGTTTACTTCACCTACATCTGTGAGCTTGTATTTGAAGTCTAACGCACCGTCAAGGAGAGTACCGAAGCCGAACTGCTCCATATCTGCAACGGTGTTGTAGCCTGTGTGGTTCATTACGATATCCATGATAACTCTGATACCGTGCTCATGCGCTGTGTCAACGAGAGTTTTGAACTCCTCTTTTGTACCGAAGTTTGCATCAGTTTCGGTATAGTCAAGAACATAGTAGCCGTGATATGAGTAGTGAGCAAAGCCCTTACCTGAATCACAATAGCCGTGAGTCTGCTCATACGGAGCTGAAATCCAAATTGCGTTTACACCGAGGTTATCAAAATAACCCTCTTCAATTGACTGAGTAACACCTGCAAAGTCGCCGCCGTGGAATGTACCGGGGTTTGTATCCCAGCCATCAAGCGGTTTGCCGTCCTTGTCAAGTGTTCTGCCGTATGAATGGTCATTTGCGGTGTTTCCGTTCTTAAAACGGTCGGTAAGCAGGAAATACACATTGGCATTATCCCATGTAAAGCCGTCATCTTCAACAAGTGAACCTGCGGCAGTTGATGATGCAGATGTGCTGCTGTCATCGGAAACTGTTGCAGCACTTACCGAACCAAATGCTACGGAAGCACCGGGGAGAGCCATACAAAGTGTCAAAACGGCACTGAGTGCTCTCTTCATACTTCTTTTTTTCATTGTTTGATTACTCCTTTCAAAGCTTTTAAAACGTAGGGTCAAACATCCCTAGACAATTTGATTTTATCACAAAACTCTCACAAAAACTACACATAATGCTTTTATTTTGTAAAAATAGCAAGTTGTACAATCTTCACACTAAAATTTTATGCAAAATTACCCTTGTCGCTTTTCTGTTTTTGTTTATAAAGACAGTTTCAATTGCCCCCCTGCCGAAAATTATATAAATACGGTCGGGAATAATAAGATTTGTACTTAACAAAGCTTTATTCCCGACCGCAATTTTCGCTTTTTAATTTTTATCTTATCTGAGTCTTACATTCAAAAATCTGAGTTTAAAGGTTGAACCGACGCCGAGTTTGGAATCTGCGGTAATATATCCGCCTGTTTTTTCAACAATTGATTTTGCAAGCGACAGACCTATGCCGACGCTTGACGGGGACGAATTTTGTGCCTTATAAAACCTCTCAAAAATGTGGGGCAAATCCTTCGGGCTGATTCCGCATCCGTTGTCGCTTATGATGATTTCCGAATACACGCTGTTCCTTTCGGCTGAAATTCTGACATAACCGCCGCCGTCGGTATGCTCAATGCAGTTCTTAACGATATTTGAAACTGCCTCGCAAATCCAGCGAAAATCGCAGTCAAGGCTGAAATCATTTTTGACGGTTTTTTCAATTCTCACATCACGGATATCGGCAAGAACCTCTGTGCGTGAAATGCACTCGTCAATAATTTTGTTCACCGACTCTTTTTTGAACTTCAATTCAACAGTTCCCGAATCAAGCATTGAGAGCGTGAGCAGACTTTTTACAAGAAAATTTATCGAATGGGCATTATGCGCTATATCCATAACAAAATCCCGTCTGATTTTAACGGGCATATCATCGTCATCAAGGATATTTTCGGTTGTAATCAAAATTGAAGTCAGCGGTGTTTTAAGCTGATGTGAAATGTCGGCAAGCGAATTTTTTAGGATTTCTTTCTCTCGCATTGAATTGTCGGCATACTCACGAAGCATTACCGTTGTTTTTTGAATCTCCTGCTTTAACAGTGACATATCGTCGTCGGTTGAGCCGTCAAGGTCGAGGTCGTACTCTCGGTTGTTGATTTTTTCAAGACACTTTACAATTTCAAGCCGCTGTCGCTTCTGCTTTTTACAGTATCTTATGAACACAACGCAGAGCAAATTTCCGAACACACAAACACCTGCGGTTGCAATCACAATTGTAATCGTTGCATAACTTCCGCTCTGAATGTCAACCCAGCCGCTGTCGGATTTTATTCCGTACTTTGCAAAGTCGCCTTTTATGCCGGCAGTGTCGTTGTTCAAAATTTGAGCAAGCTCCTTTTCCGAAATGTCGGGATATTGTTCCCTAACCTTTTCAGCAACGGCAATTATCTTTTTATCCGTGCTTTCACGAACAGCGTTAAAGCCTGCACCCACTCCCACCGCAGCAGCAATGCAGAAAAGTGCCGTTAAGACAAGCATTACAGTAACAAATTTTGATGTGCTTTTCATTATACCTCCAGCCTGTAACCAAGGCCCTTTACGGTTTTAATCATATTTGTATCAAGTTTTTTGCGAAGTCTTTTTATGTACACGGTCAGCGTGTTGTCCTCAACATAATTCCCCGACAAATCCCATATGCGTTCAAGAATTTGTTCACGGGTCAGCACCTTGCCGCTGTTTTTGGCAAGCATTGCAAACAGGCGGTATTCAAGCGCCGTAAGCACAACGGGATTGCCGTTTTTGCAAACCTGTTTTTTGTCAAAATCAATGCTGATGTCGCCAAAATTCATAGCCATAGTTTTGTCGAGCTTTTTGGTAATTCGTTTAATTCTTGCGAGTAGCTCACGGCTTGAAAACGGTTTTGTTATGTAATCCTCCGCTCCGAGGTCAAAGCCTTTTACAATGCTGTCCTCATCGTCAAGTGCGGTGAGAAAAATCACGGGAGTTTCGCACACTCTTTTTATCTCGTCACAAAGTTCAAAACCGTTGCCGTCGGGAAGCGACACATCAACAATAAAAAGGTCAAAGTCACCGCCGAGGGAGTTAAGGGTTGATTCGGCATTTTCACACAACGCAACCTCAAAGCCGTTTTGTTCAAGAGTATAGACAAGCCCTTTTGAAATTGCACGGTTGTCCTCAATAAGAAGAATTTTCACAACAAGTCCTCCAAAAAATGAAATTCGGGCGGATTAAATCAATAATCCGCCCGTCAGCAATGAAAACATACAAAATATTGTGGTATCTGTTGTTACAACTACATTATAACAGAGTGTAAAACTATTGTCAACAAATTTCAACAAAATACAGTCTGTTGGCTGAATATGATGCTCAGATATTGTCATTTCTGATTGTTTCAATAATATTTTGTTTATTAACCTTTGAGATTGAGTATTTCATAATCAGCCATACCACAATAAATACAGCCGCAATACTAATCAAAATCGCTTTCCACGGGAATACAAAGCTCATTGGGACGCTTCCTTTTGAAAATGCCGAGAAGATTGCAAATACACCGAGAACACCGAGAGGAATACCGATAAGCAAAGATTTTATGCCGTACATAAGGCTTTCAAGGCGAATCATACGGTTAAATTCTTTCTTTGTCATACCGATAGATTTAAGCGATGCAAATTCCTTGCTCCTCAACTGCATATTGGTTGAAATCGTATTGAAGATATTCGTCATTCCGATGAGCGAGATAACACCGATGAAGCCGTAAACAAATATTCCGACAATCAGCATAACGGCATTGAACTGTCTTACAATTTCTTCATAGTCATAAATGTAAATGCTGTCGTCCACACCTTCCATAGACTCAATACGTTTTGTAAGCGAAGCGTGGTCTGATGTATTGGCGTAGAGGGTAATATAGCATTCGTGTTCGCCAAGCTGAGGTGAGATTACACCCTGTTCACCGATTATCAATCCCTGACCGAAAATTGTTCCTTCGCCGATTACAGAATCAGCCGACTTTGGAATTTCATCAAACACTGACGAAACCTTTAATTTGCCTGCTATCAGCTCATTTCCGTTATCATCATTTCCGTAAACGATAAACTTTGTCGGGGCGTCTTTGCCGTACAGCGGTACAGGCTCATCATAACTCCGGCTGTCCTCGTCGTTATCGGGCGTCACCTTTGAATACGCAAGTACACCGCCCTTAACCTTGTTGTAATCAAGTTTTAATTCCCTGCAAATCTGAACAAAGGTATCGTGTTCAAACTCAAGAAATTCCACGCTGAATGACTTTGTACCGTCAGCATTGTCATAAAGGAAATTTTCTCCGCATTCGTTAACAGGCACATCTGCCGACACATGACCGTACTGTAAACCGACTGTCAGATAATTTTCAATTTCAGGCATTTTTTCAATTGTCTGAGCCTGTTTTGTATCAATTCCGGAAACCATATAGCTGTAGTCTGTTTTGCCGTAGTAATGCTCTGTATATGTCATTCCATAGTCCATAAATGCCGAAACTGCAATGAACATTGCAACGCTTACAACGATTGAAATAACCGTTGTGCGATACTTTTTCCTACTGCGTTTAAGGCTCTTTGAGGCGATTTCACCGCCTACACCGAAAAGCTTTTTCGTAAGCTTGGATGTGCGGTACGGTTTGTTATTCTTTACCTTGATATCCTTGTTGCCTCTGATTGCAACAAGCGGTGGGATTCTTGACGCACGCAGTGCAATGAAGAATGATGAACAGAATATAGTAACAGCCGAAAGAACGATTGCACAAATAATCGGAATTGTCGGAGTTACAAATACAAATGTTGCACCGCTCAGCATATCACTGAGAACGCTGTTGAGTATTGTAATAAGAATTGCGTTTACACCGAGTCCGAGAAGTATGCCGAGAGGGATACCGATTAAGCCGAGAATGAAGCCCTCAAAAATCACATTTCTGCGGATTTGCCTTTTGGTTGCACCGACTGATGCAAGCATACCGTACATACTCGTTTTCTCGGTAATTGAAATTGCAAAGCTGTTGCGGATTACAAACACGCTTGCAAGCATTACTATAATAATGATAATAACGGCAAGGCTGAAAATCACAGTATTTGTTGCCTCATTTGAACCGTAGCCTTTCATACTGAGGAGTATGGAATTGAATTCGTATGCATTTATTCCAGAGGTCTGCTGATCTTCGGGTGAAATTTCATCGCTGATTACATTACTCATATCATCAGCTTTAAAGCCTAAAATATCCGCTGTATTTTGAAGATAATTGCTTTCGCTCTGAGGAGTATAGGCGATATACAGCTTATTCATATGCTTTGTTTTGATTGCCTCGACAGGAGCTTTTTCATCAGACACGGTATATATCATAGAAAGATTTGACGGATCATAGAGTTCGCTCGTTTTCGGTCTTTCAATAATACCCGTTACGGTATAGGTTCTTTTTACCGTGTCAATAATGCTGCACTTATTAAAATTTTTTTGCAACAAATTATGAATGCCTTCCTCATCGAGGACATTGCCGTCTTTGTCGGTAAGAACACCGACATCAAGTGTGATTTTATCGCCGACTTTCACATATTTTCCGTCCTGTGTTTTAAACGATTTTGTAACAACAGCCTCACCCGAATTTGTGGGGAACTTGCCCTTTATAAGGTCTATCTTAAAACAGTTGCCGTAGGTATTTTCGCTCATGGCAAGAACGCTGTAATCGCAGATTTCGCCGTCAGCATTTTTTGTCCTGGCATATCCGAGCCTTTCTTTATAGAAGGCATTTTCAACATTACGGTTCTGTCGGATTTTATCAATTTTTGCGGTGTCGATAATATCAAGTGCAACATCATAATTGCCCGACCAGGTTGTTTGACCGTCAATCATAGTCTGTCGTCCGCTGAGTGCCATTCCCGAAACAACCGTGATGAGTGCCGCCGAGAGCATAATTCCCACGATTGTAACAATTGTACGCACCTTGTTAAGCCGCAGGTTTTTAAGAGTAAGCTTGTTGAGAAGTTTCATAAAATCAAACCTCCTCAACAATTTTGCCGTCGCTGATTGTTATGATTCTGTCTGCCTGTTTTGCAATGTCGAGGTTGTGCGTAATCATTATAACAGTATGTCCGTAACTCTGATTGCACATTTTGAGCATACTCATAACCTCTTCGCTTGACTTTGAATCAAGGTTGCCTGTCGGTTCATCGGCAAGCACAAGAGACGGATTGTTAATGAGCGCTCTGGCAATAGATGTTCTTTGCTGCTGACCGCCCGAAAGCTGGTTTGGAAGGTGTTTTCTTCTTGCACGCAGTCCGAACGAATCAAGAATCATCTCAAGTCTTTCTCTGTCAACACCTCTGCCGTCAAGGTCACAGGGGAGCGTGATGTTTTCTTCAACAGTCAGAATCGGGATAAGATTGTAGAACTGATAGACAATACCCACCTGTCTGCGGCGGAATACGGCAAGTTTGTCATCATTCATTTTGCTTATATCGTTGCCGTCAACAAAAATTTTTCCGCTTGTGGGACGGTCAACACCGCCGATAAGGTGAAGAAGAGTTGACTTGCCGCTGCCGCTTGCACCGACAATGGCAACAAATTCGCCCTTTTCAACCGAGAACGAAACATCGTCAACCGCATGGACAAGGTTTTCACCGCTTCCGTAGGTTTTTGTAAGATTTTCAACTTTCAGAATTTCCATAAAATATACCTCCAAATTCATTTTACACCCATATTATAGTGACGCAAAATGACTGTAAAGTGAATCCTGCAAACAAATTTTTCCGTAGGGCAGTCCACTTGAATACAAGCAAAACATTTTTTATTGTGTTTACCATAAAGAAATAACCGCCCTGTACTGCGAATACAAGGCGGTTACCAAAAATAATTTGTCTTAAAAGCGGAACAGCTAAAGCCGTTTCCTTATCTATATATTAACATCATCATACTATCTTCACGAATTGGGAACGGCGGCACGCCGTGCGGCAAAGCAAGCCCAGCCGTTGTCAAGATGTTCTTCGATGATGTCAAAATACTGACTTACGGATGCCTTGACTTCTTCGGCACGAGTGTCGATGATACCGCTCATAATGTAAACGGCATCGTCCTTCATAAAGTCCTTAATGCCCTTTGAGAGAAACATAATCGCATCGGCAACAATATTGGCAAGAACAATGTCATACTTGCCCTCAACCTTGTCGGTAAAGCTGCCGCAGATAGCCGTAAAACGGTCAGCAACGCCGTTAATTTCTGCGTTTTCAGCCGCAGTTCTCACCGCAGTTTCGTCAATGTCAACACCGACGGCACGGGCTGCACCCAAAAGCAATGTTGCAATACCGAGAATACCGCTGCCGCAACCCACATCAAGAACAGAATCGCCCTCTTTAAGGTACTTTTCGCACATTTCAAGGCAAAGCCTTGTGGTTTCGTGACCGCCCGTGCCGAACGCAAGGCCCGGATCAATGTTGAGAACCTTGCGGTTGCCGGCATCGTAATCATCTCGCCAGCTCGGACGGATAAGAAGTTTTTCACCGACTTCAATCGGGTTGAAATATTTCTTCCAGTTGTTTCTCCAATCCTCTTCAAGGCAGTCAAGAAGTTCAATTGAATGCTTTATACCCTCCGCATTGTAGCGTTCCGAAAGGAATGCAACCGCCTCTGACGGCGAAACATCGGGTTCAAGATAAATGTGAACAAAAGCCTTGTTTCTGTCCTTTGCAAGCAAATCCTCGTCAATAAGGTCAATATGGGCAATGTCCTCAACCTCTTGCTCAAGGTTTGTGTAATCTTCAATATAGATGCCGTAGGGAACTACGACATTTGCAATATCACTTGCTCTGTCAATATCCTTTGCGTCAACGGATATTTTTATTTCTGTCCAGGATTCCATTTTAACCTCTGATTCACGGGCATTTTATGCCGATATTTTTGTTTGTAATGCAGTGGCGGATATTATCCGCCGACTTTGATGATATTATTTTTTTAAATCAAATTTTTTGATTTTAATAAAACTGTCTGTTCATTTTGAACGCATAGCGTTCAATCTGTCTCTTATACACATCTGACGCTGCCGACG
>ENA-OZNJ01000050-OZNJ01000050.1-human-gut-metagenome-genome-assembly--contig:-NODE-50-length-23152-cov-4.216348_pt1 | contig 23152 bp, 22 predicted proteins | sample MGYA00244198_ERZ653831 | MGnify/ENA primary metagenome ERZ653831 (study PRJEB26926, sample SAMN06164693) | human gut metagenome | biome: ENVO:00009003; feature: ENVO:2100002; material: ENVO:00002003...
AGATCTACACGCGTAAGATCGTCGGCAGCGTCAGATGTGTATAAGAGACAGCGTTGCAGAGGGCGACTTTGAAGCCGCCTATCAGGTGATCAACCGCTCCTCTTCCCTGCCTGCCGTCTGCGGCCGTGTCTGCCCGCAGGAGAGCCAGTGCGAGGGCAAGTGCACCCGCGGCATCAAGAACGAGCCGGTGGGCATCGGCCGCCTGGAGCGCTTTGTTGCCGACTGGCACCGTGAGAATGTGCACACCGCCCCCATCGTGCCCGAATGGAACGGCCACAAGGTGGCCATCATCGGTGCAGGCCCTGCCGGCCTGACCGCCGCAGGCGATCTGGCAAAGCTTGGCTACAAGGTCACCGTTTACGAGGCCCTGCATGTGGCCGGCGGCGTGCTGATGTACGGCATCCCTGAGTTCCGTCTGCCCAAGGCCATCGTGCAGCAGGAGATCGACGGCCTGAAGAAGATGGGCGTTGATTTTGAGTGCAATATGGTCATTGGCAAGGTGCTCACCATCGACGAGCTGATGGACGAGTACGGCTACGAGGCCGTGTTCGTAGGCTCCGGTGCCGGTCTGCCCCGCTTCATGGGCATCCCCGGCGAGAGCCTGAAGGGCGTCTACTCTGCCAACGAGTTCCTGACCCGCTCCAACCTGATGAAGGCTTATCTGCCCACCAGCAAGACCCCCATCCGCACCGGCAAAAAGGTCGCCGTTGTGGGCGGCGGCAACGTGGCTATGGACGCTGCCCGCAGCGCCCTGCGTCTGGGTGCCGAGACCGTGTACATCGTCTACCGCCGCGGCATGGAGGAGCTGCCCGCCCGTCACGAGGAGGTGGAGCACGCCATCGAGGAGGGCGTCATCTTCAAGACGCTGAACAACCCCGTCCAGATCAACGGCGACGAGCAGGACTGCGTTAAGTCCATGACCTGCATCGAAATGGAGTTGGGTGAGCCGGATGCCTCCGGCCGCCGCCGTCCCGTGGAGAAGAAGGGCAGCGAGTTCGACCTGAGCGTGGACGCGGTCATCATGTCCCTGGGCACCAGCCCCAACCCGCTGATCAAGTCCACCACCAAGGGACTTGAGGTCAACAAGAAGGGCGGCATCATCGTCAACGAGGAGGGCCTGACCTCCCGCCAGGCGGTGTATGCCGGCGGCGACGCCGTGACCGGCGCGGCCACCGTCATTCTGGCTATGGGTGCCGGCAAGCTGGGCGCAAAGTCCATCGACGAGTACCTGAGCAAGTAAGTACATCGAAAAGGCCCGCTGCAAAGCGGGCCTTTTTATGCCGGAAAGCGGTAAAATTTTACGTTCTCCTTATGGAAAGCGCCGCTGCGCTGTGGTATACTGGGAGCAGCAACAGACGGGAGGGGCCATTATGCCGAAAGACTTTATCGACTTCAACCAGAAAACAGGCTTTATCTGCGACATGGACGGCGTCATCTACCACGGGAACCGGATCCTGCCCGGCGTGGCGGATTTCATCCAGTGGCTGCATGAGGAGAACAAGGAGTATCTGTTCCTGACCAACAACAGCGGCTACACGCCCCGTGAGCTGCAGCAGAAGCTGGCCCGGATGGGACTGGATGTGCCGGAGGAGCATTTCTATACCAGTGCCCTGGCCACGGCGGCCTTCCTGAAGGACCAGGCTCCCGGCTGCTCCGTGTTCGCCATCGGCGAGGCGGGGCTGCTGAACGCCCTGTACGACGCGGGCCTTACCATGAACGACGTGAACCCGGACTACGTGGTGGTGGGCGAGGGCCGCACCTATTCCCTGGATACGCTGACCAAGGCGGTGAACCTGGTCATGGCCGGCGCAAAGCTCATCGGCGCCAACTCAGACGTGTCCGGACCCATCGAAAGCGGCATTGCTCCGGCCTGCCGCGCTCTGGTGGCCCCCATCGAGATGGCCACCGGCAAGCAGGCCTATTTCTGCGGCAAGCCCAATCCCCTGATGATGCGGACCGGCCTACGGCTGCTGCACTGTCACTCCGCCGACGCGGTGATGGTGGGCGACCGCATGGACACCGACGTTATCTCCGGTCTGGAAAGCGGTATGTCCACGGTGCTGGTGCTCTCCGGTGTGTCCACCCGTCAAACGGTGGAGACGTATGCCTATCAGCCCAACGTCATTCTGGACGGCGTGGGCGACATCGCCCGTCTGGCCCGTAAAAACAAAAAATAGGCGCCACGGCCCGAGGGCTGGGAATGAAAAGAAGTGACCGCCTCCGCGGTCACTTCTTTTCATTCGTTTTCCAGCAGCAGGGTGTATATCTCGCCCTCCACGGCGAACACGCGCTCCACATCGGTGTCCATCTGCTCCAGCAGCGGCCCCGATGCCTCGTAGTCCACGCAGGTGCCGCAGGAGGCGCTGAGCTTGCGGGGCACCGGCATCATCCGGGCCCGGACCCCCGCCGCCGTCAGGCGCTGGCAGGTCAGCAGGGCGGACAGATGGGTGTGAAACGTAGCGATGTAGCGGCTCATTTGGACAGGGACAGACGGAAGTCCTGACCCTCCGGCGCCACGGCTACCTTGTAGCCGCTGCTTTCGGCGAAGCGGGTGACATTCTCCACAGAGCACTGGTTGTCCACCAGCACCTCCAGGGCGGCGGGGGCATCGGCCTTTACGGCCTTCTGCACCATCACCACGGGCATGGGGCAGGAATAACCTCTTGCGTCAACAGTCATTGTGATGTTCCTCCTTTACTTGGCGGCCTCAACAGGCGCGCTGACAGCCTTGGGCATATTCCACAGGGACACACCCAGCATGATGAGGATACCCAGGCACACGGCTACCTTGCCGTTGTTGGAAATGCCGCCCACCACGATCTCCTTGGCCTCGTTCATGGCGTCGGCGTTGCCGGCCAGACCGAAGTTGTGGGCAAAGGCCGCGCCCACGATCATGCCGAACACGGTCACGGCGCTGTCACCGTTGCCCTCGCCGGCCAGGATCAGCTGACGCAGCGGGCAGCCGCCCAGCAGCACGCTGCCCCAGCCCACCAGGACCATGCCCAGCAGGTTCCACAGCTGGCTGCTGTGGGCGATGGGCTGCAGTTCAAAGCCCAGCTTGAAGCTGCCGGTGATGAGGCTGCCCGCCAGGACGACCACGAAGATGGCCACGAAGCCGTACAGCAGCTTGAAATCTCTGAACAGCATGGCGTCGCGGATGCCGCCCACCATGCACAGGCGGGCGCGCTGGGCCAGAGCGCCCACCACCACGGCGATCAGCAGTGCAGCCAGCATGGGCGCGTGCTTGGAGCCGGGGCCCTCCTCACTGAACTTGAACAGGCTGGGCACGGCGATGACCAAAATCAGCAGTCCGGTCATCACGATGGGCAGCACGCCGCCCTCGCTCTTCCCAACGGGATAGGCACGCTTCAGGGAAAAGCCGCGCTTGAGGAACTGGATGCCGATGAAGATGCCCAGGGTGAAGCCCACCAGGCCCACCACGGCGTTCAGGTCGCCGCCGCCGATACGCAGGACCATCCGCAGGGGGCAGCCCAGGAAGGCCAGTGCGCCGATCATGACGAAGGCGCCCAGCACGAAGCGTGTGGCGGGGGAGGAGCCGGCCTTGGCCCGGAACTCCTTGGTGGCCACGGACATGATGAACGCGCCCAGCACCAGACCGATGATCTCCGGCCGGACATACTGCACCTTGGCTGCGCCGTGCATACCCACCGCGCCGGTGATGTCCCGCAGGAAGCAGGCGATGCAGAAGCCCATGTTGGCGGGGTTGCCCAGATGGGTCAGCACCACGGCAGCCAGACCGACCACCGCGCCGGCGATGACCACGACCCAACTTACTTTTTTCATGTGATATGTCTCTCCTTTGCGTTATTTCTTTTAAAGAATAGCGATGCCATTATACGACACTGTACCGGAAAAGTCAAGACCGTGACAAACGTCACTTTCTGTGGTATGATGGGTCACGAGCTGTGAGGAGGTGCCTGTATGGACGCCATTTATCTTGATAACGCGGCCACGTCGTTCCCCAAGCCGGCAGGGGTCAGCGACCGGATGAAATACTATCTGGACTGCGTGGGGGCCAACGTGAACCGGTCCGTGTATACCGCCGCCCAGGAGGCGGGGCTGGTGACGCTGACACTGCGGCAGCGGCTGGCCCGGCTGTTCGGTTTCCCGGAGCCGCCCACCCACGTTATCCTGACGCCGGGTGCTACGGCGGGGCTGAATATGATCATCTCCGGTCTTCTGCGTCCCGGCGACCACTGCATCGTCAGCAGCATGGAGCACAACGCGGTCATGCGGCCGCTGCTGCGCCTGCCGGGGGTGGCGGTCAGCCGCGTTCCCTGTGACGCCGAGGGTTTTGCGGACCTGAACGCCCTGCCGGGGCTGTTCCGGGAGGATACGAGACTGGTCATCATGGCCCACGGCTCCAATGTCTGCGGCGCGGTGCAGGACGCGGCGGCTATCGGCCGCATCTGCACGGAAAAGGGCGTGCCCTTTGCGCTGGACGCCGCCCAGACAGCGGGACACCTCCCTGTGGACTTTCAGGCTTTCGGCCTCAGTGCCATGGCGGTACCGGGCCACAAGGGACTGCTGGGCCCCGGCGGCGTGGGTGCGCTGCTGCTGCGGGACGATTTCGCCAAAAAGCTGACGCCTCTGATCGCCGGCGGCACCGGCAGTGCCTCGGACAGCGAGTACCTGCCCCCCTATCTGCCGGACCGGTTTGAGTCCGGTACAGCCAATCTCCCCGGCTGCTACGGCTGGGAGGCGGCCCTGCGCTTTATTGAGGAGACGGGCGTGGACGTTCTGCGGCAGCACGAGAGGGCGCTGTGCACCCGGTTTCTGGACGGTCTTGCGGATATTTCCGGGGTCCGGCTGGTGGGCCCTCGGAATATGGACCGTCGGGTGGGCGTCATCTCCGTGGACTTCCTGCGCCGCGACAACGCCGAGATGGCCTATGCGCTGGAAGCGCAGTACGGCATCCTGACCCGCTGCGGCCTGCACTGTGCGCCCTCCGCTCACAAAACGTTGGGGACTTTTCCCCAGGGCACTGTGCGGTTTTCGCTGGGCTGGGCCAGCACGGAAGCGGACGTGGACGCGGCACTGGCGGCCATACGGGCCTTGGCATGAATTAAACCGGGCGGCACTGCCGCCCGGTTTTTGGTTATCGCAGAAGAATACGCTTGCCGCCGTGATATTCGCCCACGGTGCCGATGCGCTGGGCGCTGGGGACCACCGGTGTCAGCTCCGCCAGCAGCGCGTCCGCGTCCGCAGGGTCTACGGCCATCAGCAGGCCGCCGGAGGTCTGGGGGTCGAACAGCAGGTCCTGTACGGCCAGCTCGGTGGTGCCCACGTCCACACCGGCTTCGGCGAAGCTGCGGTTGCGGTACATACCGGCGGGCAGCACGCCCATCCGGGCGAATTCCAGCGCCTCCGGGATCAGGTCGATGGCGGACACGTCGATGTGCAGTGCCACATCGCTGCCCTGGGCCATCTCGAAGCCGTGGCCCATCAGACCGAAGCCGGTCACGTCGGTGCAGGCGTGGACCCGATAGCGGACCATCACGTCCCGGGCGGTCTTGTTCAGAGTGGTCATCATCCGGTTCATGAAGTCCACCGTCTCTTTCGTCAGCAGGTCGGCCTTCCCGGCGCTGGTCAGCACGCCGATGCCGATGGGCTTGGTCAGCACCAGCACGTCGCCGGGCCGCGCGGCGGAATTGGTGAGCATTTTGCCCGGATGGACGAAGCCGGTCACGGCCAGGCCGTATTTCGGCTCATCGTCCAGGATGCTGTGACCGCCGGTGATCAGGGCCCCGGCCTCGTAGACCTTGTCATAGCCGCCCCGAAGGATGTCATGCACGGCCTCCTTCGGCATATCCTCCGGCACGGCCATGATGTTCAGACACAGCTTCGGTTCGCCGCCCATGGCGTACACGTCGCTGAGGGCGTTGGTGGCGGCGATCTGCCCGAAGAGATAGGGGTCGTCGGCGATGGGTGGGAAAAAGTCCACCGTCTGCACCAGCGCCAGCTCGTCGCTGATCTTATACACGGAGGCGTCGTCGCTCTTGTCGAAGCCCACCAGCAAATTGGGGTCGTGGTGCACGCGGATGCCCTCCAGCAGTTGGGCCAGTACGCCCGCGCCCACCTTGGCGCCGCAGCCGGCGCACTTGGTCAGCTTTGTCAGTTTGATGTCCTGTTCTTCCATGACTTGTCTCCTATCGCAGTGCACCAGTCAGGTGCAGTATGGCCTCCAGTGCGCCGCCGCCCACGGCCAGCGCCTTGTCCGAGGCGGTGGTGCAGTATTCCGGTTTGCACCGTGGGTCCACGTCGCCGGATTTCATTCCCAGGTGTACCGGCGTGCCGCTGGGCAGGATACCCCGTACCACGCCGCCGATGGTGCATTTCATGGGCTGGCCGTTCACGGTCCCGGCGATGTCACCGGGCTGTACCTCGTCGCCGATGTCCAGTATCCGGGTGAAGACACCGTCTGCCGGGGCGCGGAGCACGCGCTCGCCGGCGTAGCCGCCGATGAGGCCGGGGATGTTTGTATTGGGCAGGGCGCTGCCCTGATAGATGGCGCGGCCCAGGGTGTGGCCGCGCATGGTCTCCACCACCGCGTGGCAGTCCTCTCCGGCGGTGAAGCCGGGCCCGATGCCTACCACCACGGGGGCGTCGGTGATGCGGGTGCCCAGATTGCGCTTGGCCAGTATGGCGTCCACCAGGGCATCCGGGTGCAGCTGCTCACGGCACAGGCACTCCGGGTCGGGGAGGACGGGTACCGCACCCTGTGCCAGCAGGGACAGCGCCTGCGCCGGGCTGTCGGCGCGGACGGCCCGCACATCCTCTACCACCGTTTCGCCGTCGGTGATGGCGGGGGAGAAGCACACCGTCCGCCGTATGGCGGTGGGGCGGGGCAGGTCGGTCATGACCACCTGTATCCCGGTGCGGTACAGTCGCAAAGCGATGCCGGTGGCAATGTCGCCTGCGCCGCGTATCAAAACAAGCATAGCTAACCATCCTTTCGTTATCCGTACAATAACACAACGAGAGAGGGTTGTCAACAAAGCCCCGTTGACGGGGGGACGCAGGTCTGGTAAAATGGACCCACGAAAGGAAAGAAGGTGCTTCAGTGAACGACAACATCATCGTCCATATCACTGCCCGCCTGTTCGCGGAGGAAAAGTGCTACGGTCCCGGGGTTCACCGGCTGTTGGGCGCGGTGGCGCAGAACCATTCCCTGCGCGCGGCCGCGGCCTCCATGAACATGGCGTATTCCAAGGCGTGGAGCATCGTCCGGGCGGCGGAGCAGGGCTTCGGCTGCAAACTGCTCCGGTCCACCATCGGTGGCTCCGGCGGCGGCGGCGCGCAGCTTACCGACGAGGCCCGACAGATCATGGAGGCCTATGACGCGTACTGCCGAAAGCTGGATGCCTACGGACAGGAGCTGTTTCGGGAATTGTTCGGTTTCTGCACAGAGAAATAAAAAAGGCCGCCCGGAAGGGCGGCCTTTTTGCGGGCATCAAATGGTGGGCATCTCCATACCCAGGCGGCGGTACATGGTCTTTTTCACCGCTTTGAGAATGTTCTCATATCCGGTGCAGCGGCACAGGTGACCGGAGAGCAGCTTGCGGAGCTCCGCATCGGAGTAGAGCTTGCCGCTGTCCAGGATCTCCACGGCAGTCATCAGAAAGCCGGGGGTGCAGAAACCGCACTGGATGGCGGACTCCTCCATAAAGGCCTGCTGGATGTCGCTGGGCTCACCGTCGGGGCTGAGCAAGCCCTCCAGTGTGCGGATGTGCTTGCCGTCGGCCCACACGGCCAGATAGATGCAGGAGTTGAACGTCTCGCCGTCGATGAGGACGGTGCAGGCGCCGCACTCGCCTACCTCGCAGCCCTTTTTCACGGAGGTCAGGTGATAGTCATTGCGGAGCATATCGGTCAGGCTGGCGCGAACGTCCACCATCTTCTCTACGTCCTTGCCGTTGATATTGCAGCGGATCAGCTTATACTGCTTGCTCATGCCAGCTCACCTCCTGCCAGCTCAATGGATTTTACGAGACAGCGCTTGGCGATCTCCACGGCGATGTGCTGCCGGAAGGCCTTGCTGGCGCGCCAGCTGTCACGGGGGTTGATATCGTCCAGGATGGCGTGGGCAAAAGTCTCCACCGTCTCCTCGGTCAGGGGCTTGCCCTGGGCTGCCGCTTCAGCGCTGGCACACCGCAGGGGCACGGGGCCGGCTACGCCGTAGGCGATGCGGGCACGCTCAATGGTCTTCTTGTCCTCGCTGAGCCGGACGTTGACGCTGCACCCCAGGGTGGCGATGTCCATGGCGTTCCGCATGGCGTACTTGATGTAGTGGCCATAGCAGCGGTCATAGCTCTCTTTGGGGATAAGGATGGCGGTCTGAATTTCGCCGTCCTCTGCGCGGATGTCCACCTTGCCGGCCTTGATATAGAACTCATGGATGGGCAGGCGGCGGACGCCGTTTTTACCGGTCAGCTCCACGATGGCATCCCATGCGTGGAGGGTGGAGGAGGAGTCGGCGGAGGTCACGCCGTTGCAGGTGTTGCCGCCGATGGTGCCGATGTTGCGGATCTGGGGGCCGCCCACCATATCCACGGCCTCACCCAGCACGTTGATATACTGCTGGATGATGGGGTCGCGGGTAATGTGGGAGAAGCTGGTCAGACTGCCGATGCGGATGTTCTCGTCGGCGTCAATGGTGATGCCGCGCAGCTCGTCCAGCCCGTAGATGGAGATCAGCTCCGCACCGGCGCGCTTGCCCTCGCGCATCTGCACCAGTACGTCACTGCCGCCGGCGATGATCTGGGCTTCCGGATGCTCCAGACGGAGGGCCACCGCGTTTTCCACGCTGGAGGCCTCGTATAAGGCTTTCATATCATACATGGCTTAGTTGCCCTCCTTTTCATTCCAGCTGTCGTGGATCAGGCCCGCCTTGCTGAACTCGGCGAACAGCACGTGGGGCGTGATGGGTGTGCAGTCGATGGCCACGCCGGTGGCGTTGAGAATGGCGTTGCGGATGGCCGGCGCGCCGGAGCAGGCCGGCGGCTCACCCAGCGCCTTGGTGCCGAAGGGGGAGGTGGGCTCGGGATTCTCCACGAACTGCGCCTCCAGATGGGGGTGATCCATAAAGGTGGACAGCTTGTAGTCCAGCAGATTGTTGTTCAGGGGCTTGCCGGTCTTTTCATCGAACAGCAGCTGCTCGCTCATACCGTAGCCGATGGCCATGGACATACCGCCGTGGACCTGGGCCTCCGCCAGGGCGGGATTGATAAGACTGCCGCAGTCATGAACGTTGATGATCTTGTTCAGCTTGACCTTGCACAGGGCGATGTCTACCTCCACATCGGCGAAGGTACAGCCGAAGGAGTAGGCGTTGTTGCGGATGGTGTAGGTGGATTCGGCGGTGATATGCTCGCTGTCCGCCGCGTTGTACTGGGCGGTCATGGCCAGTTCACTCAGGCTCATGAGCACCGCGCCATCCTGCTTGCGGACGATATTGCCGTCCACGATGTCCATATTATCCACGGCCTGGCGGGTCAGCTTGGTGGCGTAGGCCAGGATCTTCTGCCGCAGCAGGGTCGCCGTCTGCCGGATGGAGAAGCCGGCCACATAGGTCTGGCGGCTGGCGTAGGCGCCCAGCCCGGTGGGGGTAACGTCCGTGTCCTGACAGGAGACAACGCGGACGTCCCGGTAGCTCTTCAGGCCCACGGCCTCGGCGGTCATCTGGGCGTAAGCGGTATCAGCGCCCTGGCCGATCTCCGTCTCGCCGCACTGCATGGTGACGGTGCCGTCCAAATTCAGCAGCATACGGTTGCTGGAGGTCTCCAGCGAGATGGGATAGACGGCGGTGTTGTACCAGAACGCCGCCACGCCGATACCCCGGCGGATGTTGCCGGTGTCCTTGGCGTACTCGGCCTTCTTTTTGTCGTACTCTATGTATTCCTTACCCTTTTCCAGGCACTCACGGAAGGAGTCGTAGTAGTTGGTGTTGCCGGAGAAGCCGTCGTGGAAGCCCTTGGGCATGATGTACTTCATGCGGTACTCCAGCGGATCCATGCCAACAGCCTTGGCGCACTCGTCAATGTTGGCATCGTCGGCAAAGGAGGCCTGAGGCATGCCGTAACCGCGCATGGCGCCGGCCGCGGGGCGGTTGGTGTACACCGTCCAGGCGTCGCCCTCGAAGTTGTCGCAGGGGTAGATCTGGGGGAAGGAGCCCATGGCCTTGGCCACGATGGAGTGGCCGTGGGAGGCGTAAGCGCCCTGGTTGGAGAAGCACTCTACCTTCCGCGCGGCAATGGAGCCGTCCTTGTGCAGCCAGGTGATGATGTGGAAGCGGATGGCGTGGCGCACGCGGTTAGAGACGAACGTCTCCTCCCGGGTGCAGTCGATACGGACGCAGCGGCCGCCCACCTGCGTGGTGCACCAGGCGCACAGGGGCTCATACAGGGCGTCCTGCTTGTTGCCGAAGCCGCCGCCGATGTAGGGCTTGATGATCTGAATGTCCGCCCAGGGACGGCCCAGGGCCTGGCCCACGATGCGGCGGATGATATGGGGGATCTGGGTGGACGCCACCACGACGATACGGCCGTTTTCCTCATAGGCAAAGCAGCCGTGGTTCTCGATGTGGGAGTGCTGCACGGTAGGCGTGTCGTACCAGCCCTCCACCTTGATGAGCCCCGGCTCCTGAATGGCAGCCTGATAGTCGCCCTTGCGGATATCGGAGTGCTTGAGGACGTTGTTGGAATATCCCTCATGGAGCTGGGGCGCGCCGGGCTCCATGGCCTTCTGCACGTCCAGCACGAAGGGAAGCTCCTCATACTCTACCACCAGCGCGCGGACGCCCTGCATGGCGGACACCTCATCCTCGGCGATGACCACGGCGATATCATCGCCGTAGTAGCGCACATGACGGTTCAGCAGGTTGCGGTCGGCCACGTCCTGATGGCCGGGATCCATGGACCAGGGATGACCCGCCGTGGGGAAGCAGTGCTCCGGCACGTCGAAGCAGGTCAGCACCTTCACCACGCCCTCGATCGCCTCAGCCGCGGACGTGTCAATGGACTTGACGTAGCCGTGGGCGATAGTGGCGTGCTTGATGCGGGCATACAGCGCGCCCGCAGGCATACGGTCCTCGTAGTATTTTGTCCGCCCGGTGGCCTTGTCAAAGGCGTCCACACGGATCTCGCTCTTTCCCACCTTACTCATAGTAGGCAGCCTCCTGTTGCAAAACTTGGAAATGTCGTCTATATTTTTTGCTAATGATACATATTCACGAAAATTATAGCACGGGACAGGGGAAATGTACAGCGAAAGCGTGATTTTATTTTCGGAATAACGATACGGCGAAGCTTGACGGGGCATACTGAAGCTGATACACTGGAACACACGAAAGAGGGTGGTTTGCATGGCGGAGCTGCGGATCGGCTGCCTGGTCATGGCGGCGGGCAACGGCAGCCGCTTCGGGCGCAATAAGCTGGAGGCTGTGGTGGACGGAAAAAGTCTGCTGCGCCGTTCGCTGGAGGCGGTGCCGGCGGAGGAATTCGCGCAGGTGACGGTGGTGACGCAGTACGATGCCGCCGCGGCACTGGCAGAGGAATTCGGCTTTACGGTGGTGCGGAACGACCGTCCGGAGGACGGCCTGAGCCGCACGGTGCGTCTGGGCACCGAGGCCATGGCCGGCTGCGACGCTATTTTGTATCAGGTGGCGGATCAGCCGCTTCTGGAGCAGGAGACGGTGCGGCGGGAGCTCGAATATTTCCGGACGCATCCGGACCATATCGTGGGCCTGGCCCATAACGGCGTGCGGGGCAACCCGTGTATCTTTCCCCGGAAGTTTTTCCCGGAGCTGATGGCGCTGGAGGGCGATGTGGGCGGCAACGTGGTCATCCGCGCACACCCGGACGCGCTGCTGCTGTATGAGACGTCCGCGGCGGAGCTGCGGGACGTGGACACGGTGGAGGCGCTGGCCGCGGTACAAGAGGATAGACAGATATGAAAGAGCACCCCTTTGGGGTGCTCTTTTACGTTTATTTCTTGGGTGCGTAGGGGGTGTTCTTCAGCGGCAGACTGAATTCCCGTTCGCCGGTGAGGCGGTAATAGGCGTCGGCAATGGCAGGGGCGGTGGGGATGGAGGTGATCTCACCGATGCCGATGGCACCGCCGGCCACATTCAGGCCGGGCTTCTCCACCACGATGGCCTGGATCTCCGGCGGGATCTGGTTGGCGCGGAACAGGCCCAGCATACCGTATTTGGCGGTGGGCTTGCAGTTCTCGTCGATGGGGTATTTCTCTGTCAGCGCGTAGCCCATGGACATGACCACGCCGCCCTCGATCTGACCCTCCACGCTCAGGGGATTCACGGCCTTGCCCACGTCATGGGCGGCCACCATCTTCTTGATGCGGCCCGTCTCCTTATCCAGGATACACATCTGGGTGGCGTAGCCGTAGGCCACGTGGCTGACGGGGTTGGGCACGTCGGCGCCCAGCGGGTCGGTCTTGGCCAGATATTCGCCGTAGAACTCCGTGCCCTTCAGGTCGGCAAGGGATTTGCCGGCGTCCAGCTCCGCCTTCAGCTTTTCGCAGGCGCGGCGGGTGGCCTCGCCGGTGACAAGGGTCTGGCGGGAGCCGGAGGTGTCGCCGGAGTCCGGCGCGATCCAGGTATTGCTGCGCTCATAGACGATATCGTCCCGGTGCAGCCCGGTGTTGGTGACCACCACCTGCACCAGCACGGTGCCCAGTCCCTGGCCGATGCAGCTGGCGCCGGAGTAGATGTGCACCTTGCCGTCGCCCTCCACGATGAGCTTGCAGCGGCCCCAGTCGGGAATGCCTACGCCTACGCCGGCGTTCTTCATGGCGCAGGCGATACCCACCGGATCGCCGTTTTTCACCGCCTCGTCATAGGCGGGCTTGATGGCCTCCAGCGTTTCCACAAGGCCGGTGGACTCGTCCACGATCTGTCCGTTGGGCAGCACGCCGCCGGGGCGGATGGCGTTGCGGTAGCGGATCTCCCAGGGGGAGATGCCCACCAGGTCGGCCATCTGGTTCAGCAGCGTCTCGGTGCAGAAGCAGGTCTGGGTGACGCCGAAGCCCCGGAAGGCGCCGGCGGGGGGATTGTTGGTGTAGTAGGCGCGGCCCTCGATCTCGAAGTTCTCGTAGGCGTAGGGGCCGGCGGCGTGGGTGCAGGCACGTTCCAGCACGGGGCCGCCCAGAGAGGCAAACGCGCCGGTGTCGGACACCACGCTGGCCTTGACACCCTGAATGATGCCGTTTTCGTCGCAGCCCATGGTGAAGTCCATGTCCATGCTGTGGCGCTTGGGATGGACGAGGATGGACTCCTGGCGGCTGAGCTTGAACTTGACGGGGCGCTTTGTCAGATAGCACAGCAGCGCCGCGTGGTGCTGCACGGACATATCCTCCTTGCCGCCGAAGCCGCCGCCCACCAGGCAGTTCTGCACCTGGCAGTGGTCGTAGTCCACGCCCAGCATGGACGCGCACTCATGCATGGTGGTGTGGGCACTCTGGTCAGTGGTCAGCAGCTTTACGCCGCCGTTGTCCAGCGGCAGCGCCACGCAGCACTCCGGCTCCAGGAAGGCGTGCTCCGTCCACGGGGTGGAGAAATGCTGGGTCAGCACATATTTGGCGTTTTTGATAGCACCCTCGGCATCACCGCGGGAGACGTGCTTGTAGGCCTGGACGTTGCTCTCCTCCTCGTCGAACACCAGCGGCGCGCCGGGGGCGGCGGCCTCGGTGGGGTTGTGGACGGCGGGCAGGACTTCGTACTCCACCTTCACCAGCTTCTTGGCGGCCTCCACCGTCTCCTGATCCACGGCGCAGACCAGTGCCACACTGTCGCCCAGGTAGTGTACCAGCTCGCCCACGCCGATCAGGGTGGGCTGGTCCTTCTTCAGATGGCCCACGTTGACCTTGCCGGGGATATCCTTCTGCGTGGCCACGCAGATCACGCCGGGCAGCGCCTCGGCCTCGCTGGTGTCGATGGAGAGAACGCGGGCGCGGGCATACTGGCTGCGGACCGCGCCGCCATAGCACATACCGTCCACATAGATATCATCAGGGTACTGGCCATAGCCCAGGACCTTTTCCTCCACGTCCAGTCGGTGGACGCGGCTGCCCATCTGCCAGTCGTCGGCAGAGGGGGCGGGCAGCTTGCCCGCGCGGAATATCTTAGCCGCCAGCAGGATGCCGTCGATGATCTTCACGTAGCCGGTGCAGCGGCAGATATTGTTGCGGATGGCGAAGGCGGCCTCCTCGCGGGTGGGATCGGGGTTCACGTCCAGCAGCCCCTTGGCAGAGATGACCATGCCGGGAATGCAGAAGCCGCACTGCACCGCGCCGGCCTCGCCGAAGGCGAAGGTGTAGACCTGCTTTTCCCAGTCGCTGAGCCCCTCTACCGTGAGGATGGTCTTGCCCTCCAGCTTGTCCGTCTGGGGGATGCAGGCCTTGGTGGGCTTGCCGTCGATGAGGACGTGGCAGGTGCCGCAGGCACCCTCGCTGCATCCGTCCTTTACGGAGGTCAGGTGCAACTCGTCCCGCAGAAAGCGGATGAGCTTCTGGTTCTTTTCCACAGTGACGGACTTGCCGTTCACGGTAAATGTCGCCATAGTGTATCTCTCCTTTGCGCCCGGCCGGGCTTATCTCTGGTATTTGCAGAAATTATAGCACGGGAATGACGGAAAAACAAGGTGAGAACCGCCGCATTTTGTCCAAGGCGTGATAGTATATCGAGAATATCGGATAAAAAGAAAGAAGCCGCCCAAGGCGGCTCCTTCAAACAAAAGCTTTCTTACGTCTCCAGCACCGGAAGCATGATCTGCAGCAGAAACTGGCCCTGCCGGGCAGAGAACACGCACAGGCCGCCGTTGCGCTGGGCGATGGCCTGGATGCTGCGGCATCCGTAGCCGTGTCCTTCCCGGTCACTGATAGGCAGGCCGTCCCGCATGGCTATCGGTCCGGCGCAGGGATTGCGTATCTCGATGAGAAGCTTGTTCTGCCGCACACCGCAGTACAGGGAGATCTGCTTCCGGTCGGCGGGCAGGTTCGCCACGGCGTGCAGGGCGTTTTCCAGACCGTTGCTCAGCAGAGAGCACAGCTCCGTGTCCGAAATGGCTACATCGTTGGGCAGTGAGGCATCCACGGTCAGCACGGTGCCCTGCCGCTGGGCTTTGTCGGTGAAGGAGGAGCACAGCAGGTTCACCAGATGGTTTTCGCAGAAGCGACGGGGCGTGATGGCCTCGATATCCGCCTGGACCTTTTTGATATACGCTGCCGCCTCGTCCGGCCGTCCCACGGACAGCAGACCGTCCAGCATATTCAGGTGGTGGCGCATATCGTGCTAATAGACGGCGGTCTGGGTCTCCAGCCGGTGAAGGGAGTCCATCTCAGACTGGGACTGCTCCAGCTCCATGGTCAGCATGGAGCGCTGCATCTCCGCCGCCGCACGCTTCTGCGTCTCCAGATAAAAGGCGGGCAGGAACAGGATATAGAACGTCACCAGCACCGTGGGCAGGAACTCGCTGATGATCAGCACGTTGGAGTACAGCGCATTGGAGTACACCGTGGTGGCATAGTCAAATATATAATAGGTGACGGGCAGGCTGCCGAACAGCAGCAGCGTCCACCGGGAGTAGGTCATGGTGGCATAGGCCGCCTTCACCAGAAAGCGCTCGCACAGCCAGAACACCCCCACCAGCAGGACGATGTACGCAATGTCGGCGGCCAGCATGCTGCCGGTCAGGGCTTCCACGGCGTTCTTGCCCCAGCGCAGCGGCTGGCAGCACAGATAGGCCGTGCAGGTGCTGACCACAGCCACGCCCAGCGGCTTTTTCAGCGCCAGCGTCAGTATCAGCACCAGCGGCAGGTGGACGATCAGCGGGTACAGCTGCATGGTCTTGTCCGTGCCCAGCGTCAGCGCAAACAGGGATTGCAGCACCAGAAACACGGGGCACAGCAGCGCCACCAGCTTTTTGTCTCTTTTTTCGGTGCAGCCGCCGGCGATGGATACGCTGAGAAACAGCCCGTAGATCAGCACCAGCCCGTAGTTGAACACGTCCAGCGCCGACTGGAATGTCACATCAAATACGTCCTTCATGCGTCCCTCCCGGAAAACAGCAGGGCCAGATAGTCCTTTTGCAGCTGGCCGTACAGCAGGCGGGACACGGGCACGTTATGGCCGCTGAAGGTGATGACCCCGGCGGGGGAGAGCTTTTCGGCCTGGAGCATATTGACGATGTAGGACCGGTGGACCCGCATGAACTCCGGGCGGGCCAGCAGCGCCCCTTCATACTCGCGCATGGAGGCCGCCACCTCATAGACGGTGCCGTCGGCCATGTTGAAGAACAGGTGTTTGCCGTTGACCTCCACATAGCTCAGCTGGGAAAAGGGCAGACGCACCAGCATACCGTTGGATTTGACGGTCAGGCCGTCCTGCGGCTTCTGATCCCGCAGATACAGCTTGTCCAGCACCGGATAGAGCAGCTTGGCATTGATGGGCTTGAGCAGATACTCCGCCGCCCGGACGCCGTAGCTTTCGTAGGCGAAGCCGGGAGAGGTGGTGAGAAAGATGATGTCCGCCGCCGCGTCGAAGGAACGGATCTCCCGTGCGGCGTCCATGCCGGTCATGCCGGGCATCAGCACGTCCAGCAGATACAGGGTGAAGCGCTCGGCGCGGGCAGCGTCCAGCAGCTGGCCGCCGCTGCGGAAGGTCTGAAAGCGGACATCGGAGTGCAGGTCAGACTGCCAGGCCTGCAAAAGCGCCGTGAGCTTTTCCAACTCCTCGATCTGATCATCACATACCGCGATATACATGGCGCCGCCTCCTTGTGCTTTTCTTGTGCTTCACGCGGCTTTATTTTATCATAAGAAAATGGAATTGTCACCGCAAATTTTACATTTCGCGGACGTGTATGTGCATTTCGCGGCATACGCGGACGCAATCCTTCCCGTATCTGTTACGATATCCACAGCAGAGGTCGCTGTGCCCTGCGGAAGGGGGCGTTTGCGTATGAAATGGGTCATCTGGCTCGTGGCGATCGCCAGCACTTCAGCGCTTGTCGCCCTGTGGTTCTGGGAGGTCCGCCGTCTGCTGCGTCAGCACCGGAGCATGGTAGAGAGCGCCCGGTGCCAGCTGGCCGCTTTTGAAAAGCGGGCGGCAGAGGCTGCGGGCAATGCTGATGTGGCGGAGGTCCTGCGGCGCAGCGAGAGCATTTACCGGCAGGCCGCCGGCAACTATAACGAGACACTGCATCGGCCATGGATCTATATTCCCGGGCGGCTGATGGGCTTCCACTATGAGGAGGCCGCGAAGGTCCCCGGCCGGGTACATATATAGATGAACAGGAAAGAGAAGCAACAAAAACCATTGGGAGGGTATTGTTATGCGTGATGAAATGAAACGGACGATGTTTGAACTGTTCGGCGTGGGCAGCGAGGATGACAAGGTGCTGGCCGCCGGCGGCAAAAAGCCTGTCGCAAAGCCGGAGCCGGTAAAGACCGCGCCGGTGCAGGCACCGGTACAGCCTGTGGTGAAGGCCAAGGCCGCCAGCTATCTGGCTGCGGGTACTTCACTGGAGGGCACACTGCGCTCTGACGGCGATGTGGAGATCGCCGGAGCATTCAAGGGCGAGGTCATTACCACCGGCACGGTGACGCTGCGCTCGGTCATCCAGAGCAATATCACCGCCGGCAGCCTGAACCTCATCGGCTGTACGCTGACCGGTGATGTAAAGGTCACGGGCACCGTTACCGTCAGCGAGGATTCTCAGGTGACGGGTAACATCAACGCCAAGGAGCTGCTGTGCGCCGGTAAGGTCAACGGCGATCTGGAGATCACCGGCGGCACTACCCTGGAGGAGAAGGCTCAGATCAGCGGCGGCCTGGTGACAGGCACGCTGGCGGTGGTCAAGGGCGCGGTCATCCGCGGCGGTGTGGAGATCAAGGCATTCTCCGGCCCGGCCAAGCAGGAGCCCAAGCAGGAGCACAAGGCCAACTGACTGCGATCATGTGATCGGCGGCCGTGCAGCGGACGCTGGTACAGGAGGTATATATTATGGGCCTGTTCAGCAACAATATCCAGTATGCCGGCGGCTTCATTGAGCAGGAGGCCGGCCCGGTTATGATCGCCATGCTGGACGGCATCGGCATGAATGGCCTGTATTTCCACCTGTATATGGGCGAGTAAGCTGTGATAAAAAAGGAGCACCCGGCCGGGTGCTCCTTTTTGCTTTTTTATTCTTTCGCCTCGTCCGCGTCCTCTGTTTGAGGCAACAGCGTTACCTCCGCCGCATTCACCTGATGGTCCAGAATGGAGGTCACATGGATCCGCATCCCCTCAGCCTCCAGCGTAATGTCCTGCGGGCCGTCGTCGGGTATCATGCCCAGCGCGTCGAACACCAGGCCGGTCAGGGTGTCATGCTCCTCCTGGTCCAGCTCGATGCCAAGTTCGTCCTCCAGATCGTCCAGCTCTACGTTGCCGGTGATGACCAGGGAGCCATCCTCCCGCTTTTCGATGCGGGGCTCATCATCGTCCGGGATGTTGCTGTCGTCGCTGCCCAGGTCGCCCACCAGCTCCTCAACCAGGTCGTTCAGCGTCACGATGCCCACCATGCCGCCGTACTCGTCCAGCACCACGGCCAGGGGATTGCCGGTACGCTTCATGTTGCGGAACAGGGCGTCGGCCTTAATGGTCTCCGGCACGAAGTACGGCGTGCGGACGGCGCCGGCCATTACGCTCTCCCGGCTCTTATCCGCCAGACGGAAGTACTCCTTGGCGTTCAGAATGCCTACCACATTGTCCGCACTGTCCTCGCACACGGGGTAGCGGGTGTGCCGCGTGTTGTGGATCGTCTCGGCCCAATCATCCATGCTGTCATCCAGCCACAGCAGATCCACGTCCGTGCGGTGGGTGGCGATCTCCTCGGCGGTCAGGTCGTCGAACTCAAAGACGTTCTGGATGAACTCCTTTTCCTCATGGTCGATGCCGCCGTGCTCGCTGCTGGCGTCCACCATCATGCGGATGTCCTCCTCGCCCACCTGCTCCTCGGCCTCGTTGGGATCAATGCCCAGCAGCCGCAGTATGCCGTTGGTAGACGCGCTCAGCAGCCACACGATGGGCGCGAACAGCTTGGAGATGACAGTGATGAGCCCGGAGATGTTCAGCGCTACCTTCTCCGACTGCTTCATGGCGATCCGCTTGGGAACCAGCTCGCCGAACACCAGCGTGAAGAAGGACAGGATCAGCGTGATCAGGATCACGGCGAGGGTGTTCAGCGTGGCGGGGGGAATCGTTACGCCCAGCCCCACCAGCCAGTCCACCAGCGGATCGGAGAAATTCTCCGCCGCGAAGGCGCTGCCCAGAAAGCCCGCCAGGGTGATGGCCACTTGAATAGTGGCCAGGAACCTGGCCGGCTGGGCCGTCAGCCGGCTGAGCCGCCTGGCCTTCCGGCTGCCCTCCGACACCATTTTGTTCAGCTTCACCTCGTTTACCGACAGCACGGCGATCTCCGCGCAGGCGAACACGGCGTTCAGGGCGATAAGCACCACCTGTAAAAGCAATAACCAACCTATTGAGGTATCCAAATTTTGTCTCCTTTCCCGGGCTCCGCTGCTTTTGCGGAGCACCTCCTCTCGCTTTTTGCGCGATGTAAAAAGCGCAAAAGACACGGCCTGTGTGCCTCGCGCACAGGTCATGTCTCACGTCATTCTCTGTTGTTCTGATCTCGTTCAGGGCAAGAGTCGCTGCCGGCTGTGTCCATCCTGTGATAGAACCTCCCTGTATTTTTGGTTATGTTTTATTATACAGATGTGTAGGGGATATGTCAATATGACCGGAGGGAAAAGTGCCGCGGACGTCATGTCCGCGGCACAGTCATGTTACTCTGTCAGCAGCGCTTCCAGCCGCGCGCGGATCAGGCCCAGCAGCGTGTCGTTGTCCGGCTTGTCGGTGTATTCCGACGGGTCGCACAGCATGGTCAGGTCCTCGGTAAAGTGGCCGGCCTCGAATATATCCAGCCCCGCCTGCTCCAGGCAGCCGGCAAAGCGCACCAGGTCGGCGTTGCCGTCCAGCTCGCCCCGCTTCCGCAGGGCGCCGGCCCAGGCGAACATGGTGGCCAGGGGGTTGGTGGATACCTTTTCTCCCTTCCGCCAGCGGTAGAAGTGGTCGGTGACGGTGCCGTGGGCGGCCTCATACTCGAAGCAGCCGTCCGGAGACACCAGCACGCTGGTCATCATGGGCAAAGAGCCGGAGGCCGCGGCGATCAGGTCGCTCATCACGTCGCCGTCGTAGTTCTTGCAGGCCCAGACGATGCCGCCCTTGCTGCGGAGGACCTTGGCCGCGATATCGTCGATGAGCGCATAGCGGTAGTGAAGACCTGCCTGTTCAAAGGCGGCCTTGTACTCCTCGTCATAGACCTGCTGGAACAGCAGCTTGAAGGTCTGGTCGTAGTCCTTGGAGATGGTGTCCTTTGCGCCGAACCACACGTCCTGCCCCACGGACAGGGCATAGGTGAAGCAGCAGCGGGCGAAGGAGAGAATGGAGGCGTCCCGGTTGTGCATGGCCTGCACCACGCCGGGGCCCTTGAAGTCGAATACCGTCTGGCGGCTCAGCTCCCGGCCGCTTTCATCGGTGAACACCAGCTCCGCCTTTCCGGCACCGGGTACGCGGTATTCCACCGCCTTGTACAGGTCGCCGTAGGCGTGGCGGGCGATGGTAACGGGCTTCTCCCAGCAGGTCACCACAGGCTTGACCCGCTTCAGCAGGATGGGTGCGCGGAACACGGTGCCGTCCAGCGCCGCCCGGATGGTGGCGTTGGGGGACTTCCACAGCTGGGTCAGGCCGTACTCCTCCTGCCGCTGCAGGTTGGGGGTGATGGTGGCGCACTTCACGCCGATCTTCAGGCGCTTGATGGCCTCCGCTGCCTGTGCGGTGACGGCATCTGCCGTCTCCTCCCGGTGGGGCAGGGACAGGTCGTAGTATTCGGTGTTCAGGTCCACGAAGGGCTTAATAAGTGTGTCCTTTATCATGCCCCACAGCACATGGGTCATCTCATCGCCGTCCAGTTCGGCGATGGGGACAGGCATTTTGATCTTTTCCATTCAGTTCACCGCCTTTGCCGCGTAATAGTTGATGAGGCACCCGCGCAGCAGCAGCTCGCGCTCCTCCGCGTTGGTGTTTTTCAGATAGAGGAGGAGGTCCGTTTTCCTGCCGTCATGCAGCAGTACCGCGGGAAATTCCTCGTCGCCCCGGGCTACCTTCTCCCGCACCTCCGGGACGTAGATAAAGTCGCCGGGTGCGCCGTCAAAGCTGTCGTCCGCCGCCAGTGTAAAAGGCAGCAGGCCCCAGTTGACGCAATTGGAGCGATAGCGCTTGGTGGCGAATTCGTAGCAGATGTTGGCGCTGCCGCCCAGCACCCGCTGACAGGAGGCCGCCTGCTCCCGGGCAGAGCCGTCGCCGGGCTTGTTGGCAAAGATAACGGAGCCGATGTGCAGCCGGGACAGACTGCGCGTATCCAGACCCAATGCGTGCAGCGTATCCGCCAGCACCGCCGGTACCTTGCCTGCGGCCCGGGTGCTTTCCAGCGCCGCCGCGGCCTTGGCCCGGGGCACATAGTCCGGGTCGCGGCGGGACAGGGTGAACTGCGCCAGCTTCATGGGGTTGGAACGGTAGGAGGACGTCTCGCCGGAGGGGATGAGCTCGTCTGTGGTGGTGACCTCATCCCGCAGAACGGAGGCCACCTGTAGGAGCAGATCATCGGATAGGGCGGGGATGGCGGGCCATTCGGCGATGTTGGGACCGTATTGCAGCGGGGCGTCCGGCTGGGGGTGGCCGAAGCCGCGGTAGACCCGCTTGTCGTACACGGAGGCGTCGAACCGGCGTTCCGCGGGAGAGGGAGCGTCGTAGTCCACATCCGCCGCAGAGGTGAGCACACCGTGGTTCCGCGCGGTGGCGGCAATGGAGCGGGCGTCCATCAGGATCACGCCGGACAGCTGGCCGTCGCCGGGCTTGGAGCCCTCGCGGTTGGGGAAGTTTCGGGTGGTGTGACGGATGGATAGGGCATCGTTGGCGGGCACATCGCCTGCGCCGAAGCAGGGGCCGCAGAAGCAGGGCTTGCACACGGCGCCGGCGCGCAGCAGCCGGGCGGACACACCGTTTTCCACCAGCTCCAGCTCCACGGGGACGGAGGGGGGATACACGGAGAAGTCAAAATTCCCGCTGCCCACATCGCAGCCGTCCAGAATGGCAGCCGCCTCGGCGATGTTGTCATACAGGCCGCCGGCGCATCCGGCGATGACGCCCTGCTCTACATGGAGCTTGCCGCCTTTTACCTTATCGGTGAGATGCAGCTGCACCTTGCCGCCGAATTGGTCGGCGGCCCGCTTCTCTACCTCACGCAGGATGTCGCCGGGGTCGGCGATCAGTTCCCGCAGCGTCACCGCCTCGGAGGGATGGAAGGGCAGGGCGGCCATGGGCTCAATGGCGGACAGGTCCAGCTCGATAAGGCCGTCATAGTACGCGCCGTCCTCGGGATGCAGGGGGGCATAGTCCCCCGCCCGGCCGTGCAGCGCCAGATAGTCCCGCACGGCGCCGTCCGTCTCCCAGATGGAGGTCAGGCAGGCCGTTTCGGTGGTCATGACGTCGATGCCGATGCGGTAGTCCATGCTGAGACGGCCGATGCCGTCACCCACGAACTCCAGCACCTTGTTTTTCACAAAGCCGTTTTTATACACCGCGCCGCACAGGGCGATGGCCACATCGTGGGGGCCCACGCCGTGGCGGGGCCTGCCGGTGACGTGCACCAGGATCACCTGGGGCGCCGCCAGGTCGTAGGTGTTACGCAGCAGCTGCTTGACGATCTCACCGCCGCCCTCGCCTACGCCCAGGGTGCCCAGCGCGCCGTAGCGGGTGTGGCTGTCGGAGCCGAGAACCATTTTGCCGCAGCCGGCCAGCATTTCCCGGGCATACTGGTGGATGACCGCCTGGTTGGCGGGCACATAGTCGCCGCCGTATTTTACCGCCGCCGTTGCCGCTGTGTAAACAGTTTCCACAGACGGGTTTTCCTCAATATCATTATATATCACATATCCAATGCCCTGACTTTCAAGCACTGCCCTGACACTGTCTCTTATACACATCTCCGAGCCCACGAGACCGGAGCCTATCTCG
>ENA-OZNJ01000061-OZNJ01000061.1-human-gut-metagenome-genome-assembly--contig:-NODE-61-length-20659-cov-5.387498_pt1 | contig 20659 bp, 14 predicted proteins | sample MGYA00244198_ERZ653831 | MGnify/ENA primary metagenome ERZ653831 (study PRJEB26926, sample SAMN06164693) | human gut metagenome | biome: ENVO:00009003; feature: ENVO:2100002; material: ENVO:00002003...
AAGATCGTCGGCAGCGTCAGATGTGTATAAGAGACAGTGGCGGGGCGAGGCCGCCACGGTGCTGAGCAAAGCGATCAAATTATGTCTGGAGTGTGTGGGCATTGGATAAGAAGAATACTTCGGGCGCGTCCCATCTTTTGGCCCGTTTTCGGGGCTGGATACAGGCAGGGGCGGCCTTATTGACCAACCTGCACCTGCCGAACTTTCTCAAGGGCGGCTTGTATCAGGGCGCGGGCAAGACCGTCTGCGTGCCGGGGCTGAACTGCTACTCCTGCCCGGCAGCCTCCGGCGCCTGTCCCATCGGGGCGTTTCAGGCGGTGGTGGGGTCCTCCAAGTTCAGCTTCTCCTATTATATCACAGGCTTTCTCATTCTGCTGGGAGTACTGCTGGGGCGCTTCATCTGCGGCTTCCTGTGTCCCTTCGGCTGGTTTCAGGAGCTGCTGCATAAGATCCCCACTAAGAAGCTCTCAACAAAAAAGCTCAAGCCCCTGACGTACCTCAAGTACGCCGTGCTGCTGGTGATGGTCTTCCTGCTGCCGGCGTTCCTTGTGAACGACGTGGGCATGGGCGACCCCTTCTTCTGTAAGTATCTCTGCCCCCAGGGCGTGCTGGAGGGGGCCATCCCACTGTCCCTTGCCAATTCCGGCATCCGGGCGGCGCTGGGCAGCCTGTTTACCTGGAAATTCAGCATCCTGCTGGCAGTGATCGTGCTGAGTATCGTATTTTACCGGCCCTTCTGCAAGTGGCTGTGCCCGCTGGGTGCGTTTTACGCGCTGTTTAACAGGGTGTCCCTGTTCCAGATGAAGGTGGATAGGAACAAATGCGTCTCCTGCGGAAAATGCGCCAAGGCCTGCAAAATGGATGTGGACGTGACAAAAACGCCCAACCATACCGAGTGCATCCGCTGTGGGATGTGCATCCGCGCCTGTCCCACCAACGCCGTCAGTTTCCGCTACGGCTTTGGAGACGGCAAAAAAGAACCTGTAGAACCTGCAAATACATTAAAAACGGAGGAAACAAAATGAACGTAAAGAAAATCATCACACTAATGCTGGCGCTGGTGCTGGCCGCCGGTATGGTCGCCTGTGGCACAAAGCCCGCAGAGGACACAGACGGCAATGATGGCGGTGAGGAGGCAAAAGCGCTGTATGAGCAGCTGAAGGCGCAGGAAAATGCCATCCTGTCGGAAAACACAGCTCTTTGGGAAAAGGTCTTTATGGCAGCCGATAAGGGCATGGCCATGATAGAGGACGGCGGCAACTACGGCGATTTTCTGCTCAAGACCATCGAGAATGCCAAGGATCAGTTCACCGAGGAGGAGCTGACGCTGCTCACCGGCGAGGCCACCAAGATCAAGGATATTGAGAACCAGCGGGCGGAGCTGGAGACGAAGTATCCCTGGCTGTCAGAGACGCCTGATAGTGATGACAATACGAGCGTCCCGGCGGGCAGCGATATGACCACGCCGCCTGACGATGGCAGTATGCAGAAGTTTCCCGCCTTTGAGGGCAAGGATCTGGACGGTAACACGGTGAAGAGCAGCGAGCTGTTCGCCAAAAACGCCGTCACCGTTGTGAATTTTTGGTTTACCACCTGCAACCCCTGCGTAGGGGAGCTTGCCGAGCTGGACGCGCTGAACAAGGAGCTTGCGGAGAAGGGCGGCGCCCTCATCGGCGTCAACACCTTCACGCTGGACGGCAACGAGACGGCCATTTCCGAGGCCAAGGATGTGCTTGCCAAGAAGGGCGCGACCTATCAGAACGTGTATTTTGCTTCCGACGGTGAGGCGGGAAAGTTCACCACCAATATCTTTGCCTATCCCACCACCTATGTGGTTGACAGGAACGGCAACATCGTGGGCGACCCCATCGTGGGTGCGATCACGGAAAAGAAGCAGGCGGAGGCACTGCAAGCCCAAATCAGCAAGGCTCTATCCGCCGATATGGGCTGACAAACAGACTTGTAGATATCTCCTGTACCTGTTTGCGACCTGATTTCAGATACATATCAACAGAAAAAAACGGGACGGCTGTTCTTTTGAGGAACAGCCGTCTTTTTCTGGGAAGACAGCGAATGGGGCGCGGGGCTATTTGCCCGCGCCCCTAAAGAGCGGCGCAAAGCGCCAAAAGTGATCCTGTGAGTAGTTTTTTTCCTGTTTTCATCTTCTTTCCTCCGTTCAGAATTGTTTATCACGGCGAAGCTCACCCGCAGCAAAGGGCGGAGGACAGCCTGTTGATGACAACTGAGATCGCAAAGCATATCAGTAGCATGTGCAGTCTATCCAAGGTGCTTTTTGTTGATGTGAGGTCACACTTCGTCCGTTCTCCTCTGCCCCAAAAGCCAGGCTGTCATGTCCTGCAAAGTATCCTCCACCGGGCGCGGATAATACGCAAAGCATTCCGATGCTGCAGCATGACTGAATTGCCCGTTTGAGGCAAGAACAGCAACGGAATAAGGGGTGAAAAACAGCGGCTTTCGCTCCTTCGTGCTTCGACGTTCATAGTATGGAGCCGCCAGCTTTGCAAGCCCCAGTGGCAGGCAGATGGGGCGATACTTCAGCTTTGCAGCCTTCCCCACGAGCTGGAGCATCTTGCGAATGGCGACATAGTGGCCGGACAAAATGTATCCTTTGCCGGGCTCTCCGTTTTCGGAACAGGCGAGAATGCCTTTTGCCACATCTCGCACATCCACGAAGTCATATCCGCCGCAAACGGCAAAGGGCAGCTTTCTGGAAAGAAACGATTTCGCCATTGAGGTGAAGCTCCCTCCCTGTATATCGCCCGGCCCGATGATACCGGAGGGGAAGACAATGCTGGCATTCAGCCCGCGCTCTGCCGCATTGAAGACAAGCTCTGTTGCGGTTGCCTTGCTCTTGGCGTAATCTCCGTCCACAAGCCCCGGGGAGAATTCGCAATCCTCCGTAATGGTGCAGCCCTTTGGCTTTTCCGGTATGGCATGGACGGAACTAACATAGACCATTTTGCCCACATTACGCTCCATACATTGCCGGAGAACGCTCCATGTCCCACCTACATTGACCTGATAGAGCCTCGAACCGGGTCTGGAGGCGACGGAGACGATACCAGCGCAGTGAATCACACAGGTACGGCTGTCGGCATCCGCGAAGAAGTCTGTCAGCGAGTTTTCCGCACACACATCACCGATGACGGTGTGGACCTCCTTCGGGAGCAAATTGATATAGGGGTCATCATGCAGCACAAGCGCATACACTCGTGTGCCGCGGCGTACCAGCGCTTCTACAACAGCTCTGCCAAGGAAGCCGGTGGCACCTGTAACAAGATATTTATCATACATTAAAAAAGCCTCCTCAAATAAGCATACAAGTGTTGATTATCTTTCACAAATACAGTATACTTGAGGGGAAAGGCAGAAACAATCAGCACTTGCCGTACGACCGAAAGAAAAACAACACTTTCTGTCGAAGCGTTGCTTTTCTTTGTAAACTTTTTTGGAGGGGCTCTATATGGAGAAGATGGATGCAAGGAAACGCTATACGCAAATGGTGCTCAAGCAGTCTTTTCTGAAACTGCTGAAGGAAAAACCTGTAAACAGAATTACGGTGAAGGAGGTTTGTGCGCTGGCGCAGCTTAACCGTGCCACCTTCTATGCCCATTACAGCGATTGCTTTGCCCTGATGGAGAGCATTGAGAATGAACTCATCGACGCATTTGAGAAATCCCTTCGCTATGTCAATTCGTTTGATGTGACGGCGCTGATCGAAGCCATCTACGATATGGTCGATCAGAATCAAACGGCGTGCCGCGTCCTGATTTTGGGGAATACAAACTCAACGGTCCTCATGCGGATGATTGCCCTGGCCAAGGCGGACAGCATTGCTTACTGGCGGAAAGAACTGCCCGGAGCCAGTGAGACAGAGCTGGAAATGATGTATACCCATCTGTCAAACGGTTTGATGCATGTCGTCGTGGAGGGCTATGACAAGTACAGCAAAGAGGAAATGGTCCGTTTTGTCAACCGGGTAGTAAAAGCCAGTCTTTCGCTGTTCCAATCGCCCCAAAGACCTCTTGCTTAACATAGGCCTTATGCTTGCGTGGTATAATAAGCTTTGCAAAACGGTCGATGGTCAAAGGAAAGGATGGAGAAAATCAGTCATATTTTATGCAAAATGAGCATAAGAAAACCCCGGAAAACGCGGATTTTCCGGGGTTTTTGAGCTTTTGAGCTGTGAATTTGCGTCCGATCAGCGCTTGGAGTTTTTGCATTGGTGTTTCATGGTGTTTTACATCGTGAATAACGCTCATATCGTGGGATATTGTGAGGGTGTAATCGCATATCGTTTGATATTTTTCATGGTGTCGCATAAGATGTTGCACCAAATTTGCACCAAACTCACACCATGTTTATAGAGCAATTTTAATATTTATCAATTCATCTATCTGCTGGTAAATAGATGAATTGATTTGCTGAATCTTCCTATATTTGTTAGCTATCTCTTGCTGAGCTTCTAAATCAAAACTACCATCCTCTTTTATTGGTATTGAAATTTTCACTCGCTCGATTGTTCCGCCTGGTAATTTAGTAAATTCATTTTGCCCATCGTGTCCCATTCTTCCTTTTATCTTGCTTCTGAGGATTGGTTCAACGGTGAATCTTATATAATCTAAATCTATGTTTTCAACAAGCGGTACAAGGATAACTCTATCGGCATTTATTGAAAATTTTCCTTCTTTTTTTGTAATTCGTCCTGCAATACCATTTACCGATATTGTTAGGAAACTGCCGTCATAATCAAAAAAGTTTGCATATGCCAACGGCTCATTGTTGTTTGCCGAATAAATAGGATATTCACCCCTATTGTTAAAACAAAAAGTTTTAGTATATTTACTATTACCTCTTTTCGGCGTGAATAATGAGGTTAAATCTTTTTCAACATGGTTATACTTGGATGCAAAGTTTTCTGAGATTAAAGAATCTTGAAGTATTCGCTTATATTGATGTAATTTTCCACGTTGTAATTCTAACGTCTCATATCTTTCTGCTATTGCTTTTTGTTCATCATAGTCATAGGAGCCATCTTCCTTTACAGGAAAAGGTATTAAAGGGTTCGCTCTTTTCACCATGTTTGTCTTAACTCTCATATTTCCATTTCCGATAGCCAATGAACGGAAATCGAGAACTTGCTGCACATATGGTAAATACACACCTTCAACGTTTTCTCTTAACGACAATATACCACAGTGGTCAGTACATGAAAATTTGCCTACTCTGTGAAAAAGTACTCCAGCATATCCATCTGTCGACCATGTTAAATACTCACCATCATAATCATATGTATTGATTGTGGCGAACAACCCATCATTTTCGGTTTTTGATGAATACACTGGATATTCACCCTTATTTCTATTGGCATAGCTTTGTGTATATTTAGGCAAGCCTCGTCCAACAATAAAAATATCATTTAATGGTTTTTTGATAAATCTTATATCAGACATTCCAAATCACCTCTATATTCTTCCATCGCTTCGATTACGTTATCAATAAAGGTTTGTAATTCGGGAATGGTCATAATATTGACTTCTTTCTTAAATCCAAGCTCAATTTTTTCCTCATCTGACCAAAAATTATCAATTATCCAAGAGGTATCAACAGCATCATAGAATTTCTGAATGTCGATAAGCTTGCATTTTTTGTCAATATACGGTTTTCCTTCTTCATCGTAGGAAATTGCTTTGAATTTACTACGGTCAGGGGTAGATTTAAACAAATTGTATTGATTAACGGCTTCTTCCAAATGATTTTCTTCGGTATCAAACCTATAAACATCCAATGTTTCGCCGATTGAATTACAAATATAGGTGAATACAGGTGCTACTTGTTTTTGTGTATTACCTAAATCATCCGTATATTTCTTCTTGATTGCCAATATGTATGTTTTTTTCGGTGTTCCGAAGAAAGTATTTATAGGCAAACTAATGATGCCTTCAATAGTACATCTGTCCAAAATATATTCTCTAAGTTTCTTATTTGCCAAATTTGACAGTATGCCGTCAGGAATTACTATTAAAGCCGTTCCGTCTTCAGCTAAGGATTTTACAATCCATTCCATGAATAGTGCTTCAAGTCCCAATCCCCCACATTTATACAATCCAGTTGCTGTGGCGAGTGCTTTCATATCACCGCTACCATTAACAACATACGGGGGATTCGTAAGAATGAGGTTGTACTTGTTCTCTTCGAGACTTTCCAGCGTACCCAAATTCGTTTTCTTTAATGTGAAGGTATCGTTAAATAACTTAGCAATTTCCTTTGTATGTTTGTTATCGGGGTTCTCTGTTATAAGTTTTGACAAGTATATAAGCATATTGGCTTTCGCAAGAATAATAGTTCTGTCTGAATTGTCCTCAGAATACTTGTCAAAGCCATATAATTCTATTTTTCGTTCTAATTTGTCCCCATTGAATTTATATAAGTTTTCTGTATTAGAAGAAATTGCTTCAAGTAAAAATTTTCCCACACCGCAAGCTGGGTCGCAAATCTTCATTCCCTCTTTAATCTCTACCATTCGGTTCATCTGCTCGACAACCTTAAGAGGAGTGAAGAACTGTCCCATCTTTTTCTTGTCTTTTTCATTCTTTAAGAAGCACTCGAACAGTTTGGACTTAAAATCTTTATTGATGTTCAGGAATTTTCCGTTTTTCTGCTCATATTTTTTGAATTCGTCAATAATATTCCTAAATGTCTTACCATCTCCATTGACTACATACTCGCCATCCTTATTCTTGATTGCATGGAACACATCACCATTTACAACGGTGGTGCCGTCCACCCCCTCAGGAAATAGAGATTTAATTTTTTCTCGCGGACCTGTTGTACCCAAATAGAAATCCAGTACATATTCATCTGAATTACCTTCATCTTCATATTTCTTGCACAGAGAATCGAAAGAGTAATCGCCTGTAAGAACCCCCAAATCACTCAAATACTTAAAAATGAAAAGCTCAACAAAAGTATAAAGACATGTTTCGGGAGAAGAGTTTTTGGCAATCCATATTTTTTGATGAACAGCCGTTGCTAAATCAGTTGGGTCTAAATAGACAACCTTTTTTAACTGGTTGTTTGTAGCAGAAATAGAAAGACGAATATATTTTATTAACTTTTCGAGTTGCCTCTTGTTTTCATTAGGCTTAAAGACCACTCTAAGTTCAGTGCCATCTTCTGATATAATTCTCTCGCCAGTGAGCGTATTTATCCAATAAGTGTCAACTGTATCTGTAACTACAAAAATAGGCGCATTTACAGCTTTGGCAACATCAATCTCTTGGTCGATAGCAGACTGAATATCATCAGCTGTAGAAAGCTTTCCTATATCTTTGTTCTCTATGTACACAACGATATCTTTTTCGTCATCCGTCACAATAGCATCTGGCTTTTTATTTTGAAATTTTCTTGTCTTACTTGAAATAAGATTGTTTTGCTGTAATTGCTTAATGGTAGTTTCTCCCAATGAATAGTAATTAAATCCGCCAATTCTGTCAGGATGATTTATATAATCATTTTTATTTATCTGTTCCGCCATAATTACGCCCTCATTCTTTCTCTGAGACCATCAATCTCAGCTTGATTATTTGTAAGATACTCGACAATATCTTTGGGTAGCTCATGCCGCCCATCAGCCGCCTTACTGTAAAAATCATTCTTCTCATCGTCAGTTAGGCGTAAAAGCTCAACAATGCGGTCTTGCATATCGGGAGTGGGTGGCTTAACTCGTCCGTTGAACACATCGAACAGATATGTTTTAGATACGCCCAAATCCGAAGCAAATTTCGCTTGTGAATAGTCATGGTCTTTAATAAGTTTTACGAAATATGCGCCGAAACTTCCCTCTGCGTATTCTTTTTTTGCCACTCAATCACCTCCGAAAAGTACATTAGCAAGCTAACTACTTTACTATTTTATCATAAAAAAAGAGAAAAAGCAATAGAACGACACAAATATTTACAATTTGTGCCGTTCTAGTGCTTAAATGAGATCTTTTTCAATGCTTTCAGCCATCTTAGCCTTATACTCCTTAAAGATACGAGTATAAATGTCAGAGGTAATAGCCGTATTACAATGCCCAAGGTGCTCGGAAATAGCCTTAATGTCAAATCCGTTATTTATCATCAAACTGGCATTACTGTGTCTCAACGCATGAACGCTAAGTGCTGGCAAGTCATTTTCAACAAGGATTTTCTTCAACTGCTTGTTGGTAAAGCTCCTATCATTTCATATCGTGTGATACTGCTTTATAGAAAGTTGCACCAAATTTGCACCAAAACATAATTTTAGGCATAGAGAAAACCCCGAAACCGTAGTAGTTTCGGGGTTTTTGAGCTTTTGAGCTGTGAATTTGCGTCCGATTATCGCTTGGAGAACTGAGGTGCGCGACGGGCGGCCTTCAGACCGTACTTCTTGCGCTCACTTGGCAGAAACCCTTGTATTTGCAACGACTTGCGGGTTTGACGAATGAAATTTGTCGTCGATTTTGTCTTTTAAGGTGTGCGTATGGTGCCTGCGGGGGATAGTTATGTGGTAGGATCGGACGGGAAAACCTCATTGATCTGCTTTGCAGACTCTGTCCGTTTTTCTGCGCTCTTGGCCTGTGCGTAGATTTTGAGGGTAACATCGGGATTCTTGTGCCCGGCATAATCCATTACCGTGCGAACATCGACCCCACTATAAATCAGGTTTGTGATATAGGTCTTTCGAAGCATGTGTGTTTTAACCGGGAAGTCAATGATATAGCGTACATTGGGATTGTGGGCAGCAGTCCGGCCTGCTTCCCGATTGACGGAATGAGACTTCTTTCCATGCTGTTTATAGCGGATATATTCGTCCGGTCCAACGCTGCGTCGCTTTATCTTTCGCCACATATTCCGGAACTGAGTCTCACTTAAGGGAAGTCCACTGCTATTACAAATGACGAAATCAGAGGCAACGCTCTTTTTGATTCCTTTCAAATGATTGAAAAGGGGCACTGGAATAGGTATATTACGGTGGCCAGCTGCGGTCTTGGTCACATTGGAAATCTCCGGACGATTGTGGCAGAAAATACATGTACGCGTAACCTCGATCTGCGGAGTGTCCGCATTGAGATCAACGCAGTCCCATTGGAGTGCCAGAGACTCCTCGCGCCGCAGTCCTGCATAAAGCCCCAATTTGACAAACGTTTCCAGAGGATAAATTCCTTTGATCGCGGCAAGTAGCGTGGCAACCTGCGCATCCGTCAAGTATTCCTCCCCTGTATCCTCTTTTTCGCGCCTCACGCGTTTAAAGGTATACTTTGTCGTTGGGTCAACCTGGATCAAATCACAGGTGAGGGCATCGGCAAAAATCTGTTTGATTAGCATAGAAGCCTTGCGATAAACGGACGCGGACTGCGCCTCTGCTACAGCCATAGCCTTCTTTATATCTTCGCCGGTGATGTCGATCAATCGCTTGTCACCAAGCACAGGGATGAAGTGTGTGCGGATGATCTGTTCATAATTGTTATAGGTGTTCCGCTTTAGGTCAGCGGACTTATCCGACAGCCACTCCGTTGCGCGTTCGCTGAAAGTTGGGAATTCCTTAATTTTGCGGCGAAGACGAATCTCGGCCTCCCGCTTTTTTACCTTCTCGTCGCGCTCTGCAATTGTTCTACCATAGACAGTGATATACTTTCCGCGTTCATCGCGAATGCTTTTATAATAGTACTCGATTCCATTTCGAACTACTGTCTTTTCTTTTCTCCGGGGCATCAATTACGCCCCCCTCTTTCCATTACCACCGCGAAAGCTGGGGCAAAAATCCGCTCTGCCGCGAGCCACGCCATCAAGCCGCTGTTCGATAAATTTCCTCAAATCCTCTTCGCGATAGCGGACGTTTCCCTTGCGCCGGTATTGGACAGCAGGAAGTTCCCCCGCTGCGCGAAGGCGGTCAAGATTTGAAACTGAGATCCCTAAGTATTTCGCCGAGTCCCGGCGATCGAGTAAAATGGGATTCATGGCGTCTCCTTTTCTAATTGATTTTTCCGAGACGCCATGATAAAATAACCTTGCACTGGTACTTGATGGCTTCTCGCTGTCTTGTATCCTGCACCTCCCGCCGGCAAGCGGGAGGTGCTTTTTTATTGGCCGAGGCTTTTCGTTCAGCCTTCCTGCTTCGTCAATGATAGCATTTCCACAGGCGTAAATTCCGAGACGGCCTTCCCGTACTCTTGCTTAAGGCTCTGATGGCTATCAGCCACTTCCTGTTTCGTAGATAGATGTATCTCCGCAGGCGTTGATTCCGGGCGAGCCGGCCCGTATTTTGTCGTTATTTCAGAGAAATAACTTGAAGACTATCTGTCTTCTCCTCTAAAATAACACAGGTGGCGATAAAAGTCAATATATAGATGTAAAAAAATAAATCATAACACTCAAAATATTAATACAATCATTTCTGCCAAACGCCATTTCGCTTATCTTACGTTGACTTTTTTTCGTTCTTGTGGTACTATTAATCAAACAAATTGGGAGGTTTGTATATGGGTGAAGATGCAAAGATGCCAAAAGAATTGGAAAAATTTGAAGACTACTATATGCGAACGATGGAAATTACAGGAAGTAGAGATAATTTCCCCAAAGATCCTCAACTGGTAAAAGATGTAATCAACTTGTTCCTACAGCAAAATCCAAGAGTTTCGCAGGTGGATATTGCAACCAAATATGAACTCGCCCCAAGCCTGTTTTCTCGATTTCTAAGGACAGATAATGTAAAATCAAAAGCAGAATGGAATCGGGTAGCATATAGACTGGGGTTGGATATTGATTTAGCAAGGTATATAAGAAACGCACGAGAACTAATTGAGTTAATTTGGTCTTGGCAACAAATCTACTATGGTGAGCGTCTGACTCGCTTTATAGAAGGAACATTTGAAACGGCTGGCCTTATTCCTTATCCACCAAAGCACTTGGAAGATACGGAAGATTCAGAAAAAAGCTATGAGAATATGCGCTATTTTCTGATTAATAGCACAAATGAAGAAGCATGGTTCTTCTATTACTTCAAAGGCCGTGACACACTTGCCTCAGATGTTGTCTTCAACTTGCTATCCAACGAGAATATTTCGACGGTTCATATGATTATCATTCTTAATAGCGAAAACGCCTTTGAGGATGTAAAGCAAACCTTTCGCAGAAAGGATTGGAGAAATAATCTGCGCTATGCTTCTTTGACTGTTCTTCGGGTTGACGATGAAATTTCTACCATCATTAATGAGTATTCAGATGGAGATTTGGGGCTCAAAAAGCGGTCTGAGCAAGGAAGTGGCACGAGCACCGTGCCTTCCGCAACTCCGCAGTGACCCCAGCGGCCTAGACAGTCACGCTCAGGCGGGGAAATGTAACTTCGTACCCCCGCACCTGCCCCCTAATCCCAGCGTAGCATAATCGAGTATATTGTCAATACGTTCGGAAGGACAAATTCCAAGGAAATCACTCTCTATCTAAGGGAAGGCTACCTGCTGTTTTCGGCAAGTGGTCTTCCTTCATTTATTCAACCGATGCGGCCTATTCTCGACAACTGGCTCAATGCTTAACTGGCATCCCTGCTCTGACACATCAAATGCGTATTTACGTTTCGTGAGTCGCGCGGCGTATAGCAATTGCTTTCGCAGTCGCACTCAGCCCCTTCAGAGCCCCATAGTGTCATGCCGTGGGGGTAGGCGGGGTTCAGGCACACGGGGAGGCCAACGCCCATCACGCCCGTGCCTGAGTCATTACAGAGAAAGAGCAGCCATTCCTAGGAATGGCTGCTCTTTTGTTCGTTTTGCGATTGGTATTTCAGGGTGTCTGTGGGGTCGGGAGCCATCTACTTACCAATACTTGGGATACTTGCTGGTGCTCTGCTGCTTTTCGGCATACTGCCACCAGGGAACTTGGGTGGCGAAATCAGTCAGCTTATCCCAAAACTGATCGGCCAGCGTCCCCTTGTCCACGTAGACCGTGACAGTATAGGTCTTGCTGCTGCCATCCTCCATGGCGACGGTGTAGGTCACGGCATTGGTGAAGTTCACCGTCTCGCCGTTACCGGGCGTTAGGGACTTGACACCGTTTGTGGCGATAACTGGGGTCAGCTTCGTCACATCTGTGCCGCGGGGCATGGTGATGGTAATGGTATTGGTGCTGTTGTTCACCGCACCGGCCACGCCATTGATGGAGAAGCTGGTGATGCCCTTGGCGGTCGTTGTGGCAGTCTCCCACTTGCAGGTGATAGACACATCGCCCGCAGGCATGGTAAAGCGGTTGTTAGTGATGGTTTTGGTTTCGCCGCCCTCTTTTGCCAGCGTATAGGTCAGAGAACCAGACACCATCTGATAGCCGTTGTCGGGCGTTACGGTAACGATGATCTCGTCGCCCTTATCCGCCTTGGTGCGGTTAGTGGTGATCGTACCACCCTTGGGTGCGCTTATCGAGATCTTATACGCGCCGGTATCCGGCGTATCGGTGCCACTGCCATAGGCGGGGATCTCCACCTTCAGGGGTGCGCTCTCGCCACCGGCTGCGCTTACGACCACGATGTAGATGTCGCGTGCATCCTCAGTCAGATTGCTGAGGGTGAAGGTTATCTCGCCCGTGCTGGCCGTACCCTTAGTGGTGGATTTCATGATTTCATCCGCAGTGGGAGCTGTCGCGCCGTGATCCACCACCTTGTAGAAGTAGTTGCCTGCTTCGCTGGAGGTGAACTTCACGGTTGCACCGGTCTTGCTGGTGCGGGTAGCGGAGCCGTTGGACAGGGTGGGGGTACCAGGAGACGCAGCTTTCTGAATGGTAATGGTGTACTCCCGGGTAGGGCCTTCGTTGTCTTCCGTAAGATCCTTCTGCGAACGCACGACGAACTTTATTACTGTGCCCAGCGTCATATTGCAGGCTTGTCCGTTCGCATTCCACGCCGCTGTATCTCCATCTCTAAAGACCTTGGCATTCTTGGAATACGTCAGCTTAAGAACCATATTGGCCAGATTGGTTGTATCCATATCAGCAGGCAGCGTGATAGTAAATACCTTACCAACCTGATTGCAGGTGCCGACCGGACTGCCATTGGCATCAAGCAGGGCAACCTCCTCCAAATCACATTCTTCACTCAGATAGTTGGGATCTTCCGTAAAGGTAGCAACCACCTTGACGGGCTGACGATTGGTTGCCGGCATAACGAAGGTTGTCTGAGCTGCAGTGCTATTCGCAATAACAACCTGAGTGTTATCGGAACCATAAGTCGCACTCCAACCCTGGAAGACATATCCGAGATTGGGCTGCGCCTGCAGCTTGACTTCCGTTCCTTCAACTACGTCGTTAATACTTGTAGCCGCCTCTCCTGCACCGATCTGAGCAGTGGCAGTACCCATGCTCTCATCATTTACCGTGACATTCACATCACCATAATCCTTCGCTGCAAAGATGGCCTTAATGGTATAATTTGAAGTTCCGTCAACAGTGAAGTAAGGCCGTTGGATAGTGCCGATCTGAGTGGGGTAATCCTTATATTCAACACTTACGGTCTCTTCTTTCGTTGTGTTTGTGATTTCCCATCCGACTAACTTGTTACCCGTTTTAGGATTACTGACTGGCGCAATGGTTGCGGAGACTTCTGTGCCGATAGCCACTGTATCCGCAACAGAGTCAAATTTGTGCTGCTTACCAGAATTGACGTCATATGTAGCAGCGATTGTAATGCCTGAAACGGTTAATAACAAATCACTTGCAACAGGAAAATTTGCAGTTAATGTGACAGCAGAGCCGGCTTTTACAAATACAGCCTTGAGAGAAACGTCATTATTCGGCATGGTGAACTCCAGTCTCGCTTCTTTCAATTTGGAGTCCGATAGACCGGGAATGCCTGTCACTTCCCATTTGTCGAGTTTGGCATCATAGAAATTATTGTCACCGACCCCGAACTTCTGAGAAACAGCTTTGACCACAACGGTATCTCCCGTTTTCGCCTTGTTGCTAGGTGTGCCATTTACTTCGACCTCTACGCTTCCCATGGGGGCAGATTTGGAGCTTTCGTATAGACTATATGTTCCCTCTGCCGTGGTGGTAATTTCGTAGCTTTGCGTCTCGCCTGCCGTAGCATTCAGCGTCACCTTATACTCCTGGCTGTAGGCCTTGCCATCGTAGGCGGTGAACACCAGCGTGGTCATTCCGGCAGCTTCCGGCCTGTAGCTGTAATTGGCCCCTGTTGCAACCGCCTCGGCATCCCCTATCTTCACATAGTAGGTCAGCGTATCCTTGTCCGCATCCTCAAAGATGCTAGTCAAATCCAGCTGCCACGCCGTGTTGACGGTGACATCAATGGTCACGGGATTCTCCACACCCTCCTTAATAGTGGGCGGAGTGTTCTCTGCCGTTTCCGTAACAGGAACTATTTTAAGGTGGTAATAATACTTCTGAGTCCCATTGTCAATGCGTATTGTGGGAAGAATTCTTACGCCATCTCCGTAATAAGTCTCTCCTGTAACTCGTTTTGCATACAGTATGTTCTTTACATACAGCGAGGCTCCGGTAACAGTCGTTTCACCACTATAGCCTTTCTTGGCTACACGCAATTCATCTGGATAATCCGCCGAGGTTTTTGTCAGCGTTCCGTTTTCAACTTTTACGGGGTCCATGACAGTGATGCACACTTCACCTATTACCTTTGTGCCTGCCAGTCCCTCTTCGTTCGTATGAATACTTTCGTAGTTGGTGATTTCTATGTCCTTCACCTTGCATGCAAAAGTCGATGCAGCCGCGGTAGTCCCGTCATAAAAATGCCCATCTTTAATTTTAAGACTCTTCAACTGCGGCCAGTCCACTTGTACCGTCGCTGTGGCATCATCCGCTGCATACGCTTTAGGTGCGGTAACTGTAAGGAAGCTCATCGCCATGAGCAGGCAAAGGAGCAGTGATACTGCCCTTTGCCATTTTGTTGCTTTCATGGCTTTCTCCTTTCTACTTAATTAAATCTGTGTCCGTAGCTGGTCTGATGATCGGCTACGTCGCTGTTCTCTGCCACCTTATCCCAGAGCTGCTGGGAAATGCTGCGCTCAAAGATAACGGTGACGGTATAGTTTCTGCTCTCCGTACCCAGCGTTACGGTATAGGTCAAAGGCCTTGTAAGATTTACGATCTCGCCGGATACCGGACTGACCACGGCTCCCGCAGGAACGGTAACGACCGGCGCGACCGCCGTGACATTCGTCCCCACCGGCAGTGTGACAGTGATAGTTCCGGCGCTCTGGTCGATCTCACCCTCCACGCCCAGGACGGAGAAGCCTGTGATTTTCGCTGTGCTGGTGGTGGGCGTATCATCGTCGCCTCCGCTGCTCTTTGCGGAGATCGGCTGACCGCTCTTATTCAACACAGTGACGGTGTAGGTGCGGCTTGCCAAATCATCGTCGCCGCCCAGTGTAAACGTGGCTGCATTGGCAAAGTCCACTGCAATACCGGAGGTCGGCGAACAAGTCTTTCCGGTGAATTCGATATCTGTGACCAGTTTGGTGCTGGTCAGCTTGGAATCGTCCACACCGGTGACAGTAATGGTGTTCTTGGCATTGTCAATGATGCCATTGTACCACTCGCCACCTGCCTGCACACGGAAGCTGGTGATCTCCGCCTGTGCCTTGGACACGACCTTGATCCGGTAGATATTTTGCACCGTCTCGTCGCCGGAGGTCACAGTGAAGGTCTGCCAGTCGGAGAAGTTCATCGCATCTTTACCATCCAGAGAGGGATCAACTGTCGCTGCATAGGAGATGTTGGCACTGAGATACATCTTTGAGGTATCCACACCGGCTCTCACCGTAAGCAGGATCTCCGTTGCTCCATCGGACGCCTTGGTGACTTTCTTCTCCAGAATGTCCATTACGTTCAGTACACTGTTTTTCAGTTTGATGCTGTTGACATCCAGTTCGGCGCCGGAAGCGCCCACATCGCCGTGTTTCACGGTGACATAATAGGTTTTCTGTGTCTTGCCATCTTCGGCCAGCACGGTAAACGGCTGCTTAACGCCTTCCACAAAGGTCGTGGGCAGGCTCGGAGCCAGCAAGGTCGCGCCTTCCGCCATCGTCACCTTCGGAGTCAGGTTCGTCAAGGGCATACCGTTGGGCACTGTAACAGTGATGGTATTCTCGCCGCCTTCACCGCCCTCGGTGATAACGCCTGGCTTGCCCTCGATCTCAAAGCCGGTGATGGAAGCATCCATAGACATCTGCCGGGCAAAGGGAAAGCGATGGTAATAGAAATAGCAGGGATTTCCTTGACCACCTTTCTCAAGGAAAGTGAGATACCACATGGTGGCATAGCAGCCCTGATAGGTCGCCATAGCATTGTTGGTCACGCTGGTCGTATGATGGAAATAGCCGCCGCTTACGTTAGCGAAGTTATCCATCCAGTGCTGCAGCGCACTGTGACCCTGACCATCTGAGAACCGGGGATCGGCATTCCAGTCGATACCCATACTGCAAAGGCCCATCATGACCCATGCGGCAGACTCGCTATTGATCGTACCCCACCCACCGAAGGAGAAGTCGGAATTCATCTTTCTTAGGATGATCTCCAGACACAAATCCAGCTTTTCCTTTATCTGCGCACCGTAAACTGCATCCTCTTGATAAGGGGCCAGAGAGTACATGATAGCTCCCACCATGTCAATGCCGAACTCGTCATAATTGCCGTAGTCCAGAACGACATTTATCAGGTTCTCCCGCGTCCATCTGGCATTTTCCGGAATGGTGTAGATTCCCATGTCCAGAGCCAGCAACGCAAAAATGGGGCCGTTGATGGTGTACTCACCGGAATAGTTGTAGAGTGCTGCGACAAGGTTGTCGATCTCATTGCCCTTGCTGTCGATGTACGGTTTTCCATTGTTGTACTGCGAGAGTTTCGTGCAATCAAAACCGCGGGCAGTCAGCATCATGATGGTACGGTCAAACTCGGTCATTGCCACATTTGTGGTCGTGTCCAGCTTTGCAAGCTTTGCGGCAATGTCGAAGGGGTGATCGGAGGTATTGTAGTTTTTTGGCCGGTTTTCATAGAAGCCGAGGTCCATCCACTCCCAATCATCATTAGCCTTACTACGATATCGGATGATGATATTATCACGTATCTGCTCAAGCTTGCTTATATACGCATTGGGAGCAGCTTCAGAGGATATCGTGACCTTGACCGTATAAGTTTTAGACGATTTGTTCTGTGCCGTGACCTTGTACTTGACAGGCGAGCTAAAATTCTGTACCTCGCCAGAGGTCGGAGAAACCGTGGCAAACTCAGAAATTTCGATGGTCGGCGCGAAAACAGGAGAGATACCCTTTGGCAGCGTCATGGTGATCTCGGCCGTACCTTCGTTGATCGTGGCTTCATACCCGCCATAGCGGAAAGACTTGATCTGTCGCCCCGTCGCTACCGGAGTGCGGGTGATCGTCACGATATAGTCCTTCTCAGCGCCGTTTTGCGCAGTCACGGTATAGTGATTTTCACCGACCTGAAGCCCTGCGGGCTTCTGTGTCACTTCCGCAAATTCGGATACCGTTATATCCGGCTTTGTCGTGGTAAGGTCCGTGGCATATGGAATCGTTATGGACACGCTGTTGCCGGAGATCGTACCGACCGCATCACCGATCTTATAGGAGAGAATGTCATTCTCCGCAGATTTTTCCGCTGTGACAGAAACGTCATATGTGGCCTCTGTCCCGTACTTCGTGCTATAGACGATCAGCTTGATCTTCTGGCTAAAGTCGATCTTTTCGGTCTGGTCACTTCGCTGGCCGTTAACAGTATAATAGAATCCCTCGCCGGCATAATCTACCGTAGGGGACAGAGCGTTTAAAGTGGTTCCGACGGGCAGATTCAGTTTGATCGTCCCGTCGCTTCCGTTCACGCCATCCGTGATGCGGGCAGAGCGAACCTTGCCGTCGTCTGTCTCAATGTCAAAGGTAAGTACCTTTGTGTAAGGAGCTCCCTCTTCGACGTTGATCGTCCATCTTTGGCTCAGATTCTTTTTGAATCCGTATCCGGTAGTGTCGCTGCCGTTGTAATAGGTTCCCGTTGCGCGGTCACCCGGTGTCACTGTGGCAATAGCCTGACCATCCTTCAGACTGCCAAGATTTTGGACAAACTGGCACTCATCATTTGTCTCAACCGTAGGCGCGGGAAGCTTGTCCCAGTCGGTATCTTTCGGTAAACGAAGTGTTATGGTTTTGTTGGCGGTGTCAATCAAGCCCCGTGAACCGCCGACTTCATAGTAAGTGACAGTAGGCTCTACAATACGGTGATTCTCTAAATAATTCAGATAATAGGGAGCAATCACATCCAGAAGCATGTCCAATTCCTTTAGCCTCTGCTGTGATATCTTATCTCCAGGATTGCAGGCGGGCTTGTCACCCGTATCTGGCGCTTTATAGGTCGTCCAATGTTTAATAATGTCTTCAGCAGTAGCTGTTGCCCAGCCAGCACCCTCTACCCAATAGCTATGCGTATCGAGCCATGCGATCCTGATGTCAAACCCTGTCTGAATCATATTGGCCACAATACAGGCCAGGTTGACATCACTGGGATGGCGACCACCATATTGCACTGACGCGCTGTTTTGCGAGTCTACCAAGGCGTCGAATATCTCGTCGAACTGCTTCATGGTCGAAATCAACTTGTCCACTCGGGCAGTATATGCCTCAAGCTTATCAACAGTATTCTCGGTTTCGGAGGGGTTTTCAACCATGGTGATCACAGGCAACACGAAACTTCGATCTGACTTGGCATCATAGAAGCGCCAGAATTGTGTTTGAGAATAGTCCGCTGCTCCCTTGACCACCGGCTCGATTCGATACCGTCGTGTGCTATCTTCAAAGCGAATGCCTGTATCTGCCCAGCCAGGCGCACCCGCCGTGGCGGTATAGTACGAGGGCGTCAAATTGAAATCGCCCGTTCCTTCTGGTAGTGTTAGCTGTACATAGCTGTTTTTGATTGCGGTGAAAAACACGCCTTTGTCCCATCCCTCAAAGTGGACAAATCCTTGGCGCGCTATATAGTAATCATCATAAATAGGACTGAAAACCGGCCACAGGGTATACTGGGACTCCAGCGCGTGTGCCGGCGTGATACAGGAAAGGAGCATCATCAAGGCCAGTAAGAATACCGGGATGCGCCGAATTGCTTTCATTGTTGGGGGTCCCCTTTCCATTTAGAAAGATTGATGTGTGGGCGGGCGGCGGATTCCGCCCGCCCACACATCTGAGTCATTTAGCGCATATTAACACGCCATTCTGTGGATATTAGAACCAGTTCTGATAGTTCACCGTATAGAACCATACAATTCGCGTAGAGCTGGTGAAGACCATGTCAGCAGCACCAACGGGGGGAATTGTAGAATGATTGTCGGCGGATGTCCAGTAGTAACCGTTGGCATCGTTGGTATACATATATCCAGCCAGATTGCCGCAATCATTCCAGTTTAAGCCATTCAGCTTGGACAGATAAGTACCTCCGCCAAAGTCAGAGTCACCGGTAAAATACTTTTCGTGGCTTACAGGATCTGTTGTATCATGAGCCCATGTATCAAATGCCTGCAAAATCTCCATGACGCTGGTACCTGCACTAAAAGTACGCGGTGTCAGAATATAGGCTTCCCAAGCATCAGCAATGGCATCGACCTTTTCTTCAACAGCGCTATAGTAGGTAGAGTTAATAACTTCACTCAAATTGATGTCATAGTTACGAGTACCATCTTCCGCCTGCTTCACTATGACAGACTGTCCCTCAACAGCAAGTTCGGCATCATAAGCGCGACTCTCGCTACCGTTTGTAACGGTGAGAATATTACCTACAGTGAAGTCAAAGGTGCAGGTTGAAGCAGTAACATTGGTAGCACCAGCTCCGGAAATACTTGCACCACTCTTCAAAGCATAAGTGGTTTCAACGCTGCTAAGTCCAGTAGGCAGGATACCGGTGATGAAATAGTTAATAAACGTCCAGTTCTCATTTCTATTGACATAATAGGGGTTGCCCATGCAGGGATTCTGTGCATTGGCACCATAAACATCCATGGTCGTTCCGGCCATCGTTACAGTACCCAAGCTAAGAGGATCATCAGGGCTGAAGGAAACACGACCACTGGGCAGGCCCGCCGCAAGAACATAATCAGTACCGTCAATGGTCAACGTATGCGCCTTGTTCAGCAGGTTCGTCGTAAAAGTGCGAGCCGTAGTATTGCCGTCAATAGCGATACCGTCCAAAGCAACGGTCGTGCCGCTGTTCTCCAGATTGACAGTAACCGTAACGCTCTTCAGATCATACTCGGTCTTGCCGGTTAGCTGGGCACGGATGTAAGTAGTACTTCCGGTATTATCATCCGTCTCATAGTATGCAGTCGCAGACCCAACAGAAATAGAAGTAACTGTAGCGGGCTTTGCAACCTCGGTGTGAGTTGTAGGCTTAGACAGGCCATCGCTCACATCTTCTGCGTGAACAACGGTCATCAAGGAGAACATCATGGCAAATGCCATGCACAGCGCTACAAGGCGCTTAGAAATGGTACTTTTCATTTCTATAATTCCTTTCCTTGTTTTTTTCATTTTGTTATACATATTGTTACCTATATCTGTCTCTTATACACATCTCCGAGCCCACGAGACCGGAGCCTATCTCGT
>ENA-OZNJ01000114-OZNJ01000114.1-human-gut-metagenome-genome-assembly--contig:-NODE-114-length-16453-cov-4.917734_pt1 | contig 16453 bp, 10 predicted proteins | sample MGYA00244198_ERZ653831 | MGnify/ENA primary metagenome ERZ653831 (study PRJEB26926, sample SAMN06164693) | human gut metagenome | biome: ENVO:00009003; feature: ENVO:2100002; material: ENVO:00002003...
GATAAACAATGTAGTAGAGAAACTGTCCGACGGCGGGCCGCAACAGGTGCCGGTCTTTTCGCCCGACGGATTCCAAGTGGCTTTTGTGCGCGACAATAACATCTTCCTTGTAAAACTCCTCTACGGCAACAGCGAAAGCCAAGTGACCGAAGACGGCAAACGCAATGAAGTGCTGAACGGCATCCCCGATTGGGTGTACGAAGAAGAATTCTCTTTTAACCGTGCATTGGAATTCAGCCCCGACAGCAAGATGTTGGCATTCATCCGTTTTGACGAACGGGAAGTTCCGTCTTATACTTTCCCGGTATTTGCGGGAGAAGCGCCCCATATCGCTCCTTATGAAAAATATCCGGGTGAGTATACCTATAAATATCCCAAGACGGGTGAAAAGAACTCAAAAGTATCTGTACATACGTTTGACATCAAGTCTAAAGTAACCCGTAAAATCAATCTTCCGTTGGAAGAAGGAGGATATATTCCCCGCATCCGTTTTACGCAAGACCCGAACAAGCTTGCCATCATGACGCTGAACCGCCACCAAAACAGGTTCGACTTGTACTTTGCCGATCCTCGCAGCACTGTCTGCAAACTGGCGGTGCGTGACGAAAGCGATACGTATATCCGCGAGAATGTATTCGACAACATCATCTTTTATCCGGAAAACTTCAGCTTTGTAAGCGAAAAAAGCGGATATAACCACTTGTACTGGTACAGCATAGCCGGGAACCTCATCAAGCAAGTCACCTCCGGTTCCTATGAGGTACAGGACTTCTTGGGCTATGCCCCCGAAGACGGCAGCTTCTATTACAGCAGCAATGAAGAAAGCCCGCTACGTAGCGCTATCTACAAAATAGACCGTAAGGGAAAAAAGACTAAATTATCATCACAGACCGGCACAAACAGTGCGCAGTTCAGTACAGATATGAAGTATTTCATGAACCGTTACTCCAATCTGGACACTCCGACTGTCATTACCCTGAACGACAATACCGGCAAGACACTTACCACGCTCGTAGACAATGCCGCCTTAAAACAAAAGCTAAGAGGATATGATATGCCGAAAAAAGAGTTTTTCTCTTTCCAAACCTCCGACGGCGCTACCCTGAATGGCTGGATGATGAAACCGACAAACTTCTCCTCCGGCAAGAAGTATCCGGTTCTGATGTATCAATACAGCGGTCCGGGTTCACAACAGGTCCTTGACAAGTTCGGCATAAGCTGGGAAACCTATATGGCATCACAAGGTTATGTCGTGGTGTGTGTAGACGGACGCGGAACAGGCGGACGCGGTGCGGAGTTCGCCAAAGGCACTTATCTGAATCTCGGCATCAAAGAAGCCAAAGACCAAGTGGAAACCGCCCTGTATTTAGGACGCCAGCCCTACGTGGACAAAGAGCGTATCGGCATCTGGGGCTGGAGCTATGGCGGATATATGACTATTATGAGCATGAGCGAAGGAACTCCTGTGTTCAAGGCAGGTGCTGCCGTTGCCCCTGTCACCGACTGGAACTATTACGATACCGTATACGGCGAACGCTTTATGCGCACCCCGAAAGAGAATGCCGAAGGTTATAAAGCCTCATCCGCTTTTACCCGTGCCAACAAATTGCATGGCAATCTGTTATTGGTACATGGCATGGCCGATGATAATGTCCATTTCCAGAATTGTGCGGAATATGCCGAACATCTCGTACAGCTTGGCAAGCAGTTTGATATGCAGGTTTACACCAACCGCAACCATAGTATATTCGGTGGTAATACCCGCTTGCACCTGTATACCAAATTGACGAATTTCTTTAATCGGGAATTGAAAAATAAATGAGCGAAAGAATACGCAAGCCGGAATGGCTCAAAATAAGTATCGGCGCCAACGAACGTTACACCGAGACAAAACGTATTGTAGAATCCCACTGCCTGCACACTATCTGCAGTAGCGGGCGTTGTCCTAATATGGGAGAATGTTGGGGAAGGGGTACAGCCACCTTCATGATAGGCGGAGACATCTGTACCCGTTGCTGCAAATTCTGTAATACGCAAACAGGCAAGCCTATGCCTCTCGATCCGCAAGAGCCGGTACACGTAGCCGAGTCCATCGCCTTAATGAAACTCTCGCACGCCGTGGTCACCTCTGTGGACAGGGATGATTTGCCTGACCTCGGCGCTGCCCATTGGGCGCAAACCATCCTTGAAATCAAACGCCTCAATCCGGAGACAACCGTCGAAGTATTGATACCCGACTTTCAAGGCAGAAAGGAACTGGTGAACATGGTTATTGCAGCCCGACCGGACATTATCTCCCACAATATGGAGACGGTGAAACGCATCAGCCCGTTGGTACGAAGTGCAGCCCGCTACGAAACCAGTCTCGAAGTACTGCGACAAATATCCGCAAGCGGTACTACCACCAAATCCGGTATCATGGTCGGTCTTGGAGAAACTCCGGACGAAGTGGAGGAATTAATGGACGACCTGCGCAATGCGGGCTGCCATATTCTCACTATCGGACAATACCTGCAACCTACACATAAACATTATGCGGTAGCCGAATACGTTATCCCCGCTCAATTCGCCGCTTACAAAGAACTCGGATTAAAGAAAGGATTCACTCAAGTAGAAAGTGCACCATTAGTACGCTCCTCCTATCATGCAGAAAAATCAACCCAATATCTACAAAAAAGGATGAAATAAAGAACATTTTATACAAGCCGTTTGTTAAAAAGGAAACGGCAAAATAGCGTAGTAATGGGCAAGCAAAGAGTTCTATCATCCAAGTTTAATATGTCTCTGGGATATATCCCCGTCATTATATCCATTATATTATGTGAGTTCATAATGCAAGACATAGCCATCTATATCGGTACAGGTGTAGGGGTGCTATCCAGTATCTATATGTCACAACGCAAAGGCTCGCATATCCCTCAAATCATACTATACTGCACGACAGGAATGTTACTGTTACTGACAATAACATCACTTTTCGCCACCGACTATTGTCCGAAAGCGATGTTTCCGTTCACCTTGGAAATTAGCGCCATCATTCCACCGCTTATCATCTTCTTGAACAGGAGGCGTTTCCTGAATTACCACGAAGCACAGACCCATAAGTGCTGTAAACAGTTCTTTGCACAAGGAGCCGAAGCCGCAATAGTATCCGCCCGCGTGCTGCTGCTAATCGGGTTCTTTCATTTTCTAATCATATCACTTGCCATATTGTTCGGTCACCCGCTAAGTGACACGATGCGCCATTTTTTATTCCGCATCCTCCCACCCTGCGTATTTATACTGAGCATCCTGTTCAACCAGTTCGGCATCTACTATTTCAATAAGGTGATGAAACACACCGTATTCGTCCCCATAGTGACTAAAAAAGGAGATGTCATAGGAAAAGCAATAGCATCGGAGGCCATCAACCGAAAAAATGATTATATCAATCCTGTTATCCGCATCACCGTAGCATCACATGGCATGCTATTCTTATTACCACGTCCTCAATGCAGTATACTCGACAAAGGAAAAACGGATATATTAATGGAAAGCTACTTATTATATGGTGAGACCTTAGAGCAAGGCGTAAAACGTGTATTGCTGAAAACACTACCGACAGCTCCTCTGCAAAACCTGCATTTCAACTTTACATATCACTTTGAGAATGAAGTAACCAACCGTCTGATTTATCTATTCACTCTTGATTTGGATGATGATTCCATCTTATGCAATAAAAAGTTTAAAGGCGGAAAGCTTTGGACATTCCAACAAATAGAACATAATCTTCATCGAAACTTCTTCAGCAGTTGCTTCGAGTCTGAATACGAACATATAAAAGAGATTATTTATACAAGAGAAAAATACAAGGAATCTTAGATAAATCGGGAACTTTTCCCTGCCATTCCTTCACTGTTTTAGTTTTAATATATTCCCCTTCACACGTAATATCGGCAGCGATACAGAGTTTGGTTTGGGGACGGCAGTTATGCAAAATATCCTCTATCATCTTATTGTTGCGGTAAGGAGTTTCTATGAAAAGCTGAGTTTGATGTTCGTTGTACACACGTTGTTCCAATGCCTTCAGCTTCTTAGCACGTTCTCCGGGTTCAATCGGCAGATAGCCGTGAAAGGCAAAGCTTTGTCCGTTGAAACCTGAGCCCATGACCGACAATATAATTGAAGAAGGACCTACCAAAGGAATAACCCGCAGATTCTTACGTTGTGCCATCGCCACTACATCCGCTCCCGGGTCGGCAACAGCCGGACATCCGGCCTCAGAAATCACCCCCATCGAATTGCCGGCTTCAAGAGGCTTCAAATATCCGGAAATATCTTCCGGTGATGTATGCTTGTTAAGCGTATAGAATGTAAGCGAATCGATATCTATTTCCCTATCTACCTTTTTCAGAAAACGACGTGCCGAACGTACATCCTCCACTATAAAATGCCGGATAGTCAAAATCACTTCTTTGTTATAAGAAGGTAGTACTGTTTCAACCGGAGTATCACCCAAAGTAACAGGTAATAAATAAAGAGCTGTTTCCATATAAAAAAAGTGATAGAATGGAAGAGTGAGAAAGTAATAGAGTGATAGGGTGTAAAATGTTGGAAATATCCTGCCATCACTTACCACCTTATCACCCTAGCACCTTTGTTTCTCTTATCCGTAGATTATATTTCCGTTTTCGTCCTTATATTCATCCAGACCTTTCTCATAAGTGGCCATAGCACGCAAACTCATACCTACGCTGGAGAAACCTCCGTCGTGGAACAGATTCTGCATGGTGACTTTACGGGTCAGGTCGGAGAACATTACGATACAGTAATCTGCACATTCATCAGCCGAAGCATTGCCCAAAGGAGACATACGGTTGGCAAAATCGAACAACTTGTCCATACCCTTTACACCTGAACCGGCAGTAGTCATGGTAGGAGACTGTGAAATGGTGTTGACACGCACATTGTGTTCGCGTCCGTAGATATAACCGAAGCTGCGGGCGATAGATTCCAACAGTGCTTTTGCATCTGCCATATCGTTGTAACCGTAGAACGTACGTTGCGCAGCTACATAACTCAATGCCAAGATAGAACCATATTCGGCAATAGCATTCATCTTTTTGGCAGCCTGTATCATCTTGTGGAAAGAAACAGCTGAAATATCCAACGTCTTACCCAACATATCATAATCCAGGTCATCATATGTACGTTTTTTGCGTACATTGGGAGACATACCGATAGAATGGAGGACAAAGTCAACCTGACCGCCCAACACCTCCATGGAACGTTTGAATACATTCTCCAAATCTTCTACACTGGTAGCATCTGCAGCGATAACTTCGCAATTCAGCTTCTCAGCCAATGCAGAAACTTCACCCATACGCACTGCGACAGGTGTATTGGACAAGGTGATAGTTGCACCTTCTTCTACTGCTTTTTCTGCTACTTTCCAGGCAATGGACTGCTCATTCAGAGCACCAAAAATAATGCCTCTTTTTCCTTTCAACAAATTGTAACTCATACCTATTTTTAGTAAAATTCGGCTGCAAAGATAGGAAGTTTTTGCATAAAAAGCCCGAAAGTGTGCAAAGAAAAGGGAAGAACGGCAAAAAATACACCGATCACCCACTGCAAAACTACTGCAACGCTTGTGCAGTGCCACTGCAATACAGTTGCAGTATCACTGCAAACATATTTGCAGTAACGCTGCACTCCATCTGCAGTACTACTGCAAAACGCATGCAGCAGGAATGCAGTAATAACGCACTGATTATCAGCCCAGGGCTTCCTATTCTGCAAATACCTGATGAAACCCGAGACAGCATTTGAACATGAGCGCAAAAAGCCCTATATTTGCAGCAAACTAAAAAATAGAGAAAGCAATGAAGAAGTTGATTATATTTGACCTGGACGGAACTTTACTGAATACAATAGCCGATTTGGCACAAAGTACAAACCATGCCCTGCAAGCGCTCGGCTATCCCACTCACCCGGAATCGGACTATAACTTCATGGTTGGCAACGGAATCAACAAACTGTTCGAGCGCGCCCTCCCGAAAGGGGAAAAGAGCGAAGAAAACGTCCTGCGCATCCGCAAGGAGTTTGTGCCTTATTATGACGTGCACAATGCTGATAAAAGCCGCCCTTACCCCGGCATCCCCGAACTGCTGGAACAGTTGCAGGAGAAAGGGATGATATTGGCAGTGGCTTCCAACAAATATCAATCGGCTACCGTGAAACTGATTTCACATTATTTCCCCAACATACGTTTTACCGCCGTCTTCGGACAACGGGAAGGGGTCAACGTGAAGCCCGACCCAACAGTGGTGCATGACATTCTGGACATCACCCGGATATCCCGTGAAGACGTGCTATATGTGGGAGACTCCGGAGTGGATATGCAGACGGCCGCCAATGCCGGAGTCACTGCCTGCGGAGTCACCTGGGGATTCCGTCCCCGCACAGAACTGGAAGAGTTTCATCCGGCACATATCGTAGACAATGCTACGGACATTGCCGTTATCGCCGCTCTTTGAGAGGGCACTCCCTCCCCCCAGCTATCCGAGAATGCATATTTACATTATGATATTTTTTAGGCGCGGATTACGCGAAAAACACGGAGTTTTTCTTTGTCTCTCCGTGAAATCCACGTACTTCCACGCCTAAAAAATAATCAGAAAGAGAACAGCCTCAGAACAATTTCCGCATCGCTCCTTTATCTCCTACCACAAGATAGGTATTCCCGTCAATCAGTAAAGCGCGTCCACGTTTCTTCTTTCGGTTTTCCTCGTTATCCACATTCACTCCAATCACCCGTCCATCATAGAAAGTGGAAATATCCTTAAAGATAGTATGCCCCACAATGATATGTTCGACGTCATAACGTTTCAACATCAGTTGCAGGGAGTCTTGTGCCAATGGATGGTATTTTGCATCCGTCCGTACCAATCCACGATACCAGATAGGTCCGCTATTACCATATAGGAAAGCCGTGAGAGGCGATAAGGCCTTACGTTCCTTCTTGCTCATGAACAATGCACGGCTCATTTCCTCATTCACTGTGGGAATATTCAAGTCACGGTCATAAAACTCCTTTCCCAAACCTGCGTGCACATACAGATTAGGTCCGATGGTCTGCATCGTATTACGGGTACCAAGCCATTTGCCAAGTTCTGTGTCCGGACCGAACAATGCCGGATAATCCATACCCAGTTTTCGGGCCAATGTCTTGTACTTTTCTTTGGTATAACGCAAATCATTTGCCGTCACAAGCGGTTCATGGTTACCCAACAGAAACGAAACATGACCACCTGCATCTGCCGCCTCCTTCTCCAATTTATAGAACAGCCAAAATATCTGCGGCACATCTTTGCCACGGTCAAATATATCACCGATAACCACCAGATGGTTGGTTCCAAAACTCCAATGGTAGTCTTTATCAATGACATTGTTGCCTCGCAGCAAGCTCATCACGCAATTCAACTTGCCATGGGGGTCAGACATCACAAACACTTTATCCGGTTGTCTGTATTGCCATTCCGGACGTTTGACCGGATGCAGCTTCACATCAAACGGATAACGCCCTTTGTGGTCCGTGACATGAAGGGTGAAATCCTGAGGAAGCACCGTATAAGTCGTATCTTCTATCTGCCCCTGGGCTGTAACACTTATGACGCGCACCTTGCCGTCCGGTTCATAAATCACATAAGGTCCGTCTGCCGACAATTCCTCCTTCTTCTCCTTATCCTTCTTCTTACCGTCTAAACCAAGAGTTCCGGCACTTAGGCCGGAACTGATGAAGGTTAGAATAAATACAGTAAAAAAAGACTTTATAATAGTAGTCTGATACTTCATATTCTCGCTTTTTTGGAATTAATCACCATAAGTCGGATTCTGCTGCATATTCGGATTGGAATTCATCTCCGCCTTAGGAATGGGCAATACTACACGATAATAGTTCCAATCAAAAGATACGCTCTCATCCACCATCTTCAGATGTGAAGTCTCGGCTATTTCCGGGAATTCCTTGGTCGACTCCTTGCGCACGATAGTCTGATGATTACGAAGGGCGTCGAAGAAACGGTGTCCTTCACCGAACAACTCTTTACGGCGTTCCAACAGAACATCATCCAACGTCACCGTCTTACCCTGCACGGTCTTTTCCGGATTGGCACGGCTGACAATAGCATCCAGATACTTTACAGCCTTGTCATTGTTATTGAGCTTTACAGCCGCTTCGGCAGCAATCAGATAAAGTTCGGACAGACGAAGTACTGGAATATTGGAATCTTCCACAGCCTTGCCGCTTTGCGGCTGATACTTGGCTATGTAAGCTCTCTTTGTCTTAGGAACAACCGTATATGCCTGATTCCTGACATCATCCGGATCTTCCTGCATCAGTTCATAGAAAGAACTGGTCAGGCAATAATCATCATAACCCGCCTGCCAGCAAAGGTAAGCCACACTTTCTTTACCAACGCCGTCCACTGTCAGATTCACCAACTCAAACAAGACTTCTCCCGGATCGGAAGAGGCAAAATCAGTTCCCCATATCGTGCCATACTCATCATTGGTCCACAAACGGTACTTATTCTTTTCCGCTCCCGCAATGGCAGCTTCAGCCGTAATCAAGGCATTCTGATTATCTTCCATATACAAATAGGCTCTACTCAGCAACAGCATTGCCGCCCACTTATTAATCTTACCCTTGTTGAATTCTTCATCCAGCAGGTCAGCACCTTCCTTCAAATCCTTGATGATTGCCTCATAACACTGGGCAACGGTATTGCGCGACGGCTTGTTTTCCGTATTGGATACTTCGGTCACAATAGGCACTCCCAAAGAAGCTCCTCCATCCTTGGCATACGGATAGCCGAAGAAACGGGTCAGGTCGAACAAGGCAAATCCACGGAGAGCCAAGGTCTGGCCTTTCAGGTCGTTGAAGTATTCCGTATCATCCTCACTGACATCCAATCCGTCTATTTGAGACAAAATGATATTACAATTCTGGATAATCTTATAGGCATAAGACCAGTGGGAAGACGGACCGGAATCCTTTGTATAGTCCAGCATATAGTAGCTGGTGGTACGCTTTCCGGTCTTTATGGACTGCGCATCGTCACCCGTCACGTCTCCGTAATAAATCATACGGCCCGAGTAATAGTTGGTACTGCGCATCACGTCGTAGATACCGTTCAAGCTATATTCCACATCATCCAGATTCTGTATGGCGGTTTCAGTCGGAATCTTTGTACTGGATTCAACATCAAGCCAGTCATTGCCACAGGAGGCGGTCAGGCTGACCAACATCCCCATCATCATATATTTTAATGCTTTCATTGTGTTTCTTTATTATGAGGTTAGAAATTCAAATTAAGACCGAAAGTTACTGTTTTCAAAGGAGGTGTTCCCCAGCCGGCTGTACCTGCACTGACTGATTCCGGATCATAGAAATCGTAAGCGGCCCAAGTCCACAAGTTGTTGGCAGATGCGTAAAGGCGCAGGCTGTTTACGCCGATTTTCCGAGTCCATGTTTTAGGAACGGTCACACCGAAAATCAACGTTTTCAGACGGATAAAGTCCGTGCTGTGCAAGCGGCGGGTAGTGGTAACGCCATTCATGGCTACCGCCGGCTTCTCTATAAACACTTCATATTTACTGATATCTCCCGGTTGCTTCCAATTGTCACGATAATAGGCCGGAATATTAAGAGTAAAGTCCTTGCCGCCATGTTCTGTTTTCTGTGCCCAGTTATCATATCCATAAGCACCGAACTGATAAGAGAACATGAAGCTCAAATCGAACCACTTGTAACGCAAAGTATTAGAGAGACCACCGGTCACATTGGGCTCGGCATGTTTCTTCAGAGGAATGGCTTTGGCATCCTTGTTATTCTCTGTGATTTCCTTAATATAGTTTCCATTCTCGTCCACGTCGTTGGTATAGAACTGAGGTGCACCGGTCTCGGGGTTGATTCCGGCAAATTCTATCATGTAGAATGTACGGTAGGACTTGCCAATCATGTGAATCTGCGAGCCGCTGATAATCTGGGTCTGTTCGCCGTCCAGTTTCACAATCTTATTCTTGTTGTGCGAAAGGGTGAAAGAGGTAGACCAGTCAAAGTCTTTGGACACAATGTTCTTGGAATTGATTTCCAATTCCACACCCTGGTTCTTCACCTCACCGATATTCATCAGATAGGAACTGAAACCGGTAGTCATAGATACGGGACAGTCCATCAAAAGGTTCTTAGTAGTACGGGTATAGTACTCCAAAGTGAAGTTCAAACGGTTGAAGAAGCCGAAATCCAGACCGATATTCAGGTTGTAATTCGTTTCCCATTCCAAATCCCTATTTTCAATCTGCGACTGAATCAATGCGGGATTCTCCATATAGCCGCCACTAAGGCTTGTCAGGCCCATATAGCCGTATAAGTCGGAGGGCAACGTACCATTCACACCGTAGGATGCACGGAGTTTCAAATCGGTCAGCCATTTGGACGTGGGTTTCATGAAATCCTCTTCGATAATACGCCATGCTCCTGAAACAGACCAGAAACTTCCCCAGCGATTATCTCTGTGCAAGCGTGAACTGCCATCCATACGATAGCTCCCACCCAGATAATACTTGTTCTTGTAGTCATAGTTGAGACGGGTGATGTAAGAAACCATTCTTGACCTCTTGGAAGAACCATCTATGCTCTCCAAAGTCTGCCCGTTGGCAATGTCATTCTTTATCGGAGTCAGGAAGTTAGTAGCATATCCCGACAAGAAATCATTGTACTTGGAATCGATTTCATATCCGACAAGGGCATCTAAATTGTGGTCCTTTTGGATAGTAGTCTTGTAAGTCAACTGGTTTGACCACACCAACTTGTTATATTCACTATATGCCTTTTCGGCTCCACCATTATTCTTCTCACCGTCGGAGGTACGGGAGTCTTTCCATTCCTTACCCTTACTGATGTTATAGTCATAGCTCAAAATAGACTTTAACTTCAAGTCCTTGATAAATTCATATTCAGCATTAATCGTATTGAACATACGGGTAACATACTCACGCTGGTAATTGTACTCCTGGGCAAGAACGGGATTTCTTCTTGACAACGAAATCAAGTCCTGGTTATAGCTTCCATCTTCATTGTAAACCGGATCTGAAGGCGTCAATTTGCTTACGCTGGAGTAGAAAGGAGCAGTATAACCGGTTCCTTCACTATATACATCCTGATTCAGATTGGTAAACATGATGTTGGCACCGAATTTCAATTTATCCGTAGCCTGAAAATCAACATTCAAACGTCCGGTAATTCTTTCCAGACCCGATGTTTTTACAATGCCCTCTTGGTTGAGATAGGACAATGAAGAATAGTATTTGAATTTGTCGGTTCCTCCGGATATGGAAGCCTCATAACTGGAATGGTTTCCTTTCTTGAACAGATAATCTCCCCAATCCGTATAGCCGCACCAGGGAACCGGAGCATATTTGTCGATATTCTTATCAGCATAAGCTATGGCATCCGCATCCGATTTGCCGCTGCGCTGTTGTCCAAGCACCATACCATTGTATATGTATTCGCGACGTTCTGCTCCGCTTAAAGTAGGACGATAATCCATAGCAAAGTCACTGAATCCCCAATCGGCTTTCAAACTGATAGAAGCCTTACCGGTTTTACCTTTCTTCGTCGTAATCAGAACCACACCATTCGCAGCGCGCGAACCGTAGAGTGATGCAGCAGCGGCATCCTTGATAATCGTAATATTCTCAATATCCGAAGTGTTGACGGTTGACATGGCATCCAGACCACCATCCGAACTGATGGAGTTTATCGAACCGGAAGTAACGGGCACTCCATCAATAACATACAGCGGAGAGTTGGAGGCATTGAAAGAGCCCATACCACGAATACTCAAAGAAGCTGAAGAACCCGGCTGGCCGGAAGCAGAAGTAAACTGTACACCCGTAGCATTTCCCTGCAACAAATCCTGGAAAGAAACGGAAGGCACATCGGCAATCTTTTCATTCTTCACACTGGCAGCCGAACCCGCATAAGCAGATTTCTTGAATGTACCGTAACCGGTTACAACCACCTCTTCCATCATATTTGCATCCGGCACCAATACAATCTTCAATATCTTACCCGAAGTAGCTTTCACTTCCTGACGAACATAGCCGACATAAGAGACAAGCAAGGTAGCCGATGCATGCTCCACCTTGATAGAGAAACCTCCATTCAAATCGGTAATCTGGCCGTTTGTAGTACCTTTGACCAAAACATTGGCTCCAATGACGGGCTCACCGGTCTCATCCACCACTGTTCCGGAAATAACATTAGCTTGTTCTACTGCCTTCACAGCATTCACTTCATTGGCTGGACGGATAGCAATGGCCCCGTCTTTTACGACATAAGCCAATCCGCTATTCTTAAGACATTCATCCAGCACTGCTGCGATTTTTCCATTCGTGACCCTCAAATTACGTACCTTGACATTCTTTACGTCATTTGTACTATAAATGAAAGTAAAATCCGTCTGGCGTTGAATTTCCCATAACACGTCACTTAAAGTGGCGTCCTGCACATTTACAGTAACTGTTGTCTGGGCAAACGCCGTATTGGCGGCCTGCACAAAGCCAATCATAATAAAACTGAAAAACAGGAATGTAATCCACATACGTTTACTACCTTCCCAAAACCTGGTGTAGCTCTGTTCCTTAGTCATAATTAAATTATTAAATGGTTATTTATAGAATATAATAGTTTTACCGTTGATTTTGACATGTATGTTTTCCGTCGCTTCCAGTAGCTCAAGGAAAGGAGCTATTTCCTCATAACGGTTCACATAGCAACCGAAACGCAGGTTCTTTAACGCTTCGTCTGAATAGTCCACTTCAATATTATACCACCTTGAAAGGATTCTCATAATATCTTCCAGCCGTTGATCTTTAAAATTGATTTTTCCCTTCACCCATGATGTATAGAAGGCAGTATCTACTGTACGCACTTGTATATTCCCGCTCCCGGGAATTAATGATGCCTGCTGTGAAGGTTTTAAGACAAGACTCTGTCCCTCCCCGGTGTCCACCTTAACAGAACCACTGACAAGAGTCGCCTGATATTCTTCACCCGGATAGGCCGAAATATTGAAAGTTGTTCCCAACACCTCAATCTGCATACCTTGAGTCGATACAGTGAAGGGATGACCGGTCTTATTTACTTCAAAATAAGCTTCTCCCGCCAATTCCACTTCCCGCTTCCCAGCTTCGAAAGTAAGCGGAAAACGTAGACTGCTCATTGAATTCAGATGTACTTTTGTACCATCATTCAGAACAAGTGTATACTCACCGCCTTGAGGCACTTCAACTTTATTATATACCAAAGCTGACTGCACAACCTGCCCGTCTGCAGCGCTGTAGTTCAAGGTCGTTGAATCTATCTGTATTTGTTTACCAGCCAACTGCAACTGCCGCCCATCGGCATTCTCATCCAGATAAACCGTTTCCCCATTATCCAATGTAAGAATAGCTTTGGCTCCACCCGGCAGTATTTGCTGGGCAGCCAATAATTGATTGCCATCCATGACATGGGGTACAGAAATATCCTGAAGTGCAAAAACCAATATCAGCACTGGTGCAATAAAAAGAGCAACGTACCGTAACAGTTTCAAATGTCTCCTTCTGAGCTCCATCCTCTTGATACGTGTTTCGACACCTTTCCATCCAGCCTGCGAATCAAACTCCATTTTACGAATTTCGTGCTGTGCATAATGTTCATCACTACAAATCTTTTGGAAAAGCTGCTCATGGCTTTTGCTCTCTTTGCGCCATTTATCCAAAAAACGGCTTTCTTCCGGTGTTACTTCACCGGATAGGTGCTTGGAAATAAGATGAGCTATATGAAAGTACTCTTTTATCATAATTTGGCATGTTTTAGTCTATCTTTAATGATAATACAAGCCAAAATGAAAACATGGTGAATCGATAAAGACTTTTTTTTGAAAAAATAGAAAAAAATGTGCTTTTAGATAAATAACAGAAGGCAATAATAATAATCGGTAAGGAATGCACGAAGCTTTTTATAAGCCACTTTTTTAAGAGTATGTACCGTTTCGGGAGAGACATTGAGACGCTCTGCTATTTCTGCATTCTTTTTGCCTTCCAAAGCCAACTGCATGATGGCTCTCATTTGGGTAGGAAGTTTCTCTATAGCTTCTGACAGAATCCGGAAAGTCTCTTCTTCCACAATCGCATCACGAAAAAAAGCATCTGCTTTTTTGGCTATAATCTTTTGCTCGTATTCATGAGCTACCTTCGAATGCTCAAGTTCGTTCAAGGCATGGTTACGTACGGCCGTATAAAGAAAAGCTTTCACCTGATGAAGATAAAAGAAATCGTCTCTTATCTGCCACAACTTGGCAAATACGTCTTGTACTATATCTGCTGACATATCCGCATCCTCCATGTATTGGAACGCGAAAGAACAAAGCGCCGCATAATATTCCTTAAAAATATTATGAAACTCTTGCTCATCCAGCTTAATGCTTACAACAGAGTGGGATTTATCCTTTTTTATCAGATTTAGCGCCATATTTATGCTTTTCGGGCGCTAATATAGTTAAATTTTCAGAATATAACCAATATAACTATCAATCCTCTAAATCTTTTCCCCATAAATCAATATCGGATGGAGCTTTCCATAAGCTCCATCCGACCAATAGTCCTATTGCCAATAAAAAAATCAAATATATCATTATAGTCCGGTTTGTTTCAATGTCTTATAATAACACAGTAAACTGGATTAAAGTTCACTCCACCCAAAATTGTTGTTTTTCCTATGTATACTTTTCAATGCAGAGAGTGTATTATTTGGTTTTCGTGTACGAAAACGAGCAATTTTGTGCACGATAACGACCAATTTCGTTCAAAATTGTCCCATTTACTAAATAATTATGCTTTTCGAGTTTGATTAATTGAGAAAAGGTCTTATTTTTGACCCGGTTTTTAATTCATACTATTGCAAAAACAAACTCAATTACCTAATTAAATCACAAGAGAATGGAACAAGTTTTCGGCTATATCATCGGCTTAGGAGCAGCAGTGATGATGCCTATAATCTTTACAATTTTGGGAGTATGCATCGGCATCAAATTCAGTAAGGCGCTAAAGAGTGGTCTGCTGGTAGGTGTCGGTTTCGTAGGTCTGTCAGTTGTCACTGCGCTGTTGACCAGCAGCCTCGGTCCTGCTCTGAGCCAAGTCGTTGAAATTTACGGTCTTCAGTTGAAAGTATTCGATATGGGATGGCCTGCAGCTGCGGCTGTAGCCTATAACACATCGGTGGGTGCATTCATCATTCCGGTATGTTTGGGAGTAAATCTTCTGATGTTATTAACGAAAACGACCTGTACGGTCAATATCGACCTTTGGAACTACTGGCATTTCGCATTTATCGGCGCAGTCGTTTATTTTGCCAGCGACAATATCTGGTGGGGTTTCTTCGCCGCTATTATCTGCTACATCATTACCCTGATTATGGCCGACTATACCGCCGACAAATTCCAGGGATTCTACGACAAGATGGAGGGTATCTCCATTCCCCAGCCTTTCTGCGCAGGTTTCGTTCCATTTGCCGTAGTCATCAATAAAGCATTGGACAAAATCCCCGGTTTTGACAAATTGAACATTGATGCGGAAGGCATGAAGAAGAAATTCGGTTTGCTGGGTGAGCCTTTATTCCTGGGTATTCTGGTCGGTTGCGGTATCGGTGCCTTGTCTTGCAAGAACGGTCAGGAACTGGTAGACAAGATACCTTATATATTAGGTTTGGGTATCAAGATGGGCGCCGTAATGGAGCTGATTCCGCGTATCACCGCTTTGTTCATCGAAGGCTTGAAGCCTATTTCCGATGCGACCCGCGAGCTGATTGCCAAGAAATTCAAAGGTGCTGTCGGCTTGAACATCGGTATGAGCCCCGCATTGGTTATCGGCCATCCTGCAACGCTGGTGGTTTCCCTGCTGCTGATTCCCGTAACCATACTGCTGGCTGTCATCCTGCCGGGTAACCAGTTCCTGCCTCTGGCGTCGCTGGCCGGAATGTTCTACCTCTTCCCGCTGGTACTGCCCATCACGAAAGGAAATGTAGTAAAGACGTTCATCATCGGACTCGTTGTACTGACCATCGGTCTTTATTTCGTAACAGACCTCGCCCCCTATTTCACACAAGCAGCCCACGATGTATACGAGAAGACACAAGATGCTGCCGTGAATATCCCCGCCGGCTTTGAAGGCGGTGCACTGGACTTTGCATCCAGCCCCTTTGCTTGGGTCATTTTCCACCTGACCTACTCGTTGAAATGGATAGGCTCCGGTATCCTTGTATTATGCACATTGTTCCTGATGATTATGAACCGTCGTGCTATCATCAAACTGTCTCTTATGCACATCTCCGAGCCCACGAGACCGGAGCCTATCTCGTATGCCG
>ENA-OZNJ01000148-OZNJ01000148.1-human-gut-metagenome-genome-assembly--contig:-NODE-148-length-14620-cov-4.935736_pt1 | contig 14620 bp, 8 predicted proteins | sample MGYA00244198_ERZ653831 | MGnify/ENA primary metagenome ERZ653831 (study PRJEB26926, sample SAMN06164693) | human gut metagenome | biome: ENVO:00009003; feature: ENVO:2100002; material: ENVO:00002003...
TACGAGATAGGCTCCGGTCTCGTGGGCTCGGAGATGTGTATAAGAGACAGAACAATGAATGATATGAAGAAAAAGTTTAACTTTGGAATTTTGGCTATTGTGAGCGTAGTGTTTTTTTCCGCTTGCGGTTCTGATAGCGATCTGTTCGACCCGGAAAAGGCGGTGGCTAAGAAAGAGGCACAGTATGCATCGGCTTTCGTGCGGAAGTATGGAAAAATTGCAGTTAATCAGGATTGGGGATTTGGGGTAACACCGACAACGCGTGTTGCTAACACTAATAGCAATCAATGGAAAGATTTTACGGAAGTACCGGGGAGTGTTACGGCTACAGAAAAAGAAGTGGTTACGGAATGGTTTAAAACATATCGGAATCCACAATCCATTGGGGGGGATTGGACCGACTTTTTTGTTCAACATGTAAGTGGCTCACACTCTAATATGGATTTTTTGGTTGCGGCATCAGATGACCATATCAATAATTTTAATGCTACTGAGGGGGCTATAATGCTAATGCAGAATAGTGGAACGTCTTCTTTTGGCTATAGGGCTTCTCTGGATGGTAAAATGCACTATAATTATACTATACAATATATTGAGGGTGCTTATTATGTGGGATTTGACTTTGAAGCTACCGGACAGAACCCAAATCAACAAGTGGCTGCAGATGGATATTATAGTGATTGGATTGTGAAGATCTCTCCGGCCGTATATACGAATGCGTACAGAATCATAGCAGAAGACCTTGGAGACAGTGATGATTTTGACTTCAACGATGTCGTGTTTGATGTAGCGACCAATGGAGGAGCAACTATCATTACCCTGCAGGCTGCGGGTGGTACTTTGCCTTTGTATATTGAGGTAGGCGGTGATAGCCGTGAAGTTCATGGACTCTTTGGCGTTTCTAATACTACAATGGTAAATACAGGTGCTGGGGCAACTAAGGCTCCGGTGATGTACAGAGTTGACGGTACCGGTGCCGTAAATATCAAAGTGGAAGGTCAAAATGCTGAAGTATATACACTGAAAGCGGAGATAGGCAAAGCGCCGCAGAAGATACGTGTAGAGACAAGATATGAATGGACTGCTGAACGTCAGGATATTAATGATAAATATCCAGGTTTTGCAGATTGGGTGGCTGATCCTACGGCTAATTGGTATTAATAGAATATATAGTATTTTTATTTAAGGCAGATGATATAATGAAAGGTTATATCATCTGCCTTTTTATGTTTCGACCGTTATATATTGAAATTTACTATCTTTGTGGCGTAGCAAGCAGTTGGTACATCATTTTTTTCGAGAAAGTGAATGGTTTATTTATTCCGAGCTTATGAATCTTTATACGCCTGTAGAAGTAGTTTCCAGTATGCCCCTTCTTTCGCAAGAGAATAATCTGTTGCTGATGGGTTCTTGTTTTGCGTCCGAGATGGGGCAAAGGCTGGCGGATGCCAAGTTCCGTTGTGACGTCAATCCTTATGGTGTGCTTTATAATCCTTTTTCCATTTCTGTGGCATTGCGTGAAATCATTGCGGGCAAATGCTACAATGAAAACGACATTTTCCTCTTTCATGGACTTTGGCACAGTGCCATGCATCATGGTAGCTTTTCCTCAGTCTCTGCAGAGGAAACATTGGCAGGCATTAACGGGCGTTTGAAAAGCGCCCATGAAAGGCTGGACCGGTTGGATTGTCTGCTGCTGACTTTCGGCTCTGCCTGGGTTTATGAAAATAAAAAGACGGGAACTGTAGTTGCCAACTGTCATAAGCAACCTGAGTCCTGCTTTACCCGCCGTATGCTTTCTGTCAGTGAAATAGTATCTGACTACACCTCTTTGCTTTCCGGCTTGCTGGCGCGGATTCCCCGGTTGAAAGTGTTGTTCACCGTCAGCCCCATCCGCCACGTGCGTGACGGAATGCATGCCAACCAGCTCAGTAAAGCTACCTTGCTGCTTGCTGTGAACCAGTTGCAAGCCACTTTCCCAGAACATGTTTTCTATTTTCCGGCTTATGAGTTGCTGCTCGACGAGCTTCGTGACTATCGCTTCTATGCAGAAGACATGGTGCATCCTTCCGAAACGGCCATTCGCTATGTCTGGGAACGGTTTACCCAGTCGTGCATCTCTGCCGATGCGTTACGGATTATGGAAGAAAGTGAAAATATCCGTAAGATGTTGTTGCATAAGCCATTTTATCCCGCTTCAGAAGAGTATAAGCGTTTTTTAGGACAAATTGTGTTAAAAATAGACCAACTTAACGGAAAATACCCGTACTTAGATTTCCAAAAAGAGAGAGAAATATGTCGTATTCGATTGAAAGCATAACCGAAAGTATTGGCGCACGGCGTGTGGGAAACGTGCCGGCTACCATAGACTGGCTGCTCACAGACAGCCGTTCCCTGAATTTTCCTGAGGAAACATTATTCTTTGCCTTGACCACCAAGAGGAATGACGGTGCGCGCTATATTGCAGATTTATATGCCCGTGGAGTACGTAATTTTGTGCTTAGCGAAGAAAGCTTTAGATTAATGGACAATGGACAATTGACAATTGACAATGCTATGCAGCGTGATGATGCGCAGTCAATTGTCAATTATCTCATTGTTCCCAACCCGCTGAAAGCCTTGCAAAAACTGGCGGAACAGCATCGGAACCGGTTCCAGATACCGGTCATCGGTATTACGGGAAGCAACGGTAAGACTGTTGTGAAGGAATGGCTGCACCAGTTGCTCAGTCCGGAACGTGCCATTATCCGTTCTCCCCGTAGTTATAACTCCCAGATTGGAGTGCCTTTGTCTGTGTGGCAGATGAACGAACAGTCCGAACTTGCTATTTTTGAAGCCGGTATTTCCGAGCCGGGGGAAATGCGTGCTTTGCAGAACATCATCAAGCCTACCATAGGTATCCTGACCAATATAGGAGGGGCTCACCAGGAAAATTTCTTCTCGTTGCAGGAGAAATGCATGGAGAAGCTGACGCTTTTCAAGAATTGTGATGTAGTGATTTATAATGGTGACGATGAGTTCGTCAGCAACTGTGTGGCGAAGTCCATGCTGTCTGCACGTGAGATTGCGTGGAGCCGGAAAGATATGGAACGTCCTCTATATATAAGTAAGGTGGAGAAACGGGATGACTGTACTGTCATTTCCTATCGCTATCTGGATATGGATAATACGTTTACTCTACCGTTCATAGATGATGCTTCCATCGAGAATTCGCTGAACTGCCTGGCCGCATGCCTCTATCTGATGCTTCCTGCCGAACAGATTACAGAACGTATGGCAAGGCTAGAACCCATCGCCATGCGGCTGGAAGTCAAGGAGGGAAAAAACAACTGTCTGTTGATTAACGACAGTTATAATTCTGACCTTGGCTCATTGGATATTGCACTCGATTTTCTTTACCGCCGTTCGCAAAGTAAGGGATTGAGGCGGACCTTGATTCTTTCGGATATATTGGAGACCGGTCAGAATACGCCGACACTTTACCGACAAGTGGCACAGCTGGTAAACAGCCGTGGCATTGAACGCATCATAGGTGTAGGAAATGAAATATCTTCCTGCGCTGCACGCTTTAATATAGAGAAGACCTTTTATCCGGATACAGCGGCCTTGATACGTGCCATTCAGCGTGGGGAACTTCGCCTTGGAAACGAAATAATTCTGATTAAGGGTGCACGTAAGTTCGGTTTTGACTCCTTGACGGAAGTATTGGAGAAGAAGGTGCACGAAACCATTCTGGAGGTTAATCTTGGAGCGATGATTGCCAATCTGAACTATTATCGTGGCAAGCTGAAGCCGGAAACAAAGATGGTCTGCATGGTGAAAGCCTCCGCTTACGGTGCAGGTTCTTACGAGATAGCCAAGACTTTGCAGGAACATCATGTCGATTATCTTGCTGTGGCAGTTGCCGACGAAGGCTCCGAACTCCGCAAAGCGGGTATCACAGCGAACATCATTATCATGAATCCTGAGATGACTGCTTTCAAGACCATGTTCGATTACAAGCTGGAGCCCGAAGTATATAGCTTCCATCTGCTGGACGCTTTGATTAAAGAAGCGGAAAAGGAAGGTATCACAAACTTCCCCATCCACATAAAGCTGGATACCGGTATGCACCGCCTGGGGTTTGCTCTGGAGGATATGCCCCGGCTGATAGAACGGCTGAAGGGACAGAATGCCGTGATTGCCCGTTCCGTCTTCTCACATTTGGTAGGGAGCGATTCGCAGCAATTCGACAGTTTTACACGCCGGCAGATAGAAATGTTCGAAAAAGCGTCCATGGAATTGCAGGGAGCTTTTCCGCATAAGATACTTCGCCATATCTGCAATTCCGCAGGTATCGAGCGTTTCCCGGGGGCGCAATTCGATATGGTGCGCCTGGGTATCGGCCTCTATGGTGTCAATCCCATAGACAATTCCATTATGAATAATGTGAGCACGTTGAAGACTACCATCCTCCAGATACGTGATGTTCCCGAAGAGGATACGGTGGGGTATAGCCGGAAAGGGCATCTCACCCGTCCGTCGCGTATAGCGGCTCTTCCCATCGGTTACGCCGACGGCCTGAACCGCCATCTTGGAAATGGACATGCCTATTGTCTTGTAAACGGCCAACGGGCAGCCTATGTAGGGAATATCTGCATGGATGTCTGTATGATTGACGTGACGGACATTGATTGCAAGGAGGGTGACAGTGTGGAAATTTTTGGTGACCATCTGCCTATAACCGTTCTTTCCGATGTACTCGAAACTATTCCTTATGAGGTGTTGACAAGCGTTTCTACGCGGGTAAAACGTATTTATTATCAAGACTGAAGATAGGGGGCAGGGATTAGGGATTAGGGATTGCGATAAAATTAATCCTTAATCCTTAATCCCTAACCCCTAATCCTTATCATCACTTTTCTTCAGCGAACATCGGGTCCCATGCCGGCAGGCAGACGGGCTTTTGTTTAAACAGTTCCATCACTTTGGCGGGAACATACTTTGTCTCCACTACCAGACGGAACATGTATTCATTGAACCACTCGTCGGTCATGATGAGATGTCCCTGATAACCGGAAGCGGCTCCCCAACTGTTCTCTACCATCCACTTTACGGGCTTTCCGTCTTTGTTCAAGTCAACGGCCATCAAGGTCATGGCGTGGGAAGAGCCACTGGAGAAAGTCTGGATACGTTGCTTCTTGTCCATCCCGAAGGTGGTGCCCATCAGTGATTCGTAGTCATAGTTTTTCACATCGAGCAGACCGCGTTCGGAGTTCAGGAACTTGCCCACATCGCAAGAGAAGTACATCATGGTGCTGTCCTTCAAGGAGGCAATGGCCATCTCTTTGATGTCCTCTACGGGCAGGTTGACATAAGTCCAGTTCTTGCCGTCGTAACGGTGGCGGTCATAGTCTATTTCATAGCACTTGTAATACTCGCGACTGGGGTCGTTCATCAGCATTACGTAGTTGGTCAGCAGTTGTTTGTCTCCATATTTCTCAAGGAAAGACATGGGAGTGTGATGCTCTGTCTCCACAGGATTACCCTTGGCATCGTGGCGGACATAGTCGAACTCCGTGGGAGGTACACCGAGGTTCAGCACCAGCATGCGGTAGATGGTTCCGAGCATCGTAGTTTTCTCCTTCTCCAGAGCTTCGGGCTTGGCACCGGCGGCAGCCATGTCACGCAGTTGCAGACCATACTCTTTCAGCTTCAGAGAGATGAGGTTGGCCATGCGGGAGGTATTTTCACTGCTGTTTGTTTCGGGCATGGCATCTTTGGGAACAAGGCCGTATTTGGAAACAATGTCGGCCACACCGGTAAAGGTACCCCCATCGCTCAGCGGATGCTGGAAGAGCCATTCCACGGTCTTATCAGTCAGGGGACTCTTGGAGGTGTCGATGATGCCTTGCAAGAAGAGGTTTGCCTTCTCCAACTGGTCCCAGAAGAAGGGATAGACTTCGGAGAACTCGAAAGACTGGAAACCGTATTCGGCAAGAGTCTTGGCACGCATCACATTCAGCCCCGTAAACAGCCAGCAGCGGCCAGACGACTTCTGGTCGGTGATACCTTTGGATTCTACCTTGATGGAGAAGTGGGTATCCATGCCCTGCATATTCTCCTGGTTGAGTGCCAGTTTACGGATGTCATTATTGCCTATGGCATTGCGGAGCGCCTTGTCGGCAGCCGTGCCTTGATAACTTTGCTTGATTTGTCCAAGCATTTCGGGGCTGATACCCCCTTTTCCCTCTTGTGCCTGCACAGAGAACAGTGCGGCACTCAGAACAATTACAGATAAAAATCGTTTCTTCATTCAGATTATGTGTTTTTAGTTATTGATGTCTTGCTTCGTGAAGCAGACAAAAGTAATGTCTTTTTTGATAATTTTAGTGACATCTTTAGATTTATTATCTATTACAGCGAAAACTATTCGGGATAAAATAGTTTCCTTTGCACCCACATTTCGTACGACATGAAAAAATATATACTAAGCATTATCGCACTGGTGCTGTTCGCCACCACCTTTTATGCCCAGGAACAGACTGCGGCCGCCACAAACGACAGCGTTCCTGCACTGACCAAAAAAGAACTACGCAAGCAAAAGGTAGCGCGTCGGAATCTGCATTACAATATTCTGGGCGGACCCAGCTACACCCCCGACTTCGGTGCCGTGCTGGGAGGAAGCGCCCTAATGACCTTCCGCATGAACCCCAGCGACACCACGCAGCTGCGCTCCGTAGTGCCCATGGCCATCGCCTTCATGTTCAACGGTGGCATCAATCTCTTCTCCAAACCGCAACTCTTCTTTAAGGGCGACCGTTTCCGTATCTTCGGAAAGTTCAGCTATAAAAATACGGAAGAAAACTTTTACGGCATCGGCTATAATACCAATAAAGATTATGTACGAAGCGACAGTACCAGCAAATACCGGTACAGCGGCGTGCAAATCAACCCCTGGTTCCTTTTCCGACTGGGCAACAGCAATATCTTTGCCGGACCTCAAATCGACATCAATTACGACCACTTGACGGAGCCCGGCAAGTTCTTGGTGGACGAACCCTCGTACAAAGAGGCAGGCGGTACGGCTAATGGCTATAACAACTTCAACTCCGGCCTCGGTTTCCTGCTGACATACGACAGCCGTGACGTCCCTGCCAACGCCTACCGTGGTATGTATCTGGATTTCCGCGGCATGATGTACGCCAAGTTCATCGGCAGCGACCAGACCTTCTACCGCCTAGAGATAGACTACCGCCAATACAAGTCACTGGGCAAGCGCAGGGTGCTCGCGTGGACGGCACAGACCAAGAACGTGTTCGGTGACGTCCCTCTGACGCAATATGCCCTCACCGGAACGCCTTTCGACCTGCGCGGCTACTACATGGGGCAATATCGCGACAAGTCCTCGCATGTGGTCATGGCAGAGTACAGACAGATGCTCAATACCGACCGCAGCACTTGGGTGAAGCGGATGCTCAACCACATAGGTTTTGTAGCCTGGACCGGCTGCGGCTTCATGGGCCCCACTCCCGGCAAGATAGAGGGTGTACTGCCCAACTATGGTGTAGGTCTGCGCATTGAGGTACAGCCACGCATGAACGTCCGCCTGGATTTAGGCAAAAACACGGTAAACAACCAGATGTTGTTTTACTTCAATATGACAGAAGCGTTTTGAGTAACGCCCTGCCTACCTGCCCATCCCTTTCCTATGGAGAATGATGATTGAAAGCCTTTAATCGCCTCTCACTCACAAGGTTATTCAAGCTCACCTCTATAGGAAGCCCACTTCCTTATAACATCGGAACACCTTGAGAAACAAACATTTTATTTTTCTTTTCTTTTTCTTGCATCGGTAAAAGATTATCCATACTTTTGGCAATCACATTTCTTTTTATCAAAAAAAGGAAGCAAACGAGCGGATACATGAAAGCCCTTGAAGTACTCTTCTGGATAAGTTTATTCATAGTGTTCTATACTTATATAGGATATGGTATACTATTATATATCCTGGTCAAGATAAAAGAATGTTTCCGTAAGCCTGCGCCCCGTCCGATGCCTGCCGACGATGCTTTACCCCCATTGACGCTATTTATCGCCGCCTACAACGAAGAAGATGTAGTGGATGAAAAAATGCGCAACTGCCTGGAGCTGGATTATCCCGCCGACAAGCTACGCATCCTCTGGGTGACCGACGGCAGCAACGACCATACCAACGAACGCCTCTCCCACTGGCCGCAAGCCATCGTCCTCCACCAACCCCAACGCCAAGGCAAGACAGCCGCCCTGAACCGCGGTATACATTTCGTAGAAACGCCCCTTGTCGTGTTCACCGATGCCAATACTCACCTCAACCGCGAAGCCCTGCGGGAGATAGTGCACGCCTTCACCGACCCTAAAGTGGGATGCGTGGCAGGCGAAAAACGTATCGCCGTGCAAAGCAAGGACAATGCTGCCTCGGGGGGAGAAGGGCTATACTGGAAATACGAATCCACCCTCAAAGCGCTCGACGCACGCCTCTATTCGGCAGTAGGCGCAGCGGGTGAACTGTTTGCCGTGCGCCGCGAGCTGTTCGAGGAAATGCAGACAGATACGCTGCTCGACGACTTCATACTCTCCCTGCGCATCGTCATGCAGGGACACACCATTGCCTATTGTGCCAATGCCTATGCCGTAGAAAGCGGCTCGGCAGACATGCGCGAGGAAGAAAAGCGCAAGGTGCGCATCGCTGCCGGGGGCTTGCAGTCCATCTGGCGGCTGCGTCCGCTGCTCAACCCATTCCGTTACGGCACATTCTGTTTCCAATATATTTCCCACCGGGTGCTGCGCTGGTCGCTCACTCCTATCCTATTGTTCCTATTGCTTCCCCTCAACACAATTCTCATCTTTACGACAAGCACGCCATTACTGTATGCCATCATCTGGCTGTTACAAGCTCTTTTCTACCTCATGGGAAGTTGGGGGTACTACCTTTCAATGAAGCATATAAAAAACAAGATACTTTTCATCCCCTACTATTTCCTCTTCATGAACGTCAACGTCATACGAGGATTCAACTACCTGCACAAGCGCAAAGGCAATGCAAGCGGCGCATGGGAGAAGGCCAGAAGGGCATGAAACTAATACTGTAAGAATGAAAAACATTTTGAAACAAGCTGAAAACGCCGAGAGACTGTTGAAGCTGACGTCAGATACCATGCTCCTTCTGAACCGGGACGGCATTTGCATGGACATCGCAGTGTACAATGTAAACCTTTGGTTCATGAAGGAAGAAAAGCTGCTGGGCAAGAATCTGTTCCAACTGATACCGCCGTCCACTTACTACCAAGTATATCCGGAGTTCAAGAAGGTACTGACGCAAAAGGTACGTTCAGTCCATAATTACGAAATGACACTGGGTCACACTACCTATTACTTTAAATGCATCATGTACCCGTACGACGGCATGGTCCTCTGCCAGTACCGCGACATCACAGAACGCAGCCAGCGCAAACTGGAACTCGAAAAGAAAAACCACGAGCTCAACGAAATACAAAAGGCCGCCCTCATCGGAAACTGGCAATACGATACCCAGACCCGCATATTCTGTTATGCAGGCCATACGGGCATCATGTGTTCGGAAGAGGTGCAGCACATCAATATGGACAATTATCTGGAACTTATCCTTCCTGAAGACCGGAAAAGCTTTACCGGCTGGATGAAAGAGAATCTGAAAGGCAAGATGGAAAACAGCGTGGACTACCGCATCTTCCTCCAAGGAAACATTTTCTATATCCGCCTCAAAGCGTTTGCCCGCGAACGGCAGAAAGACGGGAATGTCACTATAGAAGGATACATACAGAACATTACCGACATACAGAAACGGCGCAACGACATCAATCTGCTGACACATGCCATCAACAACTCCACCGAGGACATTTATTCGGCACACGAAGACGGCACGCTGATATTCTGCAACCGTTGCTTCAAGGAACGGCATGGCATCGGTAATGGCCAAGACATCACCCGGATGAAGATATACGACCTGCCCTCATACGGCAGGGATGAAACATCCTGGAAAGAGTTTGCCAACCGTGTCAAACGTGGAGAGACGAACCACGGATACATCGTCTACCATCCGCTGCCCAAGCGTCCGGAAGTACTCGCCATTGAAGGAAACGCTTATTGGGTGACAAGCGACAAAGGGGAAGGAACCATCTGGACATTCGGAAGAGACGTATCGACACGCATCCGGCATGAGCAGCAAATCAAACAGTTCAACCAGATTTTGGACAAAATCATCGAAAACCTCCCGGCAGGCATTGTTGTGAAGGACATCAACAACAACTTCAAGTACCTCTACCGCAACCGCGAATCGTATAACCGCGAAATCCCCATACAAGAGGCATTGGGAAAGGACGACTTCGATTTTTATCCTCTGGAGACTGCTCAGGAAAAGAGGGCGCAAGACATCGAAATAGCCAGAACCGGCAAAGAGATGCACTGGATTGCGGAAGAACGCGACGGAAACGGAAATCCCATCTATCTGGACAAACGGAAGATGAAGATTGAAAGCAACGACTTCTCCCCCATCCTGCTGAACATCGAATGGGACATCACGGAAATGGAACAGATGAAACGGGAACTGCTCGTAGCCAAGGAGAAAGCCGAGACCTCCGACCGGCTCAAATCTGCCTTTCTCGCCAACATGAGCCACGAGATACGCACACCGCTCAATGCCATTGTAGGCTTCTCACGAATTATTGCCGAAAGTACCGACGAGGAAGAACGGCTAGGCTATTACGAAATAGTGGAATCGAACAACGAACGCCTGCTCCAGCTCATTAACGAAATCCTCGACTTATCAAAAATAGAATCGGGCATCGTGGAGTTCACCATCACGCCCGTACGCCTCCATCCACTCTGCAAGGAGATACATGACGCACATATTTTCCGCTGTCCCGAAGGAGTGGAACTGATATACGAACCCTCTGACGAGAATATCGTGATTGACGGAGACAAGAACCGGATTTTCCAGGTCATTTCCAATCTGATAGGCAATGCCTTCAAGTTCACCACCACCGGGCACATCAGTTACGGGTATCGCCGGGAAGGCAAGTATGTAGCATTCCACGTCACCGATACGGGTATGGGCATTGCACCGGACAAGGTGGACCGGGTATTCGAACGTTTCGTCAAGGTGAACAACTTTGCCCAGGGCACCGGATTGGGACTTTCTATCTGCAAAACCATCATCGAACGTCTGGGTGGCAACATATCCGTCACTTCAGAGGTGGGTAAAGGCACCACATTTACTTTTGTTCTCCCGCTGGAATCCACCAGCAAAACAGAGGCGGAAAAGAAAGAAGAGGACAACCAGGAAACGACAGCAGAGACACACTCCACAGAGCAGAGGGGCAAAAATGCAGCCCCCGGAGATTCCCCGAAGAATGAAGAGGTCGGAGCACTCCCTACCCCTCCTTTCAAGACCATCCTGATTGCCGAAGATACAGAAAGCAACTTCATCCTAATTAACGCCATTTTAGGCCGACTCTATCGGCTGAAACATGCCAAAGACGGCATGGAAGCCGTAACGATGTTCGAGGAAGTCCACCCCGACCTCATCTTGATGGACATGAAAATGCCCAACCTTGGCGGAATCGACGCCACTCGCATCATCCGTGAACTGGTACCGGACGTCCCCATCATCGCCCTTACGGCCTATGCCTACGAGCACGACAAGCAAGCTGCCCTGGAAGCAGGTTGCAACGACTTCCTTACCAAACCCTTCACTCAAGAAGTGCTGAAGGAAACCATCAAGAAATGGCTGGATGATAAAGGATGACTGAAAAACAGTCATCCTCCACTTTATGCAAAAATATCACTTCGCTGGATATAAGCAATCACATCCCCTTTATTGACCACATCCCCTTGCTTGGCACAGACTTCCACCACACGTCCGGTAAATCCGGTCCATATCTTCTCGTATTCGCCCCACGGCGTAGAGATGTAGCAGAACACCTCATCATGCTGGTACTTGCGTCCGATGAAAGGAGCAGAAGAAGGACCTTCGACGGAAACCTCCCAAAGCACTTGCCCCTTGGAAGGCGCGATTATCGGGTCTGCCTTGGCACGCTTCAGCTTCTTGATTTCTTCTTCCGAGTATCCGTTTTTGGCCATTGCCGCATCCTTGGCACGCTGCAGGTCATCCTCAAAACGTTTCTTGGCAACGCCGGATTTATAGTCGCGATACTGCCGGTCGTGCATGGCAAGCTCGAAGAGTTCCTCGTCATCATCGCCATATTCCCAACCGTTTTCGTCCATCTCTTTCCGGTATGTATCCAGAGCATCCGGGTAGTTCAGCTGCGGGTCCGTATCCACGAACTCAAAGCCTTTGGACTTAGCCAGTTCCACTATCTCGGGCGCTAAAGTACCGGGGAGGCGTCCACTCTTGCCCAGAATCATGTCCCACGTATGGTTGTCTATCATCGTCCAACGCTCCTCTCCCTTTACCTGCTGCATGAGGTTCATCAAAGCCACATTCTTCACATACTGGCTGAAAGGAGTCACCAAAGGAGGATAACCCAGCTTGGGCCATACATATTCCACTTCGTCGAACAGCATGACGAGCAGGTCGTCCAGACTGAGTTCCGGCTCGTTCTTACCGCGCAGTATCATGTTGATGCCGGAATGCACTCCCTTCAAGTCGGCCATCATGGAGCCCATCATGCCACCCGGCAAACCGCACTTCAGCAAGAGTGAGGACATATGTTTATTGGTGGGGTCCATGAAATAACCCAAGAACTCGTCAATGAACTCCTGCGTCATGGCACGGGCTTTCATGTAGGCTTTCATGTTTATGTCGGGCACTTGGAAACCCAGGTCTTTCAGCATGGCCTGCACGGAGATGATGTCCGGATGAACCTTGCCCCACGACATGGGTTCCATCGCCACATCGATGATGTCGGCACCGTTCTCACAGACTTCGAGAATGGAAGCCATGGAAAGTCCGGGACCGCTATGCCCGTGGTATTGTATCAGCACATCGGGGTGCTTCTCCTTAATGGTTCTGACAAGCTGTCCCAGCATACCCGGACGTCCGATGCCCGCCATATCCTTCAAGCAGATTTCAGGTGCCCCGGCTTCAATCAACCGGTCGGCAATACTGGCATAGTATTCCACCGTATGGACGGGAGAATACGTGATGCAGAGCGTAGCCTGCGGTATCATGCCCGCTTCCAGAGCATATTTGATAGAAGGAATTATATTCCGCGTCTCGTTCAATCCGCAGAAGATACGGGTAATGTCCACACCCTGGGCATGCTTCACCTTGTACATCAGCCGGCGCACATCTGCCGGAACGGGATACATGCGCAGTGCATTTAGCCCGCGGTCGAGCATATGCGTCTGTATGCCTGCTTCCCTAAAAGGTGCGGTAAAGGCGCGTACAGCCTTGTTGGGATTTTCACCATACAGAAGGTTTACCTGCTCAAAAGCTCCTCCGTTTGTTTCAACGCGTGCAAAACAACCCATTTCAACTATCAACGGAGCAATACGTACCAACTGGTCTACCCGGGGTTGATACTTACCGGACGACTGCCACATGTCCCGGTAAACAAGACTGAATTTAATTTCCTTTTTCATCATAGTCAATAATAAGAGATTTTCCTTCGGTTAACTTAACATATACAAATATAAAGGATTATTCTGACATATAGTCAAGAATAACCCTTAAAAATTCATCACTGACAATATGTTATATATCATATTGCTACTATCAAATTATTATCAGATGAAATCTTTCAATTCATCCTGCAACTTCTGGCGCGTAAAGAAGATGCGGCTTTTCACCGTTCCGAGCGGAAGGCCGAGGCGTTCGGCAATCTCGCGGTACTTGAAACCGGACACATGCATGGAGAAAGGGACTTTATAGTCGCGTGGAAGGGCATTGACGATGCGATGCATTTCTTTCAGGTCGTAGGCACCCTCGGTACTGGCAAAACCAGAGTCCTGGGGCATGCTGAGGTGATACTGATTGTCCGTCTGGTCCACAAAAGTCTGTTCGCGAACTATTTTCCGGTAATTATTGATAAAGATGTTGCGCATAATGGTATACATCCAACCTCTGAAATTGGTGTCGGGTTCAAATTTGTCTTCGTTATCCAAAGCCTTGAGAGATGTCTCTTGCAACAAATCATTCGCTTCTTCCCGGTCGGCTGTCAACTTGTATGCAAAGCGAAGCAGTTCTTCTTGCACAGCAAGCAAATCTTTTCTAAAACTGTAAGTGTTCATACTTTGCTAATTTTTTTTATGGTTAATAATCGTTTAGGTTTAGTGGTTGCAAGTATACGGAAGTTTCCAAGTCTTGAGGGATGAAATACGGGCATTCTTTAGGGTGAAAACTATCACTTGACAGATTTCACCCCCTATTTTGACAGTTTTCAGGTTAGCAAAAGGTAACATAACCCGGTAAAAAGTACAATTTTATCGCTAATTTATAACAATATTACCATAAGATAAACAAAAATATGGCTAAGGAGAGTACAAACGCAGGTAGACCTATAAAAAACATTTGCCTGTAATGAAAGCGGATTGTCATTTCAGGCAAACACAAACACAGAAAAAGGGCTGTCTCTTATACACATCTCCGAGCCCACGAGAC
>ENA-OZNJ01000203-OZNJ01000203.1-human-gut-metagenome-genome-assembly--contig:-NODE-203-length-12781-cov-7.046126_pt1 | contig 12781 bp, 11 predicted proteins | sample MGYA00244198_ERZ653831 | MGnify/ENA primary metagenome ERZ653831 (study PRJEB26926, sample SAMN06164693) | human gut metagenome | biome: ENVO:00009003; feature: ENVO:2100002; material: ENVO:00002003...
GTCTCGTGGGCTCGGAGATGTGTATAAGAGACAGCTATCTGCTGTTATTGTGCCATTCATCTTTTCCACAAGCTGATGAACGATAGATAAGCCAAGACCGCTGCCTTTTTCAGCACGCCCTTTATCACATTTATAAAGCCTCTCGAAAATATGTTTCAAATCTTCTTTTTCAATGCCTATCCCGTTATCAGTTAATCGAATTTGCATATTTTTTTCCTGCTTTGATAGGAATATTTCTATTTTGTCTGCATGACTGTGGGAAATTACATTCTGAATAAGATTATTCAATATCCGCATATAACCGTCCGTATCAAGTTTTACTCGGAAAGGCTGTTCGGGAATATCAATGTTATAATCTATCTGCCTATCTTCAAATATAGGTATCCAGTCAATCAAAATATTTCGTGTTAGTTCCGCAGCTTCAACGGTATTTATATCCATAGCAAACTCATTAGAGTTTAATTTGAACCAGTCAAAAAGAACATCTATATATTCTTTCAAATCGTGAGCTTTGCGGCGTGCAGTTTCAATATAGTCGTCTTTGTCTTTTCCTGTAACAATTCCTTTATGTGCGGCGTCAAGATACCCAATAAGTGTTGTAAGTGGTGTCCGAACATCATGGGAAAGGCTTGTCATAAGCTGTCGATTTGTTTCTTCTGTCTGCCGGATAGCAGATAGCCTTTTCTCATAAGACACAATAATTTCATTGATTTCATAGGCAAGAGGAGCTACCAGTTCATTTGTTGCTGATAAAATCCGCCTGTTTCCATTCCCATTTTTCACATCAGCCAATGCGTCTGTTATTTCTGCTATCTGCTTTTTGACACGCCGGATAACAAAGCAGGAAACAAAAATAGAAAAAAGTGTAATAATGATTGATAGAAAAATAATCGCTTCCATAGAAAATCAAACCTCCTTGTTAAAACGATAGCCAATCCCTTTAATAGTCTGAATGTATTTTGGGTTTCCTGAATCAACTTCTAATTTTTTACGAAGCCGGCTGATAATCGCCATAATGTTACTATCATCATAAAAATATTCTTCTCCCCATACTTCCTCATAAATCTGTTGCTTTGTCAAAATTTTTCCTTGGTGTTTTGCACAGTATAAAAGCAAGTCAAATTCCTTTGGGGGCAGTTCAAATGTTCCGTTTTCCGTAGTAATAGAACGATTTTCTAGGTCTATTCTCAATCCGTCAAATTCAAGCTGCTGTGTCATTCCGTCTGTTTGATTGAAACGGGTATAACGCCGTATAAGAGAAATAATACGGGCTATTAGTTCGTCCATGTCAAAAGGCTTTGTTAAATAGTCATCGGCTCCTGCGCGTAAGCCGCGCACTTTGGAAGCGCTGTCATTTTTAGAGGTAAACATCAAAATCGGCAGACTGTTTTCTTTTCTGATTTCTTCCAATGTTTCAAATCCGTCCATACCGGGCATCATAACGTCCAGTATCACAAGTTGATATTCTTTTTCTTTTAATTTTTGTAATCCCTCTTTTCCTGTATTACAAAAATCAGCTTCTATATCTTCTGATAAAACGCTTCGCTTAATCAGCGCACAAAGCTCTTTATCATCATCTATAATCAAAACTTTATTCATGGTGTAGCTCCTTTCCTTGTTTTGTTCTCCCGTCAATCGGTTTTTCCGCGTCCTTTGGTATCAGCCACATATATCCAAGTTTTGAAACACCCAGTATGCGGTTTTCTCTGCAAAGTACCTGTACCCGCCTTTCAGAAATTCCCCATTTCTTCGCTGCTTCGGGGCAAGACATATATTCCATAATACCCAAGTCCTTTCTGTAAATCATATCAGTATAATTATAGTCGGGCATACGAATAATAGCAAGTGCAAGTATATGAATTATTATGGCTATAAATAGGAACTGTATAGACGTATTCAGCATGAAAGAGGAACAGTAGAATGTATATGGGTGAATAAATATGGCAAAAAGACCAACAGCTAAATATGACTTTAAGGCTTTCGGACAAGCTATTAAGGCAGCGAGAACCGAACGAAAAGAGAGCCGTAAAAAAGTAAGTGATGAAATGTATATCTCACCACGTTATCTTGCTAATATTGAAAATAAAGGACAACAGCCGAGTTTACAAATTTTTTATGAGCTTGTAACACGCTATGATATATCCGTAGACCAATTCTTTTTCCCAGATAAATCAGCGGAAAAAGATACACAACGTAGGCAGCTTGATACACTGCTTGATAGTATGAGCGAGAAAGGAATACGGGTAGTCACTGCCACAGCAAAAGAGATAGCCGAAGTCGAAACAGAGGACAGGGGAATGTCCAGAACAGAATTTTAACGAGAAGACACATTGTAATCTTTCAAGAAATACAATGTGTCTTCTGCTTTATATAACTCTATTTCACAATCTTCCAGTTTTCCCCGTTCTTTTCCAGTACAAGGTTAAACTGTGATACCTGTGTTGTCATGGTCTGGTTATCCAGATATTTCACTGCAAGGGAAGCTGTCACCTGATTTCCGTTTCGATTGTAAACAGGATTTACCAGTTCCGAGAAAATGTATTCTTTCCCCACAGGTTTCAGCACGCCCTCATTCACATAATAGGTCAGCTCCTTTGCGGTTGCCGTAGGGTACAGCTTGAAAAAGGTGGTGAGAAATTCGTTGATTTCTTCTGTAGTGATGGAATCCACCGTACCGTCACTTTGTACCGCTTTTGGGGTGTAGCCGGATTTTACGGGAACACTGGTAATGGTTGGATTCTGGATAATCGTCAGGTTTCCAGAGCCGTCCACATAGACTGTCACCTGATAGGCGGAACGGACGGTTTTACTGGATTCTCCCTCTGTGATACGCTGTTCCACGGTATAGGTCACTTGATAATGCTGCTCCTTTTCTTCTGTGATTTCCCATATCTGAAAATCGGTCAGGGCAGACGATACGGGGATGTCCTTTCGGACAGTATCTACATTCAGGGCTTGCAGTTCTCCGGTGAGATACCCTTTTAAAGCGTTTGTCCGGTTGTCAATGGAAGCGGCGGACTGTTCCCATGAATAGTAGACTTCTGCGAAATTCTCCACAAAATTCTCTATCTTGTGGGTGTCGAGGATTTGTTCCTCAATTACTTTCGTTTCATGGACAGTATGAATGTCTATCGCCGTGAAATTCTTATAGACGGCAAACAGGAAGCTCACCGCCAGCAGCACCCACAGGGCAATCACAGTTTTTTTGTGGGTATTGACTTTGTAGACTTTCAGCTTCTTTTCTTTCTGATTTTTCTGGTTTTCCTCTTTTCTAATCTGAATCATATCGGTTCATCCTTTCTTATTGTTTGATTCGTCCGGCTCCGGCAAGGTGCTGTTGCCAGTAGGAGCCTGTCAGGTCTGCGTAACCAATGGGATTTCCGGCATGGTACATCCGGTTATTTCCCACATACAGCCCCACATGGGTGATGTAGGTTCCAGCATTGTAGGTGGAGTGGAAAAAGACCAAATCTCCTGCTTTTGCTTCGGACAGGGGGATATGCTGCGTCACATTGTACTGTTCCTGTGCTGTCCGTGGCAGGGTGATTCCTGCCTTGCCATAGCACCACTGCACCAGTCCAGAACAGTCAAAGGAAGTGGATGGGGAATCGCCCCCGTACACATACGTCCAGCCCTCATACTTTAAGGCTTCCTCCATGATAGCCTGTACCGTTTCATCATCAAACTGTGCCACGGTCAGGTATTGCGATACCAAGAGGACATAGAACATATTTCCGTAGGAATACCGCCAGCCCCCGTTTTTCTCTACGGCAACAGGGTTGGTGTAGGTGACTTTCTTTCCGCCGGATTTGTCCCTTGCGAAGCTCTCTGCCAGTTCAAAGGTGTATTTTTTTCCGTGTCCTGCCACATAGTCTAGGAAACCGCCGCCGTAATTATAGGATTGAATCACGCTGTTTAAGTCACAGCCCTTTGTTTCTGCCGCTGCGAGCAGTTCCGAGAAATATTTGCAGCCCTGTTTAATGGATTCCTCTGTACTCAGGGAGTTTGGGGGAAGACCCAGAGATTCCGAGGACTGCATAACGTCTTCCAGCGTGCCGCCGGATTCCACCTGAATGATGGCGAGCAGCACATTTAAGTATTCCTCTATGCCATATTCCCTTGCATACTTTTCCAGCATAGGTTTATGGGCGAGGACTTCCTGTGATACGCTCACGCCCCCATAGATAAGATTTCCGCCGCTTCCTCCGTCTTCCTCATCCGAGAAGACAATCACCACCAAAAGGAGCAGGGAGAACATCATCACGAACACGCCGGAACAGGCAAAGAAAAGGTGTCTTAACTTCATGGTTTCTCCCCTTTCTTCTGTTTGGCAGCCGCTTGTACTGTTTTTGTCCACTCCTTTCTGGCGGTGGTACGCCGGATGGTAAAGTTGGATTCTTTTACCACAGGGGCAGCACGTTTTCTTTCCGGTATCACAGGAGCCGTATCATTCTGGACAGGTTTTGCCGGACGGGGAGCAGCAGGTGTAGGAGTTGTCTTTTGTCTTTCATCTGGTTTGTCTGGGGAAGCCGGAGGGACTATCTGGCGTTCTGTCCTTACAGGCGGTGTCTGTTCATGGTGGATGGAAACTGCTTTTACCATCGGAATAGAAGCCCGTTCTGCCACAGTTCCCCCATAAGGAACCTGTCCCCGTTCCCTGATAGATGGGGAAGCTGGCTGCATGGCTGGTTTTCCAGCATGAGCGGTATCTGCATGGTTTCGGAAATTTTCCGGCTGCTTTGCAGTAACAGGGCGTTCATGGACAGGAGCTGCCCCTTTGGGTGTTTCGGAAGCTTTCTGTTGCGGCTGTTTTGCCTGTTCCAGTTCCGCCCTGCGTTCTGCAATGGTCTGTCTGCGGCGTTCTGCCTGTGCGTTCCGCTGTTCGGCTCTGGCAGTTCGGGTCTGGGTCACGCTGGAAGTAAAATCCCGTACTCCCTCTGATACCTGTGTTTTCCCGTGGTAAAGGGCGTACTTTGCATTGACAGGCAAATCCTTTGCCTGCTCCCGAAGCTGTCCGGCAGTATCGGCTATCTTATCTTTGGTGTCTGCCGCCGCACCTACCGCAGAACCAGCCCGTTTCCATACGGATTCCTGTTCCGGTGCTGCCTGTCCGTCTGGTCTGCTGTGGTCTGTCTGCGTCCGTTTGGAAGAGCCGGAGGTGGAAGCAGTTCTCTGGTCTGAGCCAGCTTGTTTTCCTGCGTGGTATGCAGCCGTTCCAGCCCCAAGAGCCGCCACAGAATGTCCTAACTTATGCTGTAAACGGTGCATATGGGCGTGCATGAGCATACGGGGTCTTCGCATGATACGGCTTCCCATGCTTTGGGAATCGCTGCTCTGTAAGGAGAACATCCCCATCAAATCCCCCAGCTTGAAATAGATTCCGGCAAAGGTCACTATCTGCAAGAACGCCGTCAGGAAGAACGGATATTCCCCAGACAGGTTGTAGAGCATGGTGGAAATGCTGAACGCTACCGTGATAATCAGAGTGATTCCGGCTCTGGTAAGGATGGTGTTGAACAGTTTCGTAATGGCACGCTTTGACATTCCCTCAAAAGAGGGAACCATGCTAAGGAGGAAGCTCACAGGCAGGAACATGGCGTAAATGATAAAAAGCACCTGTGAGAAAATCATTATCCCCGTGAGCAGGAATACAAAAACGGAGATACCGATATTGAACATGAACAGGAAGAAGACGGTTCCCAAGCGGTTGATGGTCTTTGTGATGGTAAGGTTGGTATTTTCCCTGTCTTCGATTTCCTCCACCACGATTTCTTCCCTGTCCTGCCCGTTGTTTTCGTCTGGGCTGGTTGAGAGCAGGCTTTCCACACGGTCAGCCCCAATGCTTTCCACATCCGAGTTGCCATATTGCAGCAGGAGCCACGGCTGCTTGACCTGAATGGAAAACAGGCTGTCCCGTATCAAATCCACACTGTCTTTTCCCTGACTTTCCGAGTTTGGCAGCACAATCTTTGTACCAAGGGTCAGGCTGGCATTGCTGATGTCTGCGGAAAATTCATTGATTTTCCCGATATAATCAGGGGCATAGGCGATAAAGGCAGCGGACAGCACGAACACCACCACGAAATTGACAACGGCATGGATGGCTTTTGTGGTTTCCCGTTTGATAAGCCCTGTGTAGGCAACGTAAATCCCCACCACCAGAATGAGAATCAGCAGGAACCCGATATAAAATCCCTCCGAGGACAAGCCGCCTGTGGTAACGCCTGCAAGGGTCTGCATATTTTTCCCAATGGAATCCGCCGTAGAGGAAATGAAGTCCAGCGAGTAGGCTTCCCGAATCAGATACCCCGTGGCGTTGGAAAGATACAGGCTGATTGTCCAGATAAAATTTGTGATGGCATACAGCCCGTACATCACCTGTTTTCCGATACCGTCCAGCCAGTTCCACGGGAGCCAGTCCCATCCGCTGTCTACATAAAAATCAAGCTGGTAGTTGTCCAGCGGATATTTGCTGTATTCGTTGGCAGCATCCACCGTATCATCCACCAGTCCGGCAGCGTGGGCGGCTGTGCCGAAGACTGCAAGCAGCAGGAGGATGAGCAGGAGTGCCAGAAGCACTTTTCCTGCTATACTCCCGATTTTTTTAAAAGAGTTTTGTCCCTTTGTCCGGCAAGGGACAAGAGCTGTCCCCTGCTGGATGGGCTTTCTTATCTTCATTCCTCCACCTCTTTTCTTACGGGCGGTCTGGTATCAAAGGCATGGAACAGGTCTTCAAAGATAGGATGGAACTGTATCACGCCCACACGCCCGTACAAATCACTGATGAGGCACTGTCCGTTTTCCAAGTCACGGAGCCGCTTCTGGTTGTTTTCATCTTCGGAATCCACCCCGAAAAAGGCGAGGGTCTTCTTGATTTCGTTGATGTCTGTGGAGCGGAACGCAAACTTCAATCCCAGATTGTTTTTCAGCTTTTCATCCAGCAAATCGTCCGTGTTCTGGGTGACAAAGTAAACGCCTGCGTTCATGGCACGTCCGGCACGAACCAGCTTCATAGAGAGGGTCTTGCCCTGTGCCACCTGTAAGAAGCTCCATGCTTCGTCCAAATCCACAATCTTAAACACGCTGCGGTCGGTGTGGATGAAGTCGAGGGCAAAGGTGCTGATTACAATGAGCATTGCCACGGAAAGCAGCTCCATTGTGGTGTATTCTTCAAATGAGGTTTCCTTATCCGGCAGCACCAAATCTGCTACCTGAATGATATTGAGCTGCTTTTCAAGGCTGATGGACTGTGTGACATCCCCATCCGAAAAGAGCAGGTGTGCAAAGTCATAGTCCGTAAAGGATTCGATATGGTCGGCTATGCTGGTGCTGATGGTGGTTCCCTCTGCCCGTAGTTCCTCAATTACCTTGAAAAGCCCCCGTTCTTCACTGTTTGTCACTGCACGAATAGCTTTCCGAAGAACAGGGAACTTTTCCCCGTCACGGCTGGAAATGCCCGTTAAAAAAGTCAGGATGTCGATTGCCAGTGATTCGGAATCCTTTGGGTTCTCCATAATCACATACGGGTCAAGTAAGCCCCTGTTCTGTTCCTCCGAAGTCAGGTTTACGATATTGATTTCATGGGCGATTTCCGGCAGGGTTTCTTTCCAGCGTCCCCGTTCCGCTTTCGGGTCAACAATGAGAGCCTGTGCTCCAAACAATACGGAATAATAGACAATCATGTTGTTGCTGAATGATTTTCCACCGCCGAGGGAGCCGACAAAAGCGGCAGCAAGGGCGTTGGTGACGGAGCCTTTTACCCCTTGACTGGCAAGGGCAGGCTTTAAGTACACGTTTCTTCCTGTATCAAGGCTGTACCCGATATAAATACCCTCCGTTTCTCCTAACATCTGGGTTGCCCCGAAGCCAAGACCAGCGAGGAAGTCACTGGTGACATACTGGATGTAATCGTTCAGATACCGTTTGCTGGCAGGAAGAAATTCCCCATGCAGCCCCAGCATATCCCCAAAGGGGCGAACCAGCTTCACGTTCAAATCGTCATAAAAATCTTTCACCTCATTGCAGCGGCGTTTCAGTTCTTCCAAGTCGGGAGCCGTCACACGCACCACATAGGACAGCTTATACATGGATTCCTTGCTCTGGTCTAAGGTGGATTCCAGCTCATTCACGCTGTCTAAAGCGTCCACCACGTTTGTACTGGTTTCGCTGTCATTCTGCCATGCGTGGTTGTCCAAATCTTTCAGCTCTTTTTTCTTGTTCCGTACCGTGGAGAGGGCTTTCCGGTTTGTCACAATCTCCACATTCATAGAGGTATCAATGGGAAAGGTGAATTGCTGCTGTTGATAGTAAAAGATTTCCGAGGATGGGAAGTCCAGTTCCCCTACAATGCTGTTGATGGTAAAGTAGGCGGCATACACTGTCCCGTCTTCCTGTTCGATTTTCAGATACCGCTGGTTTTCCTCTATCAGACAACGGGTGGGTTGGATGAGGTCATAGTATTTCACCAGTGTTTCCTCCTGAAACCGCTTCTTCGGCAGGTAATACTCATAATCTTCGTAGGCGGTTCCGGTCTGCCCGTATAAATGCTCAATCAGATAACCAAAATCGTCCTTATCAAGCCGCCGGACTTTAAAGCGGCGTGAGATTTTACTTTCCAACAGTTTTTCCATCTTCTGAAACCGCCAGATTTCCTCATTGCTCATGGAAACAAAATCCCCCATGAGCTTGTGATTGACTTCATGGAGGAAATCGAAAACGACGGTCTTTGCTTCCCTGCGAAACTGCTTCATGGTGACTTCCTGCTCATTGACAAGCAGCTTGAAGCCGATAAAAAAGCGGTAGTCCACCTGATTTTCCCCTATCATGGAAATCAGGGCTTCGGTCTGTGCGTCAATCTTTGCACAGGCAACGTCCTTTAACTTGCCTGTCACTTCCTGTTTGGAGCGTTCCTGTGCTGCCCGTATGCTGGATTCCGTGCTGATTTGCAGGGCGTGAATCTTCCCGTCCCTGTTCTGGGCGATAAGCTGCCGGAAGGAATCGTGTACCTGATATTTCTGTTCGGGGCTTAAAAAGGAATAGTTGTAGGGAAGCAGCTCATAGTAAGCGAAGCACTCCCCGTCATGGTTGAACACAAGGTTATTTTCGATATACTTAATCGGATATGCCATAAATATCACTCCTTACTGCCGTGATAGGCTGTGCCGGATATTCCTTTTCCAGCTTCACGGGCTTTCCTGCATACGTCAGTTTCGGGCGTACCAGATATGCCAGTACGGATTTCAGGAAGCCGTAAGGCTTCTTCCCGTCAAAGGTCTTCTGGCACATGAACCAAGTGAGGGCAAAGGGTACGCCGAAGTATTTCAAAAATGCTCCGTCAATGAATGAAAGGGGAGGGAGGTTCCCCAAGAGCATAACTGCAAACACCGATACCACGAACCACGCCATCTGTGTGAACGTGATGGGGAATGGCAGCTTAAAATCATTGATGGAATAGAGTACCTTTTCCACCGACCAGATACTGGTATAGCTTCGTATTTTCTTCATGTTGTCCGTCCTTTCTAAAAGATGGGGGCAGCAAAAGAGCCGCCCCTGAATAAAAAAATCCGCCTGTATTTCCTGAAAGAGATACAGACGAGTCTACCGTAAGATTTCATATACGCCGTGGTTCGTGACAATAAAGGTTCCATCCAATTCCATGTCACGCCCATAGGCTGCATAGTCGATATAGTTTTGTAAGTGTGCCGGAAGTTCGCCAAGCTGTCCGCTTTCTTCCAGATAGTAACGAGCCACATCCGCCATATCGTCACAGCTGGAATGGCAGATAATATCGTCTTCATGGTCACAGAGTTCTTCGATACTGCCAAAGTAGGATTGCAGCTCTGATAGTTCCTCCTGAATGTACTCCGGTAAGTCCTCCACCATTTCACACAGGCGGTTGACTTCCTCAATGGGGGTATATTCGTCAATCTCAAAGGGCAGCTCATAATCATGGATGGCGTATTCCTCATATTCATCATTCAAACCGATACGTTCTTTGACTTCCTCAAAGTCTACAGGCGGCGTGAACCATGCCCCTACCAGTTCGCCCTCATTGTATTTGCCTAAGTTGGCAATGTAAATCCGCATTTCTTCCACAGTGTCACCTCCATTCTCTGTCATGCTCCTTTTGGGGAGTTACGCTCCCCAAGCCCCTAGTGGACTTCCGCCATGAAGCAATCAGAGCTTGCTCCATAACGGAAGTGTAAAATGGGTTTCCTATGCACCGATAATCTTATTGAACAGTTCCAGTAAGATGTCCTTTACACCGTCCGCATTGAAGACCAGACCGACCGCTACAAGGGACACCACAAGAAAGCCGATAAGTTTGGAAAATTCCCTCTTAAATCCGAGGTACAGTCCAATCACCACGATTGCCAGCAGCACAAGGGACTGGGCGTTGGATAAAAACCAGTTGTAAAGATTCTGTCCGAAATTCATAAAAGCTCCTTTCTTTCCTGTAAGATTCCTTATGTTTCAAGATTGCCGCCGTTAAAGCACCACCTCCTTTGCAGCAGCGGCTTGCTGCTTCAGGATTTTTTCGTGCTTCTCCGTCAGCTTTGCATGGGTGATGATGTCATGGACAATCTGGGTGTGGTTCATCTTATCCAGACGGAGAGCCAGCTTTAACGTGGGTGCTACCTGATGGGAGAGCCAGTGCAGGGTGCGTTCAAAAGAATAGGGTTCCGGTTTGGTTGTCAGTTTCAGACTTCCCCTGTGTTCCCCTATAAACCACGCCCATTCCTCATTGATACGCCAGTCAGAACGGGGCTTTGCATTGTCCCTGTCCACGAACCGGACATAGCGGTTGATGATTTGAAAGGCTGTCCGTTCTGGATTGTCATGTTCTAACAGGTCACGGATGGCGTAAAAGGCACGCTCATTTTTCAGCCGGATTTCAAAGCGGTTCTTTACCTCTGCGTCTTCAATGGGAATATCGTGCTTTTTGTACTGCTCATAGTCCTTTTCGTAAATGCAGAAGTACACCTCACTTTGGAGGGAGCCGATATACAGGGTGTTCCCCATACATTCTTTTTCCTCACGCCGTACCAGTTCACCGCTGCGGTAGCTTTTGAAGCTGCGGAAGACCGAGATACATTCCTCATTCCGGCACTTCTCTGTCAGATGGGGAATGTTCAGGATTCCTGTTTTGTCATTGATGGCAAGGTCAAGCCGCTTCATCACGCCGTCCTCCATGAGAACGTCCATAAAAAACTCATACCAGCTCCGTTCCTGTGCCAGCAGATAGCTTTCAAACTGGCGGCAGCCACGCCCTTTCAGTTCCAGCAGCACCCCTTTTTCCAATTCCGGCGATACCAGAACGAAAATATCACCCAGATAGTAATGTTCTGTGTAAGAATAGAAGCCGTAGTCTTCATGGATAAAGTAGGGGAGTTTTAGCCGCAGCACGTCTTCCACGATATGCTTCACATCCGTAGTGGGGAAGCGAATCCGCACATAGTCAAAGAGCATTTCAAGGGGATTGTCTGGATTGAAGCGTTCCAGAGCTTCCGTGATGGCTTCCTGTAATGCTTCGGATGGGTGAGCCTTGCCCGTTTCAATATCGCTCAGGTACGGACGGGTGATTCCGGCAGCTAACGCAAGTTTTTGTTGTGAGATACCGTAAACTTCCCGTTTCTCTTTGATGTCCCGTACCCATGTTTCTTCATTCAGTGAAAATCCCTCCTGTCTAAAAAGCGTATGTCAACTTTCAAAGCCTTGTTGACATACGCCGGATATGGGAAAATCCCTTGTGTACCGCGGGATTCTGCCCTGTTGTTTGGTTGTTGCCTGTTGATTTGTACCCCTCTGTTAGATACGAGGGGTTTATGCTGGCGTGCCTTGCGGCACACCAGCCACAGCAGGTCAGTCCGTTTCTGCGGCTTTCGCTTCGCACGCCGCCTGCACTCCCTGCCTGCTGTCTATGAGCTTTTTTATTTCCTTGAGGAAATCGTGTCCTTTTGGCACAAGGGGCGTATAAAATTCCGAGATAACGCTGGTTCCTACATCCACATAGCCACGCCCCTTTATCTGCTTTAGGAAGAAGTCTTTTGTGGTTTCCCCAAACATCATTCCATAGCCCATTTCCGACATCCGTCCCAGAGCCATACGAAAATTGAACTGGTCACGGATTCCATCCCCCAGATACTTTGCGTCTGGACGCTGGCAGGCGAGAATCAGGAAAAAGCCAGCCTGCCGCCCAAGCATAACGATTTGTTTTAGCTTGTTGAGGACAGCAGCGTTTTCCTTTGTACCGAGCATTTCCATAAATGCCACATATTCATCAAAGATAAGGAAATTTGCAGGAAGCCCCAGATAAGCGTAATTTTCCCCTGTCCGGTAATTCTCCATGAGCTTCATGTCTTCGCTGCGTTTCATCATTTCTTCATAGAAACGGTCAATGCAGGCAAGCATATCTTCCTTTTTGTAGTACACATCCGGCATAACCGCCTGTAAATCCGCAAGGTCGGCGTTCTTTGGGTCTAACACGAACAGGACGGCGTTGGTGCGGAGCAGGGCTTCAATGAGGGTCAGGATGAAGTAGGTCTTTCCGCCGCCGGTTCCTCCGGCAATGAGCATATGGGGGAGCTTGTCATACTCCCACCAGACATTTTCCATGAGCCGGAGCCTGCCGTCCTTTGCCTGTACATCCTCAATGGAGATACGACCTCCAATGGTATCATAGAGCAGGGTGTACTCCACGTAGGAATCCTTTAATTCCTTATCCGTCAGCTCACAGTACCTGTCTCTTATACACATCTCCGAGCCCACGAGACCGGAGACT
>ENA-OZNJ01000215-OZNJ01000215.1-human-gut-metagenome-genome-assembly--contig:-NODE-215-length-12364-cov-4.480705_pt1 | contig 12364 bp, 10 predicted proteins | sample MGYA00244198_ERZ653831 | MGnify/ENA primary metagenome ERZ653831 (study PRJEB26926, sample SAMN06164693) | human gut metagenome | biome: ENVO:00009003; feature: ENVO:2100002; material: ENVO:00002003...
TACGAGATAGGCTCCGGTCTCGTGGGCTCGGAGATGTGTATAAGAGACAGAGAAAGAAGCATTCAATTCTGGCTTAAAATACTGCTTCCTATTTATCCACACAAATCCATCCCCTTTGGATATAACAGCCACATCTACTGGACCGCCAACAGTTTCTTCCCCAGGTTGCATCCTACGAACAAGTGACGTAAGGGAAATGAAACTTTCTGCCATATTTGCCATATCTTCCTTGTCTAAAGATACAACGGTATTCAATAAAGGGTCTGTATAAGTTTCACGCATCTCTTTATTTATCTGCAGAGTTATATCTTTAATAACAGAATCAAAATCTAATTTTTTCACTGCTGCAGATACTGCAGATGTCGAAGGGTCAGCATCTAGAATTTTTGTAATAGCCCCAGATAATGATTTGACCGATTTATCAATTACGTTATAAATAATATCTTGAAAACTAGGATTAATACCCCGTATTATGGTTTGTGTAACATCTATTTGAGCAAATGGAATAATAACAGCTTCAGGTCCATGCTCTGATATCTTTACTGCATTGTTATCTACTACATACTTTAAATGATCATTAATACCAAAAGCTACATTTATTGGATATAGAGAGGGATATATTTCAGATTCTCCGTACCCAACAAATACTAACCCTGTATAAAATGGCATTGAAAATTTAGCAGACAGATAATAATAAAATGACTCTGTCAAAAGAGCATAATTCCCAAATCCTATACTTTTTGAATAAGTCTCTATATCTAAATCTGCATATTCCTTAAAATCTTCAAAAGAAACAGAAGCAAACTCAATACACTTGTCTGCTGTTTTATTATTTGCAAGACACTGATTTAGTTTTTCCTCTATTTGTTCTGAGGTTAGATCTTCTTCTTTTAAAATCCCTTTATCACGCCTTATTTCATCACAGCACAGATGGTAAAAAGAGTCCAACACAAATTTCATAAAATTATGCTGAGTCTGGTCATCACAAAAAAAATGACGATGATGCAAAAATGATATGAAATCATTCACATAGTCTTCCAAAAATGGAAAACTATTATCTCCCAATTGCTTACGATATTCTTTAATAATAATATCCCATGGAGTACCCATAAAAGCAGCATTACTATATGTCATAACTGCTACTGGGTGATATTTGGACAGCGTGAATATTTTATTCGCACTGTTTATAACCTTATGGGTATTCCCCATTGTAACGGCACTATCTGCTGCGATGGCAACAGCATGCTTATTCAACACTCCTACTATTGCTGTCATTTTCAATTAACTTAAATGATTACAAATATACGGAAAACTTTTCAATCTGAGCATTTGTTACTGCTAATTTTCATTATTACTCATTGAAAAAATCGCAAAAAATACGATTTGCTAAAAAAAATAGCCATCAGCCACAATAAAAATTACTACAAAACACTAACAATAAGTGCATTACAAACAACCTGCAATAATAACAAGCATCAAAAGTTATTCATCAGTTATATTTTGGTGAATGATTCCACCATTGAAACACCTGTTTCCTTTGCCATCGAACAATTAAAAACGATTGGCGTATGCAAAAAGAAACAGTAACATTTGATAAGCTGCCCGAAGCGGTAGGTTATCTGACCGAACAGGTCATCGAGTTGAAAAAGATGGTAGCAGAGCTCCAGCCACAGCCATCTGACAAACATGTATTGGTGGAAATTGAGGATGCTTGCCGCATCATCCGAAAAGCCAAGCCTACCATATATACATTGGTACGCAAAGGGCTACTTCCGGCTTACAAGAAAGGTAAAAAACTCTATTTCTATGAGGACGAGCTTCTTGCTTGGATTGAGAACGGACGGAGAAAGACTACTGAGCAGACATACGAGGAGATGCTTGCCAATATGCAGAACGGTGTCCGCCACAAGCCCAAATCATCAGTACAATTTTAATGGATTGGGCTATGGATACATATTCTATTAATCCGGCATCCATCATTGATGAAGCGATTGATTTAAGCACAAGATTGTCCGGTACGGCATTCCCAATCAGTATATTCCCGGCAAAAATTCAACGCATCATCCGTGAGGTACACGAATGCCATAACTACCCTACCGACTACATTGCCGCAGCCATCCTGACGGCAATAGCAGTCGGCATAGGTAACACGCACCTTGCCCAAATCAAGCAAGGTTGGATGGAAAGCCCCATCCTGTATATGGCATTGATTGGAAGACCAGGAGCGAACAAAAGCCATCCGCTCAGCTTTGCGATGAAACCGTTTCTTGATTATGACTACCGACAGAATCAGGAATTTGAAAAGGCTCTTGCCAAGTACGATGAGCTGATGAGCATGAGCCGCAAGGAACGTGCGGAAAGCGGTGGAGAGCAATTTCCACAAGAGCCTATCCGCAAACGCTTCTTGGTTTCTGACGTAACGCCCGAAGGGTTGAGCCTCATTCATGCACAGAACAAGCGTGGGCTATGCCTGTGGGCTGATGAATTATCCGCTTGGTTCAAGAACTTCAACCGCTATAACAACGGTTCGGAAGAACAATTCTGGCTCTCAGTGTTCAGTGCCAAGACCACCATATCCGACCGCAAGAATGCCAAGAGTTCCATCTTCATCAAGCGTCCGTATATATCGGTCATTGGTACTATCCAAAAGAAAATCCTGAACGAGTTGGCTAAAGGTGAACGCTCCAGCAACGGGTTTATCGACCGCATCCTGTTTGTGATGCCCAATCTGCAACAGAAGGCACGATGGAATGACAAAGAATTGCCGGAAGATATAGAACAAGAATGGAATGCCATTATTGACCAACTTATACAATCAGAGTGTAACCTCAATGAACAAGGAGAGATTGACCCGCAAATTCTCTGCTTCTCAGAGGATGCCAAGAAACGGCTTTACGAGTGGCAGCACCATTTCTCAGAGCTGTGCGACCGGGAAACAAATGATACCATCGTAAGTATCTATTGTAAGCTGGAGATATACATCATCCGCTTCTGCCTGATTATCCAACTGGCACGATGGACTTGCGGAGAGTGCGACAAGGCGTGTATTGACCTGCTGACGGTGGAAAGAGCCATTAAACTGACAGAGTATTTCAAGGAATCCGCATTGAGCGTACAGAATATTCTGAATGAGAATGCACTCAATAGTCAGCAACAGGCGATAGTCAATCTGCTACCACCTTCCTTTACTACTGCCCAAGCTATACAGGTAGCCGAGCAAAACGGAATGAAGGAGCGGACATTTCAACGCTTTCTCAATGACAATATCGGAACACTGTTCCGCAAAGAAAAGCATGGAGAATATTCAAAGATTAACCCGTGACATTTTTGTCGGTTTTGACACTTTCTAAGCGAAAACGACAATAACGACAAAAGTGACACACAGAACAAGAAAACAATGAGTATACATAGATTCATATTAGAACCCTACAAAGGTGTCAGCACCCGGCATACTTGTCCGAACTGCCACCGTAAAAGATGTTTTTCTAAGTACATTGACACAGAGAAACTAATCCAATTTCCTGATTACGTGGGGCGTTGCGACCACGAACAGAAATGTGGCTATCATTTCACGCCTCGTGATTACTTTGAACAGAATCCGTCTGAAAAGGGAAAATTGTCTGAGGATAGCTTCAAATGTTATACACTTATTAAAGAGCCCCAGCCTAAAGCTACTTCTTACATTGATTTGAAGATAGTCAATCAGTCGTTGCAACGCTATCCAGAGAACAAGTTGTTTCAATTCTTATCGGCTCAATTCGGAGAATCGGAAACATTGAAACTGATGGCGAAATACAAAGTCGGTACTTCCAAGCATTGGGATGGCGCAACTGTATTTTGGCAAATGGATTACCAGAACAGAGTTCGCACAGGTAAGATAATGCTTAACAATCCGACAACAGGTAAGCGGATAAAAAAGCCGTACAATCATGTCACGTGGGTACACTCCGTACTGCACAAGGACGGCTATAATTTGAAGCAATGTTTCTTTGGTGAGCATCTGCTTCCAGAAGACAAAAGCCGCCCTGTTGCATTAGTCGAAAGCGAGAAAACGGCAATCATTGCATCCTACTATCTACCCCAATTCTTATGGATTGCATCAGGTGGAAAGAACGGTTGTTTCAATGCCAACAGCCTATCCGTTCTTACCGGAAGAAGCGTTGTACTATTTCCCGATTTGGGAGCGACCGACTATTGGCAAAGCAAGATCGGGTTGATGAAAAGCTATGGAATTGATGTGCAACTGTTCGATTATCTGGAAGCCAAAGCTACCGAAAACGAACGGAAAGAGGGGTACGACATAGCCGATTATTTGTTGAAGATGCGCCCCGATGAAGCCATACTCCTGCAGATGATTAATAGGAATCCGAATTTGAAAACACTGATAGAGACATTCGATTTGAAGCTCATCAGCGTACAACGAAGCATCCCTCAACCGAAGGTTTCACCACCTAAGAAACGAGGATTCAGACTTTGAGTAAAGGGAGAGAAATCGAGACTTTTTTACTGTAGCAAGTTAATGTCGGTGTATTACATTTCCCGACCACTTGCTCCTCAAAAAGTCTGAGGAGGCGGCTCCCGATGGTCACAAATTATTCACTAAAAGCAATTTAAAATGGAAAAGAAACATACGATAACTCTCCGACTGTCATACGACCAATTCGCATGGCTCGGTGCGCTTTGCAGACGGAGCAAGCAGACCCAAAGCGCAGTCATCCGTTCGCTCATCGAGAATGGGACGGTACGTGAACGAATCACGAAAGAACATATCCATATCATCCGTCAGTTGATAGGTGAAAGCACCAACCTCAACCAGTTGGCGAAACAGGCAAACACCTACGGATTCTTTGCCGTTGCCGAAAGATGCGAGGAGATGGCGCAGCGTATTAACCAACTCATAAAGCAACTGAAAGATGATAGGTAAGCAGACAAAAGGGACATCGTTCGGTGGCTGTGTCCGCTATGTTCTCAAAGAGGAGAAATCCAAATTGCTGGAAGCAGCCGGAGTGGATGGTACACCCGAACAGATGGCGGAGCAATTTGAATTACAGGCATTGCTCAACGACAAGGTAAAGAATATTGTCGGACACACCTCGTTCAACTTCTCTCCTGAAGATGGCGAACGCTTGAAGTCTGATGATGCGTTGATGTTGCAAATCGCCCACGACTACATGAAACTGATGGGCATCGAAAACACGCAGTACATCATCGCCAGGCATATCGACCGTGAGCATCCGCATTGCCACATCGTTTTCAATCGGGTGGATAATGACGGTAAGACGATTAGCGACAAGAACGACTTCCGCAGAAATGAAAAGGCGTGCAAGATGCTGACGGCAAAATACCGATTGCACTTTGCCAACGGTAAAGACCATATCAAGGAGGAACGCTTGCGCCCATACGACCGGGCAAAACACGAGATATACAAAGCGTTGAATGAGGAACTGCCCAAAGCTCAAAGTTGGGATGAACTGAAAGAAAACCTTGCCGACCGTAACATTGATATGAAATTCAAGGTCAGCCGGACTACAAGAGAAATACAAGGAGTCAAGTTTGAGTATGACGGCTTTTCTTTCTCCGGCTCAAAAGTCAGCCGTGAGTTCAGCTACTTGAATATCGACAACCGATTGGAACAGAATGCTTGTGCGTCTTCATTTGAATTCCATAAACAAGGATTCACGCATAAAAATGAAGAAATACAGCAAAGCGTTTCCCATTCCGACAATGGTTCAAGCATCGGTCTTGGTCTGTTGAACGGCAGTTCATCCTACGATGCTACTGTCGCAGAAGAAGCTGAGTTCAATCACCTGATGAAAAAGAAAAAGGCTAAGCGCAAGCGAGGCTTTCATTTATAATCCACTTTTTATTAATACTTTAAATTCAATCAATTATGAAACAAAAAGATTTGATTCTTGATTTCAATCTCTACTTGTGTGAGAAGTTCGGCTACAGAAACAGTTGTAGCGTGATGCAAAATGCCAATGGCTTTTGTGTGGACATCCGTGAGCGTGATTTAGACTGTTACATCCGCTTCTGGGAGTATAGTTGTGAAAGGGGCAACTTCCCCGACTGGAGCATCATCATTGTGCGCAGCAACTTCAAGAAGAACCAAGCCGAAAGCCTGAAAGACTTGGCTCGTTTCTTCAAGGAGTACATGCCACGCTACGGCTACAGATACCTCTGTACCGAAGGTGATGACTACAAGTATTATCAGACGCTCGGTTTGAAACTCATCCATCAAGACCTGTTCGGACAAGAGAACTATGGATTGGCGATGAAGGATTTGAATGTCTGATATTTGGGTTAAGGTTAAGGAGGGGATTTTTCCTCTCCCTTTCTCTTTATATAGCAGATAATTTTATATCTTTGCAAACTGAAATAGTACATTCTTCGGAACATATAAAATAGATAAACTCAAAGAGATGTCTCAATATAGTTTCTCATATAACTACGATTCGCTATATGATGCGTTCAATGCGGAGAATAGAAAGGGAAAGATACAGAAAAGGTATCTTTCACCTGAATATTTAGCAGCAGCTCAAGAGTATCGTGAAATGAGAACGGAACTAAATAAGATATTGAAAAAGAAAAAGGCAGAGCGTACAGAGGAAGAAACTAGTAAGGTTGACCAATTAAAACAATTGATGAAGAATAATGCTCAGCAACAGAAAATCTTATTGCAAGAGCATCTTAGCAAAGTATCTTCTATGATTTTATCAAGTAGTTTTCGTTTCAACCTTACTCCAGATGTGTCAGAAGATCCGCAGAAACCACTTTATACTATTGGAGCTACAGCTGAAGAGTTTTTCGCAATGCAAGTCCTTTGCAGAAATGTGAAGAAACTATTTAAAATCTCCATGTCAAGCCGCTATGAGATACTTTCTCAATTAAAGATGTTATTGAGGGAAGATAAAAGCAGGTACTATATCATCCGAACGGATGTTTGCCACTGTTTCGAGTCGATACCGCATAATAAATTGTTTGAGTATTTGGAGGGCAACAATCTACTTGATGTAAAAAGTAAATCCCTCTTGCGCGGACTCATTCGAAAAGAGTTTGAAGACAAGAACCTACGCCCACTTGTACCGACTCTACAAACTGGTATTCCACGAGGTTGTGCTATCAGTTCGCTACTATCTGAATTCTATTTGTCCAAGATTGATGATGTGCTTAGATGTAAACTACCAGGAATAGTGTTCATGGCAAGATATGTGGATGATATTATTATCGTCGCACATCCTGATTTAGATGATAAACACCAATGGTCATTGGATGATTACATCAAATCTCTAATTGATACGTATATTGAACATGGTTTGAAAATTCATACACCTACAGATGGGACGAACAAATGCTACACATATGATTCCAAGGATACAAAGAATCTAAAATTTAATCTTTTAGGATATACGATACAATCCATCAAAGGAGACAAAGATAAGCAAGGCTTTTTCTCTTTGTCTAAGGATAGAAAGAAAAAGATAGGGGATCGCATAACAAAGACTTTTCAGAAATTTGACAGTTTGCTGAATACTGTGTCTTACGATGTTGCAGCGCATTATTTATTTGATGCATTACACGTGTTGACATGCAATGTCAATCTGTTTAATGCAAAGCGAGGTGTGAAGGTGGGTATATTTTACTCAAACCAATTGCTTGACAATGCAAGAGATTTGGAAGGATTAGATCAGTATCTTCAATATAGGTGCAGTCAAATATCATTGGGCGGCAAAGCTGGTGTTGATCCGGCTAAACAACCACAGATTGAAGCGACCTTGAAGAAACAACTTAAGCAAGTATCCTTTGCCAAAGGCTTTGCAATGCCTCATAAGCGATATAAGGTAAAGAAAATCAGATTACAAATGATTAAACAGTCGTGGGTATGAGAAAGAGAAAGAAGATAAAGCTTAGTTATAGCAAAGAGCGAGTTCTCTTTTCTGATGTCTTGCCCTACGAGTGTCCTATAATATTCTCAAACCGATATTTGTATCGATTTCTTGCCAAGTATTTATGGGTTGGTGAAGAACAAAAGGTTGATAATATCACGTGGAATGTCTTGAAGCAATCTAAACGTCTGGATGAAAAGGATGCGAATGCTTTTGCTGCATTACTATTTGGTTGTTATGAAAAGGGTAAAAAAATCGAAATACTTCAACATCGACCAAACGCTCTATTCTACCCATATCAATTTAATATCGCTCACAAGACGAATAAGAACAGAACGCTGTCAATTATACATCCATATAACCAGTGGCAGGTAGTGGAGTTTTATGATCAGTATAAGTATTCTATACTCTATCTTTGCAGCCAAAGTAAATATTCTCTTCGCAAACCGCACAAGATAGCACAATACTTTTACTATAGAGATCGACTTCACCGAAGGTTGTCCGGGCATGAAAGTGATAAAGTTGAATTGTTCTTCAATGAATATGAAAATTTGAAAACTTATTTCAGCTACGAGAAGTATTCAAATATATACAAGTTCTATGAGGATTACAGATACCAGCGTGCAGAAAAGAAATTCAAACATCTTGTGAAGTTCGACCTACAGAGTTGTTTCGACAGTATTTATACCCATACCATAAGTTGGGCGACAGCAGGTGGTGCGGACAAGGTAAAAGTCTTACCTGGATATCATGGTTCATGGGTTGGCGATGCATTTGACAATCTAATGCAGTCGGTCAATGCTCGCGAGACGAATGGTATCGTAATAGGTCCGGAGTTTTCTCGAATCTTTGCAGAGATTATACTTCAGTATATAGACCAAAAGGTTGAACAGGAACTATTGGGGAAAGACGTTCGTCATAAATCCTCCTATGAGTGTTATCGGTATGTTGATGACTATTTCCTCTTCTATAATGACGAAAAGGACAGGAATTTCTTCATGGAAAGTCTAACAAAATGGCTGAAGGAATTCAAATTGCAGATTAGTCCATCCAAAACGGAAGAGTTTGAAAGACCTTTTATAACAAAGGTGACTATTGCCAAACAGCGAATCGAAAATTTGCTGAGCAATATATTCTCAACTCCACTTTGGGAAGAAGTAGAATCAAAATTTAACGCAGAAGAAGAGGAGGACACGGAAAACGAAGATTCGGATAAAGACAGAGAAATATTAGATAAGAAATTCAATATATACCTGTCTGCAAATAGCGTAAATGCTCAAATAAAAGCAATAGTAAGGGAATGCGGAATTGAATATCGCGATATAGCAAACTATCTGCTTGAGAAGATAAGTCAACGCCTTGACACTTTTCTTAATCGATATGAAATCGGTTTCAAGAAGTATGAGCGCCTGATGTCAAAGGAAGAGGTGAATAAGGACGAGATTGAAATTCATGCACAAAGAGTACAAAGGAAGCTCACAAGTTATCTTGTATCTCTAATTGACGTGGCATTCTTCGTGTTCAATAGTAACAGGCAGATAAATACAACCTTGAAATTGCTGAAGATAATGAATTCCATCATTATCTATGGAAAACGACATGGTGATTTCAAAGTTAATCCGGAGGTTAGATTTCAAACGATAAGCAAGGATATTATCTTTAAAAAGATTCAAGATGAAATAGCCTTGGTGCTGGCTACAACAGATTCACATCGAAACACCTTGCATGAAAGCCTCTATCTGTTAATATTGGCTAAAGAGTTAGGCTATGCATATCTACTCGCACCAGAAGTTATTAAATCATTCATTGATAAAAGTGAACTACAGTATAACCTTTTCGCATGTATTATATTATTGTATTACTATGCGAATCACAAGTGCTATGATGCACAAAAGGCTTTATTGAAAGACGAGATTTTGAAGAAGTATCGGCTTGTTGCGGAATCTGAGCGCAAACGCAATTCAGAACTCACGATTCTCACGGCTGATATGATGACTTGTCCCTTTGTGGATGATGCATACAAGCAAAACCTTCTTACATTGATTGGCATTACAGAGATGAAAGATCAGCAGATGATAATGCACTTTGCCAAGAAGCAAAAGTACATTTTCACCCGCTGGACAATGTTTAATTTAAATAAAGAATTACAGGCAAAGATTTCACAGGAGGTATATTCGTAACTTCTGTAACAGCTGTTGGTCCAACTACACTTTCACACACATAACCTTCAAGCTAGCCGAAACGACGCAGGAAGTTGCGTTTTCCCAAATGGTTGGTTAGGATTGTACCGAATGTGAAATCTTGCTTTTTAAAACACTTACATCCAATTAAGCGGCATTTGATTGGAATTGAATGAAGAGGGAGAGTTTTTCTTCCTCTTTTCTCTTTTTATAGCATGATATTTTATACCTTTGTATTCAAATTGATGATATAAAGATAAAACAATGGATAAACCCATGAATCGAATAAAAGAGGTACTTGAAGAAAGAGGTATCAAACAAACTTGGCTGGCTGAGAAACTTGGCAAGAGTTTCTGTATAGTCAATGCGTATGTATGCAATAGACGGCAACCCAGTTTAGAAGTGTTGTTTGAAATAGCCAAAATCTTGAATGTGGATGTAAAAGAACTTATTCAATCATCTGGGAAATAACGAACATCCTTGTTTTACCTATTCAGTAAATTAAAGAAACAGAGAATAATATGATTACAGGCGACATAAAACAAAAGGTGGATGAGGTATGGCAGACCTTCTGGAACAATGGCTTTACCCAACCATCGGCAATCTTTGAGCAAATTACCTATCTGCTCTTTATGAAGATGCTTGATGACAAGCAACGTGAAAAAGAAGCGATAGCCAATCTTACGGGCGATGTTTTGCTTAACCCTACATTCCCCAGCGGTGTGTGGCACAATCCATCCACCAACCAAGATGTACCCTACAATGAAATGCGTTGGCACGTATTCAAAGAAATGGAGCCGACAAAAATGTTGGATAGGGTGCGCAACGATGTGTTTATCTTTTTGCGTCATGTAGGGAAAGAGGATTCGGCTTATAGAAAGGCAATGGAAGACACTGTTTTCCAGATTACAAACGCCCGTTTGTTATCGCGTGTTATTGAAGGCATTGAAAAAATTACGTCAGATGGGGCGGACATGATGGGTGATGTGTATGAGTACATGCTCGGCATTATGGCGGCATCAGGTACTAACGGACAATTCCGTACCCCTCGCCATATCATCCGCATGATGGTGGAACTGATGCGCCCCACTCTTGATGATATTATCTGCGACCCGGCTATGGGTTCTGCTGGTTTCATTATGGAAGCAGCCAAATACATCGCAGAGCATCAAAGTGATGAATTGCTCAATATCGGAGAAGGAGACCGTTTCCGCAAAGAGATATTTCACGGTTCCGACTCGGACGCTTCCATGCTCCGAATCGGCTGCATGAACATGATGCTTCACGATGTGGATGAGCCAAATCTGTACTACCGTAACTCGCTGTCGAATGAAAACAACGATACAAACCGCTATACCCTTTGTCTTGCCAATCCTCCGTTTGCAGGTAGCCTTGACACTGATGACATAGCGCATACTCTGAAAGCGGCTGTCAAGACCAAGAAAACAGAGTTGCTATTTCTTGCCTTGATGATGCGTATGCTTCAGTCAGGCGGACGGTGTGCATCTATCGTACCGGACACGGTGCTTACAGGCGATGCACAAGCCTATAAAACCATACGCTCCGCATTAGTGGATACCCATTGTATGCAAGCAGTCATCACAATGCCTTCGGGTGTGTTCCAGCCTTATAGCGGAGTTTCTACCGCTATCATTATCTTTACCAAGACAGGCACAGGCGGCACTGACAAGGTTTGGTTTTACGATATGCATGCCGATGGATTTTCGCTCACTACACAGCGCACTCCTCAGCCCGAACAAAACGATATTCCCGATATTATCTCCCGTTTCCACAACCTCAATGCGGAAGCCGAACGCAGTCGCAAAGAGCAATCGTTCTTTGTCTCTGCCGATGAAATTCGTGCCAATGGCTACGACCTCAGCTACAAGCGTTATCATGAAGTGGAGCGTGAAGTTATCAAATATGAAGCCCCGGGAATTATTATAGCCCGTATGGAAGAAAGACAAAAGGCTATTGATGCAGCCTTTGCTGAGTTTAAGAAACTGCTAAATTCGTAAGGGGTATGAACGTGGATAAAACAAAACGTAAAATAAGTTTATTAGAGGAGATTTGCTCAATTCGAACAGGGAAAAAAGATGCGAATTATGCCGATGATAATGGATGCTATCCATTTTTTACTTGTGGAGCAACCCCATTAAAATCTACCACATATTCTTTTGAAGGAGCCAATTTAATTGTTCCCGGTAATGGAGATATAGGTAGATGCTTCTACTATGATGGTAAAATAGCTGTCTCTTATACACATCTCCGAGCCCACGAGACCGGAGCCTATCTCGT
>ENA-OZNJ01000236-OZNJ01000236.1-human-gut-metagenome-genome-assembly--contig:-NODE-236-length-11912-cov-5.138905_pt1 | contig 11912 bp, 8 predicted proteins | sample MGYA00244198_ERZ653831 | MGnify/ENA primary metagenome ERZ653831 (study PRJEB26926, sample SAMN06164693) | human gut metagenome | biome: ENVO:00009003; feature: ENVO:2100002; material: ENVO:00002003...
CTCGTGGGCTCGGAGATGTGTATAAGAGACAGCTTTAATACTTATTGTTTTACTGCTTCCTCTATCAACCCGAAACAACTCCGTTGGTCTAGGTTCAGAACTAACAACAAAATCGCTAAAAGCTTGAACATTCTCAGGAGCGTTAGTGCCATCTGCTTTATTTACAACATTTCCGTCACCGGCATTAGAACCGCATACAACCGTATTTTGAGTATCGGTATCTGTAATTGCCATTCTTACAAGGTTTCCTGAAACATTTTCACCACCTATAGTTATCTTAGGTACTTGATCAAGGTAAAATTCTGCATGATCCGCTTTAAAGGTTTCATCAACCTTTACATTAAATGAAAAGTCAATATAATTAACATTCTTATCATTTACATCCGCACATCTGTAAGAGCCAACACCAAACTCAGAAGCACCTGATTTCTTTATTGGAAAAAATATATTTTCACCGTCAGCACTTGAAGCCGAAGCAAGATGCACTCCACCCGCAGCACGGAAATATTTAGTCAAGTCAATGATTTTGTTTGAATAACCATCACCACTGCCAATATCGGCATTAGTATAAACATAGTTGTCAATTTTTGCGCCCTCAGCTTTAATTGTGATTGTTGAAATAGTTTCAACCCAAGCCGAAACGGACACAACCGATATGGCGAGTACTTCAACAAGTGCCACCATAGTGAGTATAAAACCTTTTCTTGTTTTTTTATTCTTGCCAAATGCAAGTCTGTTTTTCAAATACTCCATTAAAAGAGCAAGTCTTTCTCTCATCGTGACACCTCCTTAATGTGTTAATCAATTAAATTTACCAATTGCCTGCTTTTTCAACTTTGCCTGATCCTTGATTTACCAAACTATAAGATATGATATATTCGTTAGAACCCGCACTCTCAGTAAATGTATGCTGAATGTTTGTAGGCACTAGATAATTCCTTATTATTGGATCTTCTTTTGCAGGATCATACAAATCAAATCTTACAAGTCGAGAACCGCTTTTGACGCTTGTCTTTGACAGCACGCACTTATCTCCGCCACCCTGCGGCTTCATTTCATAAGCGGTTTCTGTACCGTTTGAATCGAAAACGGCTTTTAGTACCAAAACATCCTGACTAAGCAGATTTCTCAGACCTCCGCCGCCGTTATATGAATTATATTCATTTAACCATAAATTGTAATCAATTTGAATATCCGCTCTCGCGTAGGTCTCTCCGGTTATCGGCAGTTGTTCGGTTGTAGTCGGTTCAACACTGCCGCCTGAACTGTTGGCATACTTTGTACCCCAATATCCGATACACGGGGCAACATTTTCAGCAACAGTAGGGGTATCGCCGTAACCGTTACCGTGTACGGCATAATAGGTATTTTCTTTATTTCCGGTTGCAGTTCCGTCATCTGTGCGGTATGTCTGAAGACCGTTTTTATTTATGTCAAGTGACCAATCATATGCTTTTTTACCATTGCCACTTTTATTTGCAGCAATCCATGTATTTACTTCAGCTGTTGTATGCCATACATTATATATTCTGCCTACCTCAACATCATTAGTTCCGTCAAGCTTAATTTTCTCTTTTACTTTACTATATCGCATAAAAGATATGTTTGTTATTTTATCCTTTGGCAGATAAGCTATCCATTCAATAGGTTTTTTTCCATCACTCTTTGACTCACTCATTACTACTGACTTTGGATTTTGAAAGTTTTCGTCATAATAGGTCATAACAAGGAAACATCCGGCATTGCCAACCCACCTGAGTTCCGTATCTTGGTCATTGTCAGCATCACCTTTTGTTTTGTCAACGAAAGTAACATATTCCATATCTTTCCAGTTACTTTCAAGTTCAACTGTAATTGACACATCCTGACCCTCGTAAGCGTCACAGTTCTCTCCGGTTGCCTCAAGCCACGCAACCATGGTTATGTTTTGGGATTTAAGACCGTCAAGAGTAAAAAGAGGAGCACCTGTACCGAAATAGTAGTCGGAAAATGACCTGCCCTTTGCTTTAGTGGTTGTTGCCGAGCCGAGCGAATTAACAGAACTTACTGCCTGACATTCGTCAGCGTAGTTGTCAATAATTGCAGTGGGATCAATAACGGTCGAAGCCTCAGCACTGTTTCTGATGAATGCAATCCTTATTGGACAAGGATTCTGATATGCCAGATATGTCGATGGCTTACTGTTGTTGTCAACAGTAATATGTGTTGCACCGTCATAAACTTCATCTTTATTTGTATTCCTATTATGTACCTGAACTTTGTAACTTTTTACATATACTTCAACCTGACCGCCTGTTTGACCGGTAAGGGTAAAATCGCTGTATATGTATCCGTTATTTTTATCTCCTACTGTGCCTTCACGAAATTTCATTTCGTTTGTGTCAACGCTTTGACCTTCATCGCCGTATCCGCGATCTACAGGAAAAAACATATTACGACCGTCAACACTTGATGCTTCTTTCAGCTTTGCCTGTTTTACGGTGATTGTATTTCTTATTTCTTCACCCTTATTAACTCTCATTCCGGCAGCAGATTCAAGAGAAAAGGGATCTGAATCAATAGTTGCCGTATCTCTTATTGTGAACCATGAAAAAGTAGATACTGCGAAAATACTTAAAACAAGAAAAAGAGCAACATATGAAGTTATGACCTTTTTTGTGTTATTCAGTCTTGAGTCAACTAAACCGTTGAGAAAGTTACAAAACTTATCTTTCAACTTCATCAAAAATTCCCCTTTCCTACTTTAAAATCAACTTTCTTTTGTCTCTTTTGTCAATACAAGATTAACATTAAATTTTCCGTTTACAAGGGCAAGTCTTGCCTCTGCGTCTTCGCCCTCGATCCACATATTACAGGTTACCATAGCACTGAAGAATTGATCATCTTCTTGACCTGTTCCTGAGGGCTTTTCAAGTCGTGCAATGGTTTGGTTTTTACCAAGCTCATAGGTAAATTTTCCGTCAACAAAACCATCTTTATTCACAACAAACGCACTATCAGTTATAGAATCGCTGATTGTTTGTTGTGCTTTTTTCGTGTCATAGTATACATGACTGTACGATTCTCCGCTTGGCATATTGTCTGACAAAGTGTACTCGTCAGTATCCTGCTTCAACAAGATATTCGGAGCCGGCAACCACAGGAGCTTTTTTGAAGGAGGATCCTGCTTATAGTCAACAACCGAGAATCTTACTGCACCAACTACGGAATCTCTTGAAAAATTACCGTACTTGCTTTTATTTTTAATGTCCGTACCGTCTTGAGTTGTGAGTTGAGGAGCATCCGGTTTTATTGTTGATTTTTTGCCTATTGATATATTATACTGCGATTTTGCACGAATGTAAAGGTCAAACGACAAATAATGCAAATTTTCAGTAGGCTTACTCCACTCTCCATCTGGATTAACATGGGCTTGACCGCCTGATTGAATCAAAGACGGTTTGCTAAAATATGTGCCATCACCGGTTATTTCAGTCAACTGAAGTTTATCAAGAAAATTGCAATTAGCTTTACTAAGCGTAATATTACCCGTTTTATATGCGGTAGGAGCAGGGGCACCGTGCCCAACAACAGCAATTTCAATACCGTCAGGTGCCTGACACTCAACCTCTATACCGTTGGCATCAACTGAATTCTTATCCGTAAACCACGCCTGAATGCCGCAAAAGCCGGCAAGTGCAACAGTGAACAGAACTATTAAATTTTTAGCAATCATTCTGCCCGTTTTTCTGTTGGGCGCAGTAGAGTTTTTCATTTTTGCCCCTTATTCTTTACCAAAATAAACTGAAACAAATCCGTTTGCTTTCAGAGTTTTGTTATGGAAAACAGTTGTTTTTCTTTTGGTTGCATCTCTTACAATGTTTTCAAAATTCATCACAAACGGTCTGTCAACACCGGAGAATGTAATTACAATCGGCAGATTGCTCATACCTTTCAGCATTGAACACAAATCGTTAAATGCAACAGTAAGATCTGCCTGCTTTTTATAAACATTATATACGCTTGCGCCGCTCTGTGAAAAGCCTGCAAGCACAACACCCTTTTTACTTCTGCATATGCAAAGAGATCTTACGCTTTTCTGTGCGTTTATAAGCTCGTCTGCAACAGTAGCTTTGCCGAACTTAACAAGCTCATCGGCATATTTTGAAACAACTGCAACACTGCCGAAGCCGTAGTCACGAACGAACAAATCGCCTGTATCCTTGACAGATTTAATTTCATCCTTAACAAGGCTGATTTTTTCGCTTGCTTTCTTTTCGGCTTTGCGAATTTCAGCCTGAGCCTCTTTTTTAACCTCGGCAACCTTGGCTTTCATACGCTTTTCACAAGCTTTTTCTGCAAGCTCAACCTTTTTGTCAACCGACTTATAAGCCTTTTTAAGCTCAGAAGCGTGAGCGGCATTGCTTGCTGCTGATGATTTAAGGTTGGCTTCCTTAATTTCAACAAGTTCCTTCTTGTGAGTTTCTTCTTTATCTGCAAGCTCTTTAAGATGCTTTTGCTCGGTTTCATTTGCCCTTGCGGCAAAATCCGCATTAAGCTTGGCAACATAATCATTATGTTCGACCTCAGCATCCGCAATCTTATGATTGAGCGATTCAACCTCGGCTGTGTGAGCATCTGTCATTTGCTGCTTTTCATCAGCAAAATCGGCATTCATTTTATTGACAGTGTCCCTGTGCTGAACACGCTCATTCTGAAGTGTTTCCGTAAGATTTTCATTTTTCTCGGTTAGGTCGGTAATCCTGCGGTTATCCTCTTCAATCTGCGCATGGCACTTTTCAAGGCTCTGTGTAAGAGCGGCAATCTTGGCAAGCTGCTCGGCAACCTGAGTTTCAAGCTCTGCAATATGAGCCTTCTGCTCGGCGATAACAGCTTCCTGCTCTTTCACCTTTGTCTGCAAACGAGCATTCTCCTGCACAAGCACGAGAATTCTGTTATTTAATTCTACTATTTTTTTATTGAGTGTGTCAATAGTCTGATTGAGTTCATCAATCGTTTTATTCAACTCTTCAATAGTATCTTTTAACTGCTGATTTTCTTCCTCAAGCTCGGCAATCCTCTTTTCTGCCTCCATCAACTTGAGTTTTGTCTGCTGGAGCTCTTTCTTAACCTCTTCAAGTTGGTCTTCAAGAGCAGAAACCCTGCCCCTAAGAGTGAGAATCTGCTGTTCTTTCTGATCAATTATAACCTTTAAATTCTTGATTTCATTCGTGAGGTCAAGAATTTTCTTTTCGCGTTCACGGATTTCACGAAGGCGGATTTCCATCTCCTCTTTACGAACAGCATCAAGCTGTGCCTTCATAACCGCCTCGCGGGCCTTCTGCGGCTTTGATTCTTCCTCGGCAATTCGTGCATTTTCAGCGTCGTACTGTTCCTTAAGGATTGAACGAAGTGCCGGGTTTGTAGCAATAGACATCATAAAATGCTGGAATCCCATCGCAAAGTAAACATCCTGCTGAACAGTATCTGTCATTTTACCGTTGTATTCCTCGCTTACAACCTCAAAGCCTTTACGCTTGTAGCTGTCGAGAAAGTTCCACAGCTCAACCACTCTTTTAAAGTTGGGGTTCTTTTTGAGAAGGTTGGTCTGCATGAGCGGAGGACGAACCTCAGGCTCTTTTGAGATTTCCTTAATCAACTGAGTGTTTAAAAACTCATTAAGGGTTGTTCTGATTCTTCTGATTCGGTCAAAGTCCGAAAGCTGTGAAACATCAAGAACATCAAGGTCATCTGCAAGAGTTTCGTGAGATTCATTTATATAGTTAAGATTAAAATCTACTTTTTTCTCATTAAAATCAATGTGGCGAACCATAGAAATTTTATTATAGCTGTCGTTCGGCACATCTTTCATTTTTGAATATTTATCGTCAACAAAATGAAGCGCTTTGCGAATCAGCGTCATAAGCACACGGTTTTCATAAATAGCAAAGCTTTCTTCGCGCTCAATTGTGAGGATTTTGTTAGGCGTTACCATATCACCCTCAACCTTGGCGATAAAGTTAGTGTGCTGCGAAAGGTGCTTAACAGACTCGGGTCCAATCTTTTTTGCAAGCTCAACTCTAACAACATTGTCAACCTGCTTAATAAAACGGCGCTGTTCGTCTATTGCTTTCTGAATGTACGGAAGTGTTTCCTCAATGGCAACAACCCATTCCATATCAATTACCTTTTCGTTGGTCTTACCGTCGAGCTTATCCTCGCCCTTATCGCCGTCCTTAAGGCCTTCTGTTATGTAATTGTAAGTAAAATCATTTTTCAGAATGTCCTGCATATACATATATGCTCTGAAATATTTACCAAAATCAGCCATTGATTTTTCTCCAATCAGATAGTTTTACCGCTAAAGGGACAAAGTCCTTTCACCAAGCAAAGGGCGAACAGAGTTCGCCCTGAATTGCTAAAATTATACAAGCTTCTTGAGCATACGGAGATAATCCTTGCTCTCAGTCATATTTTCTTCGCCGAAAAGCTCGTCAATATACGCACAAAGGCCATCTATTTCATCACGAATGTATGAAAGATTGAGTGACTCAAATTTTCTAAATACCTTGCGGGCAAGAACATAGTCAAGACCGTCAAGCTCTGTACCGCCTGTTCCGACATAAGCAGGAACAAAGTCACGAAGCTGTTTTACAATACGGTTACCAAAAGCTATGCGGAAATGCTCAATAACATAATCATCCAGAAGGGCAATCTTTTTGAGGTTCTCTTCCGAAACAACAAATTGAACCTTAGCGGCATTGAGGATGTACTCAAAATGTTTGTATGAAATGTATACAGAGTCTGTGAGAGGTGCTTCAAAAGGAACACCCTTTGTGTCGATGTTAATCGGCATAGCACGGTCATAAACCTTATCTGTGATAGCAAATGTCGAGTCATCGTTATTCGCAGTACCGATGTACCACATATTCGGCGGAATTTTGAGCTGACCGTTCACGATATGCTTCGGGTCAGACGGCCAAGAGTTCGGGATGATATCAACAACCCATTCATCTCTTGACGGCATTTCAAGAATTGAAAGCATCTCGGCAAAATAATACTCAACTCGAGCGATATTCATCTCATCGAGGATTACCGCATAGATGTTTTCGTTATACGATGCCTCATACATTGCACGTAGAAGCTCAGTTTCGTTGAACTTCTTTGTAAATTCGTTGAAGTAACCGAAAAGCTCTGTTCTGTCGCGCCATGACGGCTGAACGGAAGCAACGATTGAAGGATTGTTTACAAACTTACCAAAGGCGTAAGCAAGTGAAGTTTTACCTGTACCTGAAATACCCTGAAGGATAATAAGTCTGGTAGACGCAAACGCAGCAACAAAAAGTCTGATAAGCTTAATATCGTAGTAAAGACCAAGCTGTGAACAAGCAAAGAGTCTGAAACGCTCACAGAACTCGGGAAGTGTGATATCGTTGTCATAAACCGGCGGAACATAATCTGCCCAAAGATGGTCGATTTCCGTAAGCTTGTAGAAACGGCTTTCGCCTGTGTCCTCTTCTTCGCCGTTCTTGAGTGACTCGATTTCTTCGCCTGTAAGCTCTGAAATCTCGTTGGGGTTAAGACCAATCTGTGAAACCTTCATAGAGAGAATCTTATCCTTTTCAAGGTTAAGTCTCATAACCTCTTTGTTGAGTGCCTGAACCTCTTTAACAAGAGAATCTGTATCTTTTCTTCTTCTGTGCGAACGAATAAACTTTTTTACAGCGACGACAATAAGCCATACGCAAAGTGCAAGCACAGCTACCAGAAGCACAATGGCAATAATCGCAATTACCCATGCGAGGCCGCCAAGCTCCGTGGTATAGGCATTAATAATGTTTACATAAGCGGAAAAATCAAAGGCATTGCCTACTCCGCCAAATAACCCGGTGATTATTGACCATAATGAGCCAAAAAACTGACCGAGAAATTCAAAAAGAAATTTAAATACTGTATCCACGGTACTTCGTCTCCTTAAAAAAATCTACTCTCATCTTCTTTAGGCGAAATTACATCGCCTTATACTGCGGCAATCAGCGACTGCCGCTCGTTTCCGACGGAAACGGTTTTGTGTTAATGATTTGTTTTTGTATTATCAGAAAATCTGTATTTCAGACGGGAGAACTCGGTTCGCCACTGCAATTAACTGATAATTTCTGTTGTGTTTTTACTGTGAGCTGTAACTATATTTCTTTCTCAGCTTTGATACTGAGAAAGAAATATACCGTTACGATAAACGCTATGAATGCGTTAGGGACAAATTTGTCATAACTTAATCGGAATTATCAGCGGAATTATTGCCGTCAGCAGGTGTTTGTACCTCAGGCTCATTTTCCGCCTTGTCCTGATTTTCTCCGACGGAGGCAAGATATTCCTCAATAGCTCTCTTTTTCTGTTCTTCGGTAAGCTCGGCGGAATCAACCGCAAGCTTTGCCTCTTCGAGAGTTTTTTCTTTATTGTAGGCAAGCAGGTTGAGAACAACACGAACCGCTTCATAAACAAAGAAAATAATCATCGGAAGCAGAACGCAGAGGAAAAATCCAAGCTGAGTTCTGATAAAGCTTAAAAAGTTACCCACGCCGCCAATCTTCGTACCTGTGTACTTGGCAACAATAGTCGAAGAGGTTTGAAGATCCTTATCGGGCTCGGGGTTGGTTTTCTTATTGTCACCCTGTGTTCTGTAGTAGGTAATGTTGTCATCCTTAACAACCTCAACAATTCGGTGAGTGTTAAGAACGGACTCACCGTTGACTGTGATTGGGAAGGTAACAATATCACCTTTCTGATATTCATATGAAGGGTCATTTGTAACATCACTGAAAATTAAATCACCAACATTAATTGTGTCCTCCATTGAATCAGTCTGAACACTGAGCGGGGCAACACCGAATAAATTTGGAACCCCTGATGATTTGGATGTTAATGATAATGTAACAATAAGTATTGATACTACCAAAACCAGTATAACAACAATATCTATAATAACATTGATTATCTTTTTTAACACTTTTTTCATGCAAGGGGACTCCGATCAAATAATTTGCTTAATATTATGTTTTACTAACTGTTAATTTATAAATTAGTCAGCTGTAATTGTGAAAGTGATGTTTGGCATATCGTTACCAGCATATGCATCCTGGCAATCCACATCCTGGCCTTCAAACCATACGATAAGCATATAGTACTTAGCATCATTCTGATTAAGATCACCAGCATTAACAGAGATTGAGCTACCCTGTGTTGAAACATCTGAAGCAGCTGCTTTGATTGCACCTTCTCTGTCTGCTACGCCTGCACCAACATATTCAACAGGCTTAGCAGCGTCAGCACCAGCACTGTAAATGTTATCTCTAAATTCCTGAGCACTTGCAACCGTTGCAGTACCACGACCGGTGTCTGCTGTACAATCAGAAGGAACAAGAGCTACACGGAGGTAGTTTTTACCACTTGTAACAGGTGTTTCAGAAATATTTGCTGTAATCGTAACATTAGTAGCAGTCTCAGCACCTGTGTTCTTAACATTGAGCATATTGCAGAATACATTGCCTTCAGCAGTAGCTGTACCAACACCAGTAATTTTCTCACCGTTTGTAGCAGCACCTGACATACCATTTACAGCCTGAGCTTTGTACCAGTTTGCACCGTCATATGATGATGCCGGCTGGAGAAGCTTTTTAGCTGCATCTGTACCAAAGTTATAGTTGAGGTTGTCTGTCCAATCAGAAGTTCTGCTTGATACTAAGAGCAATGACTTCTTAGATGTCTGAACAGAGATACCTGTTGCCTGAGTTGTTGTGTCAGTTGTGAACCAAGCAAATGTTGCTGTACCAAGTGCGAGCATTGCCACGAGGAGCATTGCTACGGAAGAGATTAATAATCTCTTTCTTGATGTTGTTTTCATAGAGAAATTCCTCCTAAATAAAATAATTTTTGTCCCTAAAACACCATAGGGATTTTTTACTATATCAGTGCCGAGGCACATAATACCAAGTTTATGTAATACTGTACCGAAAATTACGGTTTTGCTGTGGATTCTTCATCGTCACGAACCGAGAACAGCATTCTCATTCTTACATGACCGTTTCGGATATCGTCGATACATTCTGGGTCGTTACCCTCAATCCAAATTACGATTGTGTATTTGTCAATATCGCCAACCTTGAATTTTTCGGTTGATGTTTTATAAACTTCCTTATCGCTTACAAACTTTGTGCAATCGGTTTCGGCTTTGCTTCTGTCTTTGTACTGACCTTTGCCGTAAATTGAGCTCTTGCCGTTTTTGTAAATCATAACTCGGGTTGCTTCATCTGCCGACTTAGCCGCACCTGTGATTTCAAGCACTGCGTCATAGTCAAGCTCAACCTCTCCGTTATTTTTACAATAGAAAGTATAAGCAACATAGTTTTTGCCGTTGTGCGCACCGTCCTTGCTTGTGTCAAGGTCAACAGGAAGCCATGCATATGTAATGTTTGTAACATCCTTAACCTGCTTCGCAGTAAGTGAAGCACACTGAGTTTTGAAGTCAGCGTCTTCGCTAAGCACGATACCTTTTTTTACGGCAGGAGAATCAATGCTGATAATCAAGTCGCCCCATTGCGTTACAAGCGTTGAAACAATGAACAGAATAAGAAGAATGATTATGCAGACCGAAAGGATAATACTCAAAAGCCGTCTGCGCTTTTTGTATTTTACAATCTCGATTGAATCATTTTTTACATGAAAATGTTCAATCTCGGAATCTGCCATTTTCTTATCATTTAAGCGACTTAACTCCTCGGGAGTAATCGGTTGTTCAATTTTTGGTTTCTTTTTTCCGAACAAGTTTTTCTCTCCCCTCAAAGTTGTATCCGTTTAACTGTCGGATTGTGCGTATTTCATTAACCCATAATTTTTCTCCTGTCTGAAATCTGCGTTGAATGACAGCTCCTCCAGGGCGGGCGGCCGATGACCGCCACTACGGGACATTGTTTAATTTAATTATGAGATTGGTTTATTGTCCTTATCGCATCCGATAAAGCCAAGCTGTACAGAAAGCTGTGCATCCTGAACATCGTCATCACACTCGGGGTCGTTACCCTCAATCCAAAGACGAACTGTTACCTTAACCGGTTCGAGCTGATTAAGATGAAAAAGCCTTGTGTTGTTTGAGTAAACCATTGAACCTGACGGCAAATCAAAAGTTGTCTGTCCGTTTACGGGATTACTTCTGTTCGGCTCATAAATTGTTGTGCCGTTGCCTGTTCCCTCGGCTGAGAAATCAACTCTTGCACAATTTACTACATCAGCCTTTGCGCCGGTTGATTCTGTCGATACCTTTGTACCGTCATCAGCACCTGCTTTTGTGCTTTCGGTTGTGAGATGAACCCACATTTCCTCGGTTGCGATGAAGTAACATTCAAACTCAAGGTAGCTGTGCTTGTTAGGCTCTCTGACTGTGCCGCGCTGATTGGTGAACTCTGTACCCTCTCTTGTTGTAACAGGGTCAAGCACCGTATCTTCAAGGCTTGAACCATGCTTTTTAAGGTAATCGTCAATCATTTCATTTGTGATTACCTTGCCGTATTTTTCAAGGTCTTTGCCGTGGTTTTCCATACTGACTTTAAGTTGTGCGGCAAGGCTGATATTGAGGTCAAGCTTGTCAACGCCCGCGAAAGTGTTTACCGAGAACCACGCAACCGTAGCTGTCGTCATAGAAAGAAGGGTTATGATTGCCACAAATACAATCAGCCTTTTTCTCTTTTTAAATGGAACTTTATCACTGACCATTTTATCAATAATCCTGTTAAAAAGGCCCATGCAAACACTCTCCTCATAAGCACACATCTGCGCCAAAATATAATAGTATTTTATACCCTAAACGCACAATTTGCAATATTAATTCTTCGACCTGTCTCTTATACACATCTCCGAGCCCACGAGACCGGAGCCTATCT
>ENA-OZNJ01000242-OZNJ01000242.1-human-gut-metagenome-genome-assembly--contig:-NODE-242-length-11791-cov-3.870569_pt1 | contig 11791 bp, 10 predicted proteins | sample MGYA00244198_ERZ653831 | MGnify/ENA primary metagenome ERZ653831 (study PRJEB26926, sample SAMN06164693) | human gut metagenome | biome: ENVO:00009003; feature: ENVO:2100002; material: ENVO:00002003...
ATTTGAATGATGATGTTAAAGGTAAGGGGAACAAAAGTTTCATCCAAATTTTCGGGCTGACAATAACTGACAATGGGTGCTTTTCTTTGATTGTCAGTTATTGTCAACCAGTGGCAACGAACTGTTTACTCGTGACTTTCTTCGATGAAATGGGGCTTTTTCAATTGATAACTGAAGTTTCCATTTTCTATTGTACAATTTGAAATCCGAGATAAATATCCACGCAATCTTTTGATATTTGTATACAGATTATCCTGAGTACCATTACCATTTGGCCACAGTAAATGCAGGATTTCATCATTAGACAGCTTGAAGTCTTTTGCATCCAAAAAACCACGTAGCAATTTACTAGACAATGGAGCCAAAATCATACCCGCGTTACCCTTTTTCAGCATATTTAAATCTGCATCAAAACGCACTCCATCTTCCAACCGATAAATGTGAGGTTGACCTTCATAACCGACGATTACCGGAATTTCTTTAATAACCTGAATATCCTTTTCTACAACGACAGGCACTTCCTTGACAAAAAGACGACGACAAATCCGACTCACATAGTCCTGCACAAAAAACAGCAAAATGCAACCGGCAATCAAAATACCCAGCAGAAACATATCCTTCCAAGAAAAAATCACCCACCAAGGACTATAAAGGTAGCCGGTTACGCCTACTTCACATCTATATCCCAAATAATGAGTAGCCAAGCTATCCGATTTTGACAAATAGAGAGAATCTTCTGAATAAGTACAAGCCTCATGCTCCCACCAATCCACCACAGATACGCGCACTACCGTCTTCCCGGGATACTCAATCCGTTCCAATAATTCCTTCCACACCAAGTTCAAGGAGTCGGCAATCAAAGGACGTTCTTCAAGTGCAACCGAACGTATTGCCCTCCAATCAGAAGAGCGCTCTATATTATAAATATGCTTTTCATAAGGAATGATGAAATCTTTTTCTCCATATTTACTCATCAGAGATACCGTTATCGGTTCTTTCTTTTGGTCATTGACATCCATGGTGGATAAATCAATATTCCCCTGCACATGGAAAGGTACCTCCATCTTTCTCTTCTGTAACTCTTCCTCCAAAACTACGCGAAAAGCGCTTCGCGCCTGCACCTTCCAGAACTCCATCCGGTTCTGATACAAGAACCGACCGGTAATTACCGCTGCCATAATCCCTATGGCAACGTATATCAATAGCATTTGTCGTCTCTTTCCTTTTGCATCCATTGTGCATATGTACTAAATTTAATACAAAAATAGAAAAATTAAATTAAATTCGTACATTTGTGCCAATCAAAACTATGATTTCTTGATTATGAAGAAAAAATCTTATTTTTGCTTCCAAATGAGATAGCTGATGAATGTGACACCCCTTTATAATGAATTTCCTCTGTTTTTGAAACGTTATTTTCCATATAAGGTACAGAAAATTTCGTTGAATGCCGGTTTTACCTGTCCCAATCGTGACGGGAACAAAGGGTATGGCGGCTGTACCTATTGCAATAACCAGACTTTTAACCCGGATTATTGCCGTACCGAAAAATCCATCACCCGGCAATTGGAAGAGGGGAAACATTTCTTTGCCCATAAGTATCCGGAAATGAAGTATCTTGCCTATTTTCAAGCCTATACCAATACCTATGGCGAATTGGAATCTTTGAAGCGAAAGTATGAAGAAGCGTTGTCGGTAGACGGGGTAGTGGGACTGGTAATCGGTACCCGTCCGGATTGTATGCCCGATGACCTGCTCCGGTATTTGGAAAGTATCAATAAGCATACTTTTCTTTTGGTGGAATACGGCATCGAAAGCACTTGTGACGAAACGCTTCGCCGCATTAACCGCGGACATACTTTTCAAACCACTGTTGATGCAGTGGAAAGGACGGCGGCTTGCGGCATATTGACCGGCGGACATATAATTTTGGGGCTACCGGGTGAGACTCACCAAAGCATCGTGGCGCAGGCGCAAGATTTGTCAGGTTTGCCGATTACTACGCTGAAAATGCATCAGTTACAATTGATACGCGGCACTCGTATGGCTTTGGAATATGAACGGAGTCCTGAAGATTTCCATCTCTTCGGCGTAGAGGAATATATTGAACTTGTGGTAGATTATGTAGAACATCTTCGTCCGGATATTGTCTTGGAGCGTTTTGTCTCGCAATCTCCTAAAGATTTGCTTATCGCACCCGACTGGGGACTGAAAAATTATGAATTTAACCATCGGGTTCAAAAAAGAATGAAAGAACTTGATGCATATCAGGGGAAGAAGTATGAAATGTGAGAAAAAAGCCTTATTTTTGCCGCAGTTAAATATGGAATCAATCTAAATTAGAAGATAATAACAATGAACCCAAAAACAGTGATAAAAGGAAAAATCCACTACGTGGGAGTGAATGACCGCAATAAGCATTTGTTTGAAGGCATGTGGCCGTTGCCGTACGGGGTTTCCTACAACTCTTACCTGATAGATGATGAGACGGTCGCTTTGGTCGATACGGTAGACATCTGCTATTTCGAGGTGTATCTGCGCAAGATAAAGAGCATTATCGGCGAGCGCCCCATCCAGTATCTCATCATCAACCATATGGAGCCGGACCATTCGGGCTCTATCCGCCTGATAAAGCAGCATTATCCCGACATCATCATCGTGGGCAACAAGCAGACCTTCGGCATGATAGAGGGCTTTTATGGCGTGACGGGCGAACAGTACATGGTGAAGGACGAGGATTTTCTGGCTTTGGGACATCATAAGCTCCGCTTCTATATGACCCCGATGGTGCACTGGCCCGAGACGATGATGACTTTTGACGAAACGGAAGGAGTCCTTTTCGCCGGTGACGGTTTCGGCTGTTTCGGCACGTTGGACGGAGGGTTCCTGGATACCCGCATCAATCTGGACAGATACTGGGACGAGATGGTGCGCTACTATTCCAACATCGTGGGCAAGTACGGCTCTCCGGTGCAGAAGGCACTTGCCAAGCTGGGCGGTCTGCCCATTTCCACCATCTGCTCCACGCACGGGCCGGTGTGGACGGAAAACATAGCCAAGGTTATCGGCATCTACGACAAGTTGAGCCGCTACGCCGCTGACGAAGGTGTGGTCATTGCCTATGGTTCCATGTACGGCAACACGGAGCAGATGGCGGAAGCCATTGCGGCGGAACTTTCTGCACAAGGCATCAAGAACATCGTGATGCACAATGTGAGCAAGAGCAATCCTTCTTATATCATTGCCGACATATTCAAGTATCGCGGACTTATCATCGGCAGCCCCACCTACAGCAACCAGATTTATCCTGAGATAGAATCCTTGCTCTCCAAGATTCTGGTACGCGAAGTGAAGGGACGTTATCTGGGATACTTCGGATCCTTCTGCTGGGCAGGTGCTGCCGTGAAGCGCATGGGCGAGTTTGCCGAAAAGAGCAAGTTCGAGATTGTGGGCGACCCGGTAGAGATGAAGCAGGCCATGAAGGACATTACTTACGAACAATGCGAAAACCTGGCACGTGCCATGGCAGAGCGTTTGAAGAAGGATAGGAAGTAGTTGAAAATTAAGAATTAAAGAATTAAGAATTGAAGTTGAAAATTACCCCTAATTTATTAACCTAATAAAACAATCACAATGAGACTAATCATTCAACCGGATTATCAATCCGTATCAAAGTGGGCGGCACATTATGTGGCTGCCAAGATCAAGGCCGCTCATCCGACACCTGAAAAACCGTTTGTATTGGGATGCCCCACCGGTTCTTCTCCGTTGGGCATGTACAAGGAACTTATCGACCTGAACAAGAAAGGCATCGTGTCTTTCCAGAACGTAGTGACTTTCAATATGGACGAGTATGTAGGTTTGCCCAAGGAACATCCCGAAAGCTACTATTCCTTTATGTGGAACAACTTCTTCAGCCATATAGACATCAAGCCGGAGAACACCAATATCCTGAACGGCAACGCTGCCGACCTGGATGCCGAGTGTGCACGCTATGAAGAAAAAATCAAGTCCTACGGCGGCATCGACCTCTTCATGGGCGGTATCGGTCCCGACGGACATATCGCTTTCAACGAGCCGGGTTCTTCCCTTTCGTCACGCACCCGCCAGAAGACATTGACTACCGATACCATCATTGCCAACTCCCGTTTCTTTGACAACGACGTGAACAAGGTGCCCAAGACTGCCCTGACCGTCGGTGTGGGTACTGTGCTTAGCGCCCGCGAGGTAATGATTATCGTAAACGGACACAACAAGGCACGTGCCCTCTATCATGCAGTCGAGGGTCCCGTGATGCAGATGTGGACTATCAGCGCCTTGCAGATGCACGAAAAGGGTATCATCGTTTGTGACGATGCGGCCACCGAAGAATTGAAGGTGGGTACTTACCGCTACTTCAAGGATATTGAGGCAGAGCACCTGGATGCGGAAAGCTTGCTGAAATAAGCAAACTAATAAAAGTTTTGCAATTCCACCCTCACCACCCTCACCGCTTGTCTGCATCTGCTTGTTCATCGGTGTTTCAGGGGTGAGTGAGAGCAATTTAAAAGGGTGAGGGCAAATTTTGCCCTCACCCTTTTTGTTCTCCTGATTTTGGTTGACTGTTTTCAGGACAGGGCGTTATGTGATGAAAACGGGCTCTGCTCCGCTGTAAGGCTTTGGGTGCCAATGTTAAAGATACCAAATACTCACTGCAAAACCAGTGCATCGTTTTTGCAGTGCCGCTGCAACATAGATGCAGTGCCACTGCAACTGTTTTGCAGTGCTACTGCAACGCCTTTGCAGTGTTACTGCAAAAGATGTGCAGTAGGTTTGCAGTGAGGGCTTGTGATGAAAAAGCCATGGGCGTGCTTTCTTTTTTGCGGAATATGTGCTATCTTTGTCATACTTGTAATTTAAACAGTAGCAGCTATGGAATTGAGTGGCAGACGCTATCCGATAGGGATACAGAATTTTGAGCAACTGCGTACGCGGAATTGTGTGTATGTGGATAAGACGGAGCTGGTGTACAAATTGGTGAATACAGACCAAATTTATTTCTTCAGCCGCCCCCGTCGGTTTGGCAAAAGCTTGCTCGTGTCTACGCTGGAGGCCTATTTCCAGGGGAAAAAGGAACTTTTCGAAGGGCTGGCTATGGAACGTCTGGAGCAGGAATGGGAGGTTTGCCCGGTGCTGCACGTTGATTTCAGCTTGACGAAATATACTGAGCTGCGTGACTTGACGGGGCAATTGAATTTGTTTTTATCTCGTTGGGAAGAAATTTACGGAAAAAAGGAAGAGGAAGAGGGGGCGGCAGAGCGTCTGCAAGGCATCATCCTGCGTGCCTACGCCAAGACCGGAAAGCCGGTTGTAGTGCTGATTGACGAGTACGATGCTCCTCTGCTTGACAGTAATTCCGATGCCCTTTTGCAACAACAGCTTCGCAACGAGATGCGCAAGTTCTTCAGTCCTCTCAAGGGGCTGGGGCAATATCTCCGTTTTCTTTTTATCACGGGTATCAGCAAGTTCAGCCAGCTGAGCATCTTCAGCGAACTGAACAATTTGCAAAATATCAGTATGCGCGATGACTTCAGTGCCCTCTGCGGCATCACCGAGGAGGAACTGCTGACGCAGTTGAAACCCGATATTGAGCGGATGGCCGAGGCTAATGATGAGACTTACGAGGAGGCATGCTTGCATTTGAAGCGGCAATATGACGGTTATCATTTCAGTAAGGCTTGTGCGGATATTTACAACCCGTTCAGCCTGTTCAATGCTTTCAATTCCAAAGAATACAAGAACTATTGGTTCTCCACGGGCACGCCTACTTTCCTGATAGATATTCTGCGCCATGCAGACTTCGATGTGCGTGCGCTGGAAGGTGTTGAGGCTACCGATGAGCAGTTTGATGCGCCTACGGAACAGATAACGAGTCCCATCCCGGTGCTCTACCAGAGCGGTTATCTGACCATTAAGGGCTATGACCGTAATTTCCAAATCTATCGTTTGGCCTATCCCAACGGTGAGGTCCGTAAAGGGTTCATTGAATCCCTGCTTCCCTCTTACGTGCACTTGCCTGCCCAGAACAACACCTTCTACGTCGTCTCTTTCCTTCGCGACTTGATGAAGGGTGATGTGGAGAGCTGCCTGGAGCGTACCCGTTCCTTCTTTGCCTCCATTCCCAATGATTTGGAGAACAAGACCGAAAAGCATTATCAGACCATTTTCTATTTGCTGTTCCGGTTGATGGGGCAATATGTGGAGTCGGAAGTGAAGAGTTCCGTAGGCCGTGCGGATGTGGTGGTGCAGTTGCAGGATGTCGTTTATGTCTTCGAGTTCAAATACGACGGTACCCCGGAAGAGGCGTTGGCTCAGATTGACAGCAAGCAGTATGCCATCCCTTACCGGGCGGACGGCAGGCGTGTGGTCAAGATTGGTGTGAATTTTGACAGTGCCACGCGGACGATTGGTGGGTGGAAAATAGCTAAAGCTGATTAGAAACTCTTGTAAGTATGCTTATGCCATATTTTTATGGTTTTCTCGTTTTTCTTCAAGTATTTTATCTGCTGCGCAATGGTATCTTACCATTTCTTATCAGGCGAGCATGGTAAGAAGATGATTAAGATTGGTGTCCCTTGTAAAAAAATGCTTAACTTTGAGGCGGATTAATATTAGACACACCACATGGACGAGAAAAGGGAGAGACGACAAATGCTATTGATATACGTTGCTATAGGGGTTATTGTAGCAGTAATTACTGGATGGTTCTTGTATCAAAACCGAATGGAGTTCTGGGAAACGCAGGCACGGAGTGCTTTTCGTATGGCTTTGGGAGAAGAGTTGCAGAAAAGGAATGAAGTTGACGTGTATTTCAGTTCGTCAGGAAATATTAGATTACCAGATAATTCCATTGATATTAAGAAGGAACCGATAAAAGTACGTATAGAAAGTGAATATGGGGTAAAAGACTTTTTTATCCCTTATGAAAAGCATTCCCATAATATAGAACGCTCTTCAGATATGCGAGCGTCATATTCTTATGTGTTGTATAAGAGTCCTTTGCAGGCTGATTCGTTGAATAGGATATGGTATCGCTTACTGGAAGAAATGAACTATTTTGGTAAAACGGTAGTACGTATATCTGTGGCTGATTGGGATGAACGTGAAACTTATACTTTTTCGGATGATTCCCTTTATATGTTAAAACCGGATAGTCTTATGTCTTGTTATTTGGGCTATAGGTGCGAAATTGGTGTGACGGGATATTTGTATTATTCTTGGTTGAACGTTTTTACAGTTAAGGATAAGATTCTTTTGTGCGCTCTTGCTCTTTGTTGCTTTCTGCTGTTTTTTCTGCAAGAATACATTGTAAAGATTTATTGTCGTTTCTTTGTCAAAGAGGTGACGGTAGAAACCCCAGTCCCGATATTTGTGGAGAAAGAAATACCAATGATTGTAGTAGATAGGAGTGAGGCGCTTGTTTATCGGTTGGAAGATGATTTGTTTTTTGATGCCGATTCCGGTGTGTTGTATAGAGTAGACCATAGGGTGAAGTTGACGGCAACTCTTGCAAGACTACTGCAAGCCTTCTTGGATGCGGAAGATTATAGGTTGTCAGTCAATGGAATTATGGAACTATTGTGGCCGGACGGTTCAGTAACACCGGGAAATGTACATACTGTAATAACAAGATTACGAAAAGCCCTGTCCGAAGTTTCTGATTGGCGGATAGAAAATAAAGATCTTTGTTATCAACTAAAAAGCCCCATTTCATCGGAAAAATCCTTGAATGAATGATGGAATCTTTCATCTGACAAGGCCTGACAAAGCCTAAAATAAGTGCTTGTCAGACTTTGTCAGACTTGAAATTTGGTAGTTTCTTTTCTTTTTCGGTACTTCGCACCATCGTTTAGAAACAAAACTATTAATATAAAGAATAGTAAAAGGATGAAAAAGAAAATTTTATTTATCAGCTTGTTTTTGGTTGCAGTAGTTACAATCTCTTTTCAATTGAATGCAGGAAAAAATGATTTAGGAAGTCTAATGTTGGAGAATATAGATGCTTTGGCATCCGGTGAAACGGGTACAAATATCTACTGTCGTGGTACCGGATCTGTGGATTGTCCGATTAATCATGTTAAGGTTTGGGCTGTAATGAGTAGGTAGCCTTGAAGAACTTTATTAACATATTGTTCTTGTTCATTATTTTAGTAGCTTGTACCTCTACTCCACACAGTAACGGGATGTTTTGTGCTGATTTCCCGCAAACGCGGGAACTGAAAGGAACAGTTATTCCGCTGGATACTGCTTTGTTCCGTTATCCTTTCCGTATTCGGGTGCAGGGAGATATGGCTGTGGTGATGGATTTGCATGGGACAGACTGTTTCTGTCATGCTTTTAGTTATCCGGAATTTCACTACATATCCTCTTTCGGCAAGCGGGGAGAATCTCCCGATGAGCAGATTTCTGTCGAAAATATCCGGTGGTATGGGGAATCTTTGTGGTCTCTTGATGCCAACAAGTCTGAATTAACTCGGTTTGGTTGTGATTTATCCGGTGATTCACTGTTTCGTCAAGAAGCAGTGAACCTGGATAAAGACATTCTCCGTGCTTTGGACTTTGTGATGATGGATGATTCTACCTTTATTATTCCCGATTATTCGGGAGACAACCGTTTTTGCTGGGTGAACAGGCAAGGCGGACTGTTGTATAAAATGGGGGCAATCCCTTCTTCCAATGAGGATGCCATGAAGCATGCTCGTCCTGCATTGGCGCAGGCATGGCGCAGCTTCATCGATTACAATCCCCGAAACGGAGTGCTGGCGGCGGTCACCCAACTGGGCGAAGTGCTTGAAGTCTTTAATTTGAAAGACAGCACGCACGTGGTACGCATCGGGCCTCATGGCGAGCCGGAATTCAAATTGTCAGAAGGTTATGGCATTCCTACGGGTATCATGGGATTCAGCGATGTGCAAGTGACGGACAGTGCCATTTATGCCGTCTTTCATGGACGCTCTTTTAAAGAAATAGCCCAGAATGCACGGAAAGGCATCCAAGTGGATGGGGGACAATATATTTATGTATTCAACTTGAAGGGGGAACCTCTCTGTAAATATGTACTCGACCATTGTATCTATGGCATCTCTGTAAATGAGCAAAAAGGGACGATTCTTGCTACGGATGTGAACAAGGATGAACCGATAATAGAGTATACAATGAAATAAAAGAAAAATATAAATAGGAATGGAGAGGAACGGACGGCAAACGTCTTGTTGGTGCATGATGAGCCGTCCGTTCCATAACCCACCCAGAAAGGAGGTCGAGGCAAAGATAAGGATTTGGATTGAATAAGCAAAATGTTTGCTTTCCCATTGAAAGGATAGATATGGAAGACAAAACAAAATATTATTGATTAAGAAAAACAAAGAAAACAATGAAAAAGATAATGAAAATAGCTTTTGTTGCAGCATTTGCGGCAGTGGCAGGATACGGTGTTTATGCTAACCAACAATCGGAAACTATGTCTGATTTGATGTTGGCGAATGTGGAAGCGTTGGCAGGTAGTGAAATATCGAATCCAGGTTGTGACCCCAGTTGGGATAGAGAATGTTGTGTTTGCTTTAATGTACATCATACATATGCGTATGCTAATGGTAAAAATAGTTGTGAAACTCGAAAGAATTGTCATTATTAGTGGAATTTGACAGCCTAATGGCTGCTTAAAGACATAAAATGATAGAGCACTGTAGAATATTTATAAAATTCGTTGGATCATGTAACTATTTTGCGGTGCTCGCTAATAAAAAATAGTATATAATGAAAACATATTATTATTTGCTTATATTTTTTTTCTTGTATGGCTGTGCAAATGAGAAAAAACTGAATGTAGAATATGTGAGTGCAACTTATGAGTTGCTGGATGATGAAATAGCAACTACCATGCCGGGAACCTTACGCGTAGCCGGTGATTTTTTGGTGTGGGAGGACCCTTTTGCGCGCGACTATTTTGTACATGTGCACGAAAAAGAAACTGGTCGTAAAGTGGGAGTGATGGGAAAGGTAGGAGAAGGTCCGCGTGAATTTATCACAGGAGGTATAAATGGCTCATGTATCGACAATCGTTTTTTTGCCGTGGATGCTAATGGAAAGACGCGTGGCTTCTTGTCTCTTGATAGCTTGTCGCAAAGTAAAGATGCGTTTATTCCTATGACGGAAGAGGAACGGTTATCACGTCCTGCCATGGCTGAATATGCCAAGAATGTGTATATTGGAGTTGCGGATGCTGGTGCGGAACATTGTTTTGAAACTCTATTGCATGGTCAGGCTTCTTCGTTTGGCAATTATCCCATTCCGCAGGTGAAACAATATTTAGGGGGAGAGAGAGGATATAATGCATCTCGTGGAGTATTTGTCTGTTCTTGTTATGATTTCCCTTATTTAGCATTGTATCAGCAGGGTGAGGATGAATTTTCATTAGTGTGGGAATGGAGAACAGATGGTGACGAATACGAGATTCGGAACAATGAGGTGATTTTTGACCGCAGGGTAAAAGGTGTCCGGGGACTTTGTATGAGCAAGGATTTTATTATTACATTGCAACGAGACCGTAGAAAGGATGATACGGATGAATCTACAGTGGGAAGGGATGCAAGCAAATGCCCTCATACTGTTTTCTTGTATGATTATGATGGAAATTTAGTGAAGATTGTTGATTTGGGCATTCCCGTAATGCGTATAGCTTCTGAAGAACAGAGTAATACGTTGTATGCCATAGGGGTGAATCCGGATTTTGTCTTGGTGAAATATGAATTATAAGATAGGGCATTTAATCGTTATTTGCGTTGCACTACTTCTTTGTGTGGCTTGTGGGGAACAGCGTAATGCTGTGGCTGTCGTCTATAAAGAACATTTTCCTATAGATACAATGCTTCCTATTAAGACATATCCGGCAGAAGAATTGGTACGTCCCGCTCGGATGAATAGAATCAACAATCGGGTGATTGCTTTTGGGGGATATGAAGAAGTAGGAATCTATGATTACCCCGATTTAAAATTCATAAAGAAAATGGTGCTTCCCGGTCGTTTTTCTGTTTCTCAAGGAAAAGATTGTTTGTATCTTGAATCGGGAGGAGAAGTGGATGCCTATACCTTGAAAAGTGATTCCTTGTGTAAAACATCTTCTTTTGTTATTGATAAAGTAAGTGAAAATATTGGGACGGTGCAAGAGTTGAATCCCGGGGTGTATATATATGCAGATAGGAGAAAACATCCGGGAGTGTCTGAATATCATGTGACAGATATTCAGACGGGAAGAGATGTCTCAGGGGGGAATTATCCGGAAAATGATATTCGTTTTAAGAATTTGGAAAGCTTTAAATCGGCTTATTATCATTATCTGATGATGAAACCGGATAGGAGTGCTTTTGTGGTTACTTACGCTTCTTTGAGACGTATCCGGATCTATGATCGGAATGAAAATTTGCGGCATGACGTCTTTCTGGAAGGTGGGCTGGGAAATTACAAGGTAGTTCCCGCTCGCCCTTCAGAGCAGTATTGGCATTTTAGTTGTCCGTTTGTAACGGATAGGTATATTTATTTGATAAATCCGAATCAGTTGGGTGCGGGGCCTTTGCTTCCGCATTGCAATTTGTTGGTTTTGGATTGGGAAGGGAATTTGGTCGCTAAATATCGTTTCAGTGTGCTTATCAATGATATATTTGTAGATGAAGAGAGAAAAATTCTTTGTGGAAGTTGCTCTGATTCTGTCTCTTATACACATCTCCGAGCCCACGAGACCGGAGCCTATCTCGTA
>ENA-OZNJ01000255-OZNJ01000255.1-human-gut-metagenome-genome-assembly--contig:-NODE-255-length-11531-cov-4.975253_pt1 | contig 11531 bp, 10 predicted proteins | sample MGYA00244198_ERZ653831 | MGnify/ENA primary metagenome ERZ653831 (study PRJEB26926, sample SAMN06164693) | human gut metagenome | biome: ENVO:00009003; feature: ENVO:2100002; material: ENVO:00002003...
CGCTCCTACAGTTACGCTCGGGCATAAATAGTTTTTAATTTATTAAACTGTCTACACGAACATAAATCAACAGATTTTTGAGCCGACAGGCATATCGTCAACAAAGACAACCTTTAAATCATCGCCGTGAACTGCCGAAAGAATCATACCGCAGCTTTCAACACCGCAAAGCTTTGCAGGTTTGAGGTTCTGAACAAGAATAATCTTCTTGCCGATAAGCTCTTCGGGCTTGTAGTAGTTTGCAATACCGCTGACAACGGTCCTGTCCTTTACACCGTCAAAAATTGTGAACTGTAAAAGCTTTTTGCTCTTTTTAACGGGTTCGCAGGTCTTAACCTCGCACACACGGAGGTCAACCTTGGCAAAGTCATCAATGCCAATCTGTGCAACACCTTCAAGCTCTTCACGGAGTGCCTTTGTTTTTTCACTTTCACCCTCGTTGTTCTTGATAATGCTGTTGAGTTCTTCAATTTCCTTTTCAACATCAATTCGTGGGAAGAGTGCATCTCCCTTGTGAACCGTGACATCAGCAGGAAGAACACCGAACTTGTCGCAGTTTTCGTAGCCGGCACATTTTTCACAAGCACCGATCTGCTCAAGAGCCTTTGGCATCGTTGTTGGCATAAATGCCGAAAGGAGTGTGCAGGCAATACGGATTGCCTCAAGAAGGTTGTAGAGAACCGTTGCGAGTCTTGCTTTCTTTGTTTCGTCCTTGGCAATAACCCACGGAGCGGTTTCATCAATGTATTTATTTGCACGGGAAACAAGCTTGAATATTTCGGCAAGTGCGTTCTGGAGCTGAGTCTTGTCCATGAAATCGTCAACCTTTGCACGGAGCGATGTTGCGGTTTCGATAAGGTCATCGTCAAATTCGCCGCTCTCACGCTCTGTGGGAAGTGTGCCGCCGAAATATTTCTGAACCATTGCAACTGTTCTTGAAACAAGGTTGCCAAGACCGTTTGCAAGGTCGGAATTGATACGGTTAATCATAATTTCGTTTGAAAACGAGCTGTCTGCACCGAGAGCCATTTCACGCATAATGTGGTAACGGATTGCGTCAGCACCGTAACGCTCGCCGAGTACAAACGGATCAACAACATTGCCGAGTGACTTTGACATCTTCTGTCCGTTGAAAGTAATCCAGCCGTGAACGGCAAGATGCTTTGGAAGCGGAAGGTCAAGAGCCATAAGCATTGCAGGCCAGATGATAGCGTGAAAACGCATGATGTCCTTTGCTACCATATGAACATCTGCAGGCCAGTATTTGTCAAATTCGTCAAATTTTTCATTCTTGTAGCCGAGAGCGGAGATATAGTTTGAAAGTGCGTCAATCCAAACATAAACAATATGCTTTTCGTCAAATGTAACCGGAATGCCCCATTTGAAGGTTGTTCTCGATACGCAAAGGTCTTCAAGTCCCGGCTTGATAAAGTTGTTTACAAGCTCAACCGCTCTTGTCTTTGGCTGTAAATAGTCTGTTTCCGTGAGAAGCTTTTCAATTCTGTCGGCAAAAGGTGACATCTTAAAGAAGTATGCCTCCTCTTTTGCCTCTGTAACCTCTCGTCCGCATTCGGGGCATTTGCCGTCAATAAGCTGGCTTTCTGTCCAGAAGCTTTCGCAGGGGGTGCAGTATTTGCCCTTGTATTCTCCCTTGTAGATGTAGCCCTTGTCATACAGCTCCTTGAAAATTTTCTGAACTGTTTCAATGTGATAATCGTCTGTTGTGCGGATATATCTGTCATAGCTTATGTTCATAAATTTCCATAAGCCCTTAAAGGTTTTTACAATTTCGTCAACATACTCTTTGGGAGTAACACCCTTTTCGGCAGCCTTCTGTTCGATTTTAAGACCGTGTTCATCCGTACCCGTAAGGAACATAACATCGTATCCCTGCATTCGTCTGTAACGGGCGATAGAGTCGCACGCAACGGTGGTGTAGCAATGACCGATGTGGGGATTGCCTGACGGATAATAAATAGGCGTTGTAATGTAAAATGGTTTTTTCTGACACATAGTATTTGTCCTCCCTAAAATTCAGCAAATGAGCTGTAACTGTAATTATACCAATTATTGCATATAATTTCAAGAGTTCATGGGATAAACGGAGAATAGTTAATTGTTGTATGCTTAATTTAAAGACAATTACTTATGATTCATTTCGGTGATATTACTGCCTGAATTCATAAATAATCGTGTTAAAGTGTCGGGTTAAAGTGAAATAATGCCGAACTGCGCAAGTGTGTAAGAAATTAAGATGAACACAAGGCAGATTGGAGCTATATATTTAATCATAACATCAAACAAAGCCCTTCTGCTGAAACGCTCGCCGTTCCTTGTGACTTCGTCTGCAATAGTCTTTGGCTTGATAACCCAGCCGATGAGAATACAAGTGCAAAGTGCGACAATCGGCATAATAATGCTGTTGCTCAAGAAGTCAAAGAATGTAAGGAAGTCCATTCCGAGAATCTTAACATTTGACCATATACCGTTGCCGAGTGACGACGGAATACCCATAATAAGGCAGATGCCGATAACGATAAGACAGGACTTGATTCGTGTAAGCTTGAACTTGTCCATAAGCGAAGAAACAATTGCTTCCATTACGGAGATTGAGCTTGTGATAGCTGCAAAGAATACAAGAACAAAGAACAAAAATCCGATGATTACGCCGGCAGGCATTTCGTTGAATACCTTTGGAAGTGTGATGAACATAAGTCCGGGACCGCTTGCACCAAGACCTTCTTCACCGCTGAATACATAAACCGCAGGAACTACCATAAGACCTGCGAGAAGTGCAACGGCTGTGTCGAAAATCTCAATTTGGTTAACCGACTTTGTGAGGTTTACCTCATCCTTTGTGTATGAACCGTAGGTTACCATAATGCCCATTGCAATGCTCATTGAGAAGAACAGCTGACCGAGTGCCGCCGCAAATGTCCAAATTGACAGTTTGCTGAAATCGGGAATGAGGTAGTACGAAACACCCTCCATTGCGTTTGGGAGCGTGAGTGTGTAGATTGAAATTCCGACTGTCAGAACAAGCAGAACAGGCATCAAAAATTTGCTCAGTCGCTCAATGCCCTTGTTTACTCCGAGCATAATTACCACTGCACTCAACAGCATAAATATTAAGAAAAACACAATGGGTGACAACGGGTCGGAAATAAAGTCCGAGAAAAAGTTGTCCTGTGCCGCAGGGGCAACAAGTCCCTGTGCATAAACGCACATATATTTTGTAACCCAACCGCCGATAACGCAGTAGTACGGAATAATGATTGTAGGAACAAGCGTTGCAAGGTAGCCTAAAAACGAAAATTTGCTGCATAGCTTTTTGTAGGCGAGAATCGGACTTAGCTTTGTTTTTCTGCCAATTGCGATTTCGGCAGTCAAAAGTGAAAAGCCGAATGTAAGCGCAAGGATTATGTAGATAAAGATAAATGTTCCGCCGCCGTACTTAGCTGCATAATACGGAAATCTCCAGAGATTTCCCAAGCCTACTGCACTTCCCGCAGCGGCAAATACAAATCCGAGTCCGCCGGAAAAGCTTCCTCTTTTTTTACTCATGATAATTACCTCTCATTTTCTTTAGAATTTTTTAAAATCTGTAAATAAAACAATCAACGCAAGTATAACATAATACAGAGATTAAAACAATATTTTTTGGAATTTTTTGAATATTTTGCAAAAAGAAAATTTTGGTTTTATCTTTGCGAATTTTGTCAAATCTATTGCAAATCAATTTTATTTGTGCTATTGTAAAATATATGTAAAGAATCCGTTGCAAAAGGTAAAATTTAGTGCAATTCGCTTGAAATAATCCGTTTCGTATTTTATACTTAATCAGATATATTAAATTGGGTTATATATCAGTTTTTATGGTGGTGAATTATATGTCAAATTCAAAAAACAACAATAAAAAAGCATCCGAAAAAGCAAAGCTTATGTCAAAATGGCAAAAGATGCCTTATACTAACAGAGAATTAAGCTGGGTTGACTTTAATGCAAGAGTGCTTGAAGAGGCGTTCAAAAAGACCAACCCAATTATGGAAAGATGCAACTTCCTTTCAATTACGGCGTCGAACCTTGACGAATTTTTTATGGTTCGTGTTGCAGGTGTGCTTGACCAGATTCATCACGGCAGAACAAGCCGTGACGCATCGGGCATGACTCCTACAGAGGTTATGGACGGACTTGTTGAAAAAATTCACGAGTTTGCCAAAAAGCAGTACAGCTGTTACAACCGTTCAATAATTCCGTCACTTCGTTCGGCAGGCATTGTGTTCAAAGAGGCTGACGAGCTTGACGGCGACCAGAAAGCGTTTGTTGAGGAATACTTTAAAAAAGTAGTTTTCCCCGTATTGACGCCTATGGCTGTCGATACAAGCCGTCCGTTCCCGATGCTTGCAAACAAAAGCCTTAACATTGCGGTTCGCCTTACAAATGCCGAGAATGAAGAATTTTTCGCATTGGTTCAGGTTCCGTCAATTCTTCCGAGATTTCTTGAGCTTCCGACTCACGAGGGCAGAGCGTTTATTCTGCTTGAAAAAATAATCGCAATGCACCTTGGCGAGCTTTTTGAGCTTTACAACATTAAGCAGTACGATCCTTTCAGAATCACCCGAGATTCCGACCTTGACATTGACGAGGATACCGAGGATCTTATGGCTGAAATTAAAAAGTCAATCAGAAAGCGTAAGAGAGGAGAACCTGTCCGTCTTGAATTCGGCAAGAAATGCAACCGGGAAATTCGTGAATTTCTTGTTGACGCTCTCGATGTTACGGAGCGTGAAATCTACTTTCAGAGAGGTCCTCTTGACCTTACATTCCTTTCAAAATTTGCTCATATTAAGGGCTGTGAGGATATGTGCTTTGAACCAATCGTTCCCGTAAATCCGCCTGCGGAATTCTGCGGTTATGACGATATTTTTGAGGCTATCCGTGAAAAGGACAGACTTGTGCATCATCCTTATGAAAGCTTTGATGTTGTGGTTGATTTTGTCAAAAAGGCGGCAACCGATCCGAATGTTCTTGCCATCAAGCAAACCTTGTACCGTGTCAGCGGAAATTCACCGATTGTTGCGGCTCTTATCAAGGCGGCTGAAAACGGCAAGCAGGTAACTGTTCTTGTTGAACTCAAGGCGAGATTTGACGAGGAAAACAACATTCAGTGGGCAACAAAGCTTGAAAAGGCGGGCTGTCATGTAATTTACGGTCTTACAGGACTTAAAACTCACTGCAAAATCTGTCTTGTAGTAAGAAAAGACAAGGACGGAATCAGAAGATATTTGCATATGGGTACGGGTAACTATAACGACAGTACGGCGAGATTCTATACTGATATCGGTATGTTCACCTGCCGTGAAGAATACGGTGTTGACGCATCATCACTCTTTAATGTATTGACAGGTTACTCAACTCCGCCTGAATACAACAAATTTATCGTTGCACCTCACGGAATGCGTCCGTTCTTTGAGGCTATGATTATTCAGGAAACCGAGAACGCAAAGCTCGGACTTCCGGCCAAAATTACCGCAAAGGTGAACTCGCTTGTTGATCCTGAAATCATCAGTCTTTTGTACGATGCATCAAACGCAGGCGTAAAAATTGACCTCATCGTAAGAGGTATCTGCTGTCTTGTTCCGGGGGTTCATGGATTCAGCGAAAACATCAGAGTAATTTCAATTGTCGGTCAGCTTTTGGAGCATAGCCGAATATTCATATTTGAAAACAATTCAAATCCGCTTTATTATATGGGAAGTGCCGACTGGATGCCGAGAAACCTCGACAGACGAGTTGAGCTTGTGTTCCCTGTTGAGGACGAGGATATCAAAAAGCGTGTGCAGGAGGTTATCACGGTTTCATTTAAGGATACCGTAAATGCACGCCAACAGCTTTCAACAGGTGTATATAAGTCTGTTGACAAGCGCGGCAAGCATAAGATGAATTGTCAGAAATTCTTTTCAAAGCTTGCGTTAAAGGCTCAAAAGCAGGCAATGAAAAAAACATATGCGAGCACTGTCGGAACTCCGATTGTACCCGTTGAAGTGAAAAAGGAGGACTCCGAACAATGAAAAGAGTAGGCATTTTAACAAGCGGCGGTGATTGTCAGGGACTTAACGCAACAATCCGTGCCGTTGCAAAAACACTTTATAATCAGCTTGGCAATGATGTTGAAATCATCGGCATTATTGACGGTTACAGAGGTCTTATCTACGGCGAAACAAGAAAGATGAAACCCGAGAATTTTTCGGGTATTCTCACAATGGGCGGTACGATTCTCGGCACATCAAGACAGCCGTTCAAGCTTATGCGTGTTGTTGACGAGAACAGCGTTGACAAGGTTGAGGCTATGAAGAAGAATTACAAAAAGCTTGGCCTTGACTGTCTTGTTGTACTCGGCGGCAACGGAACTCAAAAAACCGCAAATCTTCTTCGTGAAGAAGGACTCAATGTGGTTTCACTTCCTAAGACAATCGACAACGACCTTTGGGGTACAGACAAGACATTCGGTTTTCAGAGTGCCGTTGATATTGCAACAAATGTAATCGATTGTATCCATTCAACCGCAACATCTCACGGCAGAGTTTTCATTATTGAGGTTATGGGACATAAGGTTGGCTGGCTCACACTTTATGCAGGTATTGCAGGCGGTGCGGATATTATTCTTATCCCCGAAATTCCGTACGACATCAACTCGGTTGTAAAGACAATCAAGTCAAGAACCGCAGGCGGTAAGAACTTTTCAATTCTTGCAGTTGCCGAGGGTGCAATTTCAAAAGAAATTGCAGCTTTGCCTAAAAAGCAGAGAAAAGCTGCTGTTGCAGAGATGAAATATCCGTCAATTTCCTATCAGATTGCCCACGATATTGAGGAGGCAACAGGTCAGGAAACAAGGGTTACAGTACCGGGTCACTTCCAGAGAGGCGGCAGTCCCGATGCCTATGACCGTGTGATTTCAACTCGTTTTGGTGTTAAAGCCGCAGAGCTTATTATCAATAAAGACTACGGCAAAATGGTTGCCCTTGTAAATAATAAGGTAGTTGCCGTTCCGCTTAAGGACATCGCAGGCAAGCTCAAGAGCGTTCCGAAAGACAGCGAGGTTGTTGAAACAGCAAGAAAAATGGGCATCAGCTTTGGCGAGTAATTTTCACCTTTTGGTTGACATATGCCTTTGTTATGATAAAATGATATGAAGTTCAGATTTCACGAAAGGGAGTGTTACTGTGAACGGTAATAAGCCGATTGAACAGATAATAGAAAATGCTGCCGCATCAGTTGAAATGGAAGGCTATACCATTGACAGCAAAAGCAAAGAATGGTGTCAAAAATTACTGCGTAACGAAATCACAATGCAGGAATATATTTCACTCGTTAAGAAAAAAGCAGGAGTTAAGGCTTAATGGCATACAATGTTAATTCACTTACAGATGATTGTTATCCAAACACTTTATGCTTAATAAATAAATTTGATATAAGAGATGAAGAACAGTTATCTGCGATAGAAGCCGATATTACATTTGCAAAATCATCTGAATGGGAACGCAATCCATTGCTTGAAAGTTTTGATTTTAATCACTACAAAGCTATCCATAAGTTTTTATTTGAAGATTTGTATTCTTGGGCTGGTGAATTGCGAAGTATTGACATCTCAAAAAAAGGAACTTCATTTTGCAGTGCATATAATCTTGAAGAAATGTGTAGAAAGAGTTTTGACTATCTCAAATCAAAACATTTGTTTATAAATTTAGATAAAATAGAGTTTGTTGATGAAATAGTCGATTTTTACTGCACAACAAATATGCTACACCCATTTAGAGAGGGAAACGGCAGAACACAAAGATTATTTATTTCGCAGTTGATACGGCACAACGGTTATGACTTTAACTTTTCGGATATTGACACAGACGAGTTAATGATAGCAACAATTCATTCCGCTAACGGTGTTACAGATTTTTTAAGAGATATATTTTTAAAAAATATAAGGTAGTGTAAGGTGTTCCATGAACAGAGATGTAATTTTAAACTATGCCCTTAGCACATACGGAACAGAACCCGAATATCCGTGGGAGAACAGTCCCGATAATGCGGTTCTGCGGAATATGATGTCGGGCAAATGGTACGCAATAGTTATGCGTGTCAAAAGGCAGATTTTAGGGCTTGACGGTGAGGGCTTTATTGATGTGATGAATGTCAAGTGCGACCCGATTCTTGTCGGCTCACTCAGATTAAAAAACGGATTTCTGCCTGCCTATCATATGAACAAGGACAAGTGGATAAGTATTTTGCTTGACGGCTCTGTGAGCAAGGAAGAAATCTTTCCGCTGATTGACGAAAGCTACAGCCTTGTTATGCCAAAGGCTAAAAAACGCTCAAAAATTTGACATAATAATCAAGTCGGAAAATCGGTTTTGCAATCGGTTTTCCGACTTTTTGTTGTTTGAGCATTAAATGTGTGCAGAAAAATTGTCTGAAATCTTGCAATGAACGCTTGCTTTTGCTATAATCGTAGTATATGTATGAAAATGTGTGCCACGCAAAACGAACGGGGTATTAAATATGAAGTCAGATTTTAAGAAAATTTTTAGGAAAAGAATACTTCCGACCTTGCTTGCGGTTCTTGCACTGTCGGTTTGTTCAATAACAGCCTTTGCGGTAGGAGAGGACGATCCGCAGGTTCCCGACTCACAGCCAGAGCCTGTTGTGACGGAGTATGTTCCCGTTGAAACCGAACCGCAATACACAGAGCCTGTTTATACCGAGCCTGTTTACACCGAAGCGCCTACAACCGAGTATGTTGCGCCCGAAACGGAAGAACCCACAACTGAGTATGTTCAGCCTGAAACAACAGAAGCTCCGGTACAGGAAGAAACGCAGTATCAGAATCAGTATGTTGAAACTCAGGCGACCAATTCAACGGAATTTCAAGCGCCGACAATCGCAAAAACAGTCAGCGAAAAAAAGTATTCCACAAGCTACACGGCGGGAATTGTTTCGTGGATTTGTGTAGGTCTTGGGGTAGTTGTAATTGCGGTTGTGATGATCAGCACAAAAGTCGGTGCAAGAAAAAGAATAAGGTAACAGCATTAAATGTGTAAAAATAAAAATATGAACAATCTCAACATCGGCGGCGTTTCGCTGAAATCCCACGCAGTTCTTGCACCTATGGCAGGTGTAAGCGACAGGGCTTACCGTGAGCTTTGCGTAAGATTCGGTGCAGCATACTGCGTAAGCGAAATGGTCAGCTCAAAGGCGCTTTCTTTCAACAGTAAAAAGAGCGAAGAACTGATGGAAATTTCAGACTTGGAGCGTCCCTGCGGAATCCAGATTTTCGGTGATGACCCAAAATGTATGGCTGATGCCGCAAAGCACGCACTTGAAAACAAACCTGATATAATTGATATCAATATGGGATGCCCCGCTCCGAAGATAAGCTCAAACGGCAGCGGAAGTGCATTGATGAAAAATCCTCGGCTTTGCGGAGAAATTGTCAAGGCTGTGACAGCCGTTACCGACACCCCCGTAACCGTAAAAATCCGCAAGGGTTGGGACGATGACAGCGTAAATGCCGTTGAAGTTGCAAAAATCTGCGAATCGGCAGGTGCGGCGGCAATCACCGTTCACGGCAGAACAAGACAGCAGTATTACAAGCCTCCCGTTGATTACGGTATCATAAGGGCTGTAAGAGAATCCGTCAGCGTTCCCGTAATAGCAAACGGCGACATCGACAGTGCCGAAAAGGCAAAGGCGGTTATGGACATCACGGGCTGTGACCTTGTTATGATCGGTAGGGCAACGCTCGGGAATCCGTGGATTTTCTCGCAGATTAACGCATACCTTGAAAACCCAAATGTTAAAATTCACACTCCCGACCTTGAAGAAAGGCTCGGTGTAATGATTGAACATATCGGCAAAATGGTTGAATACAAGGGTGAGCATATGGCAATGCTTCAGGCAAGAAAACTTGTAGTCGGCTATTTCAAAGGCATGAAGGGTGCGGCAGCTTTGAGAAACGAAGCAGGAAAAATTAAAACGCTTGATGATTTGTACGAATTAAGGCAAAAAGCCCTTTCGCTGCAATGACATAAATTCAAACAGGATACACAGTATTCTAAAATAAAAATATAAGGGGAATGTAACAATGAGTGAAAAAACAAATATCGCTACTCTTGATTACCTCAACGAGTACGATCCCGCAATCGGTAACGCAATGACAGACGAGCTTAAAAGACAGCGTAGAAACCTTGAACTTATCGCAAGTGAAAACATCGTTTCTCCGGCAGTTATGGCTGCAATGGGCAGCTTGCTCACAAACAAATATGCCGAGGGTTATCCGGGAAAGAGATACTACGGCGGTTGTCAGTGCGTTGATGTAGTTGAAGAAATTGCCCGTCAGCGTGCGTGTGAGCTTTTCGGTGCTGAACACGCAAATGTTCAGCCTCACTCAGGCGCTCAAGCTAACACAGCGGTATATTTTGCAATGCTTAATCCCGGTGATACGGTAATGGGTATGAACCTTAACGAAGGCGGTCACCTTACACACGGTTCACCTGTTAATATTTCAGGTAAATACTTCAACTTTGTTCCATACGGTGTTGATCCCGTAACGCACAGAATTGATTATGATAAGGTTCTTGAAATTGCAAAGGAATGCAAGCCTAAGATGATTGTTGCAGGTGCGTCTGCATACCCAAGAATCATCGATTTTGCAAAGCTCCGTGAGATTGCCGACGCAGTAGGCGCATATCTTATGGTCGATATGGCTCACATCGCAGGTCTTGTTGCCGCAGGTGTTCATCCGAACCCTGTTCCGTATTGTGAGTTCGTTACAACAACAACACACAAAACTCTCCGCGGTCCTCGCGGCGGTCTTATCCTCTGCCGTGAAGAATTTGCAAAGCAGATTGACAAGGCTATCTTCCCCGGTACACAGGGCGGTCCTCTTATGCACATCATCGCCGCAAAGGCTGTTTGCTTCGGCGAGGCATTAAAGCCTGAGTTTAAGGAGTACGGCAAAAAGATTGTTTCTAACTGTAAGGCTCTTGCAGACGGACTTCTCAAAAGAGGCAACAAGCTTGTTTCAGGCGGTACGGACAACCATGTTCTTCTTATGGATCTCCGTGACACAGATGTAACCGGCAAGGAGCTTGAGGCTCGTCTTGACGATTGCTACATCACAGTAAATAAGAACACAATTCCTGGCGAACCTCGTTCACCGTTCGTAACAAGCGGTGTAAGAATCGGTACTGCCGCTGTTACAACAAGAGGTCTTAACGAGGAAGATATGGACAAGATTGCCGAGTACATCACCCTCGTTCTTAACGACTATGAGAACAGCAAGGAAAAGGTTAGAGCAGGCGTTGAAGAAATCTGCAAAAAATATCCGCTCTACGAGTAATTTTTTTCAATAGCGCAGTAATACCGTAACCGTTTTTCTGCGGATTTTAATAAAAATTATGTGGCTGTGAAAAAACAGCCGTACAAAAACAGGAAGGCACATAACCGAGAACGATGACGGTTATGTGCCTTTTGCA
>ENA-OZNJ01000265-OZNJ01000265.1-human-gut-metagenome-genome-assembly--contig:-NODE-265-length-11260-cov-5.496653_pt1 | contig 11260 bp, 8 predicted proteins | sample MGYA00244198_ERZ653831 | MGnify/ENA primary metagenome ERZ653831 (study PRJEB26926, sample SAMN06164693) | human gut metagenome | biome: ENVO:00009003; feature: ENVO:2100002; material: ENVO:00002003...
TCGTCGGCAGCGTCGATGTGTATAAGAGACAGCAATAACAACTGTGATTATGAAAGTAAGAAGTTTATTATTCGGTATGCTCTGCATGCTTGCTTTGGGTGCCTCTTTGGCATCTTGTAGTGACGACGATGACGATTCTCTGGATGACGGCGGGTCGAAGGTGACACTGCCGCAGGCGCGTGTCTATATTCTGAATGAGGGTGGTTGGGGAGCTAATAACGCAAGACTTGCCTTTTATGCACCCAATAAGGATGCGGATTTCATCAGTGATATTTACCAGACTCAAAACAACGCCAAGTTGGGTGACCTTGGTCAGAGTATGATTGAGTATGAAGATGAAATATATATAGCTGTAAGTGGTTCCAATTATCTGACTAAGCTGAATGCTGCGGGTGTGGAGTTGAAACGTGTTTCGTTTGTAGACGACAACGACCTCAGTGCAGGCATTCGTTATATCGATGCTGAGGATGGATATATCTATGCTTCCTTCTACGGAGGAGCTGTAGCTAAAATCAATGCGAAAACGTTGGAGGTAGTGGATAAATTGACCGGACTTGGCGACAATCTGGAAGGTGTGGCAATCTGCGAGGATATGCTTTATGTGGCGAATAGCTGTACTGCTGATTGGAGCACTTATCACAATGACGTAAAGGTGATAGATTTGCGTACTTTCAAGTTGAAAGAGACGTTGACGGTAGGTTTGAACCCCAATGCTTTGGTTGAAGAGGATGATAAGGTTTTTTTGATTTCATGGGGTAATTATGTTGATATTGGCTATTCATTACAGATGATAGACCCTGCTGCCAACAATAAGGTGACGGAATTAGGCAGTGCCACCCGTATGTGTGCTACTGATGATATTCTCTATTTGACTTATTCAAATTACACCAATCCTACCGCTTCTTTTTTTACTTATAATATAAAGACTGGAAAGATGGATGAAGCTTCTTTCTTGAAGGATATACCGGAAAAGTTGAAAACTTCTACGATTTATATGTTGGAAGTAAATGATAATAACGGTGATTTCTATATTGGTACTTCTGAATATACCACGAACGGCACCATTTATCGTTTCAAGAAAGACGGTACCTTTATAGAGCAGTTCGATGCAGGAGGTATGAATCCTAATTCTGCTATCTTCTTCAATTAATATCAATGAAAAGAAATAGTTTACTTATCTGTCTGTTCGCAGTCCTGTTTCTTTCCTCCTGTGGGGGAAGGAGCAAGACTGCCTCTGCTTTGGCCAACGGTGACACCATTCCCTTACGTTATGCAGAGAATCTTACCTTAATGTCCTATCCCGGCTATACCCTTGCCACCTTGCGCAATCCTTGGGATACGTTGCACACGCTACATACCTATATACTGGTTCCGAAAAACCGCGAACTCCCGGCACATCTTCCGGCAGGTACTGTGGTACGTACCCCGCTCTCCAAATCAGTCATCTACTCTTCCGTCCACTGCGGACTGATGGATAATCTGGGTGTGTTTGGTAGCATCGGCGGTGTCTGCGACTTGAAGTACATCAAACTGCCCACCGTTCACGAAGCCTGCCGCCGGGGCACCATCGCCGATTGTGGCGACGGTATGAATCCCGATATGGAGCGCATCATCGACCTGCATCCCGATGCCATCCTTCTGTCTCCGTTCGAGAACAGTGGCGGTTATGGCCGTATCGAGAAACTGGATATTCCCATCATCGAATGTGCCGACTACATGGAAACCTCCGCTTTGGGACGTGCCGAGTGGATGCGTTTCTACGGATTGCTCTTCGGGGTTGCGCCACAAGCCGACAACCTTTTTGCTGAGGTGGACAGTTGTTACCAACGCCTCAAGATGCGTGCGCAACTTTCATCCACCTCGTTCTCCGTTGTCAGTGAGTTGAAAAGCGGCTCGGCATGGTACGTGCCGGGAGGGCGTAGCACCATAGGAAGGCTTTTTCAGGATGCTTGCGGGCGTTACGCCTTTGCCGATGATACCCACAGCGGCTCTGTTCCTCTGGCTTTCGAGACCGTTTTCGACAAGGCGGGCGATGCCGACGTCTGGTTGGTGAAGTACAACCGTGACCGCGATATGACCTACGCTGATTTGGAGGCGGATTATATCGGCTACACCGGTTTCAAGGCTTTCAAGACCCGGAATGTCTATGGTTGTAATACGGCGAAAGTTCCTTTCTACGAGGAGACTCCGTTCCGTCCCGATTATTTGTTATCCGACCTGATACAGATTCTGCATCCCGAAATAGGAGATTTGGGAGGCTTGCGCTATTTTTGCAGACTGAAGGAGTGATGAACACAGAGATACGGAACTTTTGTGAAAGTAATAGAAAACTCTGTGCCTCCGTGTCTCTGTGTGCTAAATAATGTAACTATGAGTAAAGGCTGGAAATATGGTATCGGGTTGGGAGTAGTAATCTTATTGCTTTTTGCGGGCAATCTGCTGGTGGGGTCGGTTTCGATTCCGCCTGCCGATGTTTTCCGTATCCTGCTCGGTGGAGAGGGGGAGAAGGCAAGCTGGAGCTTCATCCTTTGGGAATCCCGTTTGCCCCAAGCGCTGACGGCGCTGCTTTGCGGTGGCGCATTGGCTGTCTGCGGACTGATGTTGCAGACGGCTTTCAAGAATCCGCTGGCAGGACCATCCATTCTGGGCATCAACGCCGGGGCAAGTCTGGGAGTGGCCTTCGTCATGCTGCTGTTTGGCGGCAGCATCACGGCAGGGGTGTTCAGTCTGTCCGGCTTCTTCTCCGTACTGCTTGGCGCATTTATCGGAGCCATGCTGATTATGGTACTTATCCTTTTCTTTTCCACGCTGATAAAGAGCAATATCATGCTGCTGATAACGGGTATCATGATAGGCTACATCGCTTCTTCAGCCATTGCCCTGCTGAACTTCTTTGCTACGGCAGAGGGGGTGCAGTCCTATATGATATGGGGGCTGGGCAACTTCGGTGGAGTTTCCCTACAGCAGATGCCGGCCTTTGCGCTGGTCACCATTGTGGGACTGTTCGGCTCATTATTGTTGATAAAGCCCCTGAACGCCTTGTTGCTGGGAGAGCGCTATGCCGAAAATCTAGGTGTAAATATCCGCCGTGTGCGCAACTGGCTTTTGATTATCACCGGGCTCTTGACGGCTGTCACCACCGCCTTCTGTGGTCCGGTCGCCTTTATCGGCCTGGCCGTGCCGCATGTGGCCCGCATGATATTGGGGACAACCAATCACAATTCCCTATTGCCGGTCACCATCCTGAGTGGCGGTGCAGTGGCACTGCTTTGCAATCTGATTTGCGTCTTGCCCGGCGAAGCGGGTATTATCCCCTTGAATGCCGTCACGCCCATTATCGGTGCGCCGGTCATCATCTACGTTATTCTGAGCCAGCGGAAGCCCCAACAATTCAACTAAGCTATTGCCAACAGTTTGACAAGGTTTTGCCTTACTATTGGCAAGACTTTGCCACCGCGTTGGCAAACTTTTGCCATAGGCATGGCAAAGTTTTGCCAAACCTATGGCAATGTCTTGGCAAAATTTCTCTCTGATTATCAACGTACTACTTTTTTGGTGTTTTTCTCTCCATTCCATAGGGTTTTATCTTTCTCACCGCTCTTATTAATAGAAACCCCTTAAAAACATGCCTTATGAAAAACTTTGTAGGATTTACACTTGGGTGTTTGTTTGCATTCTTATCTTCGGGTATCACCCCGTTGATGGCGCAGGACGCGGCAGTGAACGAGCTCGTCATCACCGGTACGGTCAAGAACAAGGACAGCAGGAAGAAACTCGAAAACGTGAACGTCTCTGTTGTCGGCAACAATATCGGAACGGTGACCAATGCCGACGGCACATTCTCCTTGAAAGTAGCGGAAGCGGAAGCTTTCCGTGGACTGGAAGTCTCCCATATCGGCTATCTCACTACACACCTCTCTCTGGAAGAACTTGAAAAAACGGGCGAGCTGACCATCTGGATGATACCGGCCCCCAATCTTTTGAGCGAGATTGTGGTCTATGGCAATAATCCCCGCGTCATAGTGGAAGAGGCCATCAAGAAAATTCCAGTAAACTATGCTGGCAATGACAACATGCTGACCGCCTTCTATCGGGAAACCGTGCAGAAGCGCCGCCGCTATATCAGCGTGTCCGAGGCAGTGATGGATGTCTATAAGACGGATTATAACTCTCGCGATGTGGACCGCGACAAGGTGCAGCTGCAGAAGGGCCGCCGCCTGCTGAGCCAAAAGCAGAGTGACACGCTGGCTGTGAAAGTGGTGGGAGGCCCTAATCTGTCCCTTTATCTGGACATTGTGAAGAATGGCGATGCGCTGTTGAGCACGGACAATCTGGACTATTATGAATTCCGTATGGAGGACCCCGTCAATCTGGATAACCGCATGCAGTATGTAGTCAGCTTTCGTCCGCGGGTCAGTCTGATGTATGCCTTGTTCATCGGGAAACTGTATATAGACTACGAACGGCTCTCCTTTACACGTGCCGAGTTTGGCCTGGACATGGCAAACCGGGTGAAGGCAGTGGAGGCCATTCTGCATAAGAAGCCCGTCGGCTTGCGGTTCCGCCCGCAGGAAGTCGCCTATCTGGTGACCTACAAGCAGCAGGGGACCAAGACTTACTTGAACTATATACGGAATGTCATCCGCTTTAAATGCGACTGGAAAAAAAGACTGTTCTCCTCCAGCTACACCGCTTTCTCCGAAATGGTGGTGACCGACAGGACGGAAAGCCCTCTCTCCGGCATCTCCAACAAGAATACCTTCAAACGGAAGCAGGTATTCTACGACCTGGTGGATGAGTACTGGAACGAAGACTTCTGGAGGAACTACAATATCATAGAACCTACGGAATCCCTGGAGAATGCAGTCAGTAAATTGCGGAAACAATCCAATTGATTATCTGATAGTTTTCCTTATATTTGGAGCAACCGAGAAAAAACACCGTGTATGCTGGACGAACTGATGATACTGGCCAGAATAAAGGAGGGCGATATAAAGGCGTTCGAAGGAATCTTCCGCCGGTATTATTCCCCTCTTTGCTGGTATGCTGCGGGCATCACGGGTGATACGGCGTCTGCCGAGGAAATTGTGGAGGAGCTGTTCTACGTGCTGTGGAAGAACCGGGAGCGGTTACAAGTATTCCAGTCCGTGAAAAGCTATCTCTACCGTTCTGTGAGGAATGAAGCCGTGCAGTTTTGTGAGCATCAGGAGGTCAAGGAGCGCTATCGGGCATCTGTCCGTACGGAGTCCGGGCCGGGCTATTCGTCCGACCCCCACGCGCATTTGGAATACGAGGAACTTCAGACCCTCATCCGGCATACGCTCGACAAGCAGCCCCGGCGCCGGCAGCAGATTTTCAGGATGCACCGCATGGAGGGGAAGAAATATGCAGAGATTGCCTTGTCGCTTTCGTTGTCCGTCAAGACGGTGGAAGCGGAAATGACCAAGGTACTCCGAACCTTACGAAATGAAATTGATAATTATATCCGGACACAATGATGGAAGTAGATAAAAAGAAGACAAGGACCGACGAGGCATGGGTACGGCTTTATGCCCGCTTCGAAACGGACTGCCTGCTGCCGGCAGATGCGGAACACGCTTCGGCAACGCACCGCAGGCTTTACCTCAAGTGGGGGAGCGTTTCGGCAGCCGTGATTGCCGGAATCGTATGTTTTGCCGCATGGTGGGCCGTACCGGAACAAGGTGGGGACAGCCGTAGCTTGCTGACGGAGGAGAACCGGGAGAAGCCCACACTGGTCAAGACCCTTGAAGACGGTTCGGTGGTATATCTGGTGCAGGAAAGCACGCTGAAGTATCCCGAACATTTTGCGGAAGACAAGCGGGAAGTGAACCTGCAGGGTGAAGCCTTCTTCGATGTGGCAAAGAAACCCGAGCAGGCTTTTACGATTGAGACGGCGAGAGTGCGTGTGGAGGTACTGGGCACGGCTTTCAATGTCAGGAGCAATGAAGGGGTTCCCTTCAGCTTGTCCGTGAAGCGCGGGAAGGTGAAGGTGCTGCTGAAACAAGAGGAACAGACGGTCTTTGTAGAGGCGGGAGAAACGGTTATCTTGCAGGGGGGCAGTCTGCTCGTCAGCGAGACGGAGAATCCGGAGCTCTTTGACCGCTACACCAGCAACATCCGTTTCAAGGACGAGCGCCTGGAGGATGTGCTGCGTGCCATCAATAAGGAGTCTGCCGGCTGGCAGATAGAAGCCTCGTCGCCAACCCTGGGCAAACGGCGGCTGACGGTCGATTTTTCGAATAACTCCCCGGAGTCTGTGGCCGAGCTGATATGCTGGACGTTCGACTTGAAGTGTACACGTCAGGGCAATAGACTGATATTGTCGGAACAATGAATTCAATGAAATGCTTCATTCTCCATTTGCCACTCTTCATTTTCTTTCTGGCAGGCAGTGCAAGAGCGGACGGAGGCGATGTGCTGGACCGCATCGTCCGGCTGCCTGGAATGAAGGGAACGGTTTATGCGCTGTTGGGGAAAGTCTCGGAGCAGTCCGGCTATCTGTTTATCTATGATAGTAAGGTCATCCATAACGACTCAGTGGTGAGGGTCAGGAAGCAGGAGTGTTCCGTGAGGCAGGCCATTCATAGGATAACCGGCAGCCGGAACCTCGAATTGAAGGTATTAGGCAACCATATATTGATAACACGGGCGGCAGAAAGGAAGAGTATGGAAGAAACGGTACCCCTGCCGCCCCGACCGGCATATTCCACCATTGCCGGAATCCTGCTGGACAAGGAGACGGGAGAGCCCGTCGTCAGTGCGTCGGTCATCGCACAAGGAACCTCACTGGGTAACATTACCAACCAGAACGGTGAATTCCGGCTCAACCTGCCCGACTCGTTGAGGCGCTGCATGCTCTCCTTCTCCCATCTGGGTTATGTGGGGCAAACGGTGGAAGCCTCTGCTTTGGAAGGACGCAGCAATGTCCTGAGCCTTGAGCCGAAAGTCATTTCCTTGCAAGAAGTGCTTATCCGCTTGGTGGAGCCTAAAAAGCTGCTTCGCGAGATGATAGAGCACCGGGATAGGAACTGCTCCACTTCTCCGGTCTATCTGACCACCTTCTACCGGGAAGGTGTACAACTGAAGAACAAGTTCCAGAGCCTGACGGAGGCCGTTTTCAAGGTCTACAAATCACCGACGATGGAACCCGGACAGAAAGACCAGGTGAAACTGCTCAAGATGAGCAAGATAGATAACCGGGAGCAGACGGACAGTGTGCTTGCCAAAATCAGCTCCGGGGTGGAGGCATGTCTGCAGTTGGACATCATGAAGAATCTTCCAGACTTCCTCTTGCTGGAATCCGGCGAGGAACTTTATACCTATACTTCGGGCGACATCGTATCGGTGGACGACCGTACTGCCAACGTCGTCTATTTTGAGCAGAAACGTGGGGTAAAGGAGCCTTTGTTCTGCGGAGAACTCTATATAGACTCGGAGAACAGCGCCTTGCTGCGTGCCCGCTTCGAAATTCATCCCCGGTATGTGAAGGCCGCCACACGGCTTTTCGTGATACGCCAGGCTCCGAAAATCAGGCTGACAACGGAGAAACTTGTCTATACCGTCTCATACAAACCCTGGAACGGTACCTATTATGTCCACCACATCCGTGGCGACCTTTACTTCAAGATGAAGAGAAAACGCATGCTCTTCAGTAATCCCACTCTGTATACCTGGTTCGAGATGGTGACCTGCCGGATTGACGGGGAGAACGTGACGCGCTTCCCGCGTGCGGAACGGTTGCCGGTGCATACCGTCTTCTCTGAAACCGACTTCAAGTATGACGCCGATTTCTGGGGCGACTTCAATGTGATTCCGCTGGAAGAGGAGCTTGGAAAGATTATCGAGAAGGTCTCCCTGAAGATAGAGCAGACGGAAGCTCCGTAAACATGGCCCTCAATCGTTTGCGGTGGGTAGGTTGTATATTCTACACTAAAATTATCTCTATTTTGTTTTTTTATTGTAATTTTGTCCCCGGTATTAGTTTAAATTTAAAGATTGTAACTATGAGATTACCTGAGGACCCGGTGATGCTGTACAGCTTCATCAACATGAAACTGCGTGATTTCTATCCTTCGCTGGACGCGCTCTGCGAGGATATGAACGTAGAGAAAGAGGACATTGTACGAAAATTGAAGCTCGTGGGATTTGAGTATAATCCTGCAAAGAACAGATTTTGGTAAATAATGTTTCTGTATAAAACAACTCCCGTTGCTTGTTGTTGTAAAGCGCAAGTTAACGGGAGTTGTTTTGTTATGGAACTATGGGATAAGGCAGAACGTCTTTGGACGAGGGTCAAGAACTGGAAAACAGTACGCGGCTGGCACATCTGGAAGTTGAAGCTGGTGGATGCCCGGTTGTATTTCGTCAGCATGTTCGTCGGTTTGCTGACGGGACTGGTCGCTGTGCCCTATCACTATCTTCTCTATTATCTGTTCCACCTCCGCAGTGTTTTTTTCGCTTCGCATCCGGCCTGGTACTGGCACATTCCACTCTTTCTGTTTTCTTGGGGCATTCTCGTCTTCGTCATGTGGCTCGTGGGGAAAATGCCGCTTATCGGCGGGGGAGGTATTCCGCAGACACGCGGCGTGATTAACGGGCGCATCACTTACCGGCATCCTTTCATCGAGATGGTATCCAAGTTCGTAGGGGGCATTTTGTCCTTCTCGGCGGGGCTGTCTTTGGGGCGCGAAGGGCCTTCCGTGCAGATAGGCTCCTATGTGGGTAGCCTGGTATCCCGCTGGACCCATATCCTGAAAGGCGAACAGAAACAGTTGCTGGCAGCCGGAGCGGGAGCGGGGCTCGCTGCGGCTTTTGCAGCGCCACTGGCTTCCTCGCTCATTGTAATAGAATCCATTGAACGCTTCGATGCCCCTAAGACGGCCATCACTACCTTGCTGGCGGGTGTTGTGGCAGGAGCCGTGGCAAGCATGGTCTTTCCCGTGAATCCTTACCATCTGATAGAGGTAACGGAACCGGTTTTCGCCTTCTTTGTCCAGGTGAAGTATTTCTTGATATTGGCGGTGATTGTCTCCGTATGCGGGAAGTTCTACTCCTCCACCATGAATGCTTTCAGGCATGTGTATGCCAAAGTCAATTCTCCGGCGTATGTCAAGATGTTATATCTGGTGCTGGTGGCCTACATCATTTCGCTGATGCAGGTCAATCTGACCGGAGGCGGGGAGCAGTTTCTGCTGGCCCAGGCACAGAATGGCAGTACGCAGATTATGTGGGTGACGGCCGTCATGTTGTTGCATTTTGTCTTTTCAGTTTTCTCTGTCTCTTCCGGATTGCCGGGCGGCAGTTTCATTCCGACGCTGGTTACGGGAGGGTTGTTGGGGCAGATTGTCGGTCTGGTAGGAGTGAGGTACGGTGTCATCGGGCAAGAGAATGTCAGTTATATCATGCTTGTTTCCATGTCGGCTTTTCTGGTGGCCGTGGTCCGTACACCGCTCACGGCCATTGTGCTGATTACGGAGATTACGGGGCATTTTGAGGTCTTTTACCCTTCGGTGGTTGTTGGTGGGTTGACCTACTATTTTACGGAACTTCTGCAAATGAAGCCTTCCAACGTCTCCCTCTATGAAGATATGATTCATGCTCCCGATTTTAAAGAAGAGAAACGCTATACGCTTTCAGTGGAGATTATGACGGATTCTTATCTGGACGGGAAACTGGTGGACGAACTGTCCCTGCCGGAGCGTTGCGTCATTATCAATGTACATCGGGATGGAAAAAATCTGGTCCCCGCAGGAACTCGTTTGATTCCGGGGGACCAGGTACAGATTGAGATGGACTCGCAGGACATAGAGAAACTCTATGAACCGCTTGTCAGTATGGCGAATATCTATTAAGCCAGATTGCCTATCTCGTCCAGATTCTTCTGGATGTCGGCATCCGTCAGCTCGTAATTCACTAAATCGCCGGACAAATACTTGTCGTAGGATGCCATGTCGATAAGTCCGTGACCGGAAAGGTTGAACAGAATCACCTTCTCTTCACCCGTTTCCTTGCATTTGTTTGCTTCGCGGATGGTGGCGGCAATGGCATGGCAGGACTCGGGGGCGGGGATGATGCCCTCTGCTTGCGCAAACAGACAACCGGCGTCGAATGATTCGAGCTGCTTGATGTCCACCGCTTCCATATAACCGTCTTTCAGCAGTTGTGATACGATGACACCTGCACCGTGATAGCGTAGGCCGCCGGCATGGATATTGGCAGGGGCAAAGTTGTGTCCCAGTGTAAACATGGGCAGCAACGGAGTGTATCCGGCCTCGTCGCCGAAGTCGTATTGGAATTTGCCGCGTGTCAGCTTCGGACATGAAGCAGGTTCGGCGGCGACAAAGCGTGTTTTCTTTCCTTCGAGGATGTTGTGGCGCATGAAGGGGAAGGCGATACCGCCAAAGTTGGAACCTCCTCCGAAGCAGGCGATGACGGTGTCGGGATATTCACCCGCCATTTCCATCTGCTTTTCGGCTTCCAGTCCGATGACGGTCTGATGCAGGGCCACGTGGCTCAATACGGAGCCGAGGGTATATTTGCAGTTGGGAGTGGTCTGTGCCAGCTCTATGGCTTCGGAAATGGCTGTTCCCAGCGAGCCCTGATAGTTGGGATGGGCGGTCAGTATATCTTTTCCGGCGCGGGTAGACATGGAGGGAGACGGGGTAACCTGCGCACCGAATGTCTGCATGATGCTGCGGCGGTAGGGCTTTTGCTCGTAACTGATTTTTACCTGATAGACAGCGGCTTCCAGTCCGAAGAGGCGGGCGGCATATGCCAGGGAAGCTCCCCATTGTCCGGCACCGGTTTCGGTGGTCACGTTAGTCACTCCCTCCTGCTTGCAATAGTATGCCTGTGGGATGGCGGAGTTCAGCTTGTGCGAGCCCATCGGGCTGACGCTCTCGTTCTTGAAGTAGATATGTGCCGGTGTGCCGAGCGCTTTCTCCAATCCATAAGCGCGCACCAGCGGAGTGCTGCGGTAGTATTTGTACATTTCGCGGACCTCTTCGGGGATTTCAATCCACGTGTCAGTCTGATTCAGTTCCTGGCGGCAGAGTTCCTCGGCAAAGATAGGATACAAGTCTTCTGCTTTCAGCGGTTGCTTGGTGCCGGGGTGAAGCGGTGGCATGGGCTTGTTCACCATATCGGCTTGTATGTTATACCAGTACTGTGGGATTTCCTCTTCCGGGAGAATGAATCTTTTCTTTTTGTTGCTCATAGTGGTTAAAATTATTAATAATTC
>ENA-OZNJ01000266-OZNJ01000266.1-human-gut-metagenome-genome-assembly--contig:-NODE-266-length-11236-cov-4.471156_pt1 | contig 11236 bp, 10 predicted proteins | sample MGYA00244198_ERZ653831 | MGnify/ENA primary metagenome ERZ653831 (study PRJEB26926, sample SAMN06164693) | human gut metagenome | biome: ENVO:00009003; feature: ENVO:2100002; material: ENVO:00002003...
AAGCATCTGTAAATCCCAAGCGGTTCAGGCAGAAAAAAGAACCGAAAAGAGGGAAAAATAACAAAACAAATATCAACCAATTAAATTTTATGATTATGGCAACAACAGCAGTTCAAGCAGTAGAGAAGAACATCACATCGGTAGCATTGGCAGACATTCAGCCGAGTAACTACAACCCACGTAAGAACTTTGACGAGACAAGCCTTGCGGAACTTGCCGAGAGCATCCGTCAGCAGGGAGTGCTTCAGCCTATCGGTGTGCGCCCTATTGCGGACAACCGTTTCGAGATTGTCTTTGGAGAACGCAGATACCGTGCTTCCCTCATGGCTGAATTGACGGAAATTCCGGCTACCGTCATGGAAATTTCCGACGAGACAGCCGAGGAAATGGCAATCACCGAGAACCTGCATCGCAAGGATGTTACCCCGATTGAGGAAGCCAACGCCTACCAAAAACTCATAGACAGCGGTCGCCACGATGTCCAATCCTTGACCGTGCAGTTCGGCAAGACGGAAGCGTATATCCGTACACGACTTAAATTCGTTTCCTTGATACCCGAAATCGCCTTGCTGTTGGAGCAGGACGAAATCACAATCAGTGTGGCAAGTGAAATCTGCCGTTATGGGGAAGAGATACAGCGTGAGGTGTACGACCAACATCTGAAAGAGGGAGTGCAGTACAATAGTTGGCGAGGCATGAAAGCCTCCGAGGTGGCACAGAGCATCGAACGGCAATATACCGCAGACCTCAATCGCTATTCATTTGACAAAACCCTTTGTCTTTCATGTCCCCACAATACCAATAACATGATGTTATTCTGTGAGGGTAGTTGCGGAAATTGCGCCAACCGTGCTTGCTTGGTGGAAATGAACACATCGCACCTTACCGAAAAGGCTATGCGGCTCATGGAACAGCACCCTGCCGTTCCCCTCTGCCACGAAAGCTACAATTACAATGAAGCCGTCATCGACCGACTTACCGCTATGGGCTACGAGGTGGAAAGCCTTAAAACCTATGCAACGAAATACCCCGAATGCCCCCAAGCTCCTCAAAAAGAGGATTACGATACCACCGAGGAATACGAGGAAGCAGAAAAGGATTACGAGCAGAAATTGAACGGCTACACCGAGAAATGCGAAGCAATCCGCACCCGAAGCGAAGCAGGAGAAATCTCCCTCTATCTCCGTATTGAGAGCAACGACATTACACTGTGCTATGTTGCAAATACCGCTACCACCGCAAACGGTACGGCAACCGAAATGCCGCTTTCACCTATCGAGAAGTTGGAAAAGCAGGACAAACGCAACAAGGAGATTGCCCTCGAAAAGACCGTTGAAGACACCAAAAAGCGGATTTTAGAGGTCGATATGTCAGAACGCAAATTTGGACAGGACGAGGAGAAAATGGTGTATTTCTTCCTGCTCTCCTCACTCCGCAAAGAGCATTTCAATGAGGTGGGAATTGAAGATAAAGGCTCTTATTACTACCTTACGAGCGAGGACAAAATGCGCATCATCGAGAACCTTACCGCCAAGCAGAAAGCCGTTATCCGCAGGGATTATCTGATTGCCAATTTCAAAGACGCATTCGGCAACAACGTCACTGCCTCCCTGTTGCTTGACTTCGCCCAAAAGCATATGCCCGAAGAACTTGCCAATATCCAAGACGGATATAATGGAGTGTACGAAAAGCGACACCAACGCATCGAGGAAAAGAAAGCCGCTTTGCAGGAACAAGCCACGCAGGAAGCGGAACAACCCGATGAACCGCAACCCGAAGCGGAAGCACAGACCGAACCGCAAGCGGAAGAAATAGCTGCCTGACAAATGTTGTTGTCATAACGGATAGGGGGAGGGAGAAATCCGCCCTCTATTCATTTTTGTATGCTCCGGACAAAGGACCCAAGTACCTCTTTTAACTTTCTGACGAACCCGTCACCACCCGCCCTTCCTCCATTCATAACGTCCGTTCCCTCTCTTTTTTACCATTTTCAACTTCCCTTTTATAACGTTTCCCCGGCTTCATTCCCTGTCAGTCCGTCCCGGTTTGGTTTTATCAGATGCAAAGGTCGGCCGTCGCGCTTGATCCGGCGGCTTAAAGTGAATTTCCTGCAAATTCTTCCTTTCCTCAGAAAGAGTAATTGGCAGGAAAAGCCTCCCGTATGAAGCTGTACCGACAACCGTTTACCGCATCTATAAAATCCCAAAGCGGTTCCGACAGAAAGGAATCGAACGGAGGGAAGAAAAAAACAAATCATTAAAATTCAAGATTATGGACAATATCAAGGAAAGCAAGGAGTACCAGCTCGCCAAAGACTGGGAAAGAGCAGTGAACGATTACGGCTTCAACCCCAAACGGTTTGCAGCCGCTATCCCCGAAATGCACCCCACACTGCAGCAAAGCCTTTACCGACTGGTCAAGGAGTGTATCGTGGTCATGGCGGACGAGACACGCAACTACGATGACCGCAACCGTGCATCGCACGAGGAAGCGAAGTGCATCATGGAATACCTCAAGGTTCACGGGAAACACATCCCATTAAGATAACAGACGTATGAAAACGAAAGAACTACAATTTGACGGCAATATCTACATCTGCCGTATCGTGAAATCCAACGAAGGTGAAGAACTACTTATCGGCTCTACCGCTCTGCTCGATGCACTTCATCCGGGCAGTTTCGAGGACGAAAACGAAGGTTTTGCAAGTAAGGAAGCCGAACAAATATATGACGAGGTTTTCTTTTTCACCGATGCGAAAACCCTCAAATTACCGGACGATGAACTCATCACGGAATTAAAAGAGGATAACCCCGAATGGTTCAACTAAAACAAGTCAACAATCATCTAAACAACAAAATCATGAACAAAGAGTATGTAATGCACATTGCACAGACCATCAAAGAACAGTTGGTATCACTTACACCCATGCCCATTCTCATGTCGTGGGGAATCGGCGAGTTTGTCGCTACGGTATTCCGGGAATTGCCGGCACTGCGGATCAAAGTAAACGGACGGTTACACGCCGGATATGTCGTTATCGCTCTCAACGGCTCCGATTATTATGAAGTATATCTACTGAAAGAGAACGGTGCGGAGTGCGTCAATGAGGAAGTATGCTTCGACGAGTTGGGCGATGTCATTGACCGAGCCGTCGAAAGCGGTACAGACAAAGAGGAATACGATAAATTCTGCGACCGGCAACTTGCCGAACTTTTAAGCGGTACACGAGCCTAAATAAGTGAACTACCATATAAATAACACTGCCCTCATTTTCACGCGGGCAGTGTTGTTTGTATGAGGTTGGATGCGTCCAAGCCGCAATATCCTATTATAAACTTACTTTTGAAATTCTTGTTCCACTTTTACCGTTACATACATCTGGTTACGGCTTGTGGGATTGTCCGGCTCCGTCATTTCCAATACCCCTGCACCAATCATCGGATTGATATAGACCTCCATAAGATTTTCCCTATCTTTCAATCCTAAATGTTGCAAAATATCAGATAGGGATTGCGGCTCAACACAGAACTCCAAGATTTGCTCTTTTCTCAAATCCTGCTTGCGAGGTTTTCTTGTCGGGTTTTCATCCCTAACTGCAAGGTCAGCACAACATAGTCCGGACGTGTTTCCTCGGCTACAGTAGGAAGCGGCCAACCCAAAGACTGCCAACCGCTCACAATCTTATCCACACCGCTACCGGCTTTCTCGGCACGCCCCAGACACATGAACATCTAAGTGAGTAGATTGGCAGCAAAGCGAGTGCAGGAAACCGGAACGCTAAAAATACCGAATAAGACCCACACGGCACTATAATATGTTGGCATTCTGCCCTGTATATCCCGTATTTTTCGTACCTTTGCGGCACAAAAACGTATGTATATGGAACAACAAGTTATCCCATCGGATTATACACAATATGCAGAGGCAGTAGAGATAATCAAACATGCCATCGAACGCTGCCGGTATAGAAGTGCGGCTGCAGTCAACAAAGAAACTCTCTCGTTGTATTTTGGAGTGGGTAAATTCGTGTCTGAAAATTCCCGCATCGGCTGTTGGGGTACTAAAGCATTGCCTACCATATCAAAGCTCCTTCAACGGGAGTTGCCCGGTCTGCACGGCTTTTCTGAATCGGGGTTGAAACGGATGCGCTCATTCTATGAAGAATGGAGGACATTCTTAATTCGTCCAACAGTGTTGGGCGAATTGGAAAACCATTCGTCGAAAAAGGGTACGGATCTAATTCGTCCAACAGCGTTGGACGAATTAGATATTGACGAGCATCTCCTGCTGCAACTCATCGGGCAACCGTTCAATACCGAATTTACTTGGGACGATTTTGTCAAGATCAGCTTTTCGCATCATATCGAAATCCTGACCCGTTCAAAAGACATCGCGGAACGGTTGTTCTATATCCATTGTGCCGCTCAAAATGCGTGGTCATTGTCCTCTCTCAAAAATTACTTGAAAGAAGACATCTATTCAAATCGCGGCTCTTTGCCAAGCAACTTCCTTCAAGTGCTGCCCGAAGCCACTTATGCCGTAAAAGCGGCATTGGCGTTCAAGGATGAGTATATGCTCGAAATGGTTAATTTGGAGAATGTGGGAGAACGTGAACAGGACTGGAACGAAAAGGTCATCGAAAACCAAATCGTAGCCAACATCAAGCAATTCATCCTCCGTTTTGGAAACGACTTCACTTTTATCGACAGTCAGCATCGCCTGATAGTTGCCGGAGAGGAAATGTTTGCCGACCTTGTATTCTTCAACAGGGAGCTGAATGCCAGCGTAATCGTCGAGCTGAAACGGGGCAAGTTCCGTCCGAATTATCTCGGACAGCTTAGTGGCTATCTGACTGTATATGATATGACCGACAAGAAACCGCACGAGAACCCTTCAATCGGTATCGTCTTGTGTCAGGATGCTAACCGCCAATTTGTCGAAATCATGGTGCGCGACTATGATAAGCCTATGGGCGTGGCGACATATCGCACAGCCCAAGAAATGCCTGAAAATCTACGCAAGACTCTACCGGACATCGACAAATTACAGAATTTGCTGTCCGAAAATGATTCCCAATCGGAAACTGTCAGATAATTCATTTACGTCCGCAAAACCGGCTTTATGCCCACAAGATTTTGGGTAACTGAAATTGAATATAAAAATCCCTGCAATAACCACGAAATTATTGCAGGGATTTTGATTTATTTCGCCCCACGCTTGTTCAGTACATCCGCTATCATGTCTTTTACGTCCTGTCCGACTTGTATGAAATTTTTATACAAGATGCGTTCCCGTTCCTCCCTCGACTTGAAAGTGTAGAACTTCGGTAGAGGTACATAGGCCGCTTCCTCCGCTTTTATCTCCCTCATATCGAAATCCGTCTTGCAGAAGAACTTTGTAGTCTTGAACTCTTCCGATTCCTGAATGTTCATCGAGCCTCCCGTACCGGTTTTCGTCTTCACGAAATCCCTGGCCGTCTGTCCGCAAATCCATCCCGTCGCCATATCCGAAATTTTCGAGGCGGGTACAAGACTGTCCATGTTCTCATTGAGATTGATACTCGTTTTGTCCCGGTCGATCGTCACGCCCTTTTTGACCTGTACCACCTTGCCGAAAATGTCATTCGACAACCATTCCAGTGTCTCTTTTGCGCGAGCTGAACCGCTTACCACGTTGCCCACTGTCGTGATGATTTTTTGCATTCCCACTTTTCCGTAGTCAGCCTCCAACTGCGGCAACTCCTGAAAACCCAATGTCACGCTTACCTTGTTGCTTCTCGCCGTACCTATCAGTCGGTCTATCTTGTGGAAATACAGTGTCGGCAGCTCATCCACGATGATGCTGACCGGAATATTCTTCCCCTGCCCGGTGTTCACACGGGTAACGAGACGGTTCAATATCAGAGCGTTCAACGCTCCGATGATACTTTCCATTTCCGGATCGTTGGCTATCAGCAGATAACTGGGTGACTTGGGGTCACTAACTTTCAGGTCGAAGTCGTCCCCATCCTTGTGGAATATCCAGTAGGATTCTTTGGTGGCCAAACGGCTGGTATAGACACGCAGCGTACCTATCATACCTTCCAACTGCTCCATCGCCTTGTTCTTGAAGGCCGTCTGGAACGGGCCGAGCAACGGCGCGACCTCGTTGTCCGTCTCCAGTACCTCAAAAATAGTCTGGTAGCTCTCATTGAGAAATGAAAGGATATGCGGCATATCCGAGTATTTTCCCAGCCAATAGGCAGGTTCCACGATGCTGCCACCCTCACGGTCACGAACGACACCCGTCGGCTTCCAGAACTTCGTCTGCGGATCTTGCCGTTTCTCCGCATACAGTTTCTTTCCGTTTGCATCGTAGGGTTCCCGCTCGTAGTTCACGAAAAAGTAGATACAGGCGGCAAGAAAGTTCACGGCAGAAGTCTGAAAGAACTGGTCACTGCCTCCGCCTCCCTCTTTCTTGCCTTTCTGCAGGGATTCCAACAGGGTTTCCGCCGTTTCGCTTGCCGCCGCAAGATTATTGATGTACTTTGCCTGAATGGGGTTCACCCGTTTGCTGTACTCCACATCCACGAAGTTGATGATGTTGAACTTACATCCTTTTGGCACTTTGCCGAGCTTCTGGTTTTTCTTGTAATGATAGTAAAGTTTAGTGGCAAGTGTCGGAAATTTGTAGTCATAGACCACCATCGCAAAGCCCTTGGCACTATGTTGGCGGATGAACGGTTCTATGATGCTGAACGTCTTACCGCTGCCCGGAGTTCCGACTACCCATGTTCCTCTGAAACAGTTGCTTATCGACACCCATCCCTTGCGAAATTTACCTTTGTAATAGTACCGCATCGGTATATTCACGCTATACTGGTTCTCAACCTTCTCTTCGCTCTGCTCGAAACTTTCATTCTCGAAGTTGAACCGGTCTTTACCCAGTCCCTCCTTTATGAACTTCGAGATGTTATCCAGTGCGATATGTACCAATATCACACCGACAAGCGTGGTCGCCATGTAGAAGATGATATTTAGTGGCAACGTGTAGAGCCTCGTTTCCATCGGATGATGGTACAACCACACGGAGAACACAATCAGGAACAGTCCGCTGATTAGCGGATATAACACCTGTCTCCGGGCATCGAACTCCAGATGCTTCTTGTTCCTCGTGCCGATACAGGTGATGCAGATAAGCAGGAACGTCGCAATCTTGCTGTACACAAGATTACCGTCATTGTAAATCATCCACCGCTTGATGCGCCCGTGAATATCAATCAGTATGCCACCCCAGTGGTCGAGCATGGCAGGGTCGATGGCATACTCGAAGAACTCCATCAGCACGGAGATATAGATGACCGCACGGAATATCTTGTAGAACCCTTGTAATTCTTTGCTTTCTTCCATTGTCTTTGTACTTTCCCTCTTTTCGTTCCTACCTGTTCAGTGTGATAATCGGCCTCACCTTGTGTGCCTGTATCTTCGGGGTCTCCTGCATCGCACCGCTTCCTGTGGAGTAAAGCCATGCTTTCGCCGTCTCTTGTCCGGACACTTCCGTCGATGTCCAGTACCAGCAGTCGTTTTCATCCAACGGCAGCGGATGGCCGCCACACCGTTCGATGACAGGATTGACGGTTTCCCGGACGGCATACAGCAGCCGCATTTGTGCCACCGACGGGATATAGGCACTCTGTCCGTACCGCCACAGGTCGAAGACCGCTTCCGCCATAGGCGAAGCCGTCTCCCTTGTGTCGTACAGCGAAAAGGTGTTCATGTTCCCGTCCAATGCCCCGATGTCGGCCGACGTCCCTTGTGCGACACCGAGGCTGTCGGCGAATGCCACCGGAGCGATGTCCCACAGGTAAACCGCATAGCCGTTCCCTTCCGTACCTTCACGGCGTTCGGTATCAAAGACAACCGCTATTGCCCGCTTCCCCGATTGTTCATACTGCGCATAGGACAATGCCGTGCCGTCCTCGCAGAGAATATGCCCCGGACGTACCGCCGTATCGGGTACGTCGATATGAGCGTCACAGGCAGCGCACAATACCGCCGCCACTGCCATTGCAAACCATTGAATCTTTCGTATCATGTTATTTTCGTTTTTTGTTTTTCCTTTATTTTATCGGCAGTTTTACACCCAGCACGATACCTGTCCGCAGCAAATCCGCCCCTTTTATCATCATGTCACTCTTGACCTGCCAGAACAGTGTGCATCCCGACCGCAGTACATAATTGTGCTCGTAACCCACATGGATTCCGGCAAGAAACTTGTTCGTGTCGCTTCCTGCCGAAGCTCCGATACGCAAGTTGCCGTAATGGTTGCGTCCACGCACCACACAAGGTTTGTACGCCACACCGAAACCATAAGTGCGGTAGTTGCGCCAGAAGGATTCCGGACAAATATGACCGCAAGATTTACATTCCGTCCATTTCAGATAGCCGTTGGCGAAGAACTCCCACGCATGACGGTAGTTCATTTCATGCTCGTAAGCAAGCGTTACGTCCATGCCGTTCTCATACAGCAATCCCACGCCGAGCGAGAGGCGGCCGCCGTTGCGTTGCGCATGGGCATTGGTGGCAAACCCTATGCAGACAAGCATCAGTAACAAAACTATTTTCAACGTCTTTTTCATCGTCATTCCTCCTCCAATAAAGCGGTGTTAAATGAATCGGCCGACAGCACATCCTCGTAGTCGATGTTCAGGCTGATATTGCGCCCGCTGATTTGTTGTTCCGTCATTTCGATGGTCAGCAGCTTGTCGTTCGGAAAGGTCATCTTTTTCACGACAATCACGTTCCGGTAGCCGTGCTTGAACGTCTTGCCGTGTTCCAATACCAGGGCAGGCGTCAGCTCGATGGTCTGCGCGTTAGTTGCCTTCGAAAGTTTCTTGTCCGACAGTTTCACCCGTATCTCGTCGATGTCGAAACGGATGTTCGTTTTGTTCTCGATGGAAAAGTCGATGAAGAAGTAGTCGCCCACCGAGTAAATATTGTTCAGGCGCATTACCATTCGGTGCGCCTTGGTCGCCACGTTGCGGATTTTCGCGGGCGAGTTCCACACCCGTCTTGCAAAACGCACCATGTCGGCTGTGGACATCGAGACCGTAGGATTGTTGTAGGCATCCCGTTCCTGTAGCTGAATTTCCTTGTCTGCCACCGCCTCGCTTATCCGCGTGGTGTAGATGAGTGCATACTGCGTGCGATAGCGTTCCGTTACGATGGTGACGATGGCCAGCACTTCACCGTCCTCGTGTCCCGTCTCTTTGGGCTTCAACCGGATGATGTTTTCAATGGGTTGGTCGCCCGCCACCTTGTCGGTGGAAATGTCCACGAAGCGGACCGGCTCCGATGCTGTGATGACGGTCGTTACCTGTTCATTGACCGTCAGCCGTTCCATCTCTTCGTATGTACGCTGAGCCTGTGCGTCCCGTGCGGCAAAAAGTCCAGCCGCCAGAAGAAATGCCGTTACAATTATTTTCCTGTTCATATCGTTTCTGTTGATATTTTTTATTTCTTTATTTCCCTTATTTCGCTTTCTTTAATCCATGACCACGTTCCAGTTCCTCCCGAATCCGTCGTCCGGCAATTTCGCAATACGTCGGCTCAATCTCGAATCCGATGTAATGCCGTCCCGTGCGGATGGCGGCAATGGCGGTCGTACCCGAACCGATGCAGTTGTCAAGCACCACATCGCCCTCGTTGGTATAGGTGCGTATCAGGTACTCTATCAAGGCTACCGGCTTCTGTGTCGGATGATAGAATGCTCCTGTCTTGTGTTCCTTGGGTATGGAAATGACAGAGGTCGGGTACTTGTCTTCGGCAACACGCACCGGAGCCAGTTTCATTTCACCGTAACAGCGGTTCGTGAAACCGTCCGTCTTGCGCCGTCCATGATTTTTCCGTTCCGGTGGACACGGCATCATCTGAGGATGATATACCGGCTGACGGTCGTAGAACACGATGATATCCTCATGCTGGCGTAGCGGCATCCGGTTGGCATTCAGGTGACCCGTTACCCGGTCTTTCCGCCACACGAGGTTATACCGCCACATCCGGGGTTGCGAGAGCATGAGCCGCGCCGAGAAGATGCCCTGCGCAAAGAGGATAACGGGGCTTCCCGGCTTGGTAATCCTGCGGTACTGTTCCCACAACGCTTCGAGCGGTATCTGCCTGTCCCAGTGTGCCGCCTTGTTGCTACGGTTCAACACGCCGTAAGGCAAATCCGCTATCACGGCATCGACACTGCCGTTCGCCATGAGCTTCATACCCTCGATACAGTCCATATTATATATGTTGTCAATCTCTATCATGTTTTCCGTTTTTACTGTTTCTCACGTCCGTTCACCAGATAGACGAAAGTGCCGTATTTCAGCTTTACCTTATTCTTTTTGATAGCCTTGCCGATGGCGTTGCTCGTTTTCTGGTAGGCATTCGTAGCAGCTTGCATTCCCCATTGCGAGAGACTGTTGCCGTAACTGCCGGTATTCATGTTCAGATTCCCCGACACCGCACCGCTTGCCACATCCTTGCTCGTTTCCCGGAACTGGCTGTTCGGTACATAAAGCCCTTCCATGCCGTCCGTGTCGTAAAGGGACAGGCTGACCTTCACCAGTTCGTCCTCGATGAGAATGCTGGTGATGTTCCCCTTCACACGCCCCGACGAGAAGCCGCTCATGGTGGCATACAGATACGACCCTCGTTTGACCACGCACTCGTTGATCTCCACGTCGTCGAGCAGACGCAACCGCACACGCGAGCCGTCCACCGCCTTGATGTCCTCGTCGATAATGGCCTTTATCAGTTTCGGTTCACGGGCATTGACCGCAAGCGTATTGAAGTAATCCGAAGCCGTCTTTACCTTGCGTACCACTTCGCTGGGCGGTTCGTTCTCTGACGGGGCTTTTACCGAACGGCTCTCTTCCTCTATTTTTCCCTTGACCTCTATGGTTGCCGTCGTGGGTTGCGCCGATGCGGTACTGTCCGTATCGGTCGCCGGTAATACCTCATTGCGTCCTCTCAACCTTGCTTCGGCAAGGGCTTTCTCCAGTTCCGCGAGAGCTTCTTGCTCGCGTGTCTTGGCATCGGCAATTTGCGCTGCCGCAGCCTTTTCCTGCTGTTGCTCATCGAGCAAGGCGATGTCGTCCACCGTGTATTGCGATTCATATTCTTCCTTGTTGTCATCGGGTTCATCTCGTTCTATGTCTGTCTCTTATACACATCTCCGAGCCCACGAGACCGGAGCCTATCTCGTA
>ENA-OZNJ01000269-OZNJ01000269.1-human-gut-metagenome-genome-assembly--contig:-NODE-269-length-11108-cov-3.573057_pt1 | contig 11108 bp, 9 predicted proteins | sample MGYA00244198_ERZ653831 | MGnify/ENA primary metagenome ERZ653831 (study PRJEB26926, sample SAMN06164693) | human gut metagenome | biome: ENVO:00009003; feature: ENVO:2100002; material: ENVO:00002003...
TACGAGATAGGCTCCGGTCTCGTGGGCTCGGAGATGTGTATAAGAGACAGGTTGAGAATATTTCTGAAGCATTCGTGAACCAGGTTACGTTTGGCCGGATTGCAAGACTGAGTTCAATTGTAGATTCAATCAAGGATGCAATCTGCTGTGTAGCTGATACGGTGGCAGTGCAGAACGAAAAGAGAGAGGCTGTTGTGAAGTCGGAATCCAACGATGGATATTCCATCAGCTATGCGGATGCCATGAATGATACGGCGTTGCATAACGAGATGTACAGGGCTGTGAGGTCATACCTGGCGAACACCGGACTGCTGAACAGGGGGTGGGTGAAAGAGTATGACGACAAACAGTGATGTTACAATCTTTAATCTGAGAATTGGAGCAGACCGCCGGGAAAAACTCTGTGCGACAAGAATCATGGGGGTTTCGTGGTATGGATCAAAGGGAGAGACGGTATCAGACACGGACCGTAGGGATAAGGCAAAATGCGTAATCCGAATCCCGGTCACAGCGACAGTAGAAGCCGGAAAGCAGTATATAAGCGAAGAAAAATACAAGAAGCTGTCAGATGAAGAGGCAGAGAGATACTGGACTATCCAGAAGGGAGCTTATATTGTGCGAGGACAGTATGTGGTGGCCGGACAGTGGTTGTTCGATACGTTCAGTTTCCGCCAGGGCATCATTCTGAAAGAGACGATTGAGGAGCTGGCAAAGCTGAGACAGCACGATGAAGATTTTGTGACTGTCACAGAGTATGCCGACAATACAATCAGAGGAACCGACAGGACGAAGCACTGGAGAATAGGGGGTGCGTGATGGCACTGAAAAAGATCACTACTCCGAAAGGCTCAATCATCAATTCCGGGAACGGGAAAGCGGAGCTGACCTGGAACCAGAATTTTGCGGCAAAAAGGAATGCTCAGTTCAGCAGAAAGCAGATGTTTGTAGATTCGGAGGTACTGAGAAGGTGCAGTCCGAGGGTTCCGTTCCAGACTGGTATGTTGGAAAAATCCGGCAAACTGGGAACGGATGTAGGCAGTGGAGAGGTAGATTACATTGCCCCGTATGCTGCCATGCAGTATTACGGAACAGCAGACACCAGACCGTATGATGCGAACCGAGGAGCACATTGGTTTGAGAGAATGAAGGTGGCTGAAAAAGAAGACATTCTGCGAGGAGCAGATAAGATTTAGGAGGTCACATGGAAGTAAATAGTGTACTGGAGGGCATAACAGAGTATTTTCTGAAATGCCCTCTTTTGAAAGACGGTGTATTCCGGGTAGATGCCCTTGGGCCAGACCCAGTAGAGTACACCATAGAGACCGGGATATTCGACCCGGTAATCCAGAGATATGTAGACGGCAGTTCGGAACGGCAGTATCAGTTCCAGTTCGGTTCCAGGGAGTTTTACAGCATGGACCGGGTACAGAACATAGAGAACAGCACGTTCTATGAAGAATTTGCGGACTGGGTAGAGGAGAACAGTATGGCAGGCAACCTCCCGGAGCTTCCGGAAGGAATGTGTGCAGAAGAGATAGAGGTTCTTTCCCCTGGATATATCTTTGATGGAGCTATGAAGAACGCAAGGTATCAGATTTCCTTGCGATTATTGTATTTTAAGGAGGCAAGTAAAAATGGCAGGTAATGTAAGTGGCGCAAGAGAAGTGGTACAGAGACACCAGTTTGCGGATTATCTGAATATCGGAACATCTGAAAAGCCGAACTGGGTACTGATGGGCGTTGGTTTCACAACTCTGGATGAAACATTCGGTGCAGAGAGCGAATCTGAGAAGTATGTGTGTGAGCCGTCTTCCTCTTCCTCTGTTGTATCCTACACATCGGTATTTCCGTTTGAAGCGAGACTCATTAAGAGCCAGGATGCGGTCAACGCACTGTACCATGTAGGAAGAAACCATTTAACCGGCAGCGATGCAGAATTTGAGTATTGCAGAGTAGAGTTATGGGACCAGAAGCAGAACGCTTCTGCACCGGTTGCAAATACATTTGCGGCCAGAAAGTTCCTGGTATCCGCCGAAGTGAGCGGAGTATCCGGAGAAAAGAAACAGAGCATGAGTGGAAATCTCAATGCAGTAGGCGATCCGCTTGACGGACATTTCAACACAGAATCAAAGACATTTGAAGAAGCTGCGGCTTAGAATTTGGAGGTAAAGTAATATGAGCATGTTAAAAATTTGTGGACAGGAATTAGAGTTAGATCTGTTCGATGCAGATACTATGGAGGTTTATGAGAAATCCATGGATGAGGTTGTGAAAAGAGCCAAGGAATCCAAGAAGCATACGGAGCTGTCGAATGCGGATGGCATCCGGGAGATGTGCGGAATCGTGAAAAATTTCTTCGATGAGGTATTCGGAGACGGAACGGCTGAAAAGCTGTTCAAGGGTAAAAACAACTTGGCAATCTGCATGGATGCTTTCGGAATTGTTTCTTCTGAGGCTGGTAAGATGGAAGGCCAGGTAAATGCGATTACCAACAAGTACAACATGAACCGGGCACAGAGACGCCAGGAAGGTAAGAAAAATAAGTATGGCAAGAACGGAGCAGTAGTAACGCCAATCGGTAATGCGAGTGGGCGTGATAATTCATGAACCACAACATGCTTGTAGACTATCTTCCGGAAACAGTAGAGATTGAAGGTACGGAGTATGCGATAGAAACAAACTTCCGTACCTTCATTCTGTTTGAAATGATGATGCAGGACCCGGATCTTTCGGACGCTGAGAAAGCAAGGCAAGGTCTGGAACTGGTATATCCGGAGATTCCGGAGAATCTGGATGCTGCGGTGGATGGGTTGTTGTGGTTCTATGCCGGTGGTAAACGATGGCGTGAGAAGAGAGCCGGAGCAGTAGAAGGAACGACGGGAGTGCAAAGGATTTATTCTTTTGAGCATGACGATGATTACATCTATTCGGCGTTTCTGACGCAGTATCACATAGACCTACAGGATATTGAATATCTGCACTGGTGGAAGTTTAAGGCTTTACTGAGAACGCTGTCCTCTGACCTGGAGTTCAGTAAGATTATGGAGTATCGAAGCGTAGACATTGATGCGACCATGACGAAGGAGCAGAGAGACTTCTACCGCAGGAAGAAAGAACTGTATGCTTTACCGTTGCCTGCTGATGAGGAAGAGAAGGTAGATGCAATAGCAGAAGCCCTCATGAATGGCGGCGACCTTACGGGACTGCTGTAGGAGGTGACTGGCTATTGAAGATGTAAAGAAGAAAATGATACGGGTGGAGTGCCCGTTGTGTAAATATAAAATGCCGCTGTTTTTTGAAGAGACAGCGGAGTGTTCGGGCGTGATGGTATCCTGCAAAGGCAGAAACTGTCATGCCCGTTTTGAATTAAAGATTAAAGACGGAAAACAAATCAAGTAGTGCCATTACGAGCCGATGATTGAGCCGAAGAATTGAGGTGAGAGCATGGGCTATGATGGTACGCTGAAGTTTGATACCAGCATAGATAGTTCCGGATTCCAAGCCGGACTGAGTAAATTATCTGGACTTGCAAGTAGCGCAATCAAAGCTACTACAGCAGTCATCGGAGGTGCTGCATCAGCAGTTGCTGGTATTGGTGCGGCTGCAATCAAGGTCGGTTCTGACTTTGAAGCCGGAATGAGTAAGGTTCAATCCATTTCTGGGGCTTCTGCTACAGAAATTCAGCAACTTGCAGAAAAAGCAAAAGAGATGGGAGCCAAGACGAAGTTCTCAGCTACCGAAAGTGCTGAAGCGTTCCAGTATATGGCAATGGCTGGCTGGAAGACCGGAGATATGCTGAACAGTATCGAAGGTATCATGAACCTGGCTGCGGCATCTGGAGAAGACCTGGCAACTACCAGTGATATTGTCACCGATGCTATGACCGCCTTTGGATTGGCGGCTGACGGGACAACAACGATCATCAAAGACGGATACACGAAAGAGGTATCCAATGCCACACACTTTGCAGACGTACTTGCAAAGGCAGCATCCAATTCCAACACGAACGTAGGAATGATGGGTGAGACGTTTAAGTATGTGGCACCTGTGGCTGGAGCTTTGGGATTCAGCGTTGAAGACTGTGCTACAGCAATCGGCTTGATGGCAAACTCCGGTATCAAAGCAAGCCAGGCTGGTACGTCTCTGCGGTCTATCTTTAGCCGAATGGCTAAGCCGACCGATGAAGTAAAAGCAGCTATGGATCAGCTTGGAGTATCTCTGACGAACAGTGATGGCTCCATGAAGTCTCTGAAAGAGGTTATGAAAGACCTTCGTTCCGGATTTGCCGGACTGACAGAGGCGCAGAAAGCACAGATGGCATCAGCTCTTGGTGGACAAGAAGCCATGAGCGGATTGCTTGCCATTGTAAATGCATCAGATGAAGATTACCAGAAGCTGGAGGATTCTATCTACGATGCGGACGGTGCAGCTAAAGAAATGGCTGACACCATGAACGATAACCTGCAGGGAGCTATCACGCTCTGTAAGAGTGCATTAGAGTCTGTAGGTATCGCCCTGTATGAAGAAGTACAGGAACCAATGAAAGAGACGGTCAAAGCCATAACTAGCATGGTTGAGGATATGAACGAAGCCATGGCTGAAAAGGGATTTGACGGTCTGATTGAAGCGTTCGGAAATTCTATCGCTGAGTTGGCAAAGATGGCTGTAGATGCCGCACCGACACTGATCGGAGTAGCGGAAGACCTGGTAGGTACGTTCATAAATGCCATCATGGACCACCAGGAAGAATTTGCAGAGGCCGGAGCAACTGTAGTTGCTGAGCTTGTAAAAGCGATTCTGAATGTTGCCGGGGATATGTGGTCCGCCGGTATTTATTTGTTTACGGAATTTTTGCAGGCATTAAGCGACCATTCCGAGGAGATAGGCCGTTCTTTCGGTGAAATGCTGAGTAAACTTGGCGAGGCGGTACAAGAAAATCTGCCGCTTATCATCCGGGCTGCAAAAGATTTCGTAGCCGGATTCTGCGAGGGGCTGAGTGAAGAATTTCCGGGCGTATCTGCACTGATAGAAGGGTTCCTTAATGGATTCATCGATACGGCAAGTACGATTATCCAGGGAATTGTAGATGTGGTTTCTGACCTGTTCGGTGTGATTGATGGAGCAGACCCGAATGTGCTGGAGGCTGTCGGATATGCAATCGGCGTGATTGCGGCGTCCATAGCAGCTCTGAGCGTTGCAAGTTCCGTTCTGTCCTCTGTAAAATCTCTGTTCAAGGTGCTCGGCACACTGAAAGGCGGAGTTTCCGGACTGGTTGGAGTAATCGGAAAAGTTGTAGAAGGATTCGCACTCTGGAAGGGCGGAGCCGGAACACTGATGGAAGTTCTGGAACTGGAGTTCCCGAAGGTTGCAGGTATTTTCTCCTCTATCGGAGGATCAGTTCAGAAGGCAATCGGATTCTTTGCAGAGTTCGGTTCATCAATAGCCGGAATTGGTTCTATCATTGCAGGAGCGATTCTTGCAGTTACCAATTTCGTAGATATGTTTGTAAATGGTTTCAGTGCCATAAAAGAGGTTCTGATGGTAGTCGGTATTGCACTGGCGGCTGTCGGGGCTGTTATCCTTGGAGCACCTGCACTGGTTGCGGCGGCGGTAGCTGGAATTGTAGCTGCGGTAGCAACGGCGATTGTTCTCATCAAGGAACATTGGGACCAGATTGTAGAATTTTTCCAGAGCATACCGGATAAGCTGAGCGAACTTGGTTCGGCTATCGCTGAATGGGGCTCTGGTGTCCTGGATAGCATAGGAGAATTCATTGACTCTGTTGTTGAGTGGTTCTCCGAATTGCCAGGAAAAATCATAGATGCGATTAGCTCACTAGCAGACAGTTTTGCTGAGTGGGGAGCTTCCATGCTGGAAACGGCATCTGAGGTAGTATCGCAGATTATTGATTCGATTGTGCAGTTCTTTACGGACCTGCCATACAAAATCGGTTATGCGATAGGCTTTGTAATTGGTACGCTGATTGAATGGGGAGCAAATGTGATTAACTGGATCACAACGAATGTTCCTCAGATGATAGATAGCATCATTAAGTTTTTCTCTGAATTGCCGGGGAAAATCTGGAACTGGCTGGTAAACACCTACAACAAACTGGTTGAATGGGGAAGTCAGATGCTCCAGAAAGCCGGAGAGATAGCAAGCAACTGTATAGACAACATTGTGAAGTTCTTCTCCGAATTGCCGGGCAAGATTTGGAACTGGCTGACTGATGCCTTTAATAAGCTGGTAACGTGGGGTTCCAACACCCTACAGAAAGCGAAGGAGATAGCTTCTAACACGATAGATGCAATCGTCAATTTCTTCTCCCAGTTGCCAGGAAAAATCTGGACCTGGTTAAGTAATACGCTACAGAAGGTAATCCAGTGGGGTTCCGATATGGTAGCGAAGGGAAGACAGGCAGCATCTGATTTGTGCAGTGCCGTCATAAATGGCGTAGCGAACTTGCCGTCCCAGATGGCGAATGTAGGCTACAACATCGTGATGGGTGTATGGAACGGAATCTGTAATGCGGCCGGTTGGTTCAGACGCCAGGTGCAGAGCTTCTTCTCCGGCATCGTAGACGGTGTTAAGGGAGCATTAGGTATTCACTCCCCGTCCAAAGTCTTTGCAGATGAGATTGGTAAGTGGATTCCACCTGGTATCGGCGTAGGTATTGAAGCCGAGATGCCAGACCTGTATAAGCAGATGGATGATGAGATGGCCAGTCTTGGAAAGCGGATGCAGACGGCGGTTAATGTGGAAACCGGAAAGATTGCTGTTGATAAGAAGGTCAGCACAACATACAAAGTCGAGAAAGAAAAGCAAGGCGTCTTCGAGAGTGGAGACACAACGGTAGAGATTACCGGAGAGACACACGTTCATGTAGATTTGGACGGTAGGGAAGTTGGAGATACAACAACACCGATTGTCGATGAAAACATGGCAAGAATTGATACACACAAGAAGAGAGGAGGTTAATCATGTCGGGAGTAGGCATTACGTTTGATGAGACGCATTCGTTCCGGGACTGGGGCTTAAGACTCAAGAAGATTGCTATCGGCATACCGAAAGCAAAGACAGAGTATGTGAGCGTCCCCGGCATGAACGGGGACCTGGACCTCTCAGAAGCTCAGAACGGCGGCGTAAAATATGAGATGCGAACCTTGAAATTCACATTCGGGGCAAGAAACTGTAGTTATGAAAGATGGAGCGGTCTGTTAAGTCAGATCGCTTCTGATTTGCAGGGAATCTCGAAGAGAATCATCCTTGACACCGACAAGGGATATTATTATACCGGCAGGTGTGAGATAGAGACAGAGAAGAATAACGATGTAACGGCGGAGATTGTTATAAGCTGTAAATGCGAGCCGTATAAAATCAGCGTGGATTCTTCGGATGAGCCTTGGAAGTGGGATACGTTCAGCTTCATCAATGGCGTTATCCGTAACACCTCAGACATCACGATCAGCTCTGGCTCCGGTTGGCAGAAAGTCAGCCTGGACGGTTGGGTTCATAACGAAACGCTTAGAATTGTTTCCAATGCGGAAATGAAGGTAAGGTATCGTAATTCAACCTATACGATATATACTGGCGAGAATATCATGTATGACATTGTTCTGTACAAGGGAGTGAATGACCTTTACTTCCAGGGAACGGGCAAAGTCACGCTGATTCACAGAGGAGGGATGCTGTAGATGTATACGATTAAAGCCTATGTGGACAGCAAGGAGTACACGATTCACGATGCCAGGGTAAAGGCACTGACCGTTGGCGGAAATCCGTATTTTGAAATCGGGGATAACATCAACGGTTCGGCAACCTTCAAGGTGTTTCCGACACACCCGTACTATGACAAGGTTACGAAGCTGACAACAGATATTGTGATTTACCGGGATGATGAGCCGGAGTTTTATGGGCGAGTTCTCTACGATGATGAAGATTTTTCTGGAACAAAGAAAGTCTTCGTCGAAGGAGAACTTGCCTTTTTGTGCGACAGCATCCAGAGACCGAAGGTTTATCATAATATTTCGGTCAAAGCGTATGTGCAGGATTTGATAGACATTCATAATGCACAGGTAGAAGAGAGAAAGCAGTTCGTTGTCGGCAGGGTAACGGTAAAGGATTCTAATGATTCACTGTACCGGTATTCCAATTACGAGGACACAAGAACGGCGTTCAAAGAGAAGCTGACGAGCAGACTTGGAGGACATCTGGTTATCCGGCATGAGGACGGTCTGAGAATCCTAGATTACCTGTCAGATGAAGACTATTACACCAGGAACACGCAGGGCATCCGGTTTGGGAAGAACATGTTGGATTTCTCAAAGAACATGGATGCTTCGGACTTGGCAACGTGTATTATCCCATTGGGAGCGAAGCTGGATGAAGATGAGCAGGACCCGGCACTGGAGGCAATCTCTGAACAGAGAAGAACCATTGCGAGCGTCAACGGTGGTGTGGATTATGTCACAGACGATAACGCAGTGAAGGAATACGGCAAGATTTACAAGACTGTAACCTGGGACGATGTGACAGTTCCAGAGAACTTAAAGAAAAAGGCCGAGGAATATTTGAAGTCGGTACAGTTTGAGAAGATGGTACTGGAGCTGAAAGCGATAGACTTAAATCTGACGGATGAATCTTTCCAGAGATTTGAGATCGGCAACATGATCCAGTGTGTTTCCACACCGAACGGTTTAGACCGGGAATTTCCGCTGACAAAGAAGAAAGTGTATATTACCAGCTTCAAGAACAACACCGTTACGTTGGGCGATGAGACGAGTGCTAAGTCCTACACCTCGTCAAACCGCCAGAGTACGGCTGAAATGGAAGAGACAATAAAATCCTTGCCAAGTAAGACAGAAATCTTGCAGGAGGCTCTCAGAAGCGCACAGGACCTAATAAATAAACAGGTAGCCAGTGGATATGCAGTACACGTTCCGAATGAGTTCATCGTTGCTGATGATGTGGATTATAAGAACAAAGCCAAGAATCTGTGGAGATGGGGACTTGGCGGTTTTGCTCATTACAGCCAGGGGTATGACGGACCGATAGACGGAGTGGCATTGACCATGGATGGAAAAATCAATGGGGAGATGCTTCTGGTAAATTCCGTCAAGACAGAATCGCTGGATGCCGGATACCGGACATCGGTAGAAACGAAGATATCAGAGAGCGAGACAGCAGCGAAGAATCATGCTGATAATAAAGTCAGAGTAGCCAGAGAGGAGATTGAGAATTCCATTTCCAACCTGGAGAATAAGATTTCGCTATCTGTACGAAGTGTAAAGGAAACGGTTGCCCGGAAGAACTATATAGTTGGTGGTGAGCAAGAGACACTTGATAAAAGAAAGTTCACTGCATCCGGCATAACTGGTAGCTGCACGATTGAGCAAGCGGAGTTCCTAAACATGAATGCGATCAAGCTGACATTCTCCGCAAATGGTTCAGTGACATTGACACAAAGCCTGGGAACTATGGAAGCTGGCAATTATAAGATTGCTGTTGAGGCTGCATATCCAGAAGGCTCAAAGTACCGCCCGTCTTATGTACGGTATGGATTCTCAGAGAACCAGTCTACAGAATATTTCAGCGGATATAGTGCGGATGAATTTCACACCTACAGTAAGCAAGTGAAGATTACCAAAGCGGCGAAGTCTGTAGCAATCACGGTTTACGGATATACCGGTTCAGTGGTGTATCTCACGAACATCCGATGTCTGAGAGACATGCAGGAACTACTGGATGATCTGAATGCCAGGATAGATGTAGAAGTTGGCAAAGTGTCGGCTTCGGTGTCAGATCTCTATGAAAATTCGCTGCATAACTATTGTAGCAATGGAAAGTTCTCAAATAACGATGATAAGTTTACTGGTTGGGGAAGGAGCAACACAACCCAGGTCACACAGACAACCTTTGACAGCAAGAGCTGTGCGAAGATTGAGAACACATCTTCGACATACAATATCTCCTGGTATCAGAGACCATGGGAGAAGCGTGGAGACATTACAGTTAGGTTTAAGGCGGCGTGTAATGCAGAAGACGCAGATACGGCAAGGATAAGATTAACGATTGACAGCAAAAACTTTTATACCAATGCAGGAGAGCTGAGTGACGAGTGGACGGAGTTCGAGTTTACATCTTATGCAACGCCGTCATATTTCTATACGTATTTTTATAACTATGTAGCAAATACGACCGTATATATCACGGACGTGGAGATTCTGGGATATATGTCTGCATACTCGGAATCTCAGTTGACGATTTTAAAAGATTCCATTGAATCCGAAGTGAAGAGAGCAACGGCACAAGAAGGAACGTTATCTTCTTCTATCAAGCAAAATGCAGAGAGCATCACTTCAAAAGTAAGCAAGGGCGAAATGGGTTCTTACATCACACAGTATTACAACAACGTGATTATAGCTTTCAATAAAAACTCAAAATACGTGCAGATCAACCCAGGAGAAATTGCTATTTACAATTACGGAGTAGAGAACTCCAAGAAGCGTGCGGTATTCGATGAAACGGGTAATCACTTTTATAGAGATGGGTATTATGTCGGAGCGATTGGAACGAACCAGTGGTCAGGGAACAATGCTCATAAGGGATTAGTGTTCGATTTGGAACCGCAAGGAAAGTATATGGCATTTGCACAAAAAGCAAGTTCCTCAGCTACTTCCTATACTACGATGTTATGTTTCAGCCGTGCGAACAGTATCTACGATGAGTACGGAGTAAACCTGGGATGTAATTTGATTGGAAACTGGTATACGTTAAAAAATTTCAAAATTGGAAGCATATCAGCAGGAGGATATACGGCTTTTAGCGGAGCGATACCGATTGTATGTGAGATCACGAACAATGGCAACAGTTGGACGTATTCACATCTCAGAGTTTACAACGGAATCATAGTCGGTTACTGGAACTAAGAAGGAGGCAAGAAGATGGAAATTATTTTTCCGAGAGGAGACGCACCGGAAAAGGTAGCGAAAAACAGTGTAGCTGTAGGAACCATCAAAAGAGAGCAGGAGGTAAAGAAAGATGGAAGAAAAGAAAAAACCAAACCTGTCTCTTATACACATCTGACGCTGCCGACGATCTTACGCGTG
>ENA-OZNJ01000274-OZNJ01000274.1-human-gut-metagenome-genome-assembly--contig:-NODE-274-length-11076-cov-4.666636_pt1 | contig 11076 bp, 7 predicted proteins | sample MGYA00244198_ERZ653831 | MGnify/ENA primary metagenome ERZ653831 (study PRJEB26926, sample SAMN06164693) | human gut metagenome | biome: ENVO:00009003; feature: ENVO:2100002; material: ENVO:00002003...
AGATGTGTATAAGAGACAGGTCGACTACATCACCGAGATAGCGGCCGGTCAGTTTGCCATCCTCTATTTCCAGCTCGTTGGCATACACATAGTCTATACCGTACTTCTTCTGGAGGTACTGCCCGAAGTAGGTAAACCCTCCCGAAAGAATAGCTATCTTGTAACCGTATTTCTTCAAAACATACATCAGGCGATCCACACCTTCCGTAATGGGAAGATTCTCTGCAATCTCCTGCATCACGGACTCATCCAATCCTTTCAACAAAGCCACTCGTTCGCGAAAGCTCTCGATGAAATCTATCTCACCACGCATGGCACGTTCGGTAATGGCCTTCACCTGGTCGCCCACACCTGCACGTATGGCCAATTCATCAATCACTTCCGTTTCAATCAGCGTAGAGTCCATATCGAAGCAAATGAGGCGGCGCATCCGGCGGTACATATTGTCCAACTGGAAAGAGAAATCCATTTCCAGTTCGGTTGCCAGTTTCATCAACTGTTCTTGCATGGCAATACGGTCTTTCGGAGTGCCACGAACGGAAAATTCGATGCAGGCGCGTGTACGCGATTCGCATTCGTCCAGCGGGATACGTCCTGTAAGGCGCTTGATGGCATCGATATTCATGCCTTGCTCTGCAAGAATACGGGTAACGGCAGATATTTGACGGGCAGACAACTTACGCCCCAATAAAGTAAGAATATAGCGGTTCTTTCCCTGCATATTCACCCAATCCTCGTACTCTTTGGTAGTAATGGGGTAGAAACGGACAGTCACTCCCAGGGAGGAAGCCTTGAAAAGCAGTTCCTTCATAATGAACCCCGAGTGTTGTTCTTCCGTCTTGCACAAAATGCCCAACGAAAGAGTATTGTGAATATCTGCCTGGCCAATATCCAGAATGGTAGCATCATATTTCGCCAGAATTTCCGTCACGGAAGCTGTCAGTCCCGGACGGTCTTCACCCGTAATACGTATCAGGATGAGTTCAGTGTTCAATGGTTGCATAAGTCATCTTTTTGATAGAATAATAGGCTACAAAAGTAAGGAAAATTCCCGCTATTTATGCTAAATAACATAAAAATATGCCTCTAAAAAGTGAGAAAAATGCTTGTTTATTTGGAAGTTTGTTTCGGAATTACTTACCTTTGCACCCGATTTCAGAATTAAAAGCTTTGATTATCAGTGTCTTTATCACTATTCAAGGCTTTGACAAGACGATGTTCCGGGAAGAAATCACTGTTGAAGGACAGTCCCGGATAGTATTAACCAAAACCGTGCCGCATGAAATATGCAAAATGGATTTTTGTTGTATTACTAATAAGTTCCTTGACTTCTTTTGTAGAAAAAGACAAACCTACCGGAGGTTTGAATGTGGGTGACATGGCCCCGGATTTCAAAATCCAAACCATGTCGGCAGAGCAATCCCAAACCGAACTTTCAGACTTGAGAGGAAAGTATGTATTGCTCAGTTTTTGGGCAAGTTACGACGCGCAGTCCCGGATGCAAAACGCAAGTTTGAGCAATGCGCTTCGCTCTACTGCCCGCAACAATGTGAAGATGGTTTCAGTTTCATTCGATGAGTATCAGTCAATCTTTGAAGAAACCATCCGTAAGGACCAAATAGTTACGCCCACTTGTTTCGTGGAAACTAAAGGCGAATATTCCGGCCTCTTTAAGAAATATCGCTTGGGCCGCGGATTCACTAACTATTTACTGGATGATAATGGTGTAATTATTGCCAAAAACATCTCTGCTGCAGAACTTTCCGCTTACTTGAATTAAGCTTGCTGATGCCCGGTGCATACAACAGCAACTTAAAGAACCTGTAAGACGAAAGTGAGGGTGTTCCCTAGAAACCGACGTCTCTTTCCGGCAAAAAAGGGAACAGAACAAAAGAGGAAAATGAATACAACAAAAAGCCCCTCCCGCACTTGTACAACGCAAGAGTGGGAGGGCTTCTTATTTTAATGGGCTTCCAGAGACAAACATCCTAAACCTCTGCTTTAGTACGCCAAACCTCAACTTGAGCAAGCTGAAGTAGAGGTTTAGAATGCTTATTTCGGCGCTTTCCTATATAGATAGAATGCAATGAAGGCATACATTATATTCGGTATCCACACAGCGATGACCGGAGGCATGTTGCCGTTCACGGCAAATGTGGAAGCAATGGTCTGAAACAGAATATAAGAGAAACTCAATGCCAAGCCTATACCTAAATGCAATCCCATTCCACCTTTCGTTTTCTTGGAAGACAAAGACACTCCAATCAGCGTCAGGATAAAGGAGGCAAACGACATGGCAATGCGTTTGTGGTACTCTATCTCAAATTCCTTAATGTTGGCAAAGCCGCGTTGCCGCTGCCTGTTGATGTACTCGCTTAGCTGAGGGCTGGTCAACATCTCCTGCTGGTTCTTCATAATCAGGAAGTCGGCAGGCTCCATAAAAAGGGTAGTGTCTATGCGGTCACCCTTCGTGATACTCTCCTTCATGCCATCCATCTGGCGAATCATATAATCCTTGATTTTCCACTTATGCACGGCCGTCGTGTCGTAGGTAATGGAACGGGCTGTAAGGTGGGAGACCAGTTGCTTGTCATTGAACTTGTCCAAAGAAAAGCGATAACCGGTCTTGCTGTAGTCTTCAAAACGTTCGATATAGGCAATTACCCCCGAATCCACTTCCAGCTGGATGTTCCGTGCCGTATTCGCCTTACGGGGTTTGTAGTACTTGTCCTCAAAATTGATACGTGTCACACTGCCTTTGGGAATGACATAGGACCCGAGGCAGAATGTTACTACCGCAATGATTGCTGCAGACACCATGTAAGGACGCAACATACGCTTGAAGCTCATTCCCGTAGAGAACATAGCAATAATTTCCGAGTTCTCCGCCAGTTTGGAAGTAAAGAAGATTACTGCGATAAACACGAACAGCGGACTGAACAGATTGGCAAAGTAGGGGATGAAGTTCAGATAATAATCAAAGACAATAGCATTCCACGGCGCTTCATGAGACATGAAGCGGTCCATCTTCTCGTTGAAGTCGAACACCACCGCAATGGAGATAATCAATGCGATGGCAAAGACATATGTACCCAGGAACTTCTTAATGATGTACCAGTCCAGCCGCTTCAGGAATTTACCTCTCGGCAGCTTTATATTCTTCCATATCCTCCAGTTCATTTTTCTCATAATCTTGTCGATACGCGTTTCACCATCATCGGTTTCCAGGTAGCAAAGTCGCCTGCAATGATATGCTTACGTGCCTCGCCTGCCAGCCACAGATAGAAAGCCAAGTTGTGGATAGATGCTATCTGCATGGCAAGCAGCTCTTGTGCATGGAACAGATGGCGCAAGTATGCCTTGCTGTACATGGTATCTACGTAGGAGGCACCGTCTGCTTCAATGGGAGAGAAATCCATTTCCCATTTTTTGTTGCGCATGTTCATGATGCCGTCCTTGGTAAACAACATGCCGTTGCGTCCGTTGCGGGTAGGCATCACACAGTCGAACATATCGACACCGCGTTCAATGCCCTCTAGAATGTTTACCGGGGTCCCGACTCCCATCAGATAGCGAGGCTTGTCTTTGGGAAGAATACCGTTCACCAGCTCAATCATCTCGTACATCTTGTCTACAGGCTCGCCCACAGCCAGACCGCCAATGGCATTACCGTCAGCACCTTTAGAGGCAACAAACTCTGCCGACTGCTCGCGGAGGTCGCGATAGACGCACCCCTGCACAATGGGAAATAAGGATTGCTGATAACCGTACTTCGGTTCTGTTTCGTTGAAACGCTTGATACAACGGTCTAGCCAGCGATGTGTCAATCCCAGTGATTTTTTGGCATATTCGTAGTCCGAATCCCCCGGAGGACATTCATCAAAGGCCATCATGATGTCTGCACCGATAGTCCGTTCTATATCCATCACCTTCTCCGGTGTAAAGATATGCTTGCTACCATCGATGTGTGAACGGAATTCCGCACCTTCTTCGCGCAACTTGCGGATACCGGACAACGAAAATACCTGGAAGCCGCCACTATCTGTCAGCATAGGACGGTCAAAGCCGTTGAACTTATGCAGTCCACCGGCTTTCTCTATCACTTCCAGTCCCGGACGCAGATAAAGATGATAGGTATTACCCAATATAATCTGCGCCTTTATATCCTCTTTCAGCTCAGGCAGATGCACGCCTTTCACTGTTCCCACTGTACCTACCGGCATAAAGATAGGTGTCTCAATCTGCCCGTGGTCAGTAGTAATCAGTCCGGCACGTGCATTGGTCTTGCTGTCTGTATATTGTAACTCGAATGTCATTCCTCTTTCTTTTCGGTCTTTTCTTTCTTTACGGACAAGTCGATGGCATCGGCTACTTTTTCATCAGTCAGCGCAATGGCAAACACTTCCTTAATATCTTTCACATAGTGGAAAGTCAGTCCTTTCAGATATATATCCTGTATCTCTTCTATATTCTTGCGGTTCTCGTCGCTCAAGATAATCTCCTTGATACCGGCACGCTTGGCAGCCAGTATCTTCTCCTTGATGCCTCCTACCGGAAGTACCTTACCGCGAAGTGTTATCTCTCCCGTCATGGCAAGATTGGCCTTCACCTTTTTCTGGGTGAGGGCAGAAGCGAGGGAGGTAGCCATCGTGATACCGGCAGACGGACCGTCTTTCGGAATGGCGCCTTCGGGCACATGGACATGGATGTTCCAGTTATCAAAAATCTCTTCGTCAAGATTCAGCAGGGAGGCATGCGCCTTGATGTATTCCAATGCCAGCATGGCCGACTCTTTCATTACATCACCCAAATTGCCGGTCAATGTCAAACGTCCACCCTTGCCACGGCTCAGGCTGGTTTCCACGAAAAGTATTTCACCACCTACGGCAGTCCACGCCAGACCGGTCACCACCCCTGCATACTCATTACCCTGATACTTGTCCCGGGTATATTCGGGTGCACCCAGGAATTCATACAAGTCTCCCGGTTTTATTTCGGTCTTCGCAAAATAACCGTCCGTAGCATATTGGCGTGCAGATTTACGGAGTATCTTTCCGATTTTCTTTTCCAGTTCGCGCACGCCGCTCTCACGGGTATAATTCTCTATAATGGCTTCCAGTGTGTTCTTCGGAATCTTGATATCATTCTTTTTCATACCGTTTGCCTCCAATTCCTTCGGAACCAGATGGCGGCGGGCAATCTCAATCTTTTCTTCCGTGATATAGCCGCTTACCTCAATCAGCTCCATACGGTCCAGCAACGGTCCGGGGATGGTATTCAGATTATTGGCAGTAGCGATGAACATCACTTTGGACAAATCATAGTCCACATCCAGAAAGTTATCATGGAATGTAGTATTCTGTTCCGGGTCGAGCACTTCGAGGAGGGCAGAGGAGGGGTCTCCCTGGCGGTCGGCACTCACCTTGTCTATTTCATCCAGAATAAATACCGGATTGGAGGAGCCTGCCTTTATCAGATTCTTGATAATCCGTCCCGGCATGGCACCGATATAGGTTTTACGATGACCGCGAATCTCAGCTTCATCATGCACGCCTCCCAGCGACATACGGATATACTTACGCTTCAAGGCGGCAGCAATGGAACGCCCCAAAGAGGTTTTTCCCACACCCGGAGGGCCATACAGACAGATGATGGGGGACTTCATATCGCCCTTCAGCTTTAATACAGCAAGATGTTCCAGAATGCGTTCCTTCACCTTCTCCAAACCATAATGGTCTTTGTTCAGTGTCTTTTCTGCATTGACAAGGCTCAGATTATCCGTCGTATAAATGCCCCACGGTAAACTAAGCATCGTCTGCAGATAGTTCAGCTGCACGCTATAGTCGGGAGACTGGGGATGGGTACGTTCCAACTTATCCACCTCTTTCAGGAACGTAGCCTTCACCTCATCATTCCATTTGATGGTCTCCGCCTTCTTACGCATCTCCTCTATTTCCTGCTCTTGACCGCCGCCACCCAGCTCATCCTGAATGGTTTTAATCTGCTGCTGCAGGAAATACTCACGCTGCTGCTGGTCTATATCCTCACGTGCACGCATCTGGATAGACTCTTTGATTTCGGCAAGCTGCACTTCACGATTCAGAATCTCAAGCAGGCGGTAGGTACGCGCCCGCAAAGAGTCGATACGGAGCAGTTCTATCTTTTCGTCTTTCTTGAGTGGCAGGTTCGTACAGATAAAGTCTACCAAAAACATTGGATTGGTAATGTTCTTGATGGCAAATGCCGAATCCTGCGGAAACATATCGGATGACTTGATGTAGCGTACTGTCAAGTCTTTACACGCCTCTACCAATGCATGGAATTCCTTGTCATTCTTCTCCGGAAGTTCTTCATTCAGCGTAGCTATCCGTCCCTTCAGATAAGGAGTCGTATCCGTAATCTCCTTCAGTTCCATACGTTTGGAGCCTTGCAGAATGACGGTAGTTGTCTGGTCTGGCATTTCAAGCACACGTACTATCTTGGCAACTGTACCGATGGTATGTAAATCCTCAAACAGAGGTGTCTCTGTTTCAGCCACCTTTTGGCATACAACAGCTATATAAGAATTTTTCTTTTCTGCTTCACGCACCAATTTGAGGGAAGATTTTCTTCCTACAGATACCGGCATAAACACCCCAGGGAACAATACCATATTTCGGAGAGGCAATATCGGTAAAACCTCTTCTACCTCAATGTCCATCAATTGTTCTTCATTCCCCTCAAAATCAGCAATTACAGAGAAAGCGTTTCCGCTTCTATCTTCGACATCACTCAGGTAATTTCTTTTCTTCATTTCTTTCTTTTTAGTTTATGTCATATTGGCAGGCCAATAAAGCGCCTGCAAAGTTAAGCTATTTCTTCATAAATAAACGTTCTTCACCCTTTAAAAAGACAAAAACAGTGCCAATTTTATGACAAATATGCAGGCTTTGATTATTTTTGAGCCCAATTAAAGAAGATAAACATGCCAAAATCATCTTTTAAGTTTAAACAATTTACCATATTTCATGATAAATGCGCCATGAAGGTCGGCACAGATGGTGTACTACTTGGGGCATGGGCCCCGGCAGACAAAGCAAAGCGTATACTGGACGTTGGAACCGGTACCGGATTAATAGCCTTACAGTTAGCGCAAAGGAATCCGCATGCCCGGATTACTGCAATCGAGATAGATGCGGCTGCAGCCGGACAAGCCACAGAAAATGTATCTCACTCTCCATGGGCCGATAGAGTAGAGGTCATATGTCATGATTTCCGAGATTATCAGCCGGAAAACAGATTTGACCTCATCGTTTCCAATCCTCCCTATTTTATAGATGCGTTGAAATGTCCTGACGAACAAAGGTGCACAGCACGGCATGCGGGCAATTTGAATTACGATTTACTGTTTCATCGTTCGGCATCTTTGCTTGAAGAGCAAGGAGTCGTAAGCATCATTATTCCAGCGGAAGCTGAAAAAACGGTTGTGGATACAGCTTGGAACCATAAGTTGTTTCCATTGCATCGTGTGCAAGTCTTCACCAAGCCCGGAAAACCGTGTAGACGGGTATTGCTGAACTTTGGTTTTGAAGCAAAAGAGTGTAGAGAAGAGAAACTCTGTATTGAGGTGAATCACAATGAGTTTACCCCTGAATATGTAGCTTTAACGAAGGATTTCTATCTGAAAATGTAATTTTAATTGCATAAAACTTGCCTAAATGTTTGGTTGGTATCAGAATTGTTTTTACCTTTGCAATCGCTTTTCAGAAGTAAAGTATTCGGGGTGTAGCGCAGTCCGGTTAGCGCACCTGCTTTGGGAGCAGGGGGTCGTGGGTTCGAATCCCGCTACCCCGACAACAGAAAATCAAGGAGTTACGATAAAAAGTAGCTCCTTTTTTGTTGCTTGAATGAAACGGTTGAATTGGCGGTTGACTTAGGTAATGTCAACCAAGATGTCAACCATTAAAACAATGAATGCAACTGTAAATGTAGTATGCTACAAATGGAAAACATTATCCAATGGAGAACATCCGTTGATGCTTCGCATCTGTAAGGACGGTAAAAGGAAATACCAAAGTTTGGGAATATCGGTCAATCCGAAATATTGGGATTTTAAGAAGAACGTACCAAAGTCTAAATGTCCTAACTTGGAATATATCCAAAAGATTATTCTTGATAAGAAGTTGGAACTTCAAGAACGAGTGCTTGAAATGAAAGCCGACCAAAAGGACTATTCGGCTGAAACGCTTGTCGCGATGCAAGAGCAAACGACAAATCTAAAAACAGTCGGGTGCTTCTATCAAGAAATCATTGCCCAATGCAAAGCAGATAATAAATGTGGAAACAGGTTGGTTTATCTCAATTCTTATAATTCGTTGATGAGGTTTACAAAAGGGAAGTTGGAAATACCGTTTGACATAATTAATGTGGCATGGCTTGAAAAATACGAGAAATGGCTTCGGGCAAATGGAAATAAGGAAACTACAATTAGCTTGATGTTTCGCACTTTACGCAGTACATATAATAAGGCTATCAATGCCAAGTGTGCCCGAAAGTCTGATTATCCGTTTGATGAATATAAAATATCTAAGTTCGATGTCACCACTCAAAAACGAGCCATAGCTAAAACAGAAATGTTGAAATTCACGGAAACTTCTCAGCCGATAGGACAGAAAAAATATATGGAGTTAAGTAAGGACGTTTTTATATTCAGCTATCTGTGCGGTGGAATCAATTTTACTGACATAGCTAATTTGACACGGGCGAACATAGTAAATGGCAGATTGCACTATATCCGTCAAAAAACGGGAAAGCTAATAAAGATTGGAATACCGCAGGAAGCTATGCTGATAATTGAGAAATACTCAAAAGAAAGTAACGGGTACTTATTCCCGATTTTGGATAACAGAGTACATAAAACAGCTTTGCAGAAACAGAATCGGATTCATAAAATACGTGGCAAGGTGAATGAAGTTCTAAAAATACTCGGTAAGCGATTGGGAATTGAAGCCAACATTACGACCTATGTTGCAAGGCATTCGTTCGCAAGTGTCCTTAAAAAGTCGGGAGTGAACATTGCATTAATAAGCGAAGCATTAGGACATTCAGATTTAGCGACCACTCAAATATATTTGGATAGCTTCGACAATGAACAAGTAGATGAAGCGATGAAGAATTTACTTTGAAACCATTGCAATATGAATGAAAAGTTATATCTTTGCATCAATTCTACAACGTGGTAGAAGATACGGGCTAAGACTTAAATAAGTCCTGTTTTTACTAATGGTTCACGTGACAGTGCAGTTATCAAGTGAGATAATCAAGAAAGGCAACCATATAAGAAGTCAGTCAGCAATAAATTCTACTATATAAGTAGCGACTTCTGCAACTAAGTTCTCGGAGTAACGATTTCCGAAACTTATTATTGGATGAACATTCATTCTGAACTTGTAAGGGTGAATTATATCCAATCGTAAGGGAACTTGGTTGCAGGAGTTTTTATTTATCCCCCCTTAGTCCAATTGTTAAATTTCTAAATTCATCAAATTATGCCAATGAATTTAAGAAGCCGAACAATTGGATTGAGCCGCCAATCGGTGCTTGTCACTCTGACAAGTCTTTATCGGCTCACGAGTTTTACAACTTTATATGGGTCTGAACTCCATTTTTCGGATGGGGTAACAAAATCATCATGCCCATATAATAACAGGTTTTTCCAAGTTTCTTACCTCCTAAATACGATGCGTCATGAGTAACACTAAGCACAAGACATTGGAAGTGGAGGTACTGAACATCCACAAGGGAGAGTATCTGTCCGAAGCCTTAAAAAGACAAGGCTACCCCATGCTGCCGAGCAATGCCATTATTAATAAGGTAATGACAGGCACGGGGGCTACTTACATGGAACTGAATCCGAAATTAAGTCCGAGAAACTCTATCGTGATTGAGCCGTTCAAATCTGCGGTAGAGGACAAGGTGCAGGTGTTTAACAAAGCCCAGGGGGTGTTCAAGGAAGTAACTGTCAGACAACTGACCACCTACCTCAAGAACCCCAATATCAAGCACAAGAAAATCATCACCACCCCCGAAGGGTTTCAGAGCAAAGTCTTAACAGCAGCAAAGCAACTTGGGATGAACATTTATAAGGAATACTTCTGCCTGTTCGATGAATCCGAGCACATTACGGAAGATACAGGCTATCGCAGAAGCATATCCGCCCCAATGAGGGAGTTCTTCAAATTTGAGAGAAAGGCTCTCGTATCTGCCACTCCGTTAAAGCCGAGCAAGTACACCTTAACCTTGTTCCTACGCCACCAATTCAAGTGGGTAGAAATTAAGCCCGACTATGACTATCGGGAAGATATGACTTTAATAACGACCCGTAGCTTTTACAGGCGAGTGAAACAGGAGATGAAAAGACTGTTGGATAACGGCTCTCCCCATGTGTGCATCTTCTACAAGACAACAGAGGGAATCAATAACATCGTGGAATCATTGTTGCATGACGGAATAATAACAAAGGACGATTACAAGGTGTTCTGTTCAAAGAAAAGTGCCGATGAGCTAAAGAGCCGTTTCTTGGAACACAGCACGGACAAGTTGGAGCTTCCTCTAAAAAAGGTGAACCTGTTTACATCAAGATTCTTCCCGTCAATAGACATCAATCTGAAAGAACTTTGCGATGTGCTGATACTGTCGAACTACGACCATGTAAAGCACACCCTAATCAATCCGTTCACCGAAGCTATCCAATGTCAAGGCAGATTCAGACGCGTCTTCCCAAACGGTAAGAGATATAACTCGCTTACGGTTATAGCTTCAATTCCGAACGAGCTTGAAGTTAAATCCGATGCAGAAATACAGGCGGACATTAAAGCGAGGATTAAATGCTACCGCGCCATTCAAAAAGAAAGACTGAAAGCTGATGACTCCACATATTATGATAAGGAGCTAAAACGGTTACGACTGAATGAAGTCTTAAATCCCGAACGGAACGGATTTGACAGGTTCGCCATAGAGCAACTGTTACTTGACGAGCAGGTTAAGAGATACTACATCTCACCCCTGTCTCTTATACACATCTCCGAGCCCACGAGA
>ENA-OZNJ01000282-OZNJ01000282.1-human-gut-metagenome-genome-assembly--contig:-NODE-282-length-10979-cov-4.474460_pt1 | contig 10979 bp, 8 predicted proteins | sample MGYA00244198_ERZ653831 | MGnify/ENA primary metagenome ERZ653831 (study PRJEB26926, sample SAMN06164693) | human gut metagenome | biome: ENVO:00009003; feature: ENVO:2100002; material: ENVO:00002003...
CTCCTGCGACGCGAAGATCAGCGGTATCAGCCACTTGGCGATAAAGCTCAGCACCAAGCCTGCCGCGCCGCCTATCACACCAACGATCAGCGCTTCCGTCAGGAACATCTTGAAGATGTCGCTGCGAACGGTACCCAGCACCTTCAGCACGCCGATCTCCCGCGTCCGTTCCGTAATGGACATCATCATGGTGTTTGCCACGCAGATGGCGGAGATCAGGACAGCGATACCTCCCAGCGCGCCCAGCATCCCCTGGATCTGCCGGGACTGCGTCCGCACCGTCTCCAGCATATCATTGAGCGAATAGGTGTTCAGCCCCGTGTCCCGGATCAGCTTGACAATACGCTGCACGTCGTTGACGTTCTTCACCTTCACCCAGACCAGATCGTAGGTAGGACCGTTGGCCTTCTCCTCCGCCGTCTTGGTCTGGGTAGTCGCACCCATGTAATTGGCGTTGGCCTTTGTCATCTCCTGCAAGCGGTCATAGGACATGAACGCGGCGGTGGCGAAGTTGTTATTCAGGGTGGAGCAGATGCCTGTCACCCGCAGGGTATACAGGTTGCTGGAGGGCAGTGCCCGTCCGTCGGTGTCGGCCTTCGGTTCGCCGGTCAGGCTGGAGGAATCGAAGGTCATGCGGACAGGCACTTCCAGCAGATCGATGAGGGCGTTGCCGTTCTCATCCACCGCCAGTTCCCAGTCCTTCGCCTTGTTGGCAAGTCCGGCGGCCACATCGTCGGTAAACAGCACCTCCGGATGCAGACGCGTGCCGTCCTCGGCCATAACGCCCCGCTCCGGTGTCAGCATGAAACGCTCCGCCGTGGTCATGTCAATGCCGTAGACGCGCACCATGTTGACATAGTTGCCGGACACGATATAGGCGGACTGCTGATAGACCGGCGTTACCGCCTCCACACCGTCGATGCCCCGGAACGCCTCCAGTGCCTTGTCGTTCAGCAGCGCCTTGCGCCCGTAATCGCCGGTGGCAGGCGTCACATCGATCTTTGTCAGGCTGCCCAGTGCCTCGATGCTCTCGCGGTACGCCTGCTCATAGCCCAGACCTACGGAGATCAGCACCACGATACACATGACGCCCACCGCCATGGATAGGGCTGTCAGTGCCGTGCGGGTCTTTCGCCGGAACAGGTTGGTGCAGCCGTAGCGAAACAGGTCTTTTGGCTTCATACATTCCCGTCCTTATTGCTTCCGTCGTAGGTCAGCGGCTTCTCTCCAATATCCGGCGTGCCGCCGTCTGCGTCAAAGTCGTCGTCAAAATCGTCCAAGGCAGCGGTGTTTTCGGCACCGGGCCCGATCTCGCCCCGTTTATAGCGGATGATCACATACAGGACAATGCCGATCAGGATAAGCGCAAGGATCAATATCAGCAGCCACAGCCACCAGCGGCTGCCTGTGCCGTCTTTATTTGCGTTGACGCTGTTGGCATCTGTATCCGCAGAGCTTTCCGCCACGCTCAGCGGCACGGAGATGTCCTGAGAATACGTCTCGCCGTTGGCGTCCTCATACTGGAGGATCATCTTACCCACAAACGCGCCGATCTTGGAGAAGCCCACCGTCACATCGGCACTGGTGGAGCCGCCTGCCAGCAGGTCGCCCACATAGCAGGGGGTGGAGGCGGTCATGCCGTCCGTGGCCAGCACCCGGATATTCATAGCCTTGGCGCGGCCCATGTTGGTCAGCGGCACGGAGATGGTAGCTTCCTTATCCTTGCTGGGTGTGCCGTACACCTCCGGCGTACCGGCCAGAATGTCCATCTTCTGGCTGACGGGCAGCATGATGTTCTGCGCCGCCTTACCGGCCACCGCCTCGGTGGTCTCATAGGTTAGATTGATGCCCAGCATGGCGGGGCCAACCTCCGCGTCCTGCTTGGCCATGATCTTGTATTTCAGGATCGTCGTACCGCCCGGCTTGATGGAATCGGCATAGGCGGTATCCGTGCCGCCTACGCACAGCGTCAGGCCGGGAGAATTGGTGAATACCAGGCTGGAGATGATTTTCTTGGCTGTGTCATATTTGGAATTGTTGATCAGGGTCAGGCGCAGCTCCGTCTCCTCGCCTGCCATCAGGCCGGATACCTCAGTATCGTCCACATACAGCTTATAGCTCTGCACCATCACCGACATGGCGGAGGCGTCATAGCCGTCGATCACAGTAAACTGCGTGGAGAAGGAGCCCTCCGCAGGGGCGCTGTTCTCGAAATAATTTGCCTTGAATTTAATGGACTTGTTGCCGGAGGTGGCAAAGGGCGACACCGTGAAGGTGTAGTCCAGATACTTCACCTCTCCGCTGGCCCAGTAGTCGAAATACTTGCCCAAATTGGTGGAGTCGATCACGAAGGGGAACTCGTCCAGCGCGGCAGAGACCACGGGATAGACCGTCACGCTGGTCAGGGTACCGCCCACATTGATCACGGGGATCCGCATGGAGATAGTCTGATTGGGTGTGCCGGTAGGTACGGTATAGGAGCCGCCCGCATTGGTACCCGCCACCTGAAGGCTGCCGAAGGCGGTGGTAACGCCGGACATATTGCCGTTGTCGGTAACGGTCACATAGGCACTGACCTTGAAGGTCACGTCCTCGGTGATGGTGGTGCCGTTCACGGCATCCTCCCGCCACACAGTGGCGTTGATCTTAAAGGGCACAGCGTAGCGTCCCTTGCTGGCAAACTCGCTGACCTTGAACTCGAACCACACCTCCGCCGTGGAGTTGTAGGACATATCCTTTAAGTGCTGCACATCGCTGGCATAGATCAGCTCAAAGGGCCAGTTGGACACGCTGGCGTCGGTAGGCACATCGGGATAGATGTTGATGTTGCGCAGCATGTATTTCTCGCTGGGCAGATATTCCTTGTTCACCGCCAGCGGCAGCACGATCTTCACCACCTGACCGGGAACGCCTTTTGGGGACTGTGCGCCGGTATCCATCAGGATCAGGGCGTTGGCGTCGCTGGGTATGACCTTGATATCCGTGTTGGGCTTTTCGTCCGTAACCGAGACCCCGCTGACGCCGGCATCCTCTCCGTTTTCGTAAGACGTGTAAGCCTCAATGGTGCTGTCATCTATCACATCCTCTGTGACTTCTTCCGCCATAGCGACGGCGGGCAGCAGGGATACTGTCATCCATACGCAGATCAACAGGGCCAGTACCCGTTTTACCGTTTCTCTTTTCACTGTGCGTTCTCCTCTCCAGTGTGGTGATTTTCTATCTCTATCTTTCCGTCGCTGAAATAGACGGTACGATCCGTGTAACACTGCATCTGCGGGTCATGGGAGCTGAGGATGAAAGTGGTGTTCCGCTCCCGGAAGATCTCGCACAGCAACTCCATGACCTCCTGGCCGGTACGGCTGTCCAGATTCCCGGTAGGCTCGTCCGCCAGCACGATGGAGGGCTCCGTAATAATGGCCCGTGCGATGCTGACGCGCTGCTGCTGACCGCCTGACAGCTCCGCAGGCCGGTGATCTACGTGTCCGCGCAGTCCCACGCGGCTCAAGGCCTGCCACGCCAGCCAGTTCCGTTCATCCTCCGGTACGCCCCGGATGGCCAGTGGCAGCGCCACATTCTCCAATGCTGTGTATTGGGGCAGATTGTTGTAGCTTTGGAACACAAAGCCAATATAGCGGCGGCGGAACCTTGTCCGCTGCTCCTCGTCCATAGCCTCCAAATGATGCTTGCCTCGGACAATGATCTCACCCTCCGTGGGCGGCTCAAGGCCTGCCAGCATATTCAGCATGGTGGACTTACCGGAGCCGCTGCGGCCTGCGACACAGACAAATTCGCCTTGCAGCACGGACATGTCCACGCCGTCCAGCGCACGGACCGTGTTGCCGCCGACGGTGTAGTGCTTCTTCAGCCCCACCGTCCTGATGATCGTTTTTCGTTCACTCATAGTTCTCTCTCGCTATCTCAAATGTGGAGGGCGGCAGCACATAGTTCCGCTCCTCCGCCGTCAGGCCGAATTTGATCTTGATGCGCTCCAGCTTCCGCACCCACGGGTCGCCCAGTGCCCACAGCACCAGGAACGTACACAGTCCGTGACAGAAATCGAAGAAGAAGCTGGATAGATAGGCCGCGCCTATCGTCTGCCATGTAAGGGGGCTTACATACCCGATGATGAAATACAGGTTCATGATCCAGCCGTACAAAAAGCCGGACAGGAAACCATACAGGCATAGCCGCAGGGGCGCATGGTCGGTAAGCTGCCGCACAAAATGCAGCAAATCGCCCCGGTTGGTATTCTCCGGACACAGCCTGTCCCACCATTGCGCTGCAAAGTGACGGCGGCTTCCTCCCTTGAATGCACCTGCATTTTGCAGGATACCCGCCAGAAAGCCCACCAGCCCCCATGTGAACATCTGCCATGGCGTCCACGGACCTTGTCCGAAAATGAAGTTGCTGACAAAGGCGGTCAGCGCGCCGGTAAGAAAGCCCGCCTCCGGCCCGAAGGCCACCGCCGTAATGATAATGATGGCGGAGCAGGGCTTGAAGTTGGGCAGCGGGATGATCTCAAACACAGTGCGGCCTACCACGGCAATGGCCGCCATCACCGCGATAGGCACCAGCTCACGGGCCTGGGGCTTCTTCTTATCGAATACCAGTATGAAGGGGATGGCGGAGGCCAGCAGGAACAGCAGGCCCAGCAGAATATCCGAGTTTAATATGATGTAGTCCCAGAAAGTGCGGGAACCCACCGGATTGACCGCGGGGCGGTGGCTGTGGTAATAGCCGAAGGCCACCATCAGGGCGGGCAGCACCAGCAGGATCACCCACGCGGCGGCTCTGGTTCTTTTGCTGACAAAGAGCTTCGACACGACGCGATCACCTCCTCGCAGGTAATGTCCATGGGGAAGTGCTCTGCCGCGATACGGTTGGCGTCGGTGGTATAGAACCGGTTCCCGGCAAAGAAGTCGTGGGGCTCGCCCTCGGAGAGCAGCAGCCCGTCAAACATCAGGGCGCAGCCTGTGGCGTACCGGGCGGCGAATTCCACATCGTGGGTCACCACCAGAATAGACGCGCCCTCCCGGCACAGTGCCAGCAGCAGTTGCGCCAGCTCCGCCTTGGCATAGGCGTCCAGCCCCTTGGTGGGCTCGTCCAGCAGCAGCACCGTGGCCTCCCGCAACAGCAGCTTGCCCACCGCCAGACGCTGGATCTCGCCACCGGACAGGTCGTAGGGATGCCGCGCCAGCAAAGGCGTCAGCTCCAGCCTCTCCGCCATCTGCACGGCCTTAGCTTTGTCCTGTTCGGCACTGTCCAGCAGCTCCTTCTCCACCGTGTCGGCCACAAACAGCGACCGGGCGTTCTGGGGCAGCATACACAGCCGCTGACCCTTTGCCAGCTTCACCTTGCCCCGATAGGGCTTCCGAAAGCCGGCCAGTGCCTGCATCAGCGTGGTTTTGCCTGCACCGTTGCCGCCCAGCAGGCATAGCAGCTCCCCCTGATGAAGCGTTACATCTGTGCCGCGAAGAATATCTTTGCTTTTTTCGGTATATCGGAACCAAAGCTCCTTGCCCTCTAAAACGGTGGGGTGCTTTGCTTCTTTCTCAGGTTTCGCGGTTTCAGGCGCGGAATCCTCCGCCGTGATGGGCAGCAGCCGCTCCAAGCGGCGGCGACCGTCCCGCACCGTCAGGGGTAGATCGTCCGTTTGCTCCAATTCGCTGAAGATACGGACGGCGGCGGGAAGTCCGAAATAGATACGGCTCTTTTCCGCGCTGCCGGATAGCTGCCGCGCGATCTCAGCCGGTGCGCCGTCTGACAGGATACGGCCCCGATCCATAGTCACCACACGGTCGGCGGCGGGGAATACCTCGTCCAGCCGATGCTCCGTTAAAAGGATAGCTACGCCCAGCTCGCGGTTGATCCGCTGCACGGTGGCAAGCAGATTGCGAGCCGCCAGCGGATCCAGCATGGAGGTGGGCTCGTCCAGTATCAGCAGCCGCGGCTCCATGGCCAGCGCCGAAGCCAGATTCATCAGCTGCTTCTGGCCGCCGGACAGCTCCGTGGTCTTACTGCGGAACCACGTTTCCATGCCGAAAAAAGCGGCCATCTCCGCCACACGGCGGCGGATCACCGGCACGCTCAGTGCCATGTTCTCAAGACCGAAGGCCAGCTCGTGCCATACGAAATCGGTGACGATCTGGTTATCCGGGTTCTGCTGTACGAAGCCGATCTCCGCCGCAGCGGTCAGCTCCGGCAGTTGGGAAAGGGGCGCGTCCTTATAAAAGGTCTCGCCGGCTCTTGCCCCCACAGGCAGCAGGCCGGGCTTGGCATGGCGCAGCAGTGTGGTCTTGCCGCAGCCGGAGGGGCCGCACAGCACCACATACTCCCCCTTATGTATCTCCAATGAGACGTCGTCCAGTGCCCGCATGTCAGCCAGCGGGTAGGAGAAGCTCAGGTGTTCAAACCGTAAGAGTGCCATCTAATGGCCTCCTTTGTTTCAAGGATACCGGGCAGGAACATCAGCACAGCGTAAAAGACAAACATGGTATAGCTGGCACTGCCCAGCAGCACCGGCGTCATGGCGGGATAGAACTCCATATACCCGTGACTGAAGGCGCGGGCGGTAATGCAGATGCCTGCCACTGCCAGAATGAGGCCCAGCGTCCGGGCGTCCCGGCCATCGAAACGGAACAGGTGGAAGGTGGTACGCCGCTTGGTACCGTAGCCCCGGGCTTTCATGCTGTCCGCCGTTTCCACCGCCGCCTCCATGCTCATGGTCAGCAGCACCGACAGGTTCCGCAGGGCGCTGCCCAGCCTTTGCAGCAGGCGTGTCCCCTCATCGCAGAGCATCGCCTGCGCCTGACGGATCTCGCGGCGGTTCTGTTGGAGCTGTGGGATGAACCGCAGCGTCATGGTGATCAGCAGCGACGTACCGGGAAAGGGCTTGCCGAACAGGTACAGGAACTTATCCGAGGTCATGACCTCCTGATAGCAGGTAAACCACATAATGACCGCGCACAGGGAGCAGCCGGACACCAGACCGTAGCACACGGCTTCCAGCGTGTACCACAGGTGATTGATGGTAAAAAGCATGGTCACGCCCCGATGGTTGAATAGCGGATTGGCGAGGGCGATCAGCAAAAACATAGGCCCCACAAACCGCATGGTGTGGCCGTAGGCCCTCCAGCCTCGCAGCCGGATGGAAAACCAGCTGGCGCCGAGAAAGGACAGCGCCACCGTAACGGGGTGCATGCATCCCAGCGTCAGACCCAGCACCAGCACGAAGTACGCCATACTGACCGCCGGATGCAGGTTCCCGAAGAAACGCATCCGGGTATCAGTCATGGTTATCCTTCCAATCCTGAGCACCTTCCCACCAACCGCCATCTAGATCAAGGCCAAGGTCGCAGGTGTAATTCCACTCAATGACCTCGCCGGGCTTGACGTAGTACACGCCGCAACCGTAGTTGGGATACCAGTCGTTGACACAGTACATCCAGCCGCTCCAGCGGCCGCCGTCGAACTCATAGAGGTTGTTGATGCCCTCCACATAGCAGCCGCTGGAGGTGCCGCCCCGATAGGACATGTGGATCTTGTACTTTTCACACACAAAGGCGAGGACGTCGAAAACCGTGTCGCCCTCCTTCACCTCCACCGTGGTTACCGGCAGGATCACGCCGGAGGCCGGGACGATGCCCGCCCACTTGCTCTCCAGATGCATACCGTTATTCACCGCCGTATCGCAGCGAATGGTAATGGTGACGGTGTTTTTCTTGCTTTCGGGCTTCTGCTCGGGGGTAGGCGCGGGGGTGTTGCTGTCCTCGCCCTTCTGGTCGTCTTTTTTATTGTCGTCCTTTTTGCCGCCGGAATTGGACGGCTTGTTGGCGGTATCCTCCTCCGGGGTGGTAGAAGGCGTCTGGTCTGTCTTATTGCCCTTGTTGCCCTGCGATGCATCTCCGGAGCCCTGGGCATAGAAATCCGCCACGCTGTCAGGCTTGCTTTGGGACGGGGTAGATGTTGTTTCCTTTTTGCCGAAGCTGAAGGCCTCCGTAAACCAGGAATACCACGGCTTTTCCTCTTCGGGTTGGTCGGTATCCTCTCCCACATAATCCAGATCCAATCCGCCGCTATTGCCGGCAGTGCCGGTCTGGGCGCAGGCGCACAGGCTCAACAGCATCATAATTGCCAGCAGGAACGCGATGATATATCTCAGATTCTTTTTCATGTCAATTCTCCTTCAGCCGTTAGGGCTGTTGATTTTGAGGATGCGGGAGGGGCCGGCAAACCCCTCCCGCTATGGAAAAGACAACGGCATTTGCCGTCTCGACTTGCCTTTTGCGGATTTGAGGATGGGGGACGGGGCGGCTTAAACCCCGTCCCCCTATGGAAAGCTGACAGTCTCCGTTCAGACTGTCTCGGCTTGACTGGGGTTAATTGCTGCGGATATTGTATCAAGTGCGGCTTCAGCGGAGGTCGCTGCCAAGGTGAGAGCTTTTGCTTCAGCCTCCGCCTTCTTTTTCGCCGCCCATTCTGCCTTAGCAGCCCGCTCCGCACGCTTTTTGATAGCCTGCTCCTTCTTTCGCTGCTCGGATTGCTCCAGCTTGCGCTGCCGCTTCTGCCTTCGCTCCTCGCGAAACAGCGGTTCTTGCTTTACCTTTTCCGCCTTATAGCGAGCGGTGTCGCGCAGCTTGCGCATGGAACGAGGCTGCGGCAGCCTTGCCGCCGCCATCGCGGCTGCCCAGCTGCCAAAACGCTGCTCAATAAACGTACCGCCATCCACTTCGCTGGGGGATGGGCTGTGACCCAGCGAGATGGCACACCGGCTCAGATACCGCGCCAGCTGCGGCAGCGGCGTATCTGCGTTTCGCTCGGCAAATGCTTCGTCACGCGCTTCCAGTGCTGCTACAGCCCTTTTGACTATTTGGTTTTGTGCCCACGCCTGAAAATCAATGGGACGTCCGCCGCGTTGAGACATAGTAACACTCCTCCTTATTACGAAAAAATGCCGGACAAACCCCTTCTCAGGGGATGACCAGCGACATTTTGGCAAGAAAAAACGCTGACAAAATCCGTCAGCGCACGCTCCTGCCCTCGTCACAGCGAGAGAGCGCCACTGTGTACCAAAGATCCTTGACCGTGCAATTCTCCTGCCCTCGCGCCACAAGGCTTTCGCCTTTCGTACATGATCTACCTTCTCAGAAGCTTCCTCCCAATGGCGGTATTACCCAACAGCTTTCGCCGCTTCGACCATTTCCTTGCGCTCACAGTGCCGTCCGCAGAGGGTTTCTAACCCAAATTCCTTTTAGGCTGCTGCCTGATCTTTTGCATATAAAAAGATCTTTACGACCAACACAGCCACACGGTGTCACCGGATCATATTTACTTGTCTGTTGCAAATGAATGAGGCCACTGCGGTTTGTGCATACTGCAAAGTGTCAGCACACGCTCTGGGTATTTCGTAAATCATATACAATTCACGACAGAAAGCTTACCGCAATTCCATTCCTCACTATACATTGACTTGCTAAAAAAGTCAATAAAAAATGCAGAAAAATTGTGAAAAAGCAAGAACCCTCTGAATTACAATTCAAATTGCTTCGTATTGTTTCCATCATTTGGAAGTTCAAAAGAAAGGATACCACGGCATCTTGTTTATTGCCGTCAAAAATACCGTCAGAAGGAAGGGAAGATTATTATGCCACGGCGCGGAGAGAACATTTACAAGCGGAAGGATGGCCGGTGGGAGGGTCGCTATATTCGTGGCCGAACACCTGCCGGCAAGGCGGAATATGGGTATGTTTATGCCAAGAGCTATGCCGCCTGCCGTGAGAAGCGGCGAAGGATGGAAGATGCGCTGCCACAGAAGCCTATGTTGACAGGTGAAATGTCGGTATGTCAGGCAGCAGAATTCTTCCTGTCCGAGCGCTGCGGCGCACTGAAGGCATCAACGATTGGGCGTTACGAGTATATGATACAGCACTATATCGTCCCTGAACTGGGAACGCTCTTGCTGCGTGATCTGACGGCGGAAAAACTTTCTGCGTTTTTTTCGCGGCTGCAAGATAGAGGTTTGTCATGCAAGAGCACAAGGGATGTTGGAGTGCTGCTGAAGACGATCTTCAAGGTTGCAAAAAAGAGCTGCCATTGCGATTGCCCCGGCAGAGAGGCGGAGTTGCCCGCGTACCGCAGCAAGAAGATAGAGGTGTTTTGCGATCACGAGATAGCCCTGCTGGCGCAGAAGATCCTGGAGGCCCCGGACATCACAGGGCTGTGTATCCTTCTGGTGCTGAACACGGGGCTGCGACTTGGTGAGATCTGCGCTCTACGCAAAAGTGACATTGACTTCCGTTCAGGCTTTCTGCGAATTGAGCGCTCGGTTGCCCGTGTGCGGGATGCTTCCGGAACACATTTGGTGGTTCAATCCCCTAAAAGCAGCAGTTCTGTACGTCTTGTGGCAATTCCCAATGATATGCTGGAGTTGTTGAAAACAGCCACCAGGAGCATCCGCGAGGACAACTATTTGCTGGCCAACACGGATATGCCAATGGAGCCGCGAACGCTACAGTACCGATACCGCAAGCTGCTGGAGCGCTGTGGCATCCGTTACCGAAATTTTCATGCCCTCCGACATACCTACGCGACAAGGTGCATGGAGAATGGTGTGGACATCAAGAGCCTCAGTGAGCTTTTGGGCCACGCTGATGTTCGGACGACATTGCAGACGTATATCCATTCTTCTCTGGCCCATAAAAGGCAGGCTGTTCAGAGCATATGTTTCTTACCCATGGAAGGGGCGGGCAGCGTTTTAATTCCGTCAAAAATTCCGTCAGAGATCTCAGCAATTACCGTGCCGTCAAGCAAAACAGGGACTTGTTTCGTGAATTGTATATGATTTACGAAAAACGAACTATTCTTCATGCAGCCGTAGGCACAGATGCCTACGGCTTTTTTTTGCTTTGCAGGCAAGGCGCGATCCGGCTTGCCGCATCGTGACCGGGACTAATCATCCGGTTATCAAGACCGTCTGGGAT
>ENA-OZNJ01000284-OZNJ01000284.1-human-gut-metagenome-genome-assembly--contig:-NODE-284-length-10966-cov-3.748877_pt1 | contig 10966 bp, 16 predicted proteins | sample MGYA00244198_ERZ653831 | MGnify/ENA primary metagenome ERZ653831 (study PRJEB26926, sample SAMN06164693) | human gut metagenome | biome: ENVO:00009003; feature: ENVO:2100002; material: ENVO:00002003...
GTGGGCTCGGAGATGTGTATAAGAGACAGTTCAAAGGCTTCTCTGATATTGTAATCACTCATTGTTTACCTGTGTATCGTTCTGTTCGGGATTGCTTTCGGTTTTTTCTGCATTATTTTCCGCATTTTCTTCATCGTCTGCGTTATTGTCAGGTTCTTCTGTGTCGGTAAGGTCCACATCGTCAAGCTCCGATTTTTCTTCTTCGCCTGCAATACCCTGTTCTTTCTTAATTCTCTGCACCTCTTCGGCTTTCCAATCCTCCGACTTGCTGTCGCCGTAAAGCTCGTCAACCGAGGTTTCAACTGACATCAAACCGCCCTGTCTTGCTTTTGACACGGTTTCAACCTGACTTTCAAAGCTCGGATTTGCATATTCGCCGAAGTTTACGGATACTTCCAAGCCCTCAACAATACCCTTGCCGTTGAGTTCACCGTCTGCATTGAGTACAACTGCAACAAGGCTTTGAAGTGCGTTCTGCGTAATTTTCACAAGGTTCTGCCTTGTGTAAAGGGTTGTCTTTTCCTTTTCACGCTGAGCGTCTGCATTATCAAGCTTCTTCGTATCAATGCCGAGAGTTGACGGCGATATAATGCCCTGTAAGCAGAGGTCGAGGGCAGTAATGTATGAACTCAAATAGCTTTCGTGCTGAATCTGCGGACTTTCGGTGTAAATCCTGTTGCCGTTGCCGTTTTCAGACATATCGTTGCCCACGGTGATAAATCGGTTGTCAAACGGATTTGGCGATATCGGCTGACAGGTTTCGGGATTTCTCGGAACAAGGCAATCAGGCACGTACTGCTTTGTTCGGCAGGCTCTGAGTGCGTCCATCCACTGTGACCACACTTCATCAAGGCTGTCGAAAGCGTCTGTTTTTATGCCGATAATGCCCGCACCTCTGCCATTGTGGCACGATTTGCCGTAAAGGACAGGTACAGCCCACATATATGATTCGTCAAATGTAACGCCCTTTGAATCAATCCACGAAAGAGCGTCAACCGTGTGCAGGTCAATCTCTTTGCCGTTGTCATCGTACAAAGCATAGTGAATATAGCCGTAACCGTATGTTTCTTCAAAACGGTAACGGCGGTGTTTTTGCGTGTAATCGGTGTAAAACTTAACCTCTCGGATTCTGCCGCGCACATATGTAAAGTCGATGTTTTCGGCAGGATACCATTCAACAATCGGAACATCTGATACAGCCGTGTCAAAGCTGACCTTAAAAGCACCGTCACCGACAACACATAGGTCACGGAGCATTTGCTTAACCGTGTCGGATAGCTTGTTCTGCTTTTCAATGTCTTCCCAACGCTCTGCATAAGCGGTTGAATTTTTACTTGTAACATCTGTGCCGTTGTAGTCGGCAATTACGATATTCACAAGCGTTTCGCAGATGAGTGCCGGCAAGCCCGTGTGTATTTTACGGATTTCAAGCCCCTTTGTGCTTTTTGCCGCCCAAAACATAGTTTTGTTTGTATCAATCTGCCTGTACAGCTCCGCAAGCTGTCTGCTGTTGCCCCAATACCAAATGCGATTGATAAAGCACTCGGTCAGATGATTGCTTGTTTCGGTAACGGTAATTGTTTTGTCGCTTGCAGGAGTAATCTGCAAAAAGTTTTTAATTCCCGATCTGATAGATTCAGCCATTCTGTTAATCAGCCCCATTTATTTCACTTCCAATAATATTTTTAAACGGCAGCCACGCATATTGACCGCTGTTAATGCAATGGTCGTGACCGTCCTCGGGTGTGTTGTCTTTATCCTCTCGCCAGCTGTAAATTTCAAACTCGGCAATCGTGTTTTTACAATGTTCAAGCACAAAATAACAGTCGGTGGCAAGCCAGCCGAGTACAAGATTGATTCGGTCGATAATCTTCGTTTTCTTCCATGCATTTGCAAAGTCATAGACACAGCCGTGCTGTCGCTTATACTTTTGAAATTCGGTAATAGTCGCTTGGTCGGCGCTGTCAATAAAAGCCGTGCGTGCAAAGCCCCATTCATCACGGTTGCGGTCAAGAAAATCAATAAAATTCTTCACCGTGTCACTCGGGGCAATAGGTGTTTGCATTTCAGCGTTGTTATAAACTCTTTCATCAAGCTGAACACACTTGCCGTGATTGGTAATGCCGTAAAATGTCATTGCGATAGTGTCAGGCGACTTCTGCGAATAGGCGGTATCAAGACCTGCGGTGAACTGAACAAAGTGTTCCGACTTGCGGTTACAGTTCAAAAACTTTTCTGCCCACTCTTTTGATTTGATATGTCTTGCCCTCTCAAAATTCGGGAACACAAGACCTGTTGCTCTGCCTCGCAAACCTAAGATTTTATTTTTATAGAGCTTTGTACCTTTCGGTGCAGAGTTCTTTTTCTTTTCAATCTGTTCGGGTGTAAGACTTAAATTGTCGGCAAAAGAAAAGAACCAATACCGCCAATTCGGTACAGGTTCTTCGGTAAGCTCCGCCGTAATCTCGGGAGGAACATCGTTTTCATATTTTTTAAAAGGACGGGAGCGGTTGACAAACTCCTTATACACAGGCAGGCTCGGATCATCGGGATTCAGCGTTGCAAGCATATAGTCATTACGGGTTGACATCTCTCGGATAAACTCGATATCGGCGGTGTTGATTTCGTCAATATAAACGCACCCAAACTGCGCACCGAGAACCATTTCCCACTTATCCCGACTGCTGTAACCGAGAATATAGATGATTTTGCCCTCAAACTTGATATGCGGGAGCTTGTAATCCTTGTCGCCGTTGCCACAATAGACAGCGTTGCGGTGCAAGTCGAGAATACCGTTGTCCTGTTGGATTATAGTTTCCTCAGCCTTGCCCGTAGTTTTGGCGGCAATCGCGTGAAGCTTCTTCGGCGACTGCGACACCATTCGCATAAACTTTACGCCTGCCCCGACTGTTGTTTTTCCCGAGGCTGTCGTGCCTTCAAGAAATTCAGCTGACACATTCGTTGTGTTGATGAAGTCAATGTATTTTTGCGACAAAGGAAAGCTACTCACTCAAGCCCTCACCGCCTAACTGTCTGAACACATCAGAGAGCTTTTCGGACTGCTCAACCTTTGCGTCAACATTAAGTTTATCCTTGAAAAGGCTATATACTTTACCTAACAACTCGGCCGCTTTGTTTGCGTCGGATATTCTTGTTGGTATCGTTACTATCTCCGGCACTTCGCTTTTAATTGTATGTTTTCGTATTGTACCATTTTCATCAGGTTTGTATGTTGACTCTTCCTGACTGACTGTTACAACAACGCTTTCTTTCTTTTCACGTCTCATAACTGCAGTAAGGTATTTCAGAACCTCATCTTGCTGAGCAATTAGTTTTGATTCTTTTTCAGATAATCTTTTGTCTATATATTTCCTTATGTTGGGTTTTGCCAAGTTTTCACTTGCTATATTATTTGCGTTCTTTTTTGAATATCCTGCCCTTATTGCGGCTTGTGTTGCATTAAGGTCAACTAAATATTCATCGCAAAATCTTTGTTGCTTAGCTGTTAGCATAGCCATAATACAACACCGCCTTTCACGCTAACACAAAACCGCCCTCAAACGAGAGCGGTCTGTGCGATTTTTTATCTTAAGAGAGTTTTTTATATGTCCTGTTTGTCAAACTTTCATAATACCATTATACGCAGGGTAAGGGTGACATTCAATGACATTTCAAAATAATTTTACGAGAAATCGAACTTTTTTCGGAACGCCTGTAACGCTTCGCCGTGCAATCTCAGGGTATGCCTTACGCTCATTTCCATACTCTCGGCAATATCCTCCCACCTCTGACAATTTATGTAATACTCGGTCAAAATTGCAATGTAACGGTAATCGTCAAGTGCATTGATTTTACTGCGGATTTCAGTTTTCAACCGCACAAGATTGTCGATTTCCCGATTGATTTCAGTCTGCAGGTCTGCAATCCTGTCAACAATCCGCATAGGGTCATTCACTCCTGATGTCTTAACAGGCTCGTTCTGCTTAACTGATACCTGTGCAATATTCAGCCTAAGTTTCGACAGCTCGTGTTCTTTCGTTCTGATCAGCTTATCCGAAACCCTGACCGAATATAAATAATCTTTAACCGTCAATCCGTATCACGCTCCTCCTCGTCAAGCATACCAAGTTCCTGCGCCAACGCAACAACAGCGTTTACAATCAAATGCAAATCCTTACCTTTGATGTTACACATATTAAAGCAAACATCGCCCTCATCGTTATCAAGTTTACCAAAATCAATAACAAGTCCCTTTTCAACAACTTTTGTGTTGTCGTTATCGTAATTAACGGTAATGTTTTTAATATCTTTCATTCTTCTACCTCACTTTCAAGCTTCAGCTTTTATTGCAATCGCTAAATCTCTTGTGCTTATTTCGTCTAGACTGTCAATACTTTCTGTTGCTCTGTCAATCAATAAGATTCTTTCACCGTTTAAAAGTTCATCAAGCACATCGGAACTACAAACTGCTTCATACTTCCTCATTTACTTTCACCGTCCTTAATAGGAATAGGCTGAGTCCAGCACTTAACGCAATTATTGTCACAATCATCTTTGTTTATCAGTCCTAAAGCATACAGACATACACCTTTGGGTGTTCCGTCATCGTCAAGCAAAGTATTCGGATAATGTTTCAGGAATTCGGTCAGGTAAGTCCTCTGCGAATTTGCATTGCTCCACTGCTGTACAATTGAAATTGCTGCTTGAGGATAAAGCATTTCAAAATCTATACAGCATTCTCCTACATGGTTGTTGCGACTACCTAAGGGACATTTTGCACATTCCACTTTGCATACTCCGGATTTTGTTGTTTCCGACATCCTTGCTTTTTCAGTAAAGTATTCCTTTGTGTTTGAACAATCAATCATTTTCTTCGTCTCCTTCAAAATTAACAACTTTTCCGTTGTCGGTGTAATCTCGTTTGTCAAATTCAAGTTTCAGCTTGTCGATGACAACCCTGTCGATATGCTCCCAAAACACTTCGTCAGTGTCGGAGTGTTCAATTATCTCGGTCATCGACCTCAAAGCTTTCGCACATCTGTCACGACCAAAGCCGAAATCCTTGTGCAAGGCATACAGCATTGTTTTAAATACTCTGCGCGTGATGTCTTTGTTTTCTTTTTCTCGGATTTGCTCATACGCATTTTTCGCAATCCGTTCAGCTTCCTGTTTGAGCTGTTTCGGAATCTTAGGTGGTATTCTCGCTTTCAATGCTTTCTCTCCTTTCAAATTCACAGACAAAGCCTGTGTTTACGGGCTTACAATACTTGCAGTGCTTACAGCAGTAAACGCAGATATATGCCCCGAATCGTTCATTTACCGCTGCACATTTGCACCGCTGAATCTGCAAACTTCCGTACAAATTTCTGCATATTCCGCATTGCTTTTTGTTTTTATAAAAATCAGTAATTTTCATTTATTCCCGTGAACCTCTGATGATTTCCGTCAAACACAAAACTGATTCTGCCCGTCCAGCCGAACTTGTTTTTGTCAAGCAACACTTCTGTTTGGGCAGGGTCATTGTTCGCCTTGTCAAGCACATACGGTCTGTGCAGAATAAAGATGTAGTCGCCGTCCTGCTCCAACGCTCCCGACTCTCTGAGATCGGACATTGTGGGGGCATTTTTCCCCTCTCGTGTCATCTGCGATAGAGCGATAATTACGCAACCCGTCTTTTTGGCAACCCTTTTAAGCTCGGCAGAAATGTAGTTAATTTTTACTCGGTCATCTGCAAAACTTTTCACCGACTGCACAATCTGAATAAAGTCGATAACGACAACATCGGGCTTGACCTCGACAATTTTTGAGCAGATATTTTCGATGTTATAGACATCATCAAGCACAAAAACATAGTCACGCATTGCATTGATTTGGTTCTCAATCTCAACAGCTCTGTCGGCAAGATTCCGCTGTTTGGCAAAGTCCGAATAATCAATGTTGAGCATATCGGACATCATTCGTTCAAAGACCATTTCGGCGGTCATTTCAAGGCTGAAAACCAGTGAGCGGATTTTTCGTCTGAACTGGTTGCGGACAATGTTAAGAGCGAATGAAGTCTTACCTGTTGACGGTCTTGCGCCCACAATTGCGAAAGTCCCCCGTTCAAGTCCGTTTGCAACAACATCAATATCTGCAAAGCCCGTTTTGATTAACTGTTTTTTTCTGAGCAGTGAATCGAGAAATTTGTTGGCATTTTCCTTAGCCTGCTGTTCGGTAGTGCCGATTTGTATTCGGCTTTGCTCATCTTCAATTGCTTGTTGAACATTTCCAATTGTCACATCGTCCGAAAAAATCAGCCTACCGAGGTTGTCTTTAAGGCGTTTTTTGCTCGCCCATTCTTTAAGACAGTCTATGTAGTCGTTAATCATTGACGGAGCAACTGCTGATTCACAACATTCAAGCAAGAGCCGTTTGCCGTTCTCATCAAGATTTGACAGCACCTTGATTTTATCAATTCTGCCGTAGGATTTATAGACCTCGTTCATAACCTCAAAAACGCCTGCAAAGACGCTTTCAAAATCATCGCCAGAGAGCAACAGCATTTTATCGCTTAACTCATCCTCATACTGAAAAATCAGACCGAGAACGGCTTTCTGATACTCAATCCCATTCGTCATTTTCTTCAGCCTCCTTTTTAAGCCGGAGAAATTCCTCACGACTTATTGTCGGCACTCCGTCGTATGCTCCCGAGGCATATGTCTTATGTTCATTCTTTGACCAAGTTCTTACCAACGATTTCCAATCATCAATTGGCTTATCAGTTATCTGCCATTTTCGCTTTTCGTTATAATCAAAAAACTTCTTTGCGTCAACATTCAGATTTTCAGTACGGACAAACTGTTCAACATCTGAAAAAGAGGGGATACTCTCCCTTTCTTTCTTTCTTACATTCTTACTATTCTTTAGTTGTTGCCCTTTGTTTGCCCTTACTTTGCCCTCACTATGCCCTTTGTTTGCCGAATACTTTGACCCTTGTTGAAATTTTTCATAATTATTTATAGTAATAATCGAGTATTTCGGGGTTGTTTTGATTGCCACTTCCTTTGTCCCTTTTAAGTGGTTTAATGCTGTTCGGGTTTGCTTTAATGTAAGCCCCGTTAGCTCACTTAGCTTAGATATTGAGGTCACAATTTGACCCCTTTCAACAACAATATCTTTCCACTTTTTTGGTTTGATGTTAGCAGCCAAAATGAGATGGACAAACAAAGAGAATGTGTTTGGGTCTTTATGCCAGCACCAATCAAGCATACTTCGATAGACTTTAACAAAGGTTTCGTTGTATGTAAATTCATTCACTTTCCAACCGCTCCTTCATTTCTCTGTACAGAATTTCTCTGATGATTTTTCCACTTGTTTCTTCCTTGCAGAAGATTATTTGACAATTGTACCTTGCGAGCCAAGCAAATAAACTTGCAGTTAATGCTTGCGGAGACATCTTACTTCTGTAACTGCCATTATAGGCTTTTTCCCAGTTTGCGTTTTCAATGAGCAGATAAACTTTCGCACCTGCCAATTTTGCCCGCTCAAACTCCCTTGTAAAGCGTTTTCTGCCCTTGCAGTAACAGGCACAGAGTTCATCAAGATTCATCTTCCGTTCAATCGACACAGAGCCTGAAATGTCAAACTCCGTGCCGTTGTCGAGGGTTGTTTTTGCCGAATAGTCGCCAAAGTCAAGTTTTTGCCGGACAAACGAAAGTCCTGTCTGTCTTATTCTTCTGCGAAGTCTGTCGGTGTCCTGCTCTCGCGTGTCAACTATGAGCGTCAAGTTTTTTAACGCGCTGCTTACTTCAAACGGATTCATTTGTTAAATGAACGGCAAATCATCGTCAAGGGGCATATCGGCAAAGCCCTGATTTGCAGGCTGAGCAGGAGCAGTCTGTCTGTTCTTGAGAGGCTTGTCCTTTGGTTCTGAATAATTGCCCTGCCTTGCGTCATCTGAAGCGATGAACATAAACGGCTGTGTCTTCCAACCCGACTTGCCTGTTTCGGTGTTTTCCCATTCTTCATTGCGGACAAGCACGCCGATTTCCTTGCCTTTAAGTTTGGTTTCGTCCCAATCCCAAGCATAGCCGCTGTTGCTGTCTTCAACTGCATTTGTAAAGCTCTTGAACGATTTCTTTGTCCACTCGTCCTTTTCACTTCCGTCATCTTTGGGAACAAAAAGCCTTACAACGCCGTGCCACTTTTTGTCCTCTCTGTCCTGACTGCGGTAGTCCTCGGCATAGTAGTTTGCATACTCGCCCTCGGCAATGTCAATACTCACCCAAAGCATATTGCCAAAGCCGTACTGCTTTTCCTCTGCACCCATAATTTTGGCTACATAACCGCCTACAGGGAGCTGTTCTCTCTGTGTTACTGCCTGCTGTTTATCCCAATTGTTAATTTTTTTCATCGTTAATTACCTCCATGTTGTAGTAGTTTCTGATTTCTCTATCGACCGCTTTAAGGTCATTGTCGATTTCATTTGTTGCAAACATTTCCATAGGCGACTTTGCCGATGTTTTGCCGTCCGACTGCGTGATGAACCTGTGGCTCTTGCCGTCAGTTGTGCAGTAAAGAACTATCGAAAACAAGCCCTCAACGGTCAGCTGATTGTCAAGCATTTTGCCGATTGTTTTAGCCTTGATTTCACCCATATCGTTGCTTTCACAATGATGTAAAAAATAGACGATTTTATCGTCAGGAAGATTGTTCGATACAAATTCAATCAGCTTCTCAAAATTAAGGGCGATGTCGGTAAACTTACCGTAGCCGACATCTTTTGCCCTGTCAAAACTATCAAATGCCATAAGATACTGGCTGTCGTCAATCACAATTGACTTTGCCGAACACCTCAGCAACATCTGCTGTGCAAGTGCGTATCGTGACACGCCCCTCTTGGTCGCCTCTCGGTTAAGATTGAACGGTTTTATGCTTGTGCGAAACGGCAACGGCTTATTCGCTACATTTATAACGCTGATTTCGTCAGCTTTGAAATTTCTCAGGCTTGCGGATTTTCCGCTTCCGCTTCTGCCGAGAACCATAACGGGTATTCCCATAATTATTTCCTTTCGCTAATTTGTATCGGACAGCCGTCGGGCAATCCGAGTATGTACGGGTTGTAAATCATTCTGTTTGTCAGCCTGCACCAGTAGCGGTTTAAATCGCTTTCTGAGCGACAAAACGGGCAGTAGTGACATTTCACTTTATCTTCGGGAAAATGGACTGTGAGCGAAATCTCGCCGTCTGTGAAGTATGAAACACCGTTTGGAAACTCCTGTGACATTACTTTTGCCCCCTTGCATTCAGATCTATCTTGTGGCAGATATAGTCGTTAAAATCGTAATTCTTAGAGCGTTCGGCTCGGCGATTATCGCACTCGGATTTATATTCGAGGTATTTTTCGCAGCCGCTGTGACAGCGTTCACTTCTCGTCTGACATCCATAACACGGAGCTTTTGCTTTTGCCATTTCTTAAGCACCACCAATCGTAGAAGAAATCCATATCATCGAACACCCAATCTCGAACATTTTGAATTATTTTCAATTCACATTCGCTCGGAAGAGATTTAGAATCAAATACATTGTTTACAAGATAATCAAATAAGCTTATTATCAACACTTTGTGTTCCGGCTTGTTGCTTTCTCTGCGAAATTCAAAGTTAAAGGCTTCTTGAATAATGAGGTCTTTAGCTTCAAACGCTTCACTCTCGTTGCGGTTGTAGCAATAGACATACCAAATCACGAAAGCGTTGACGTCAGAGTTTGCTACGCTTTTCTTAAAGCAGTCATAACATTTACCGTCGAATAATCTTCCAAAATCAAAGTCTTCAAGAACTTCTTTTCGCCCGCAGTCTTCACAAGTGTAAAGTTCTTCAAATTGCCAGTCGTGGCACTTCGGGCACTCCTTAGGCTGTTCATCATCAGCCCATTCGTTGTTGCAATTTCTGCACCAAAATTCCATTTTTTCAACCTTCCTTCTTGATTTTTTAATCGATAAAGGATATAATCAAAGTGGTTATATTGTTTATATCCTTGCTATCCGTTGAGGCTTTGCAGAGCTTCAGCGGATTTTTCTTTGCAATTGCAATTAATATTTAACATTGATATAATCCAACACCCTTGCCCAGCCGTATCTTTCGCCTGTTTTATCATCTGTGCAGCAGTTATACATCCAATACTCCCACTCTTTAGGATTTTGCTCTTTGAGTAAGTCAAATCTATGAGGACGCTTTTCTAGGTGCAAGCCAAATCCGCACATCGAGCAACCTGTTCTTTGAGCTTTGGTTGTGTACAAAGTACCATCTTCTTGCCTCTCGATTTTTCCGTATATTTCGGGAACAGGAACATTTAAATCAAGAGCAAGTTGCAAAATGTCCTGTCTGTTAAAAATCGCAAACGGTGCTGATCTGATTGTAGATTTACCGAAATAATTACAACCATTTATCATTAAAGATTTAGCTCTTCTTCCGCCTTCGGAAGCCATCAAGCCAAGATAAGGCACGCTGTTATGTTCTTTTGCCCAAGTGTCACAAGGCTTTTCTTTTAGATAATAACAGCATTTTGATGACACTTTGAAATTTGGAATTTGGTAATTTGTACCCTCTTCATCATTCGCATAACCGCCGAACTTTTCAAGCCACTTTTGCGACATTTTCATACGACTGTTTTTTTGATAACCGCCATAGGCTCCTGTTTCGCCTGTCACAATAGCATGTCGAACAGTTTTGTTTTTTTCGGTCGGATTTGCAAGTAATTCAATCTTGGCGGCAATTTCTTTTGATAAGACAGGAAATCCAAACTCCTGAATTATATCCTGTTTAGTCCAGCGGTGTTCTTTTCCTGCACTGTCAACATACCGAACTGATGGCTTTAACCTTTCAATTCCGAGCTCTTTATGTATTTTTTGAATGGTTGAATCTTCAAGGTAAGAAACGCTGATTCCCGGGGCACGGATTCCGATTGACTTTAAAAAGATAAATAATGT
>ENA-OZNJ01000288-OZNJ01000288.1-human-gut-metagenome-genome-assembly--contig:-NODE-288-length-10890-cov-4.517397_pt1 | contig 10890 bp, 6 predicted proteins | sample MGYA00244198_ERZ653831 | MGnify/ENA primary metagenome ERZ653831 (study PRJEB26926, sample SAMN06164693) | human gut metagenome | biome: ENVO:00009003; feature: ENVO:2100002; material: ENVO:00002003...
ACCGAGATCTACACGCGTAAGATCGTCGGCAGCGTCAGATGTGTATAAGAGACAGAAAGACTATACTAAAAGCATTAAAAAAAGGTAAGAAACACTGATTGTTTCTTACCTTTCAAATTTCTAAATTATAATATCATCATTCACCGATAATTTCTAATTCATCTACAATAAGAGTACTATTGGCTGCACCATTGAAATTAGCGCCTTCTTTACTTGAAGAACATACAATAGCTAATTTATAAGTTTTTGTAGCATCATAAGTGGCACCATCCTTCCACGTAAATTCAAGTTTAAAATTAGTCCAATCAGCTTTAGCTGTTCCATCTTCCAATCGTGCTCTTGCTACAATTCTTTCATCCTCACTATCAATATTCGTTCCATCTAAAGTCTCTGTCTCTTCAGTTACAGTATAAAGAACTGCTTGAATACCACACTCATCAATATCATCTGTTTCAGTTGCAACTCCATCAACAGTTTTTATAAAAGGAGTGCCAGGAGTATATTTATACATACCTTTAAAGACAAGAGGCTTTTTATCATAAATGACGCCAAAATGTGTTTGCTTAAGCGCACCACCAGGCTGTAATGCACCCAGCATGCTAAAAGCAAATTTCCCTGTAAACAATGAACCAGCTGTTATATAAGCCTTCGCCAAATCAGCCATAGTACCACGGGCATCTCTTGTTATAAGTTTTGCCGCTTTTCCCATATAGCCTTTTTCCTCTACCACCACCGGGTATCCTACAGGGTTTTCAACCGTATTCCCATTCAACAACTCTGCTCCTTTATTAGGAGTAGCCAATATATCTTGAGGAATAGGTTCTACATACGATAAATAGTATTTGGGTTCTACCACATTCCATTCATCAAATGTAAACTTCATCAAAGCATTCTTAGTAGGAGCTTTCACAACATACTCTGCCGTAGTACCATCTTCTGCCGTTACAGTAATAGTTACACCGTTTGAAGAAGAAAGGTCCATAGCCTTACCACTTTCCACAGACGTAGTTGCTTTGTCAGAAACAGTAAACGTAGGAACTAAAGTTTTCAATACATTTGCATCAGCTTCCACCGCAGCCTCATCTACTCTAAATGTGATTGTATTATCATCATTAATAACCGGTTGCTCAATTACAATGGAATTTGCTTGGTTAGACATATCGAAAGAGAAAGCCGTAATCTTAGCTTCACTGCTTTCAGAGCCAGTCAGACGAGTACCTTCATACACAACCTTGACTTTCTGCTCCAAGCTGCCTACAGTGGCATCGATATCCATATCAACTTTTACGGCACCATTTGAAGCTGTACCTTTGGCATTAATTATACAAGACAAGGTTTCTACCTTCAAATCTTGGGTACCAGAAAATGTATAAGTATTACCATTCTGAGATAATACACAGTTCTTCAACTCAACATCACCGATAGCAATCCCCATAAAGCTAAAATTAGCTAAAGAAAGATTTATAGCAGAAGGACCAGCCTTTTCAATCTTAATCTTTTGAGGTTCGGCAGGCATAGGAGTTCCCTCTACTGTCACAGTCAAGGTTCCTTTATAATCACCTGCTATTTCTTCTTCAATAACTTTAGAGTAGTCAGGATCATCATCATCGCTACAAGCGGTAAATAAACTCATTGAACAGATCAATGCAAATAAATAAAATAAATTCTTTTTCATACTTTTTTGAGTACTTGTTTAGTTAATAAAAAGCTTCCAAAGAAGCTATTAATTTCCCAATTTTAAATCAAAGGTGCAAAGTAACACTTTTTAAGAATACCAGACAAGGTCTTTTCTAAAAAAAGGATGTTCCATTTTTAAGATATCCCTTATTAATCCAAGTAGAAGGATTCCACAAAAAACAATTGTTCGCTTCTTATCAATCATAAGTTGATCTTATATCAATGTAGAGTTTTCAAGTATTGACACTGAAGGTACCAATACATTGAACTGCATTAGGACCGATATACAAATGATATTCAACAACTTAACACAGCTCATCTTTAATATGATTAGTACCGAACCGCTTCTTTTGCCTCTCTACACTGCAAAATAGCCACCACAAGGAACCTATTGTTTGCAAAAAAATACATTCTATTCAAACGAATCCCAAAAAAAGTTGTTATCTTTATAAAGTCAAAAGCATTTCTTATAAAGCGTATTGGCACATTAACCTCATATATAAACCTTTAAAGCATTTGATATGTTCAACTCATTTGGAAATATTCTCCGTCTTACCAGTTTTGGGGAATCGCACGGTAAGGGCGTGGGAGGAGTGATAGACGGATTCCCTGCAGGAATAGTCATTGATATGGATTTCGTCCAGGCAGAGCTCGACCGACGCCGCCCCGGACAGTCACGTATCACTACCGCCCGGAAAGAAGGTGATAAAGTGGAGTTCCTCTCCGGCATCTTCGAAGGAAAATCCACAGGCTGCCCCATAGGATTCATTGTATGGAACCAAAACCAACATTCTGACGATTACAATAATCTGAAAGAAGTCTACCGACCGTCACATGCCGACTATACTTATAAAGTGAAATATGGCATCCGCGACCACCGCGGAGGTGGACGTTCATCAGCCCGTGAAACAATCTCGCGTGTAGTAGCGGGTGCCCTGGCCAAATTGGCGCTGAAGCAGCTGGGTATACACATCACGGCGTACACTTCACAAGTAGGTCCTATCCGCCTTGAAGAAAATTATACCGCATACGACCTCGACCTGATAGAGACCAATCCGGTCCGCTGCCCCGACCCGGCGAAGGCAAAAGAAATGGAAGAACTCATCTTCAAGATAAAGGGAGAAGGAGATACGATCGGAGGAGTGGTGACCTGTGTCGTCAAAGGATGCCCCATCGGACTGGGACAACCCGTATTCGGCAAACTCCATGCAGCACTCGGAGCCGCCATGCTCAGCATCAATGCAGCAAAAGCATTCGAGTATGGAGACGGCTTCAAGGGATTAAAGCAGAAAGGCTCGGAACAGAATGATGTGTTCTACAATAACAACGGACGTATCGAAACCCGCACCAACCATTCGGGCGGCATACAAGGTGGAATCAGCAACGGGCAAGACATCTATTTCCGTGTAGCCTTCAAACCCGTGGCAACCGTACTGATGGAGCAACACACCGTGAACATTGACGGTGTAGACACCACCCTGAAAGCCCGCGGACGCCATGATCCGTGCGTATTGCCACGCGCAGTACCCATCGTGGAAGCAATGACAGCAATGACATTGCTGGATTATTACCTGATTGACAGAACAACTCAGCTATAATATTCACCTATGGAAATAAAGAAATATATTACAGAGAACGAGTCTAAAATGCTGGAAGACTTGTTCAGCCTCATCCGTATTCCAAGCATCAGTGCCAAACCCGAGTATCACGACGATATGCTTGCCTGCGCCGAACGCTGGGCACAGTTGCTGCTCGAAGCCGGAGCGGATGAAGCCCTCGTAATGCCCTCCAAAGGCAACCCGATTGTTTTTGGACAGAAAATCGTAGACCCGGACGCCAAGACCGTATTGGTATATGCCCACTACGACGTGATGCCGGCCGAACCTCTCGAACTTTGGAAAAGCGAACCCTTTGAGCCGGAAATACGCGACGGACATATCTGGGCACGTGGTGCTGATGATGACAAAGGGCAATCTTTCATACAAGTGAAAGCGTTTGAGTACCTCGTACGCAACGGACTGCTGCAAACCAACGTAAAATTCATCTTCGAAGGAGAAGAAGAAATCGGCTCGCCCAGCCTGGAAAGCTTCTGCCAGGAGCACAAAGAGTTGCTGAAAGCAGACATCATTCTGGTTTCGGACACCAGCATGCTTGGTGCAGACCTGCCTTCACTGACCACCGGACTACGCGGACTGGCCTATTGGGAAATAGAAGTGACCGGCCCCAACCGCGACCTGCACAGCGGTCACTTCGGCGGTGCTGTTGCCAACCCCATCAATGTGCTTTGCCAGATAATCAGCCAAGTGACGGACGCAGAGGGACGTATCACCGTACCAGGCTTCTATGACGATGTGGAAGAAGTTCCCCAAGCCGAGCGCGACATGATAGCCCGCATTCCTTTCGACGAAGAGAAATACAAAAAGGCTATCCATGTAAAAGCGCTTTTCGGAGAGAAAGGTTACAGTACGCTGGAACGTAACAGTTGCCGTCCGTCTTTCGACGTATGCGGCATCTGGGGCGGATATACGGGTGAAGGGTCCAAGACCGTGCTCCCATCCAAGGCATACGCCAAGGTATCCTGCCGGTTGGTTCCCCACCAGGACCACCACAAGATATCCCGGCTCTTTGCCGACTACATTCTGGACATAGCGCCGGATTCAGTGCAGGTAAAAGTCACTCCGATGCATGGAGGCCAAGGATATGTATGTCCCATCACCCTACCCGCCTACCAAGCCGCCGAAAAAGGTTTTGAAAAAGCTTTTGGAAAGAAACCGCTGGCAGTGCGTCGGGGTGGAAGTATCCCCATCATCTCCACTTTCGAGCAAGTACTGGGCATCAAAACCGTTCTGATGGGCTTCGGGCTCGAATCCAACGCCATCCACTCACCTAATGAGAATATACCGTTGGACATCTTCCGTAAAGGAATAGAAGCCGTTGTCGAATTCTACCTCAACTATAAATAAAACAAGAAAATCAGGATGAAAGACTTCCAAATTCAAGCCATCGGCCTGATGTCCGGCACTTCCCTTGACGGGCTGGACGTATGTTGTTGCACTTTCCGGCAGCAAGCCGGAAAATGGTCTTTCCACATAGACTGTGCAAAAGGCTATAGCTACCCCGACGCCATGAAGCAGATATTGGGCACCGGTGCACAGACAATGAGTGCTTTGGAGTTCATCACTTTCCACAGCTCCTATGGAAAGTTTCTCGGTGAACGTGTCAACGAGTTCATGCAAGAATTTGGAGTCCACCCCGATATTATCGCCTCCCACGGGCATACCATCTTCCATGAGCCTCAAAAGAGAATCATGTACCAAATAGGTGACGGAGCCGCCATTGCCGCTGAAACCCGTATACCTACCGTTTCGGATTTCCGGCGGCTGGACATCATGCTAGGTGGGCAGGGCGCTCCACTCGTACCTATTGGCGACCGGTTGCTTTTTGCCGACTACGACTTCTGTTTGAATATCGGCGGCTTCTCCAACATCTCATTCGAGCAGGACGGGCGGCGCATCGCTTTTGACATCAGTCCGGTGAATTACGTCATCAACCATTACTGCCGGCAAATAGGATTGGAATTTGACCGTGACGGCGAGATAGCACGGCAAGGCAACATCTGCCAAGAACTGCTGGACGAACTGAACGGAATGGATTTCTACCATCAGTCCGGACCGAAGTCATTGGGACGGGAGTGGGTGGAAACGCTGGTATATCCCATGCTCGAGCGTTATGGCTTGAGTATGGAGAATATGCTACGTACCTTTTACGAGCATGCCGCCTGGCAAATATCACGCATCATCACCGCCCGCCCCTTGCCCGATGGCAACGGAAAGCTGCTGATTACCGGCGGAGGTGCATTCAACAAGTTCCTCATAGAACGCATCGACGCCTTGTGTCCGTGTGAAATCGTGATTCCCAGCCAGCAAATCATAGAGTACAAGGAAGCCCTAATCTTTGCTTTCCTGGGTGCCCTCTATATGGCGGACACACCCGGATGCCTCGCCTCGGTGACGGGAGCCACGACAGATAATATCGGAGGGATGCTGTTTAAAATATAGTCAATTTTACCATTATGGAAAAATCAAAAGACACCTGGACCGTCTTATCCAGCGAATACCTTCATCGAGCCCCGTGGCTCACCGTGCGTAAGGACCATGTAGTACTGCCCAACGGCAACCACATTCCCTCCTATTATATATTGGAATATCCCAACTGGGTGAATACCATTGCCATCACCCGTGACGGACAATTTGTCTTTATCCGCCAATACCGGCATGGCATACAAGAAACGTCCTATGAACTCTGTGCAGGGGTATGCGAAGAAGAGGACGGCTCTCCGATGGTTTCCGCACAACGGGAACTTTTGGAAGAAACCGGCTATGGAAACGGAGTATGGAAAGAGTTCATGCAAATCTCTCCCAATCCAAGTACCCACACCAACATTACCTACTGTTTCCTGGCTACGGACGTGGAGAAAATCTCCGAGCAACAGTTGGAAGATACGGAAAACCTGACCGTACACCTGCTTTCCTTGCAGGAGGTCAAGGAATTGCTGCAGCAAGGAAGCATCCGCCAGGCGCTGATGGCTGCTCCCCTCTGGAAATACATGGCGGAGAGAATTATTTAATGTGATTACCCTTATTCAAACGGCTTGCGGAATGTGCATCCGGATTTCCATTCGGAACAACCGTAAGCTGTTTTCCCCTTGATAACGGTACCTTTTCCGCAAAGCGGACAAGGCTGACCGACGAAATCGTCAGCTTGTACGGAAGCCTCCGTACTTGAAGCTGCCACAGTACCCGAAGCCTGCTCCGTCTTTTTACCTGCGGCGGCAGACTCTCTCGGTGCTCTTTTCTTCGTCTCCTTTTTCGGCTTATCGGCAGCCTCTGTCTTGGCAGAAGCCTTACTGCCCTTTTCGGGAGCAGGCGCTTGGATGGTGATGTGGCGGTTGCTGTTATCAGAAAGTACACTCATCACGACTTCCGATACCATCTGCTTCAATTCTTCCAAGAATTGTCCGGCATTATATGTCCGCCTTTCTATCTCACGTAGCTTTTTCTCCCAAATACCGGTCAGTTCTGCCGACTTCAACAGCTCCTCATGGATAATCTGTATCAGCTCCACACCGGTAGGGGTGGCTATCAGGTTCTTCTTTTCCTTGCGGATATAGTTTCGCTTGAACAGCGTCTCGATGATGGCTGCACGGGTAGATGGACGACCGATGCCGTTTTCCTTCAGCGCATCACGCAGTTCGTCGTTATCCACCAGCTTGCCCGCCGTTTCCATAGCACGCAGCAGGGTGGCTTCCGTATAAGGCCGGGGCGGCTGCGTCCACTTCTCATACAAATCGGGGACGTGCGGTCCGCTTTCTCCTTTCACAAAAGCCGGAAGCACATTCTCCTCTTCTCCCTTTTCCTCTTTCTCCTCCTGCGATTGTGCCGAGGGGGTGCCGAAGATAACACGCCAACCCGGTTCCAGAATCTGTTTGCCGGTGGCCTTGAACTCTATGCTCTCTACCTCGCCCAATACGGTGGTAGTGGCAAACTTACAATCGGGATAGAATACAGCAATGAAACGGCGTGCTATCAAATCGAATACGCGACGCTCCATATCCGTCAGATTCTGCGGATGCTGGCCGGTAGGAATAATGGCGTGGTGGTCTGTTACCTTCGAGTTATCGAAAACCTTTTTGGACTTCAACAATGCAGTTCCTGTCAAAGGGGCTGTAAATGTCTCGTAATCACGCAGACCTTTCAAGATGCCGGGGCATTTGGGATAGATGTCATCACTCAAATAGGTAGTGTCTACACGTGGATAGGTAGCCACTTTCTTCTCATACAAAGACTGAATGATTTTCAGCGTCTCATCAGCGGAATAGGCAAACTTCTTGTTACATTCCACTTGCAAAGAAGTCAAGTCAAACAAGCGGAGTGGCGCCTCCCTCCCCTCTTTCTTGGTGACATCCGTCACGGTAAAAGGAGAATTCTTAATCTGGTCCAATAAAACAAGCCCACGTTCGCGGTCGGTAATGGGGTCGATACCTCGATTCTCTTCTTCTTTTTTAGGTTTCTTCCCGGCAGCTATGGCCTCTTTCTGCTTCTCGGCTTCCAGTACCAGTTCCTCCTCACTTTTCCGGAGGATGGCGGAGAAAGTGGTATCTCGATAGACAGTCTTCAGCTCCCAGTATTGCTTGGGAACAAAATTCTGTATTTCCAACTGACGGTTTACAATCAGTGCCAGTGTCGGTGTCTGCACACGGCCAATAGAAAGTACCTGCCGGTTCTGCCCATACTTAATGGTGTAGAGGCGGGTGGCATTCATCCCCAACAACCAGTCGCCAATGGCACGCGACAAGCCTGCTTCGTACAAAGGCTGGAAGTCCGACGCATCGCGCAACTTTGCAAATCCCTCACGGATAGCCTCTTCCGTCAATGAAGAAATCCAAAGGCGTTTCACCGGGCAACGCGCCCCGGCCTTCTGCATCACCCAGCGCTGTATCAATTCTCCCTCTTGCCCGGCATCACCGCAGTTTATAATCATATCGGCATGTTGCATGAGGTTCTCTATCGTATGGAACTGGCGCTCATATGTGGGATTGCTAATCAGCTTAATGCCGAAACGGGGAGGTATCATGGGCAGGCTTCCCAAACTCCATGACTTCCAGTTAGGGGTATATTCATGCGGCTCTTTCAGCGTACAAAGATGGCCGAATGTCCAGGTCACCTGGTATCCGTTTCCTTCGATGTATCCGTCTTTCTTTTCTCTCGCTCCCAATACATCGGCTATGTCACGCGCCACAGAGGGCTTTTCGGCAATACAAACTATCATTCGTTATTCTTTTAGCGGGACAAAGGTAATAAAAAGGGGGCAAGAACGAAACTATAAGCAAGAAACGATAACATAGACCAGGTGATTTTTCTCCCCCAAAGCTGACGTACGGACATAAAAAAAGGAGTACCGCTGTACTCCAACCTTTGTTAACCTTAAATCTAATACTATGAAAAACACATTGCAAAGATACGGGCTTCTGATAAATCTGCAAATTATCCAACTAAAAAAGTATGTTCTATAACACAGATTAAGAAAAAGGGACGGATATGTAAACACATACCGTCCCTCTTTTAACATTTAACGTGTCGGATTATTCTTCATCCAATAAGATTTCCAATATCTGGCAAGCAGCCTTGGCAACCGGAGTACCGGGGCCAAAGATGGCAGCTACACCTGCCTTGTAAAGGAAGTCATAGTCTTGTGCGGGAATTACACCACCGGCAATCACTACGATATCCTCACGTCCCAACTTCTTGAGCTCTTCGATAATCTGCGGAACCAATGTCTTGTGTCCGGCAGCCAATGAAGAAACCCCCACTACATGAACGTCGTTCTCAACCGCTTCGCGGGCAGCCTCGGCCGGTGTCTGGAACAAGGGTCCCATATCCACATCGAAGCCACAGTCGGCATATCCGGTTGCAACAACCTTGGCACCGCGATCGTGACCGTCCTGGCCCATCTTGGCTACCATGATACGAGGCTGACGTCCCTCTTTCTTCGCAAACTTCTCCGCCAATTCACAAGCACGGTGGAAGTCGCTGTCATTCTTACTTTCTGATGAATACACGCCTGATATAGTTCTAATTACTGCTTTATAACGTCCTACAATCTTTTCGCAAGCATAAGAGATTTCCCCCAAAGTGGCACGGACACGGGCTGCCTCGACTGCCAGTTCCAGCAAGTTTCCCTTACCGGTCTTTACACATTCAGTAATAGCCTCCAATGCCTTGTCCACTTCTGCCTGGTTACGTCCTTCCTTCAGACGCTTCAGGTTCTCAATCTGTTCCTGACGGACAGCCGTATTGTCGATTTCAAGAATATCAATCGGAGCTTCTTTCTCCAGACGATACTTGTTCACACCGACAATGGTCTGCGAACCGCTATCGATACGGGCTTGTGTACGCGCAGCAGCCTCTTCGATACGCATCTTGGGGATACCGGTTTCGATGGCTTTTGCCATACCGCCCAGCTTCTCTACTTCCTGAATCAATTCCCAAGCCTTGTGAGCCAACTCATTAGTCAAACTTTCCACATAATAAGAGCCACCCCATGGGTCTACATTCTTGCAAATGTAAGTTTCTTCCTGAATATAAATCTGCGTATTACGTGCAATACGTGCAGAGAAATCCGTCGGCAAGGCAATAGCCTCGTCAAGAGCATTGGTATGCAGTGACTGGGTATGTCCCAATGCAGCAGCCATCGCCTCGATACAAGTACGGCCCACATTGTTGAACGGGTCTTGCTCTGTCAGCGACCAGCCGGAAGTCTGGGAGTGCGTACGCAAAGCCAGCGACTTCGGATTCTTCGGGTTGAACTGCTTCACAATCTTTGCCCACAACATACGTGCGGCACGCATTTTGGCAATTTCCATAAAGTGGTTCGTTCCGATGGCCCAGAAGAAAGAGAGACGCGGTGCGAAAGCATCGATGTCAATACCCGCAGCCGTTCCGGCACGCAGATATTCCAAACCGTCTGCCAGGGTGTAAGCCAACTCAATGTCTGCCGTAGCACCCGCTTCCTGCATATGGTAGCCGGAGATGGAGATAGAGTTAAACTTAGGCATTTTCTGGGAAGTATATTCAAAGATGTCAGAGATAATCTTCATAGAGAATGCAGGCGGGTAGATATAGGTATTACGCACCATGAATTCCTTCAAGATATCGTTCTGGATAGTACCAGCCATTTCTTCTAACTTGGCACCCTGCTCCAGACCTGCGTTGATGTAGAATGCCATAACAGGAAGTACGGCACCGTTCATGGTCATGGAGACGGACATCTTGTTCAAAGGGATTCCGTCGAACAGCACCTTCATGTTCTCCAAAGAACAGATAGACACACCTGCCTTACCTACGTCACCCACTACACGTTCGTGGTCGGGGTCGTAGCCGCGGTGAGTGGCCAAGTCGAAAGCTACGGACAAACCTTTCTGTCCGGAAGCCAAATTACGACGGTAAAAGGCATTTGACTCTTCCGCTGTAGAAAAACCTGCATACTGACGGATAGTCCAGGGACGCAATGTATACATTACAGAGTACGGACCACGCAAATAAGGAGGCAGACCGGAAGCATAGTTCAGATGTTCCATACCTTCCAGGTCTTCTTTAGTATATACGGCTGTCTCTTATACACATCTCCGAGCCCACGAGACCGGAGCCTATCTCG
>ENA-OZNJ01000312-OZNJ01000312.1-human-gut-metagenome-genome-assembly--contig:-NODE-312-length-10390-cov-3.821287_pt1 | contig 10390 bp, 8 predicted proteins | sample MGYA00244198_ERZ653831 | MGnify/ENA primary metagenome ERZ653831 (study PRJEB26926, sample SAMN06164693) | human gut metagenome | biome: ENVO:00009003; feature: ENVO:2100002; material: ENVO:00002003...
GAGATAGGCTCCGGTCTCGTGGGCTCGGAGATGTGTATAAGAGACAGTTCCTGTCGTTTGCTGAAAAGATATTTGGAGCGGCCTTTCGGCCGCTCCAAATATCAAATCAAAAATAAAATTTTGCTGTTTTTACAGATGCAGCACGCGATCCTTGATTTCGGCGGTGCGGCCCTGGTTCCAGAACTGGGTACCAATGTAGCCGCAGGTGCGGCGGGCAACGTTCAGCTTGCTCTGGTCGCGGTTATGGCAGTGCGGGCACTCCCACACCAGCTTGCCGTCGTCCTCCACGATCTTGATCTCGCCGTCATAGCCGCACACCTGGCAGTAGTCGCTCTTGGTGTTCAGCTCCGCGTAGATGATGTGATCGTAGATGAACTTCATCACCTCCAGCACCGCGTCCAGATTGTTCTGCATATCCGGCACCTCCACGTAGCTGATGGCTCCGCCGGGGGACAGGTGCTGGAACTGCGCCTCGAACTCCAGCTTCTTGAACGCGTCGATCGGCTCGGTGACGTGTACGTGATAGCTGTTGGTGATGTACCCCTTGTCCGTGATGCCCTCGATGACGCCAAAGCGCTTCTGCAGACACTTGGCGAACTTATAGGTGGTGGACTCCAGCGGTGTGCCGTACAGGGAGAAATCGATGTTGTGCTGCGCCTTCCAGGTCTTGCAGGCGGCGTTCAGCTTGTGCATGATCTCCAGTGCGAAGGGCGTGGCGCTGGGGTCGGTGTGGCTCTTGCCGGTCATGTACTTCACGCACTCATACAGTCCCGCGTAGCCCAGGGAGATGGTGGAGTACCCGCCGTACAGCAGCTTGTCGATGGGCTCGCCCTTCTTCAGCCGCGCGCAGGCGCCGTACTGCCACAGGATGGGCGCCGCGTCGGACAGCGTACCCTTCAGGCGCTCGTGGCGGCACAGCAGCGCCCGGTGACACAGCTCCATGCGCTCGTCGAAGATGCGCCAGAACTTCTCGATATTCCCGCCGGAGCTCAGGGCGATGTCCGGCAGGTTCACGGTCACGACGCCCTGGTTGAACCGCCCGTAGTACTTGGGGTTCCCGTCCTCGTCCACATAGGGGGTCAGGAAGCTGCGGCAGCCCATGCAGGGATAGCAGTGGCCGTTGCCGTTCTTGTCCACCTTCAGCTCCAGCATCTTCTTCTCGCTGATATAGTCCGGGACCATCCGCTTGGCGGTGCACTTGGCGGCCAGCTTTGTCAGCTCCCAGTATTTGCTGCCTTCGCGGATGTTGTCCTCCTCCAGCACATAGATGAGCTTGGGGAACGCCGGCGTGACCCACACGCCCTTTTCGTTCTTCACGCCCTGGTACCGCTGCAGCAGCGTCTCCTCGATGATCAGGGCCAGGTCGTCCTTTTCCTGCTGATTCTTGGCCTCGCCCAGATACATGAACACCGTCACGAAGGGGGCCTGTCCGTTGGTGGTCAGCAGCGTGACCACCTGATACTGTATGGTCTGCACGCCGCGGCGGATCTCCTCCCGCAGCCGCTTTTCCGCGATGGAGTTGATCTTGTCCTCGGTGACAGCCACGCCCACGGCGTCGAACTCGTCCCGCACGCTGGCGCGGATCTTTTCCCGGCTGATCTGCACGAAGGGGGCCAGATGAGTCAGAGAGATGGACTGACCGCCGTACTGGTTGCTGGCTACCTGCGCCACGATCTGGGTGGCGATGTTGCAGGCGGTGGCGAAGCTGTGGGGCTTCTCGATCAGCGTTCCGGTGATGACGGTGCCGTTCTGCAGCATATCCTCCAGATTGACCAGGTCGCAGTTGTGCATATGCTGGGCGTAATAATCCGTGTCATGGAAGTGGATGATGCCCTCATTGTGGGCCTCCACGATGTCCTTGGGCAGCAGAATACGGTTGGTGATGTCCCGGCTGACTTCGCCGGCCATATAGTCCCGCTGGGTGGAGTTCACCACCGGGTTCTTGTTGGAGTTCTCCTGCTTGGCCTCCTCGTTGTTGCACTCGATGAGGCTGAGGATCTTGTCGTCGGTGGTATTGGACTTACGCACCAGAGAACGGGTGTAGCGGTAGGTGATATAGTGCTTGGCCACCTCGAAAGCGCCGTGGGCCATGATATAGTGCTCCACCATATCCTGTATCTCTTCCACGGTAGGTGCGCGGTTCATCTTCTGACACTGCAGGTCCACGGACTCTGCGATGCGCTGGATCTGCACCGGCGTCATCCGATCTACTTCCTCCACGGACTCGTTGGCCTTGGTGATGGCGATAATGATCTTGGTGATGTCAAAGCCCACCTCGGCGCCGTTTCTCTTGATGATCTTCATGGTACGTCCTCCTGTCTCATCTATCTCTCCCTGCCGTCCCGGCGGCACACAGCTCTAAGCCTGCACCCGCAGCGATGCGTGTGTTAATATAATACACTACATCTTGTGCCGTTTCAAGAGCAAAAAACAAAATATAGGAAAATAACCTGCCAAAAAGTGCACCCTATTTTTGTGCACTTTGTCAAAGCTACACAAGATATAGTGATTTGTCCACCGCGCAAACACACTAAATATAGTGCCGGTATGCCGCGAAGTTGTCAGAAGCACCATCTCTGGCCGTTAAAGCACGGCACAGTATGAAATATCCCATTGCGCGGATATGCATAATATGGTATACTGACTCAAATACGTTATTCTGTCGAAAGGAGGGCCGGCTATGCGTGGCGATACCCGTTCCCTGATCCACGGCATCATCAACCTGATCGTTCCGTTCTTTATCTACGACCTGGCCTCACTGTTGGTGGGCGCCATCACTGCGGCCAACTATAATCCCTGGCTGGCCTTCTGGCCCATGACCCTTCTGCTGTGGCTGCCCTTTTTGTCTGACGCGGTCTGCGTCGTGGTGGCTGCCGTGCGCTTCCAGCGTCGGGGCCGTACCCGCGCGCTGCTGGGACTGATCTTCTCCGTGGGCGCAGCGGCGCTATACTATATGCTGCGCTTCCAGCTGCATTTCACGCTGTCCCAGCTGAAAGATATGTTCTGACAGGGAGGAGGACCCCCATGCGTCCCGATTTCATTCCCGTCGGCGCTGTTGTCAACGCCCACGGTATCCGCGGCGAGGTCAAGGTGAACCCCGCCGGCTTCGACCCGGAGTTCATCGCCTCGTTCAAGACCCTCTATATCGGCGGTCAGCCCGTGAAGGTCATCTCCGCCCGGGTCCATAAATCCACCGTCCTGCTGGCCTTGCCCGGCGTCGCCACTATGGACGATGCCCTGGCGCTGAAGGGCAAAACGGTCTCCATCCGCCGCACCGACGCCAAGCTGCCCAAGGGCCAGTACTTCGATGCCGAGCTGGAGGGCTGTACCGTTCTGGACGATGCCACCGGCGAAGAACTGGGCAAGCTGGACAAGGTGCTCCACTATCCCGCCCACAAGGTCTACCAGGTCCGTGGCGGTGCCCACGAGTACCTGATCCCCGCCGTGCCGGAGGTCTTTATCGCTTCCGCGGACCCAGATGCCGGAATCATTCGCGTACACATGATGAAAGGACTGGCCACCGATGAGAATTGACATCATGACCCTGTTCCCCGACGCGGTGGAAGCGATGATGGGTTCGTCCATCATCGGTCGTGCCCGGGAACGGGGCTTTGTCACCATACAGACCCACCAGATACGGGACTACACCACCAACAAGCAGATGCAGGTGGATGACTATCCCTACGGCGGCGGCCGCGGCGCGGTCATGCAGGCAGATCCTCTGTACCGCTGCTGGCAGCATATCTGCGATGAAGTGGGGGAGAGGGTCCACACCATCTATATGTCCCCCTGCGGCCGGGTGCTGACCCAGCAGGTGGCCCGTGAACTGAAGGCACAGTATGACCATCTTATCTTGGTCTGCGGCCACTACGAGGGCGTGGATCAGCGTTTCCTGGACGAGTGCGTGGACGAGGAGATATCCACAGGCGACTTTGTCCTCACCGGCGGCGAGATACCCGCCATGGCTCTGGCGGACTGCCTGTGCCGCATGGTCCCCGGCGTCCTGCCGGAGGAGAGCTGCTACACCGACGAGAGCCACTGGAACGGCCTTTTGGAGTATCCCCAGTACTCCCGCCCGGAGGAATGGCACGGCCGCAGGGTGCCCGAGGTCCTGCTCAGCGGCCATCACGGCAATGTGGCTGACTGGCGCACGAAGGAGAGCTACAAGCGCACCATGGCCCGCCGCCCGGATATGTGGGCGCGGTTCGACCTGACCCAGGTCCACAGCCGCCACGACAAGAAGGTCCTGGCCCAGGCCCTGGAGGAATACGCCCGGGAGCAGGGCGGTGCCCCTGAAACCGAATAAGCCGAAAGCGGCAGGGAGGTCCCTGCCGCTTTTTCCCGGTTATTTTCACGGATTTGCCAGAAAAACGACACTTATTCCAATTTCGCTGTTGTACTTCGCCCAAAAATCCGCTATAATAAGGAAGCAAAATCCGGCAGTATGCTGAAAATATGAGGAGGAACACCGAATGAACGAGAAATACAGCGCTCTGTTTACCCCCTGGAAGATCGGCAACGTGGAGATCAAGAACCGTATCGTGCAGCCCTCTATGGGCGGTACGTCCCTGTTCGGCTGGCTGGAGCCCTGTCACTTCGACAAGGAAGCGGCCTACCACATCCTGAACCGCGCCCAGAACAACGTGGGCCTGGTGCTGCCGGGTATGCAGTGTGTCCGCGACACCATGGGCGGCCGCTGGCTGTACCAGAACAAAAAGATGTTCAAGGACCTGGCCGAGTGGCTGCCGGAGTTCCACAAGACCGGCTCCAAGCTGTTTGTCCAGCTGTCCGCCGGTATGGGCCGTTCCATGGCTATCAACGAGATCATGGTCAAGATGCTCCAGAACAAGGCCTTCGGCGCCGTGGGCAAGCCCTTCCTGAACGTGGACTACATCACCGCCTCCGCCTCCGCCACCCCCAACCGCTGGTATCCCGAGTGCAAGTCCCGCCCTCTGACCGTGGAGGAGATCCACGAGATGGTGGACGCCTTTGCCAAGACCGCCAAGCTCCTGCAGGATGCCGGCGTTGACGGTGTCGAGATCCACGCGGTGCATGAGGGCTATCTGCTGGACCAGTTCACCATTGCCAACATGAACTACCGTACCGACGAGTACGGCGGCTCCTTCGAAAACCGCTACCGCTTCGCTGTGGAGATCGTCCAGGCCATCAAGGCCGTCTGCGGCAAGGACTTCCCCGTGGCCCTGCGTTACTCCGTGGTGTCCAAGACCAAGGGCTTCGGCCAGGGCGCCGTTCCCGGCGAGGAATTCGTGGAGTTCGGCCGCGATATGGCCGAGTCCGAGAAGGCCATCAAGTACCTGGAGGATGCCGGCTACGATATGTTCGACTGCGACAACGGCACCTACGATGCCTGGTACTGGGCCCATCCCCCGGTCTATATGCCCGAGAACTGCAACCTCTCCGAGGTGGAACACATCAAGAACTTCACCTCCAAGCCCGTGGTTTGCGCCGGTAAGATGGACCCCGCCAAGGCCGCCGAGGAGATCGCTGCCGGACGTCTGGACGCCGTGGGCATCGCCCGCCAGAACCTGGTGGACCCCGAGTGGGTCAACAAGATCCTGGAGGACCGCGTAGAGGACATCAAGCCCTGCATCAACTGTCACAACGCCTGCTTCAGCTTCAACAAGTCCAAGAGCACACCCAATATGCAGCCCATGGACGACTCTCTGCACCTGGCCCGCTGCGCCCTGACGCCCAGCACCATGCAGCACAACAAGTACAAGATCGTTCCCACCCGTAAGCCCAAGAAGGTCGCCATTATCGGCGGCGGCATCGGCGGCATGGAGTGCGCCCTGGTGCTCAAGCAGCGCGGCCACACCCCCGTCATCTTCGAAAAGACCAATGAGCTGGGCGGCCTGTACATCACCGCCTCCGCCATGAGCTTCAAGGAGGCCGACAAGGCCCTGCTGCGCTGGTACGAGCGTGAGCTGAAGAAGAACGACATCGAGGTCCGCTTCAACATGGAGATCAACGCCCCCGCCACCCTGCGCCGCGAGTTCGACGAGATCATCGTCTGCACCGGCTCCCACCCCAAGACCCTGCCGGTCAAGGGCTTCAACAAGACCATCAACTTCACCCAGCTGCTGTTGAACCAGGTGGACGCCGGCGACCGCATCGTCTTCTTCGGCGGCGGCCAGTCCTCCTGCGAGGCCGCCTATGAGATGGTCCTCCAGGGCAAGCACCCCATCATCGTCGAGTACGCCGACGACCTGATCGCCACCCCCGGCACCTGCCTGGCCAACGCCTCCTTCCTCCGCGAGATGCTGGCGTTCAAGAAGGTCCCCGTCTACCTGAACGCCACCATCACCGAGATCGGCGACGGCTTCGTCATGGTCAAGCAGCAGGACGGCACCGAGATCCGCATCGAGTGTGACAGCGTGGTCAACGGCATCGGCTTCGTGCCCGCGCCCATCGCCGCCGATGACCACAAGGTCTACCGTGTGGGCACCTGCGAGAAGTGGGGCAACCTCCGCAACGTCATCTGGGGCGCCTGGGACGTCTGTATGCACATCTGAGAATACGCAAAAAAAGAAAGCCCGCAAGGGCTTTCTTTTTTTGCTCAATGCCGTTTCCGGCCGATCCATACCGTTCCCGTCAGCGACAGTGCCACGCTCACGGCGTAGATGCCCGCGCCCGGGTCGAAGGTCTTGGGGGAGCCCTTCTTGTCCTCGTCGGCATTGTCGGTATCGGTGGTGGTGCCGCTGTTGTAGTAGTACCGGGGCGCCGCCTCCCACTTGGCGTACAGGGTGACGCTGTCCGTCACGGGCTTGGTAAAGTCGTAGGCCGCGGTGCACGCCTTGTCTGTGTACCAGCCTACAAGGGTATACCCGGCTTTGCGGCTGTCAGGCTTGGTGGCCGCCGCGTTGGCCCGTATCTGTCCCGGTACGTCGCTTCCGCCGTTACTGTTGAACGTTACGGTGTACAGCGTTATGCCGTTTGGCTGTCCGGGATCAAATGTCCCGCCGGTGACGGCGACCATCCCAGTGCAATAGGGTGAGGCATAAATGTTGCCGCGGAAGGTCCCGCCCTCGATCACAGCGCGGTCAGCAGGATTGCTTGGATTTAAGTACATTGCGGAGGATTTATCCTGACTGGCCGTACAGTCTCTCACGAACGCGTCCCCGCATATGGTGATGTTGCGAAGGCTGGATATGCCGCCGCCATATCCATAAGCGGCGGTGCAGTTACGGATGGTGCCGCCGTTCATGGTAAAGCTGCCCAAGTTGTTTACGCCGCCTCCGTCATCATATGCAGCGCTGCCGTAAGCCACGCACCACTCGATGGTGCCGCCGTTCATGGCAAAGCTGCCAAGCGCATAGTCTCCGTCACGGTCAGCCACGTACACGCCGCCGCCCCGCGCTGCGGTGCAGCCTGCGATTTTTCCGGCCTTCATCACAAAGCTGGCGCTTCGTGCCACGAGTACGCCTCCCGCGGTGTTGTGTTCGCCAACCGCAGAGCAGCCCACGATGTTGCCGCCCTCCATCACGAAGCTGGCGTCCTGATTGATAAACACACCGCCGCCGCCGTTCTCACTAATGCTGCCATACACACTACTGAAAGAATGTTCGCGGCCGATCCCGCCGGTGATGACCCCGCCCTTAACGATCTCGGTGCCCGCGTTTTCGTTCAGCGTCCAAAGGCCGGTGGCCTCCTTGACGAATTTGTGTATGGCGGCGGGGTGGCTGTCCACCAGCGTCAGCGTGCCGCTCTCTATCTTGATAACGCTGCCGCTGCCGGTTATCTTCAGCACAAAGCCGTTCAGGTCCAGCGTCACGTTACCCCGAATGACCAGCGGATGCGTCAGGTTCACATTATTGCACAGATAGTACGTGCCGCTATTCAGCGCCTTTTCGCTGATCGTGACCGGCGCACCTATTGTGATGCCCGACATATTTTCTTCTGTCAGCTTTTCTCCGGCGGGTGTACCCTTGATTTTTGTCGTCAGCAGCAGCGTGCTGCCCTTTTGAATGTTGTAGTTTGCTAATGTGCGGCCATCTACTAACGAGTTTCCGCCGTAATAGAGATGCTGCTCCCCGGCAGCGATTTTGGTTTTCGTTTCCAATTTTCCTTTTATGTTGTCGATGCTGTCCCCAGACTCCACATCAAGCGCGATCGTCTTGCCGCTTGGCAGCTCCACATTAAGACACATCGCCCACGCTGCGGTGCTCAGCACCGCAGCCAGACAGCCTGCCAGTACCAGCGCCAGAAATCGTCTCTTCATCCGTTTGATCCTTTCTCTCCCGTGCGCGCCGAAGCGCGCGCCTCGTATCCTCTCTCCCTCAGTATACCGGATTTTCCAGTTTCCACAACCCGTATCTGCAAATAGGATAACGGTAAAAAATATCCCCCGGCCAAAAGCCGGGGGATGCGTATCTATTTCTCTTCTTCGTGGTACATGGACGGGAACATGGCCTTCAGCAGGTTGTACGTCCGGTTGTGGCTGTCGGTCCACTCGCCGTGCTCCGCCGCCAGCTTTGCCTTGTCGCCGTACACCTCCAGCGCGTGGCAGGTGTCCACATAGGCCTTCTGCATCTGCCGCATCCGCGCGCTCATGTGCTGCAAAAGGCTCATGATCTTCGCTGGCTTCTCCCGGAAGTACGCGCTGAAGTTGTCATAGGTGATCTCGCTGACGATGGTGTTCTCCAGCGCCACCGCCGTGGTGTTCCGGGGCCGCGACTCCAAAAAGCTGATGACGTTGAAGAAGTCGCCCTCCCGCAAGGTCACTACCTCCACCTGCTCCGGCGTCCCATAGTCGAAGTACACCCCTACGCTGCCGTAGAGGATGTTGTACATACTCATCACCATCTCCTTGGGCCGGCAGATGATCTCGCCCTTCTTATAGCGTTTTTCCGTATGCGGCATAAAAAACCTCCTGAAATGCGCCTGTTGACGCAGCTTTGTGTGCGCCTCGCGCGAAAAATGTGGTGTGGTATCAATAAAGTATAAAAAAGGGAACATAAACGTAAAGCATCGCTGCCTAAATTGTATCATATACGTGCCCCCTTGTCGACACTTTTTCTTGCCAAAACAAACCAAATGTGTCATACTGAGGGGGTAAAGGAAGTGGAACATTTTGAACTATTTTGCCCCAAAACTATCCCCTGATGAGCTGCGTAAAATGAGCGCCATCGCCCTGGCCCATATGGGTGATGCGGTCTATGAAACGCTGGTCCGCACCTGGCTTTGTGTCCACGGTACAGCGACAGGCAAGGATCTGCACCGCGCCACCATCGCCCTGGTCTGCGCCCCCGCCCAGGCGGAAAAAATGCAGAAGGTGCTCCCGCTGCTCACGGACGAGGAGCAGGCGGTCTACAAGCGCGGCCGCAACGCCAACGTCCACACCATGTCCCGCAGTGCCACCCCGGCCCAGTACCATTCTGCCACCGGTTTGGAGTGTTTAATGGGCTATTTATACTTAAAAGGTGATAAAAACCGCGCGGAGGAGCTGTTCCGCGCCATGATGGAGGAGACCTGATATGCCCCTGGATGCCGTATGCCTGCAAGCTGTGGTGGCGGAGCTTTCGCCCCTTGTCGCCGGCAGCCGTATCGAGAAGATACAGCAGCCTGCCCGCGATCAGGTGGTGCTGCTGCTCCGCGGCAGCCGCCGCCTCCTGCTGTCCGCCGGAGGGGGGCAGCCTCGCCTGCACCTGACGGAGCTGCTCCGGGACAATCCCGCCCAGCCCCCCATGTTCTGTATGCTTTTGCGAAAGTATCTGTCAGGCGGAATTATTGAAAAAATTGAACAAATACCGCTGGAACGTGTGGTAAACATACACATTTCCGCCGCCGACGAGTTGGGCGAGCGCCGCCGTTTTTCCCTCATTTTAGAGGCATTTCCTCGCCGCGCCAACCTCATTTTAGCCGATAAGGACGGCCGTATCCTGGACTGCCTGCGCCGCATCGACTTCGAGATGAACCCGGACCGTCAGGTACTTCCGGGCCTGTTTTATCGTTTTCCTGCAGCGCCTGACAAGGTTGACCCCTTCACAGTGGAGAGGGAGATGTTTTCCCGTCTTGCCGCCGTGGCAGGGGAGGATATGCCTGCGGATAAGTGGTTGGTGGACACCTTCAATGGTATCTCACCGCTGGTGGCCCGTGAGATCGCGTTTCGTGCCTGCGGTGCCGTGGATGCCCCTGCGCCGCGGACAGCCGAGACACTTTGGGCCGCGTTCTCCGTATGGCGCGACACTGTGAATGCTAACAACTTTACACCCGTTATGCTGAAACGCTCCGGCGCGCCTATGGACTTCACCTATCTGCCTGTTTGTCAGTACGGCAGCGCGGCAGCGGCAGAGGAGTACGGCAGCTTTTCCGCCCTGTTGGATAACTGTCTCTTATACACATCTCCGAGCCCACGAGACCGGAGCCTATC
>ENA-OZNJ01000317-OZNJ01000317.1-human-gut-metagenome-genome-assembly--contig:-NODE-317-length-10329-cov-3.623808_pt1 | contig 10329 bp, 10 predicted proteins | sample MGYA00244198_ERZ653831 | MGnify/ENA primary metagenome ERZ653831 (study PRJEB26926, sample SAMN06164693) | human gut metagenome | biome: ENVO:00009003; feature: ENVO:2100002; material: ENVO:00002003...
GGGTACTGCCCTGCCATCTGCCATCGGCATACAGGCTCAGCGCACCGGCATTGCCCGCCAGAATGGCTGCAATGTCCTTCTTCATGCGGTCGTAGTCGTACTCCACGGCCTTGTACTGCCCATGCCACAGGCCGAAGAACACCGAGAACTCGCCGCCCAGTTCAATGAGCAAATTCTCATCATTGTGCGGGTTCTTGACCACAAAAGCCACATCCCCGTTTTCCATGTAGTCGAAGTCCGGCTCCTCATTCGTGTGCACGGTCACATGCTGGCTGCTCAGCGCCGCAAGCAGGTCCTCCTGCACGGCACTGGTATCCGGGATCTCATCATAATTGATATTTGCGTTCATGGGATGCTCCTTTTCTCTGTACTATTTGTGTTGTTATTTTTCACCAGACCGCACAGGTCTTCTTATTTTCCTTCATATTGCTGGATCATTTTTATACGCTGTGTAACAGAATACATAAAACGGTTCACCCTGCTTCACATTAGATCAATGCTTTTTGAATCTAACCATCGAACACACGACCTCGACACGATCCTGATTGTCCAAACTCAATTCAAGGTCATGGTCGATGATGGGCAGCTTGAACCGGACGGACTTCAGCCACTGTCCATTAGGCTGGCGTTCCGGGTAGATCTGCACCTCATCGATCAAAATCTCCACTAGTCTGCGGCGTTCCGCCTCGGTCATGGTGGCATAAAGCTTGTCAAAGCAAATCAGGATCTTATAGGTGTTGTCGCCTGTGATTTTGTCGGCTTCAATGGCCTGCTTCTTTGCCCGGGCATCCATCAGTCCATTTTCCACCTCTTCGATTTTATCGTACATCTTATAAAGGCGGTCGTCAAGGTCAGATTTCCGGGCGATAAAGTGCCGGTCGTCCGGGTCAAGGCTGTCGATCTCCTCCATAAGCCGGGATTTTGTGGAGTAGTGCTGCCGCAGCTGCTTCTCATAGGCGGCGATCTCCTGCTCAATGGCAGTAGTATCTACCTTCATGTGTAGACCTTGGTCTTTTCTGCTGCCATTTCCAGCACCTCCCGTTCGTACCGTCTTGTTCGGAATAGACTTTGCAAGCAAAGTCGTGTGCCAAAGGGCGCTGCTCTCGCCTGTTGGCTCGGTCAAGCGCTTTAAAATGCAACGCATTTTGAGGTTGCCACTGGCGACCCGCGCCCCTTTGGATTCTCCGTTCACATTGTCCTACGGACGATGTGATTTTATTGTTGTAGCGATTCGCTTCATCCCGGTTTCGTCCCGGTTTGCAGAATGCCCTTGCAATCCGAAAGGAGCCGTGCTATAATGCCGCTGTAATTGAATCAGAAATCTTCAGGGCAGGGTGCGATTCCCTACCGGTGGTACAGCCCACGAGCCGTAAGGCATGATTCGGTGAAACTCCGAAGCCGACAGTACAGTCTGGATGAAAGAAGATACCAAGCGCAGAGCCCGCACGGTTCTGCGCTTGTGGAGGCTGCTCTGGGATGCGTTTGCATTCTGGAGCTTTCTTTTTTGCATAAGGGTTCCTTGTGTCTTTTCGGCTTGCCCTGAACGTTTTTGTTCAGGGCTTTTTCTTTTGGAGGCGACACGATGAACGACAAAGAGTATATGCGTCTGGCTTTGCAGCTTGCAAAAAAGGGTTGCGGATGGACGTCTCCCAACCCGATGGTGGGTGCCGTGGTCGTAAAAGAGGGCAGGATCATCGGACAGGGCTGGCACCAGAGATACGGTCAGGCTCATGCGGAGCGCAATGCGCTGGCATCCTGCACCGAAGATCCGCAGGGAGCGACCCTGTATGTGACATTGGAGCCGTGCTGCCATTACGGAAAGCAGCCGCCCTGCGTGGATGCGATTCTGGACGCGGGCATTCACCGGGTGGTCGTGGGTTCTGCTGACCCGAATCCGCTGGTGGCTGGAAAAGGAATTGCAATCCTGCGCGCACACGGCATAGATGTAGCCGAAAATGTTCTGCAAGAGGAATGCGATGCGCTGAACAAGGTGTTCTTCCACTATATCACCACAAAACGCCCCTTCGTTTCCATGAAATACGCCATGACGATGGACGGAAAAATCGCCACATACACAGGCGCTTCCAAATGGATCACCGGGGAAATTGCCCGGAATCATGTTCAACGGCAGCGACACCGATTCCGCGGCATTATGGTGGGAGTCGGAACCATCCTAGCAGATGACCCGCTGCTGACCTGCCGGATAGAGGGTGGCCGTGATCCCGTCCGGATCATCTGTGATACACATTTGCGGACACCGCTGCAATCACAGGTGGTCATGACCGCCAAACAGGTTCCGACCATTCTTGCGACCTGCTGCGGCGACCCGGAGAAGCAGGCGGCATATCAACAGGCCGGGTGCCGGGTCCTTTGTCTGGAAGCGCATTGCGGTCATGTGAATCTTCTGCAACTGATGGAACAGCTGGGGCAGGAGCAGATCGACAGCATTCTGCTGGAAGGCGGCGGAACCTTGAACTGGTCTGCACTGGAAAGCGGCATCGTGCAGCAGGTACAGGCTTACATTGCCCCGAAGCTGTTCGGAGGAAGGGATGCCAAAGCACCCATTGAGGGTGCAGGTGTCCCGCTTCCGGATGCTGCATTCCGCCTGAAGAACAGCCGATTGGAACAGCTTGGCAAAGATTTCCTGATCGAAAGTGAGGTGGAGTACCCGTGTTTACCGGAATCGTGGAAGAAGTCGGAACAATAAAGTCCATCAATCGAGGACAGCATTCCGCCGTACTGACTGTTCGTGCAAAAACGGTTCTGGAAGGAACCAGGATCGGCGACAGCATCGCCGTCAACGGCATCTGTCTGACCGTCAGGCAGCTCTTCCCGGATAGCTTTGCTGCGGATGTCATGCACGAGACCTTGAACCGCTCTGCACTTGCACAGCTCACCGTTGGAAGTGCTGTCAATCTGGAACGTGCCATGCCGGCCAACGGACGTTTTGGCGGACACATCGTAGCAGGCCATGTGGATGGCGTCGGACGCATTGCTAATATCCGAAAAGACGATACGGCTATCTGGTACACCATTCATGCAGATTCTGCGATCCTTCGCTATGTCGTTGAAAAAGGCTCTATCACAATAGACGGTATCAGCCTGACCGTGGCTGCGGTGGAACCTACGGGCTTTTCCGTGTCCACGATACCGCACACCGTCCGTCAGACGAACCTGAACCAACGGCACAAAGGGGATTTTGTCAATTTGGAAACCGATGTTGTTGGAAAATATATCGAGAGGCTGCTTCCATCAGAAACACCGAAGCAAAACACGCTCACAAAAGAAATGCTGCTGCGCTGCGGCTTTTAAGGAGAGTTTACGATGAACTTCAATACCATTCCCGAAGCTTTGCAAGACCTGAAGCAAGGAAAAATCATTCTGGTAACGGATGACCCCGACCGTGAAAACGAGGGGGACTTCATCTGTGCTGCCGAATTTGCCACCACCGAAAACGTCAACTTTATGGCGACCCACGGCAAAGGTCTGATCTGTATGCCGATGTCCGAGGCTTTCGTCCAGAAGCTGCAATTTCCGCAGATGGTGCAGCATAACACCGACAACCATGAAACGGCATTTACGGTGTCCATCGACCACGTTTCTACTTCTACGGGCATTTCTGCCGCAGAGCGTTCCATTACGGCGATGGCTTGTGTGGACGATCACGCAAAAGCAGAAGATTTCCGCAGACCGGGCCATATGTTCCCCCTTCTGGCAAAAAAGAACGGTGTGTTGGAGCGCAACGGTCACACGGAAGCAACCGTTGACCTGTGCCGTCTGGCAGGGCTGAAAGAATGCGGCCTGTGCTGCGAGATCATGCGGGAGGATGGCACGATGATGCGCACCGCTGAACTGGCAAAGCTGGCAGAGCGTTTCCAGATCAAATTCATCACCATCCGTGATTTACAGGAGTACCGCAAGTGTCACGATAAACTGGTCGATCAGGTGACGGCAGTGAACCTGCCCACCAAGTATGGCACCTTCAGAGCTTATGGTTTTGTGAGCCGCCTGAACGGAGAGCATCACATTGCACTGGTAAAAGGTGACATTGGCGATGGAAAGGATATTCTGTGCCGCGTCCACTCGGAATGCCTGACAGGAGATACATTTGGCTCTTTGCGTTGTGACTGCGGCCAGCAGCTGGCCGCTGCCATGACGCAGATCGAAAAAGAAGACCGGGGTATCCTGCTCTATATGCGGCAGGAAGGCCGGGGCATCGGTCTGATCAACAAGCTGCGTGCCTATGAACTTCAGGAGCAGGGCATGGATACGCTGGAAGCCAATCTCGCTCTGGGGTTCCATGGAGATGAACGGGAGTATTATCTCGGCGCACAGATCCTCCGGGAACTTGGCGTAAAAAGCCTGCGCCTGCTTACCAATAACCCGGACAAAGTATATCAGCTCTCCGAGTTTGGGCTGGAGATCTCCGAGCGCGTACCCATTCAGATGACGGCGACCCCGTATGACCTGTTTTACCTGAAAACGAAGCAGGCACGGATGGGGCATCTTCTGGAATATTAACAACGAAAGAGGTATTTAAAAATGAAAACATTTGAAGGCAAGCTGGTTTCTCAGAATATCAAGGTCGGTATCGTAGCTGCCCGATTCAACGAATTTATCACATCCAAACTTCTGAGCGGAGCAATGGATGGTCTGCTCCGGCACGATGTGCAGGACGCTGATATTCATGTTGCATGGGTTCCAGGTGCTTTTGAGATCCCACTGGTTGCCTCTAAAATGGCAAAAAGCGGAAAGTATGATGCTGTGATCTGCCTTGGTGCCGTGATTCGCGGTTCTACCAGCCATTACGACTATGTGTGCAATGAGGTTTCCAAAGGCATTGCCACGGTCTCGCTGGAAAGCGGGGTTCCCGTCCTCTTTGGTGTTCTGACCACCGAAAACATCGAACAGGCCATCGAGCGGGCAGGCACCAAAGCAGGTAATAAAGGCTATGACTGTGCAGTCAGTGCCATCGAGATGGTAAACCTGCTCCGGGAAATGGATACCGCCGCAGAGTAAAATACACGCAGGAGTTTGCCATGATCGTTATAAAGACCCGACAGCCTGACCCGGAATTGGAGCAGAAGATCCGGATGCTTCTGGAACGAGAGCACATCGAGGCAGAGCAAATATCCATTGATTCATGGGAGAAGTTGGTTCTTCCGGGGCTTACACTGGACGGAATGACCCACGAAGTGTCGTGCAACGGCAGAAAAGTCTCCCTTACACGACTGGAGTTCGATTTGCTGCTGATGCTTGCCTCCCACGAAGGACAAATCTTCTCAAAAGAAGAGCTTTTCCGTGCTGTGTGGGGACAAAACTGTGACGACACCTTAAAGGTCGTGGCAAATACCGTTTCCAATCTGCGAAAGAAGCTGGCCGGCTGCGGTAGCTTTATCCGCACTACCCACGGCGGCTATGCTTTTGTGAGCCAAAAGGAGAACGACCCGGCATGACCAGGATCTTATTTATTTGTCTCGGAAATATCTGCCGAAGCCCGATGGCGGAGTATGTGATGAAAGACCTTACGTCCAAGGCAGGACTATCCGAGCAATTTGAAATCGCATCAGCCGCCACCAGTGCATGGGAAATCGGAAATCCGGTCTATCCTCCTGCACGGCAGAAGCTGGCAGAACATGGCATCGACTGCAACGGCAAGACCGCCCGGCAGATGACCCGGCTGGATTATGCACGGTATGATCATCTGATTGGCATGGACGAAAGTAATCTGTGCGACATCCTGCGGCTTGTCGGCGGAGACCCACAGCATAAAGTCTCGCTGCTGATGGCGCATACGGATCATCCCCGTGAAGTGACAGACCCATGGTTCACGGGAGATTTTGAAGCCACATGGCAGGATATACTGGAAGGATGCACGGCATTGCTTGAGGAACTGCGATCATAACAGATTATCATAAAAACGGACGGATGTCTGCCAGTTGACAGACATCCGTCTATTTTTTATTTCAAATCATCTTAAAATACTTCAGTGCCTCCCGGATGGCTCTTTCCTTCTCCGCCGGGCACTTGAGCTGCTTGGGGTTCTCAGCCTTAGGCTTGTTGTAGTTCTGCCGCTCCTTGATGCCGCATTTCTGCTTGACCTGTGCAATATAGAGGTCGCTCACGTTCAGACCGGTGTGTTCCTTGACGTACTCCCGGATCTCTTCATAGCTAGCCTTGGTCTCTGCAGCAGTCACATCCAGTTCATCCATTTTCAGATTCACCGTGATCTTCTGGTAGACATCTAGTTTGGACAATGCGCATACCGTCTCGATATGCTCACTGTGGGGGAACATATCCACCGGCGTGCTGCTCTCCACTTTGTATCCCTTCCGGGTCAGCAGCTCCAGATCCCGGGCCAGCGTGACCGGGTTGCAGCTCACGTAGACCACACGTTTCGGGGCCATGCGGGCCACGCTATCGATAAACTGCGGCGTAGAGCCCTCCCGCGGCGGGTCCATAAAGATCACGTCTGCGCGTTCACCAGCCGCAGCGGCTTCGCCGATCCACCGGGTGGCATCTGCGGCAAAGAAGCGGGCGTTCTTCACGCCATTGTGCTTTGCATTGCCTATGGCATCGTGCACCGCTTCGCGGTTCACCTCCACGCCCACTACCTGCTTTGCATGGTCGGCGGCGGTCAGGCCGATGGTTCCGATGCCGCAGTAGGCATCCAGCACCACTTCTTTGCCGGTGAGATGCGCCGCGTCCACCGCAAGGCCGTACAGCACTTCGGTCTGGGTATGATTGATCTGATAAAAGCTGCGTGGGCTGATGGCATAGGTCTTGCCGCAGAGGGTATCCAGAATGAAGCCCTTGCCGTACAGCACCTTTTCCGCTTCGCCCAGCACCACGCTGGTTTTGCGGTCGTTCACGTTCTGGACGATGGTGGTGATGGCCACGCCCTGCTTTCCGGCTTCGGTCAGCAGGGCTTTGACAAAGTTCTTGGCACCCGGCAGCACCGGCTGAGCCGTCACCAGCACCACCATCACCTGCCCGGTCATAACGCCCCGCCGCAGCAGGCAGTGACGCAGAAGGCCGGTGCCCTTATCCTCATTAAAAGGCTGGTAATGGCAGGTGCCCGCTGCCGCACGCACGGCCAGCATGGTCTTATCTAGCACTTCGTCCTGCAAAAGGCAGCTTTCCACCGGCAGCACCTTGTGGCTGTTTGCCGCGTAGATGCCGGAGGTAAGTTTTCCACCCCAGCCGGTGGTAAAGGTGGAGATCACCTTGTTCCGATAGTGGTACGGCGTTTCCATGCCCCGGATGTGCTCCACCGGGCCGAATCTGCCCAGCAGCTTTTTCACGGTCTCTTCTTTCTGTTTCAGCTGTGCGGCGTAGTCCATGCCCAGCATCGGGCAGCCGCCGCAGTTTTTGGCACGTAGTTTGCAATCCATCTTCCGCTCTCCTTTTTACCCATAAGGGTCATACAGATCATATTCTTCCGCTTCCAGATGCTTTTCCTCCAGCACCTTCATGGCCTGTTCCAGCTCGCTTTGGCCGCAGCCGCTCTCGCTGACCAACGCGTGCACCGCCGCCGCAAGGTCGCCGCCAAAGAGGGTGTCCAGCCGTTCCCGCATACTCCACACGTTGTAGGCGCGCCGGGTGATGGCCGGAGTGTAGGTATTGCGGTTGCCATCCTTGCCGCTTTTCACCCAGCCCTTTTCTTCCAGCCGGTAGAGAAAGTTGAGCACGGTCGCCGGTGCCCAGCCCTTTGCGCGCAGCTTTGCGTCGATGTCCCGCCGGGTGACGGGCGCACGGCAGGCCCACACGGCAAGCATGACCTGCTCCTCTGCCGCCGAAAGCGGCTTTACACTGTCCGGGATGCCGTACATCCTGCTGTTCTCCCTCCTTTTGGCATCTTTTTTCTTTTACGTTTGTCTTTGTTTTATTATTATACCAATTTCTGCTCCAAAGTGCAAGAGCCGGAAACGCCGATGGAATCAGGCTTTTCCGGCTGTATTTTACATTTGTCTTTGTTTTTGTCTTTCTATTAAGGACATTTGTGTGCTTTGTGCCTGCACAGGGGCTTTTGTGCCGTATCTTTGTGCAAAGATGCTCTTGTTTTTGCCCCCGCAAAACCGGTATACTACGGCTACAGCAATCAACAGAACGCACCGCAGAAAACCACGGTGCTGTGCGATACAGGAAAGGGAGAGTTCATTATGGCACGAGTTTACAACTTCAGCGCAGGCCCCAGCATGCTGCCCGAGAAGGTGCTCAAACAGGCACAGGCAGAACTGCTCGAGTACGGCGACAGCGGTCAGAGCGTGATGGAGATGAGCCACCGCAGCAAGTGGTTCGATGCCATCATCAAGGACACCGAGGCCACCCTGCGCCGGGTAATGAACATTCCCGACAACTACAAGGTCGGTTTCTTTCAGGGCGGTGCCACCCAGCAGTTCGCCATGGTCCCGCTGAATTTCATGACCACCGGCAAGGCAGATTACCTTGTCACCGGCAACTTCTCGAACCTTGCCGCCAAGGAAGCTGCCAAGTTCGGCGAGGTGAACATTGTTGCTTCCAGCAAGGACAAAAACTTCACCTACATCCCGGACGTGAACGCCATCAACTATGATAAGGATGCCAGCTACATCCACATCTGCCAGAACAACACCATCTTCGGCACCCAGTTCGTGGAGGTGCCGCAGGTGGAGGGTGTGCCTCTGGTGGCAGACATGAGCTCCATGATCCTCTCCAAGCCGGTGGACGTGACCAAGTACGGCTGCATCTACTTCGGCGTGCAGAAGAATGTGGCCCCCGCCGGTATGGCCATTGCCATCGTCCGCGATGACCTGCTGGGCCATGCCACCGACAATGTGCCCACCATGATGAACTACACCACCCTGCTGGGCAAGGACAGCATGTACAACACGCCCCCCTGCTGGTGCATCTATATGACCGGTCTGGTGCTCAAGTATCTGGAAAATGACATCGGCGGTCTTGCCAACATGCAGAAGATCAACGAAGCCAAGGCCAAGGTGCTGTACGACTATCTGGATGGTCAGGACTTCTTCACGAATCCTGTGGAGCACCGCTACCGCAGCACCATGAACGTCACCTTCACCAGCCCCAATGCAGATCTGGACAAGAAGTTCTGCGCCGAAGCTGCAGAAGCAGGCTTCGTGAACCTGAAGGGCCACCGTCTGGTGGGCGGCATGCGCGCTTCTATCTACAACGCCATGCCTGCCGAGGGCGTGGATAAGCTGGTGGACTTCATGGAGAAGTTCCGCAAAGAAAATGCATAAAACCCTCTCTGCCTCACTTCGTTCGGCAGCTCCCCCGAGGGGGGAGCTTTTTATCAGAAGGACAACTTGATCGAACCCGCTTTCTAAGCTCACCCTTCGGGAGAGCTGGCACGGTGCAAGCCGTGACTGAGAGGGTTCTCGTATAACAGAAGGGAAATCTGGACTATGTACACCATCAAAACTTTGAACGCCATCAGCCCGGTGGGTCTGGCAAAGCTGAACAACAAGCAGTTTGACGTGGCTGTGGACACCGATGCCCCGGACGGCATCCTCGTTCGCAGCGCCGACATGCTGAATACCGCCTTCAACGACAATCTTCTGGCCATCGCCCGCGCCGGTGCCGGCGTGAACAACATCCCGTTGGACCGCTGCAGTGAGCAGGGCATCGTAGTGTTCAACACCCCCGGTGCCAACGCCAACGCTGTGGCCGAGCTGGTCATCGGCGCGCTGGTGTCCGGCAGCCGCAATGTACCGGACGCTGTGCAGTGGGCGCAGGGCCTGAAAGGCAGCGCCACCCTGGCCAAGGATGTGGAGAAGGGCAAAAAGCAGTTTGTCGGCCCGGAACTGCGCGGCAAAACCATCGGCGTAATCGGCCTGGGTGCCATTGGTGCCCGCGTTGCCAACGCCGCCGTTGCCCTGGGCATGGAAGTTCTGGGCTATGACCCATACATTTCCATTGACGCTGCATGGAGCCTGTCCCGCAGCGTACAGCACTGCGTCACCTTGGGCGATATGCTGCCCCGCTGCGACTATCTGACCATCCATGTGCCGTACCTGCCCTCCACCAAGAACACCATCAATGCCCAGACGCTGGCCATGTGCAAGGACGGCGTGCGTGTGCTGAACTTTGCCCGCGGTGAGCTGGTTGATAACTTTGCCCTGCTGGATGCTCTCGGCACCGGCAAGGTTGCCCAGTATTTCTGCGATTTCCCGGCGGAGGAGCTGCTGGGTGTGAAAGGAGTTTACTGCACGCCGCACCTGGGCGCTTCCACCCCGGAAAGCGAGACCAACTGCGCTGTGATGGCAGCCAATGAGCTGAGCGACTACCTGAAAAACGGCAACATCACCCACAGTGTCAACCTGC
>ENA-OZNJ01000319-OZNJ01000319.1-human-gut-metagenome-genome-assembly--contig:-NODE-319-length-10325-cov-4.793281_pt1 | contig 10325 bp, 9 predicted proteins | sample MGYA00244198_ERZ653831 | MGnify/ENA primary metagenome ERZ653831 (study PRJEB26926, sample SAMN06164693) | human gut metagenome | biome: ENVO:00009003; feature: ENVO:2100002; material: ENVO:00002003...
CCGGTCTCGTGGGCTCGGAGATGTGTATAAGAGACAGCATATGTCTCTCCCGAAGTGGAGGTTGTGATTACCACAGAGAGCCGCCAGGCGGCGCGACCGGAAGTAGGCAAACTTTTGCCTCAAGTGAAGAATGTTATCGGAGTGTCTTCCGGAAAAGGTGGTGTGGGCAAGTCTACGGTTGCTGCCAACCTTGCTGTATCTTTGGCAAAGTTGGGTTACAAGGTAGGGCTGCTGGATGCAGATATTTTCGGGCCTTCCGTTCCTAAGATGTTCCAAGTGGAAGATGCCCGTCCTGTGGCGGAGAACATTGGTGGACGTGATTTAATTGTTCCGATAGAGAAGTATGGCATCAAGCTGCTTTCCATCGGTTTCTTTGTCGACCCCGATCAGGCCACCTTGTGGCGTGGAGGCATGGCAAGCAATGCTTTAAAGCAACTGATTGGTGATGCCGACTGGGGAGAACTGGATTATTTCCTTATTGACCTTCCTCCCGGAACGAGTGACATTCACTTGACCGTGGTGCAGACCTTGGCGCTGACGGGGGCTATCGTTGTCAGCACACCGCAGGCTGTGGCACTGGCAGATGCACGCAAAGGCATCAATATGTTCACCAATGACAAAGTGAATGTGCCTATCCTCGGTTTGGTAGAGAATATGGCTTGGTTTACACCTGCCGAACTGCCGGAGAATAAATACTATATTTTCGGTAAAGAAGGAGCCAAGAGGTTGGCGGAAGAGATGAATGTACCGTTGCTGGGGCAGATACCTATTGTACAGAGCATCTGTGAGAGTGGTGATAAGGGCACTCCGGTTGCTTTGGATGAGAATACAGTGACCGGGCGTGCGTTCCTGCAACTGGCTGCTGCCGTAGTCCGTCAGGTAGACCGCAGAAATATGGAAATGGCGCCGACACGGATTGTGGAAGTGCATAAATAAACATGGATATTTTCCTTATGAAAAAGGAGCAATTGCCCGTCGCCGGGTAACTGCTCCTTTTTCATTTAAACTTGTTTAGAGAGAAAATTAGTTTATTTAGTTGGAGTAACAGTGGCATTCTGGACAGCAGGGCTTTTCTCCGGTTCTTGCAGACGGAACATGATGGGGACTGTATATTTTACGTTTACAGCTTGTCCTCTTTGCATGCCGGGCTTCCACTTGGGCATGATGGTAGTCAGACGGATTGCTTCAGCGTCCAGCAGTGGGTCGGCACCACGGATTACTCTGGGGCATATGATGTTCCCTTCTTTATCCACTATAAACTGTATGACCACTCTTCCCTGAATCTTAGCTTTTTGTGCAGCTACCGGATATTTGATGTTTTTACTGATGAATGCCATCATTGCAGACATGCCGCCGGGATATTCCGGCATTTTTTCTACGACTTCGAAAACGGTTACTTCCTCCGGGTAGGTTGCCTCTTCGGGAGCATAACCCACTACCACCATTTCATCTATTTTGCTTTCAATGGGAGCATACTTAACCTGTGTATTGTTTTCCGTCAGACGGAACATCACGGGAACTGTATATTTTACTCGTACGGCTTCTCCTTTTTGTGTACCGGGTTTCCATTTGGGCATGACACTGACTACGCGCACGGCTTCTTTGTCCAACTCAGGGTCAACACCACGAAGCACTTTCGCATTGGCGATGCTACCGTCTTTTTCCACCACGAATTGTACGGTTACCCGCCCTTGTGTACCTTTCTTCATGGCTGCTTCCGGATACTTGATGTTCTTTTTCAAATATTCCATCAGTGCTGACATTCCTCCGTCGGGGAATTCGGGCATGTGTTCCACTACCTCAAAAATCGGATTGTCGAGAGTATCCTTATCCACTACCTTTCCTTTGTAAGTCACTGTTTTCGTATCTTGTTCCGGTAGGGGAGCTACTTGAGGGGCTTGAACTTCCGGTACCGCTTGTCCGGTTTTGGCGTCTACAGCCTCTATGACTTCCGCTGCAATCTTCTTTGTGGTACGTGCCACTGCTTCGATATTGCTGACAATCATAAGTAAGGCCGCTAAAGGAAGGAACATCAAATATTTGGTTCTTCCTATTTCTTTTGTTCTCTTTTTGTTCATCATCTTGATGCGTTTTTTTAGAGGTAAAACATTGAAACTGTTATAGATGGTTGCTGCAGCCTTTTGATGTGACAATCCTAACAAATGGTACTGGTAGGTTTTGGAGTCATAGCCGTTTTCCAATACGCGGGCGTCGGCCATATATTCCAGATTGGTACGGATTTCCCGTTTCATGAGCCAGGCAAAGGGATTGTACCAGCAGAAAATGCACACCAGTTCACTGATGATGACATCAATGGAGTGCCATTGCCGGGCGTGTGTCTGCTCATGGGTCAATATTTCGTTGAATTCCTCTTCCGTATGCGAGGACGGATGGATAAAAATCCAGTGGAAAAAAGAGAAAGGCCCGTCTGCCTTGGGAAGCAGATGTATACTTGTGTTGCCTATTTGTATCTTGCGGCATCGGCATGCCAGGCGAATGATGCCTGCCAGTTGCACGACGAGGCGTATCATCAGCAATGCCGCTATTCCCCAATAGGCGATATTGGCATATTCTGAAAGGATGCTTTTCCAGTCGGTCGGAGCCGCTTCGGTGCCTACTGTGAGTTCCGGCAGTACAACGCTGGCATAGAGGTCTGCCATGGCTACCATCGGTTCCTGCTCCGTAATCCACGTTTGTATGTTCAGCAAAGGTACGGCGGCGGAAACGGCAAAGAAACAGAGCAGTGCGGTTCTGCGCCAGCCGAAAAACGTGTCTTTGTAGAAGAATAGCCGATAGAATGCATAAAACAGTACTATCGCTACGTTCACTTTCAGAAAATAGGCTAACATGTTTACTCCTTTCCTTTCTCTATCATATCTATAATGTCTTTCAGGTCATTGGCCGAAATCTTCTGGTCTTTGGCGAAGAACGAAACCATTTCCTTATAAGAATTTTCAAAGTAGTTGCGCACAAAACCGCTCATAAAGGTACGTTTGTATTCGCTTTCGCGTATAAGCGGAGTATACTGGTAGGTGTTGCCTACACGTGCGGCACGGATATACTGCTTGCGCTCCAGGTTTTTCACAATAGATGCTACTGTTGTGTAGGGAGGCGCCGGTTTGGGGTATTTGGCAACAATGTCTTTTACGAAGCAACTGCCCAGTTCCCAAATGTACAACATTGCTTCTTCTTCTTGTATCGTTAACTTTTCCATGGATAAAGTATTTAAATGAATTCAATGCAAATCTACGAATATTTCGTAAAGTAGCATCAAACAGTGAGTTAATTAATCTAAATGCGTTTACTGTATGTATATTCTTTTGTCTGATTGAAAAGAACATGGCTGTTGATAATCTTCTTTTGGTTAAGATTATCTATCTTTGCAGAAGAAGCGAAGACTGGCGGCACCTCAGCATAAAAAATGAACGGGTTCATTTTATTCTGCATTCGGTTTGCGCTGTCTTTGTTGCAATGAATTCTTTTACCTTAAATAAAGCAGAAATATGGGAACAGTTAAATCGTTGTTGCTGGGAATGTGCTTCGTATTGGGTGCATGCACAAGCCAGACTTCTACTGTGCAAACCACAGAGAAGGGAACTCAATGGGAATGGCAGAATGGTACCATTGTTGTCAAGACTCCCGAGCGTCCGGCAGGACAAAAGAGTGTATTGGGACTGACTACTCCGAAGCTGGAGGCAGTCCGTGTGGGTTTTGTTGGTCTGGGTATGCGTGGTCCCGGAGCAGTGGAACGTTTCACTTATATTCCGGGTACGCAGGTAGTGGCTCTTTGTGATTATGAAGAGGCCCGTGCAGATAAATGTCAGGAGCTCTTGAAGAAGGCATCCATGCCCAAAGCCGCCGTCTATTCCGGTGATAAGGGATACGAGGAACTCTGCAAACGTGATGACATAGACTTGGTTTATATTGCTGCGGACTGGCTGCATCACTTCCCCGTTGCCAAGTGTGCGCTGGAGAACGGAAAGAATGTAGCGATAGAAGTACCTTCGGCCATGAACCTGCAGGAATGCTGGGATTTGATTAACCTGAGTGAGTCTACCCGCAAGCATTGCTTCATCTTGGAGAACTGCTGTTATGACTGGTTCGAGATGAATACGCTGAACATGGCGCAGCATGGCGTATTCGGTGAGGTTATCCGTGCACAAGGTGCTTATATACATAATTTGAGCCCGTTTTGGGACCATTACTGGAAGAATGGAGAAAATGACAAGTTGGGCTGGCGTTTGGACTACAACATGAAGCATCGCGGTGACGTGTATGCCACCCACGGCCTTGGTCCGGTGGCGCAAGCACTGGATATTCACCGTGGTGACCGTATGGAAACGCTGGTAGCCATGGATACCAAGTCTGTGGTAGGCAAGGAGCTGGTAGAGAAAAGAACCGGTGAGGAGTGCAAGGAGTTCCGTAACGGTGACCATACCACGACCATGATTCGTACAGCCAATGGAAAGGTGATTGAGATTCAGCACAATGTAATGACACCACAGCCTTATAACCGTTTGTATCAGCTTACGGGTACCAAGGGATTCGCCAACAAATATCCGGTAGAAGGGTATGCGCTTGACGCTGACCAGCTGAGTGCATCGGGCGTTCAGCCCAAAGTGGATGATTTGAATTCACACGGTTTCCTGCCGGAGACGGAGATGGAGGCACTCGTGGAGAAATACCAGCATCCCATTTTAAAGAAGTACGGTGAGATGGCGAAGGAAGTAGGAGGTCATGGTGGCATGGACTTCGTGATGGACAGCCGTCTGGTATATTGCCTGCAAAACGGTCTTCCTTTGGATATGGATGTATACGACCTTGCTGAGTGGTGCTGCCTTGCAGAATTGGGAGAACTTTCTATGGACAACGGTTGTGCGGCTGTGGCATTCCCCGATTTCACCCGTGGTGAATGGAATGTGGTGAAGGGCTACAAGCATGCATATGCAACTCCGGAAGAGGAAGCGGCTGCTATGGAGAAGGCAAAGGCATTTACTGCTAAACTGAAAGAGCAGGGAGCCAAGGAATGGGCTGAAAAGTAATAGCGGTATACTGATAAAACAAAAAAACAGCAGGTGATAAGCCTGCTGTTTTTTTGTTTTATCAGTTTGTCATTTAGTCACTTTCAGCAACTCTTCCTTCATCTTCTCTACTCCCGGAAAGCCGGTTTGTCTGAACGTGGTGTTTCCTTCGCGGTCTACAATCAGATAAGTCGGTACCCCTTCTATCTTGAATGCGTCCGATAGGTATTTCCATTGGGCATCCGTCAGGCGGAAGTGTTCGCCGTGGATGTCGGGAATCATATTCTCCCAGGTCTTCAAGGGGGAGGTTTCACCGGTGATGTACAGATATACGATATCCTTGTCTTTCAGTTCCTCCTTCATGGGGGCCATCATCTTGTTTGCCATACGGCATGGACCGCACCAGGTGGCCCAGAAATCTACTAACAATACTTTTCCTTTGAATTTGCTGATGATAGAAGTGAACAAATCTTCGTTGCTGACGTTGGCGTCCACTTGGTTGATGGTGTAACCCGTCTTTTTCTTGTTGGCTTCGAGCTGTGCAAGCAACTCGTCATTGGCGGCAGTCAGCATTTCGCGGTATGCGGCGGGCATGGCGGCAACGGTGGCCTTTTGCTCGTCGGTGAGCGGGGTGAAGTTCTTGATACCCCGGTAGAGGGTGACATTACGGGCTATATCGAAGAAGATACCTTTGTCGCTTCCCCAGGCTTTGGCCAATTCTCCACTCCGTTCGACATTCCTTGAAGCCATTTGTACATACTGGTTGGACAAGACTGCCTGCGGCACATTCAATATACTCATATCTTCGTCGGACACGTAGTTGGCGGGTACTTTCCGGGCAAGTTCCTGATAGTAGTTGTTTGCTTCCTCCCGTTTGATGAGATTGGCGTGTAGGGCAGCCGATGTCAAGATGCTGGCAACGGAAGACAGCATGGCATTTGTAATCAGTTTGTTATTGATAGTCAAAAGTTGTCGGGTAGAAGCACTACAAGGCAACTTGTCTATTGCTTCTTGTGTTTCGCCGGATATTTGGAGTACGTATGCTTTGGCTGCATCAATATCCTTGCCGGCCAGTGCAGCTATGTTTTGATAGAGCTTGTCTTGCATGTCGATGCCGGGGTGGTTTCCGTTCAACTCTTGTGTCACGGTTTCCAGCGGCCCGTTGATGTATACCATTTCTCCATAGGGTTTCCCCTCGCTGTGGAATTTAGATTTGCGTCGGGAAGCTTCGCGTAGATTGACGTATATTTCTGTTGTCTTGCCCGGTTCCATGAAGAATTGGAGCATATGTTCTCTGCCCAGATACATGGTACATGGGGTAGTGCCGGGCAACGTTACTTCTTTGGTGAAACTGCCGTCAGGCTGGATGTCGAGTGGTATGTCCGTGATGTCTCCTTTGATATTCTCCCACACGGCAATACTGATTGGCATTCCCATATTGGGGCGTGAATCCAGGAGTTTTCCTTTCAGCATGGCTTTTCCGTATTGGATGACCGGTTCGGGAAGTTCGGCATTAGGGTCGGCTTTGTGCACTACGGCGTTCTGGGGAAGTGCCAGTTCCGGCAGTTTCTTGCTTTTCAGTTGTATTCCCCAGATGCTGAATCCGTTTTCCACCTTTTCGCCTTCGGTGAAGTCGAAGGAGGTAGCATTGTCGGATAGGGGAGGAAAGACCAACTGGAATTCCGCTTCGCCCGATTCGGGCATCCAAAATTCTTTACCTGGTATGATGCCTATACCGGAACGCAGTTGGTAGGTTTCTCCGTTATTGTCTGTCAAGTAGCTGTCGGGTGCAATCTGTATCCAGTTCTTGGGACGGTACTTAGCATAGATATGGAGCACGGTTGCCGTGTCACTGATGACTACTTTACTCACTTCGATGGAAGTCGTGTTTCTTACGATAAACGGTGGTTGGTCAATCACTCGGTTTTTGGCTTGCAGGGTACAGCAGATACACAGTAGGAAGCCTGCTAAGATGAAATGGATGTGTCTCATATGAATTGTTTTTTGCAAAATTACGAATGTTTCGTAAAGAAACAAGCATGTGGGAGTTAATTGATGTAAAATGCTCCTATTTCTCCATTTTTCAAAGAAACCTTGTATCTTTGCCACATAATACTTAACACTTAATATCTTGTCATATGAGAATCCGAATTCTTCTGATGGGCTTGTTGTTGGCCGCTGTTGCCAATGCCCAGACTGTTTATCATGATGCTTCCACCTTCCCCCTTCTGGGCAAAGCAACAGAATCTACCCTTACCCGCTATGAGCGTCTGCCGGACTCTCTGCAGAACATCTCCCGCAAGCCATTGTGGGACTTAGGCCGCAACAGTGCCGGACTCGCCGTGCGCTTCCGTTCCAACTCTACAAGCATTTCCGCCAAATGGGAAGTAAGGAACAATATGAGTATGAACCACATGACACCGACCGGCATTAAAGGCCTCGACCTCTACTGCTTGCAAGACGGCAAGTGGATATTTGCCGGTAGCGGGCGTCCGCAGGGCAAAGTCAACAAGGCAACTATTGTAAGCAATATGTTGCCTGAGGAGCGTGAATATCTCTTGTACCTTTCTTTATATGACGGGGTTACTTCACTTTCTATCGGAGTGGATTCTCTTGCCGAGATTACTCAACCGGCAGTGGACTTGCCGCACCGCGAGAAACCGGTGGTGTTCTATGGTACCAGTATCTTGCAGGGTGGTTGTGCTTCTCGTCCGGGTATGGCACATACCAATATTCTGGAACGTTGGCTCAATCGCGAGTGTATCAATCTGGGCTTTAGTGGCAATGCCTTGCTCGATTTGGAGATTGCTGATGTCATAGCTGGCGTAGATGCTTCCATGTTTGTCCTTGACTTCGTACCCAATGCCACTGTAGAGCAGATGAAGGAGCGTGCTGACAAATTCTATACCATCATCCGCAGCAAGCATCCCGATACGCCTGTCCTTTTCGTGGAAGACCCTCTCTTTACCCACTCTCCTTTTGACACCAGGATTGCCAAGGAGGTAAAGGACAAGAATGAGACATTGAATGCCTTTTTCCGTTCTTTGAAGCAACGTGGAGAGAAAAACATCTATTTCCTTTCTTCCCGTGACATCATCGGCCACGACGGGGAGGCTACAGTAGACGGCATTCATTTTACCGATTTGGGCTTTATGAGGTATGCTGAGATACTTTACCCGATATTGGAGAAACACATGCGACCGTAATTAGGTATTACAACCGTTTGTCTGTTTGCTGCCTTGCCGATGCTGTAGGGCAACTATTTGTTTCCTTTAACAAAACAGTCTGTTTCCTATAAGGGAACAGACTGTTTCAATATGGCGAACAAACTGTTTTTATATATTGGAACAAATTGTTCTGATACGCTGAAACAAAGTGTTCAAACGCATGTGAACACTTTGTTTCGTAGGCTTGGAACAATGTGTTACGCTTCTATACTCTTATGCTTCTTATACTCTTCAATCACATGTTTCCTGCTCTGCAATATCTGCCAGCGATATACCAGGCACGTGGTGATGAAGTAGAAACCCGTTTGTATCCATAGTGCCTGGTACTCGAAAGAGACTTCATTGAGTGTGGCTCCCATGCTGTTGATGCGTACGTAGCCGTTGATGCCGAAGGTAGAAGGGAAGATGTACGAGAAGTACTTCCAGAAAGTGGGCATGGCAGCTCCCGGCCATGAAATGCCGGAGAGGAACAGCAGCGGCACGGAGGTGAACACGAACAGCAGCATGCACGTTTCGCGGTTGCGGATGGCAATGGATGCTGTCATGGCAAAGAAAATACAAGCGGCCAGGTAGGGCAGGGTGAACAGAGTCAGGACACCGGGTATCGCTATTTGGTTGAGGCTGAAAAGCCATGGAACCACACACAGTATATATACCGATACCAGTGAATATACCATGAAGTAGCTCAGCCCTTTTCCCATCACAATGCGTAGTGTGCCGTTGTAGTGGCGGTTGATAGGCACCAGGTCGCGGAAGCGGTTCTGTTCGCGTGCCGTCCCGGCAGACAAGCCGATGCCGAGTAGCAGCGTTTGCTGGATAATCAATACCAATACTGCCGGAATCAGGAAAGCGGCAAATCCGTTGGTCGGATTATAGAGGGCGACATCCTCATACTCTATCGGGTAGGCGGTAATTTCGTCCTGGCGGTCGGTGGTATTGGCGCTTCGCTCCACTTTGATGTCTGCGTTCATGGCGAGCGACACGTTGGTGTTGGCGGTCAGCAAGGCTTTGTAATACAGCAGTCCGCTCATGTCGCAGAAGATGCTGACCTGCGTTTGCTTACCGCGTACAATGTCGTCGCTGAAGGTGGAGGGGATGTAGATAATACCGTATGCCCTGCGGTCCTTCAACATCAGTTTGGCTTCTTCCATATCAGCGCAGTAGCTCACGAGGCTCACTTCGGGACTGGAGTCCACTTTCCGCAGGTATTCGCGGCTCAACGAGGAGCGTGAGTCATCCACCACGACAGTGGGTACTTCGTGGATAGTTTCGTTGGTATAGATGAAAGCGTATATCAACGGATAGACCAACGGAACGAGCACGAAGAAGATGAGCACGCCCTGGTCGCGGAAGGTGGTGCCGAATTCCCGTTTCCATATATAGAACAAGTCATGAATGCCTTGTATCACTTTCTGTCTGAACGTCAGGTCTTTCATTAGGGCATGTATTTATAGTAAACCAACGCTCCTTTCAGCCTATGGGCTATAAGGAACGGGAGCATCATGAAAATAAGCAGCGCTACGTAGTTGACCCACGAGTAAATCATGGGGTATCCATTCAGTGCCTGGTCCACATAAATCAGGAAATAGTGGCGCAGGGGGAACAGATTTGCCAATGCCTGCAATACGGGGTGCATGCCCATGGCGGGGAATGACAATCCGCACATGGAGAAAGAGAGTACGCCCCATAGGGAAGCGAAACTGAGTCCCAGACGCAGGGTAGGCAGGGTTCCTATCATCAATATTCCCATGCCTTGCGATGCCAGCACCAGGCAAAGGGTGGCAAGCAGCATCGGCAGGATGCCGCTGTTGCAGGGAAAATGGAGGAAACCGTAGAGGTATACATTATATAATATTCCCATCAGGAAGAAGATGGCGGTATGCGGCAGCAGTTTGCCGGCAAGGGAAATCCAGATGGAGTTGTTGCCCATGCGCAGCCATTCGCGGGCGGTGCGGTCTTTTATCTCAACTCCGATGGAATAGACGGTCACCATGAAGATAAGCAGCATCAATACACCCGGTGCAAAGGCTGTCTCTTATACACATCTCCGAGCCCACGAGACCGGAGCCTATCTCGT